>Ga0190275_10003210_pt1 | contig 11625 bp, 10 predicted proteins | sample Popmic550T_FD_133745 | JGI IMG/M metagenome (GOLD analysis project Ga0190275, IMG submission 133745) | Populus adjacent soil microbial communities from riparian zone of Yellowstone River, Montana, USA - 550 T | ecosystem: Environmental > Terrestrial > Soil > Riparian zone > Trees stand | place... | reverse complement strand
TTCATTCACGATGACCCGGTGTTGGCCCGAACCGTTGATCAGCCGGGCACCGGTTGGACCAGCCGGTTGCCGTGGGGCGGGAGCAGGGACGAACGAGCCCCGCGCAGGCGCCGACTCCTGCCGCGCCACGGCACGAAGGACCCGTGCCGTACGGATGCTGCCGCCGGACGGAAGAACGCGGCCGGCTGCTGCGTTCCGTTCGTCGCAGCTGCCGTGGGACGGTAGGGCGACACGCGGCCGTCACGTGACGATGACCGAACGGCAACGGCCTGCAGACCGGTCGTCAGGTGGCCCCGTGCTAGCATCGTCCCACCCACACGACGGCGCCCCCACGATCGGAGACCGGGCGTGAAGAAGACGATGGCGGTGATCCTGGCGGGCGGCGAGGGCGAGCGGCTCTCGATCCTGTCGCAGAAGCGCGCCAAGCCCGCAGTCCCGTTCGGCGGCAAGTACCGGATCATCGACTTCACGTTGTCGAACTGCGTGAACTCCGACATCACGAACGTGATCGTCCTCACGCAATACAACCCTCGCTCGCTCAACGACCACATCGGGCTGGGCCGGCCATGGGACCTCGACCGGAATCAGGGCGGCATTCGCCTGCGCCAGCCGTACATCGCCCGCGGCCGCGGCGCCGAGTGGTACCGGGGGACCGCCGATGCCGTGCTCCAGAACCTCAACGAGGTCGAGCACGATCCCGCCGACACGGTCCTTGTCCTCGCCGGCGACCACATCTACAAGATGGACTACACGCCGTTCCTGACTGCCCACCGCCGGCATCGTGCCGATGTGACGATCGCGGTTCGCCGCGTTCCGCTGGCCGACGCGTCGCGGATGGGTGTCCTGGCGCTCGATGACAACGACCGCGTCGTCGATTGGCAGGAAAAGCCAAAACAGCCCAAGAGCGACCTCGCCTCGATGGGCATCTATGTCTTCTCGAAGCGGGCGCTGCGGCGCTGGCTCAGCGAAGACCTGGTCGATTTCGGCAAGGACGTGATCCCGACGATGCTCGACGGCGGAGCGCGCGTCTTCGGCTACAAGTTCGGTGGCTACTGGCAGGACGTGGGCACGATCCAGTCGTACTGGGAAACCAACATGGCCCTCCTGGGCGACAATCCCGAATTCGACCTGTACGACACGGACTGGGTCGTCCATACCAAATCCGAAGAGCGGGCGCCGGCCAAGATCGGCCCGACCGCCCAGGTCCACCGCAGCCTCATCAGTCACGGCTGCCAGATCCACGGGATGGTGGTGAACTCCGTGCTGTCGCCCGGCGTGCGGGTCGACATGGGTGCCGTCGTGCGTGACTCGATCGTGATGTTCGATTGCGTCATCCGCTCGGGCGCGGTGGTCGACCGGGCGATCCTCGACAAGGAGGTCGTCGTCGGCCCGGGGGCAATCGTCGGCGACGGCCCCGACTTCGATCGACCGAACAAGAAGGAGCCGAACCGGCTCAACACCGGGATCACGGTCGTCGGCAAGCGTGCGGTGATCCCGCGCGCGGCACGAATCGGGCGCAACGTGAAGGTCGCGTCGGATGTGCGTTCGGCGGACTTCCGGACCCGCGTCGTGCGCAGCGGTGAGTCCGTTGAGGTCAGCGCGGACCGCCGCCGCAAGGGGGCCGCCAACCTCAACGGGGCGACCGCCGAGGACACGGTCGGCGGCCCGTCGCTGAACGTCGCCATCGCTCGTGGCGGCGGGGTCGCCAAGGGGGCCGACCCGACCGGCTGAGCCGGATCGGGCCAGTTCGGCTAGACTTCCGCCGCAATGCCATCCGCCGAACCCGGCGCGCCAGAGGTGCGCCCGGCCGACGTCGAGGCGTGGCTGGCCGATCTGGGCGTCGAACCGCTCGAACGCGCAGATCGGGACTCCGTCACCAGTTGGGACCTCGTCCTCGACGGCCGTCGCCGCTTCGACCTTTCGGTCACCCTCATCCTCGATCCATCCCTCGGGTTGATCTGCTGGGCGCACTACGCGCCGCCGATCAGTGACCTGTACCGAAAGTCGTACCGGCGCCTGCTGCGCTGGAACGACGAGTTCCCGTTCGCCAAGTTCTCGATCGGCGAGGATGAACGGCCGCTGCTGGCCGTCGAGCTGCCGACGTCCGCGCTGGCGGACGGTGGCGATTCGCTCGGAATGGCACTGGCGCGGATCGTGGGGGTCGCGGACGCGCTCTTCGACGAGTCGACCGACTGGTTGTGGCTGGGTGGAAAGGTCCCCGATCAGTCCGATCGCCGGTCGAGGAACGAGCGGCTGATCGCCCGGTACGCACCGCTGCTGCCCGAGCTGTTCGGCGGCCGCCAGAGCGCGGACGCAGAGGTCCCAGGCGTGGAGGTGCCGGCATGACCGGTGGCCGCGCCCGACGACTCGGGTTGACTGTCCTCGCGCTGATCTTCGCGATCGGGCTGCTGGCCGCCCCGCCCGCGGCATCGGAGGTCCGTGCGGCGACCCCTGACCTGACGATCGTGAGCAACGCGACGTACCAGGTGCGACCCGGCGACCGCCTTGTGCGGGTGACGGTCGACATGACCCTCAAGAACACGCTTCGCGACACGGCCACGCGCCGCTATTTCTTCGACACCGCGTTCCTCGCCGTCCTGCCCGGGACGTCGGGCTTCCGGGTCAAAGGCAGCGGCGGCCCCTCGGTCCGGGCCACGCGCCGGAACAGCGACTACACGCTGCTGCGGATCAACCTCGGCAACCGGCTGTTCAGCGGGAAGAGCACGAACTACCGCCTGACGTTCGACCTCAAGGACTCCGGCGGGTCGAGCACCCGCGACGTCCGCGTCGGTGACTCGCTCGCCTCATTCCCAGTGTGGGCGTACGCGTCGGACCAGACGCCGGGCAGCCGCGTCACGGTCGTCTTTCCGAAGGACTACACGATCGACGTCGAGGCCGGCGAGCTGCCCGCGCCGACGGTCGACGACGAGGGCCGCACGATCTACAAGACCGGCCGGCTGGACAAGCCGCTCGAGTTCTTCGCCTACTTCGTCGCCGACCGGCCAGGTGCCTACGTGGAGCGGGAGGTCGAAGCGACCGTGGCCGACGTCGCGGTCGAGCTCACGGTCCGGCACTGGAAGGAGGACGACGCCTGGGGCAAGCGGGTGGGCGGCCTCTTCGAGCGCGGACTCCCGCAACTCTCCGAGCGGATCGGCCTGCCGTGGCCGCGCGAGGACGGGCTGGTTGTCCAGGAATCCGTCAGCCGCTCGACCGGCGGCTACGCGGGACTGTTCGACCCCACCCGAGGTCACGTCGAGGTCGCCTACTACGCCGATGACTTCGTGGTCCTGCACGAGGCGGCCCATGCCTGGTTCAACGGCAACCTCCTGGCCGATCGTTGGGCACTCGAGGCCTTCGCCTCGTACTACGCCCTCGAGGCGGCCGCCGACCTCGAGGTCAAGGCCAAGGGCGACGAGCTGACCGACGAGCTGCGCACGTCGAAGATCCCGCTCAACGCATGGGGCCCGATCGGGCGCGAAGAGCGCACGACCGAGGACTACGCCTACGCCGCGACCATCGAGGTCGCGCGGCAGATCGCCGAGCGAGCGGGCGAGGAGGGGCTCCAGCAGGTCTGGCAGGCCGCGGCGGACAAGGCCGGCGCGTACCAGCCGCCGTCGGGCAGCGAAGCGACGACCGCCGGCACCGGCGGCGCGGGCGGCACGCCGGACGCAGCGGAGCCCGAACGGGTCCTCGGCCCGCCCGACTGGCGCGGCCTCATCGACCTGCTCGAGGAGCACACCGACCAGAGCTACGAGGACCTGTGGCGCGAGTGGATCATCCGGCCCGAGGACGCGCCGCTCCTCGCCGAGCGCACCGAGGCACGCGAGCACTACGACGCGGTCATCGACGAGGCCGCCGGCTGGTCGCTGCCGCGCCCGATCCGTGACGCGATGCGCGCCTGGCAGTTCGATACGGCGGGCGGTCTGCTCGACGAGGCGGCCACCGTGCTCGAGCAGCGTGACGCGATCGCCCGAGCCGCGACCGACGCCGACCTGACGCCGCCGGACAGCCTGCGCACGGCGTTCGAGGGCAACGACGGCTTTGACGATGCACGTGCCGAGATCGACCAGCAGCTCGACCTCATCGATCGCTACGTGGATGCCGTGGCGCTCCGACCGGTGAACCCGGACGTTTTCACGCAGCTCGGCCTGTACCAGGAGACCCCTGAGGCCGATCTCGACGAGGCAGCGACCGCCTACGCCGCCGGCGACCTCGATGCATCCGCCGAGGCTGCCGACGACGCGCGGCTGACCTGGATCCAGGCCGCGGATGTCGGGCGGACCCGCGCGGTGGTCATCGCCCTGATCGCCATCGCGATCCTCCTGCTCGTCATCCTCTCGATCGCCGCCATCGTCCGCCTCCGCCGGGGCAGGCGCCACGGTCCTGCGCTGCCCGCCGAGTCCGTTGCCGTCCCGGCAGCCGTCGATCCCGACCCCACCGACGTCGTCGTCCGGAGCGATCCTTCCACGCCAAAGCCGCCCGTCTGAGCGCCCCGCCGCACGGGACCTGCCGCTCGGAGCCTGCGGTACACTCGCCGCCTCTTCGCCGGGCGCGAGCCCCGGCGGGCTCGAGGCGAGGATGGGATGGAGCGCCTGGCTGACACACGAGCAGGAGTGCGTCGCTGATGGGAATGCAGCGCGCGCGGCCCTCGAGCGAGATCCTCTCGGGCGATTCCGCCGACGTCTACTTCGCGCGGGCGGAACGCATCCTCGAGGCAGAAGGCCGCGATCCGCTCGTCACGATGGAGGTCTTCACCCGCCACGACGCCGTGCTGTGCGGGATCGACGAGGCCAAGAACCTGCTCGGGCACGTGCTCGCCGACGCCGATCCGGTCGAGACCTGCCTTGAAGCGCTCGACGACGGCGATCGCATCACCTCGAAGGAGGTCGTCCTCCGGATCCGGGCGCGCTACCGCCGGTTCGGGCTCTACGAGACGGCATTCCTCGGGATGCTCGCCCAATCAACGGGTTGGGCGACGGCCGCCAGCGAGTGCGTCGAGGCCGCGAAGCCCGAACCGGTGATCAGCTTCGGTGCGCGCCACGTCCACCCGGACATCACCGACGTGCTCGACTACGCCTCGATCGTCGGCGGGTGCGTGGGTGCCTCGACGTCCGCGGGGGCGCGACTTGCCGGCCTGAGCCCGACCGGCACCATGCCGCACTCGCTGGTGCTGATCTTCGGCGACACCGTCGACGCCGCGCTCGCCTTCGACCGGCACATCGATCGGGACGTGCCGCGCATCGTCCTCATCGACACCTTCAAGGACGAGGCCGAGGAGGCACTGCGGGTGGCCCACGCGCTCGGCGATCGGTTGTACGGCATCCGCCTCGACACGCCGTCGGAGCGTGGCCGGGTCACGGCGGACCTGGTCCACGAGGTGCGGGCACGGCTCGACCAGGCGGGCTTCCACCACGTGAGGATCGTCGTGTCGGGCGGCCTGAACCCGGAGCGGATCGCCTATTTCAAGGGGGCCGCGGCGCCGGTCGACTCCTACGCAGTGGGCTCGTACATCAGCGGCGCTTCGCCGATCGACTTCACGGGCGACATCAAGGCCATCGACGGCGAGCCGATCGCCAAGCGCGGCCGCATCCCCGGCCTCACCGACAGCCCGCGGCTCAAGCCCGTCGATCTGACGCCCTGGCGCGAGGCCCGCACCGGTTGACCGCGCGACAGCGTCACGCTGTCCGTGCCACCATCGGGGCCATGGAGCCGTCCCCGGCGGACGAACGCGAGACCGCCTACGACCTGCTGCAGCGTGGCGAAGAGCTCCTTCGGCGGCGCCACCATGCGCAAGCGGCGATCGTGCTGGAGCGGGCCAACCGTCTCGAGCCACACCGCCAGTCGATCCTCGAGGCGCTCGGCCGGGCGTACTTCAACAGCGGCCAGCACGAGCTGGCGCGACGCACGTTCAGCGAGCTGCTCGAGCTCGAGCCGTCGGCGCACTACGCCCACTACGCGCTTGGGCAGAGCCTGAAACGGCTGGGCCGTCCGAGCGAGGCGCGAACCCATCTCAAGCTGGCGGTCGCCCTCAGCCCGCGGACCCCGCTCTACCGACAGGCGCTCGCCCGACTCCCGAGCCAGAAGCCTGACCCTGAGTCCTGACCCTGAGTCCTGACCCTGAGTCCTGACCTCGAGTCCTGCCTGACCGACTCCCCGGGGCCACGTCCTGGCCAAATTCCCACCCGGGGAAACGAAGGCCACATTGACGCTGGAGTTGTCGGCGGAATTGCCCTGTTCCGGCGGCCAGCTTTCATGGGGTGGGAATTTGGCCGCGAATCATGCCCCCGATCGGGCCTAACCCTCCCCCGGTGAACATTTGGCCGCGACTCATGCCCCCAATCGCGCCCCGATCGTGCCTAACCCTCCCCCGGTGAACATCTGGCCACGAATGGGGCCCCTTACGCCCCGCGCAGCCGTGCCAGCCAGAACAGCCCGATGATCGACTTCGCGTCCTCGATCTCACCGCGCTCCGCGGCCGCAACCGCGTCCCGCCAAGGAATCCGCACGAGGTGCAGCCGCTCGTCCTCGTCCAGCTCGAGCCGACCCTCGTCGGCCAGCGACAACTCGGTGGCGAGGTACAGGTGCATCAGCTCGGACGTGAACCCGGGCGCCGTCCAGAACCGGCCGAGCAGTTGCCACGACCCGGCCCGGAAGCCGGTCTCCTCCTCGAGCTCGCGTCGCGCCGCAAGGTCCGGGTCCTCGATCGTGCCGTCCGGCCGCTGGTCGAGCGTGCCGGCGGGGATCTCGAGCAGGGCGCGTTCGGCCGGGCTGCGGTACTGGCGCACCAGCAGGACGTGATCGTCGGGGTCGACGGCGATCATCGCCACCGCGCCAGGATGCCCGGCGACGTCTCGTGTGGCACGTGTCCCGTCGGGCCGCTCGATCGTGTCGATGCGGAACGTCAGGTAGCGGCCACGATGGAGGACCCGCGATCCGACGACGCGCTCGAAGAGATCGGCCCCGGATCCCTCCGGGGCCGATCGAGGTTCGTCAGTTCGATCGGCGCTCAGGCCGATGCCGCAGCCGGCTCTTCGGCCGCCTGGGCCGCTGTGACGTTGGCCGAGGCGCGGTCGGTCGTGAGGGCCTCGCCAGTCTCGGCGTCGAACAGGTGGAGCTTGGACAGCGGCAGGTTCAGCTTGATGACGTCGCCTGGCCGGACGCGATGCTCCGAGTCCACGATGGCGACGATGTCCTGGTCCGCCGCGCTGACGTGGAGGAGCTCCTCGTGGCCGAGGTACTCGACGACGTCGGCGCGCGCCTGGAAGGTGGCGCTCTCGCCGCCGATCTCGCCGATCTCGAGATGCTCCGGTCGGAAGCCCGCCACGAGCTTCTTGCCGGCGATGTCGCCCGCAATCCCGCGCAAGCGAGCCGGAGTGGAGACGGCCCAGTCGCCGGGTCCGACGAGCCTGGCCGTCTCGCCCACGCCGTCGACGGTGACCTCGATGAAGTTCATCGACGGGCTGCCGATGAAGCCGGCAACGAACCGGTTGATCGGCTCGTCATAGAGCTTCTGCGGCGTGCCGACCTGCTGCAGGAGGCCCTCGTTCATCACCGCGATCCGCTGGCCCATTGTCATCGCCTCGACCTGGTCATGGGTGACGTAGACGACGGTCGTCTCGAGGCGCTGATGGAGGCGAGCGATCTCGGCGCGGGTCTGCACGCGCAGCTTGGCGTCGAGGTTCGACAGCGGCTCGTCCATCAGGAACACCGCCGGTTCGCGCACGATCGCGCGACCGAGCGCGACGCGCTGGCGCTGGCCGCCGGACAGCTCCTTCGGCTTGCGTTCGAGCAGCTTCTGGAGCTGGATCGTCTCGGCCGCCTCCTTGACCCGCCGCTCGATATCGGGCTTCGGGACCTTGCGCAGCTTCAGGCCGAATGCAAGGTTCTCGCGAACCGTCATGTGCGGGTAGAGCGCGTAGCTCTGGAAGACCATCGCGATGTCGCGGTCCTTCGGCGGGACGTCATTCACGACCCGGTCACCGATCCGCAGCGTTCCCGAGGTGATCTCCTCGAGTCCGGCGATCATGCGCAGGCTCGTGGTCTTGCCACAGCCGGATGGTCCGACCAGGACCATGAACTCGCCGTCGCCGATCTCGAGGTTCAGGTCGTTGACTGCGAGGAAGTCCCCGTACTGCTTGTTGACGCGCTCGAACGTCACGGTCGCCATCGAGTATTCCTCCTGTCCCGACCGCCCATCGCGGGCCCATGCATCCAGCCGCCGCCGAAGCGGACGTCGTGGACGGGCCCCGTACGTGGGTGGTGCGGGTTGACGGCATCGTACGGTCGGGCCCGGGACCGCGCAACCGTCCGATCCGTCTCGATCAGCCGCGTCGAGCGCGCAGCGGCATTGCAGCAATACGTCGTCCTTCGTAGGCAGAAATCATGCAGGCGACGGATGCCGCGGCGCGTGTCGAGGACGATCCTGCAGATGTTTCCGGGACCGGCCCGCCTCGGGACATCGACCTACTCGTCACCGATGTCCCGATGCCGGCCGGACCGGGGACGGCCCCCCAGACCCAGCCCGGCGCCGCGACCTCCCGCGGCGCTGCGGCTATTCCCCTCCGGCCGTGCGCCGAACCGCCGCGTCGTGCGCGCGACGGTATTCCTCGCGGAGCATCTCGATGTCCGCGCGCAGACGGGCCGCCTCGGGCGACCCCGGGAGGGCGTCAGCCAGGTTCCGCTCGGCATCACGCCATTCGGCAAGCACCGTCTGGACGTCGCGCGGAGGATCGCCCATCTCGTCGATCGTGGTTCCCGGGTCGATCGTTCCGGCCTTGGCTCCGGCGACGGCGGCCTTGGCGAGGTCGACCTGGGCGTCGCTCGCTCCGAGGACCGACGTGGCGAGCCGTTCGATCTCCTTGGCAAGTTCGACCAGCCGTGGTGAGCCAACGGGCAATTCGCGCTTCTCGAGCTCCAGCTTCCGGAGCCTGTCGAGCGTGGCGAGCACGGCGTCGGACGTCGCGTGCAACTCGGGTTCGATACTCACGTCGGAAAGGACCCCTGCTCCCGGTTCCCCCAGCCTCCGAGGGCAGTCTAGATGCTCGTTGCAATGGGCGCTCGCGGGTGCTTCCGTCAGCCGATCTCGCGGATGACGTCCTGGTCCAGCATGAGCGCTAGCCGCTCGGAGCGGGTCAGTGCGGCAAGCCGCGCGGCGTCGCGGATGTAGCGTCCGAGCTGGCGCTCGCACACCTCGTCGGGGTGGCGGAAGGTGAAGAAGCGGACCTGCTTGAGCTCGGTGCCGCCCAGCTCGCCGTCCGGGTCGTCGATCAGCATCCCGTACTCGAACCCGAGATGGACGTGGATCGGCTCGGGGGCGACGAACCCGAAGTAGCCTGTCCGCTTGCCGATCGGGACGCTGTAGCCGATCAGGTGCCAGCCGGGCCGCACGCCTTCGATTGCGTCCGGCACCGTCCGCAGGACGATTGCGCGAAGACGCTCGGCGGCATCGCGGATCGCTTCGGGGTAGGGCGCGAGGAACATCTCCGGAGCGAGCCGGTCCATGTCGCCATCTTCGTCCTGCCTTGGACAGAACGCGTCGTGTTTAGCTCGGGAACATCGCCGGCCCGGCATCGAGTCCGAGCTTGTCCGGGTTCGCGAACGGGCCCGTCACTGCGGCCTCGCCCATGACCTCGTCGGCGTCCTTCGAGCGGACGACATATCGATGATGGATCTCGGTGATGCCCGTCGCCAACGTTCCCCCAACGCTGCAGTAGCGCGTCGCGCTCAGCTCGATCGGGTCGTCGGACGGCCTCGACGTCGATCGACGGCCCATCGACGACATGGGTGATGTCGATTCGAACGAAGACCGCTGGATCTGCGCCGTCGCGCTGCTCCGCCTGCGCCTTGACCTCGTAGCGGCCGATCTCCTGGCGCTTCTTGCGCAGGATGGAGATGACATCCATCGCGGACGACGCGGTCCGTGCTCGAGGCGGCCGAGCGAGCGGCGACCGATCCAGCGACCGTCGATCTCGCCACCGAGCGGCTCGCCGCCCACGAGAAGACGCTCTGGATGCTGCGGGCCACCGCAGCGTAGGTCCGTGGCCGCGTGCTTCGCGCTCGATACCCCTAGGGGGTATCATGAATCACATGATGGTTCGCACGCGACAGCAGGCCGACACGGTCTCGTTCCCAGTCGAGGGGATGACCTGCGCTGCGTGTGTCAATCGCATCACGCGCTTCCTCGACCACGTCGATGGCGTGGACACCGCGAGCGTCAACCTCGCGACGGAAACGGCCACGGTTCGCTTCGACCCTGGACGCGTGGACATCGCAACGCTTGGCGCAGCGGTGGAGGCGGCCGGCTACGTGGCCCGGACCGACCGCGCGGTCGGCGACTCGCGCGAGGCGGCCGTCGAGGACGTGGCCGCAGAGCGCGCGGAGCGCGACGTCACGACTGCACGAAACCTCGCGTCGCTGCGCCGCCGCCTGATCGTGTCGACGGCCCTGACGATCCCGCTCCTGCTCGGGCTCGCCCGGATGACGATCGCACCGTGGCTCCCGGCGCTCCTCACCGATCCGCTCTTCCAGCTCGCGCTGGCGACCCCGGTCCAGCTGTGGGCGGCGCAACCGTTCTACGCCGGCGCGTGGCGGGCGGTGCGACACGGCGTGGCCGACATGAACACCCTGGTCGTGGTCGGCACATCTGCCGCCTACCTGTATTCGGTCGCGACCATCCTGTTCCCGGATTTCTTCCGGGCTGCCGGCCTGGGCGCGGGTGAGCAGGAGTTGCCGCTCTACTTCGACACCGCCGCGGCGATCATCACCCTGATCCTCGCCGGCCGCTACCTCGAGGCACGGGCGCGGTCCTCGACGTCGGACGCCATGCGCCGGCTCATCGGGCTCGCACCGCGAACAGCGCGCGTCCTGCGTGACGGCCAGGAGCGGGAGGTCCAGGTCGCGTCGGTGGTGGTCGGCGACGTCATCCGGGTGCGGCCGGGCGAGAAGATCGCGGTGGACGGCGTTGTCGTGGAGGGTCGCTCTGCCGTCGATGAGAGCATGGTGACCGGCGAGAGCATTCCCGCTGCCAAGGCGGCCGGCGACGAAGTGGTCGGGGCGACCATCAACACGACCGGGACCCTCACCGTGCGCGCGACCCGCGTCGGTCGCGACACGGTCCTCGCCCAGATCATCCGGCTGGTGGCGGAGGCGCAGGGCTCCCGGGCGCCGATCCAGCGGCTCGCCGATGCGGTGACCGGCGTGTTCGTCCCCGTCGTGATCGGACTCGCGGCGCTCACGTTCGTGGTCTGGCTGATCGCCGGGCCGGAACCCGCCTTCAACCTGGCGCTGCTCAACACGGTGTCGGTCCTGATCATCGCCTGCCCCTGCGCCCTGGGGCTGGCCACGCCGACGTCGATCATGGTGGGAACCGGCAAGGGCGCCGAGGCGGGCATCCTCTTCCACAACGCCGAGGCGCTCGAGCGACTCGGTGGCGTCCAGACGGTCGTCCTCGACAAGACCGGCACGCTGACCGAGGGCCGGCCGCGGGTCACCGACGTGCTCCGCGTCGGTGGCGCGCCCGACGAGGATCGGCAGCTGGCGCTGGCGGCCGCAGGCGAGCTCGGGTCGGAGCACGCCCTCGGGGATGCGCTGGTGCGCTACGTTCGCGACGAGCGCGGCCTCGGGCTC
>Ga0190275_10003209_pt1 | contig 11629 bp, 9 predicted proteins | sample Popmic550T_FD_133745 | JGI IMG/M metagenome (GOLD analysis project Ga0190275, IMG submission 133745) | Populus adjacent soil microbial communities from riparian zone of Yellowstone River, Montana, USA - 550 T | ecosystem: Environmental > Terrestrial > Soil > Riparian zone > Trees stand | place... | reverse complement strand
TCCTCGCCGTCGGAAGGAACCTCCGGCTCGGCGCTCAACCCCGCCATGGCTCGAAGCTGGGCGAGCGCCGCCGTGTCGTCGCTCCGCAACCCCTCCACACGCCCGAACCCGGTCAGGAAGATGGACCTCTCTCCCTCCGGCTCAGCCTCACTCGACCCGATCAGGACCGTCGTTCCATCGATCGCGCCGTGGACGACCCCGGCCTCGTGGAGCGGCTCGAGCGTCCGTGCGAGGTCCGTGAACCAGGCCTCGGCGGTGTCGGCGTCAATTTCCTCGTCGCCCTCGAGGGCGGCCCCCAGCTCCTCGCCCTCGATCCACTCCCGCACCACGAACGGGACGCCATCGCGCTCGCCGGCGTCGATCACCCGGACGACGCCGGGCTCCTCGAGGGCCGCGACCTCCTCCCAGGCTTCGCGGAACCAGTCGCGGAGATCCTCATCCTCGGCGCTGTCGCCGACGAGCGTCTCGATCACGACCACCCGATCGCTCGCCTGCTCGGTCGCCTCGTAGACGCCGGCATCGCTCCCGGCGGCGAGCACGCGATGGAATCTGTAGCCCTCGAAAGGGTTGTCGGCCGGTCCTGCCACCCGACGGTTATATCCGGCTGCGGCTAGCTTGGCGTCATGCCCGCTCCCCGCGCGCAAACTGCGACCGAGCTGAAGGAGCAGATCGAGGCCGAGCGAGCGGGCGTGCCGTTCCTCGTCTACCGCGACTCCGGCGACCAGCAGCGGATCCTCACGATCGGCTCGGGCAGGCGTGAGATCTGGCTCGGACGGAGCCCGTCGGCCGACATCTCGATGAGCTGGGACGGCGAGATTTCGCAGCTCCACTCCCAGCTCGAGTTCGTCGGGGCCGAGTGCACCCTCGTCGACGATGGGCTCTCACGCAACGGCTCGTTCGTCAACGAGGAGCGAGTGAGCGGCCGGCGCCGGCTGCGCGATGGCGACGTGATCCGACTCGGACAGAGCCGTGTGGTCTTCCGCGCCCCGCTCGGTGAAGGCGGTGTCGAATCGACTGTCGTGGCGGCCGACGCGATCACAGCCGCGGGCGTCTCTCCCGCCCAGCGGCGGGTGCTCGTCGCGCTCTGCCGTCCGTTCAAGGAGGGAGCGGCGTTCGCCTCTCCGTCGACGAACGCCGAGATCGCCGCCGAACTCCACCTCAGCGTCGACGCGGTCAAGACCCACCTGCGGGCGCTGTTCGAGAAGTTCGAGCTCGCCGATGCGCCGCAGGGCAACAAGCGCCTGGGTCTGGTCCAGCGGGCGCTCCAGACCGGCCTGATCACCGAGCGGGACCTGTAGCGCGACCTCAGCGCCGGTCGTTCAGGGGCTCGGCTCGTCGTCGCGCGGATTCGGGTCGATCGATGCGAGTGAGTTGCCGGAGCCGGTCGTGACCCACATCAGCTCGGGGCCCTCGGCGATCTCCTCGGGGGAGCCGCCGAGCTTCACCTTTTGAACGTCATCCTCGTCCGGATCGAAGGCCGACACATAGCCATCCTCGTCAGATTCGCCGCCGTTGGCCACCCAGACCTTCTCGAAGCCGGATGCGATGCCGCGAGGCGTACCGCCGACCTCGATCGGGTCACCGGTGACAGCGCCCTCGAGGCTCAGCCGGGTGACGTCGCTGCTGTCGGTATTGGCGACGAAAACCTCGTTCTCGAAGATCACGACACCCTTGGGGTTGTCGCCGACGGGGAACTCCTCCTCGCCGTCGCCGTCGATCTCACGGCGGATGACCGAGTCGCCCGCCCGGTCGGTGACCCACAGGGCGGTGCCGTCGAAAGCGATGTCGGTGGGCTCGGCGTCCGTGAGTGCGATCGAGGTGACGTCACCGCTGGCGGGGTCGATCCTGGAGATCTCGCTCGAGCCCTCGTTCGCGACCCACAGCGACTCGCCGGCCGCGGTGATCCCGCGCGGCGTGTCGCCGACGCGGACGATCTGGATCACGTCGCCGCCCTCAAGCGGGACCTTCGCGACCTTGTCCTCTTTCGGCATGGTCACCCAGGCGAAGTTTCCGATCGCCTCGATGTCCTCGGCCTGACCGGGGAGCTGGGTCGTCCGGACGACCTGGCGGTCCTTCTTGTCGATCGCAGTGACCGATCGCCCATTGCGATCTGCGGTCGTCACCTCGTTGTTCTGAATCGACAGCCCGACGGGAAATCCGGGGACCCGTATCGGTCGCTCGAAGCGCGCGGGGATCGCAACGGCCTCGGGCTCGGAGTTGTCCACGGTCTCGGTCACGTCGCCGCCCGGCGACTCCCCCGACCCCAGCGACGAGAGCAACACCACGACAAGCACGGTGGCGGCGAGCGCCCCGCCGATCAGCAGTCCCTTGGGAGGGCCGTCCCGCCCCGGGGACGCGGGCCGTCGCGGTGGCTCGGCCAGGGGCTCGGTGGCCGCGGGCTCCGTCGGCGGCGGAGGGGGCGGCGACTCCTCCGTCGGCGCGGGCGGGTGAAGCGTCTCCACCGGTGTTACCGGCGCCGCCTTTCCGGTCGCGACGCTGCGCTCGCCGACCCGCGAGACCGAACCCGCTGCAGCTGCGTCGGCCGCCCGCGCGAGGTCGCCCGCCGAGGGAAAGCGGTCGCCCGGCTCCTTGGCCATCGCCCGCGAGATCACCTCGTCGAGCTCATTCTCGATGTCGCCGGGCAGCCATGGCGGCTCGTCCTGGAGGTGGGCGTAGATCTTCGCCACGTTCTCCTCGCGGTCGGCGAAGGGAGAGCGCCCGGACATCGTCTCGTAGAGGACGCAGCCGAGGGCGTAGACGTCGGTGCGGGCGTCCACCCGGTCGCCGCGGATCTGCTCGGGCGCGACGTAGTCCAGCGTGCCGACGAACGCTCCGGTTCCGGTCAGACCGCCCGCCTCGCTTCCCTGATCGAAGCGCTTGGCGAGACCGAAGTCCGTGAGGTAAGCGTGCTCGCCCTCGGCGCGCTGCTCGACCAGGACGTTGCCCGGCTTGATGTCGCGGTGGACGAGACCGTTGGCATGAGCGACGTCGAGCGCCGCGGCCACCTGGGAGATCAACGCGGCCGCCCGCTCCGGCTTCAGCGGCCCACCGGCGAGCAGTAGCCGGCGCAGGTCGGGCCCGTCGATCAGGTCCATCGTCACGAAGAGCAGGCCGTCCTCCTCCCCGGCGTGATGAATCGGGACGACGTTGGGATGGCGAAGGGACACGGCGATACGCGACTCCGACTGGAACCGCGCGCGGAAGGCCTCGTCAGAGGCGAGGTCGCCCGAGATCACCTTCAGCGCGACGACGTGGTCGAGCGCGAGATGGGTCGCGCGGTAGACGGTCCCCATGCCCCCGCGTCCGGCGAGGCCCTCGATCCGATGGCCGGCGAAAGTGGAGCCAGGGGTGAGGTCAGCCACCGACGATCGCGGCGAGGCGCTCGATCGTGTGCTTGCGCTCGCCGGCGTCGATCTGGACGGGCGAGCAGATCAGGCGATCGACGCCGGCGGCGATGAAGCGCTCGACGCGCTCGGTCACCTCGGCCTCGGTCCCGATCAGAGAGGTTGCGTCGACGAGCTCGTCGGGGATCGCCTCGAAGGCCTTGCCGCGGTCGCCGTCGAGGAACAGCGACTGCACCTCGAGCGCCTCCTTCTCGAAGCCGAAGCGGCATGCGAGGTCGACGTAGAAGTTGGTCTCGCGGCTGCCCATCCCGCCGAGGTAGAGGAGCAGTCCGGTGCGGACGACGTTCTTGGCGGTCTCGGTGTCGCCGTCGATAGCGACCTGGATCGAGGGGCTGACCTCGAGGTCGGAGCGGCTGCGACCGCCCTTCGCGAAGCCGGCCTCGAGGTGCTCGCCCCAGGTCTCCTCGAAGGCGTCGGGGCTGAAGAAGATCGGGATCCACCCGTCGCAGATCTCGGCGGCCATCTCGACCGACTTGCGGCCGATCGCGCCGACGAAGACCGGGATCTCGTTGCGAACCGGGTGGAAGTTGAGCTTCAGCGCCTTGCCCTGCCCCGTGCCGCCATCGATCGGCAGCTTGTAATGGGGGCCGTCCGTCTCGAGGGGCCCGCCGCGGGCGACGATCTCGCGGACGACCTCGATGTACTCGCGCGTCCGGCCCCACGGTTTCGCGTAAGGAACGCCGTACCAGCCCTCGGAGACCTGCGGCCCGGAGGGGCCGAAGCCGAAGATGAAGCGGCCGCCGGAGAGCGCGTCGAGCGTGGCGCCCGCCATCGCCGCGGCGGCGGGTGGACGCGCCGGCACCTGCATGATCGCCGCGCCGAGCCGAATCGTGTCGGTCTGCGGCGCCAGCCAGCCGAGCACCGAGACGACGTCGGAGCCGTAGCTCTCGGCGACCCAGACGGAGTCGAAGCCGGCGGACTCGGCGGTGCGCACGAGGTCGATCGCCTCCTCGCCCTTCGGGCCGATGCCCCAGTAGCCGAGGTTGATGCCGAGCTTCGGTGCCACGTTCGGTTGGGGAGCCTATCCTGCCTAGGGATGAGCGCGTACACCGTCGTCGAGCGTGGAGCCGCTACCGACTACATGGCCTCCTACGAGGGCTTCGGCGAGATGCGCAGCTTCACCGACGCGCTGGGTGCCGAGCAGGTCGCGTTCACGTGGAGGCAGATGCCGCCCGGGACGGGCGGGCGCGGCAGCTACGGCCACCGTCACATCGGTCAGGAGGAGATCTACTTCGTGACCGCGGGCACCGTCACGTTCAAGGTCGATGACGACGTCTTCGAGGCTGGGCCGCAGACGGCTGTGCGGATCGCGCCGGAGGGGGTGCGCTCCGTTCACAACGACACCGACGACGACGCCGAGCTCATCCTCTGCTCCATCAAGATCGACGACCTGATGGCCGACGTCGAAAAGGTCGAGAACTTCTGGCCCGAGTAGCCAACCCCCTCCCTTGAGAAGATGGCCGCGATGGAAGCGGCCACCACGCAAACCCAGGGACTCAGCTCCGCCGAAGCTGATCGCCGGCTGTCCCAATTAGGGCCGGTCGAGGAGGACTCCAGCCGCTCGGTCGCCTCGATCATCCGCGCCAACGTCCTCACGCTCTTCAACGCGATCATCCTCGTGTTCACGATCCTGGTGCTCAGCCAGGGCCTCTGGGCGGATGCGCTCTTCGCCGCGATCGCGGTCATCAACTCGATCATCGGGATCCGCCAGGAGATCAAGGCGAAGGAAACCCTCGACGAGCTGGCGCTGCTGGTCGCCCCCCGCGCCCACGTCTTCCGCGATGGCGAGCTGGTCGAGGTGCTGGCGGACCGGATCGTTCCCGGCGACGTCGTCCGCGTCGAGCCCGGCGACCAGCTGATCGCCGACGGCGCGATCGTCAGCTCGCGGGGGCTGACCATCGACGAGTCGCTGCTCACGGGCGAGGCCGACGGAATCCGCAAGTCCCACGGCGACCGGATGCTCTCCGGGTCCTTCGCGATCTCGGGCTCCGGCAACTACGAGGTGGATGCGGTCCGCGAGGACTCCTATGCGGCCAAGATCGCCGGCGAGGCCAAGGAGTTCCGCCATCCGCCCTCGCCGCTCCAGGTCGAGGTCAACCAGGTGCTCTGGGCGACGACGGTGATCCTCGTCCCGCTCGCGATCGCGATGCTCCTCGGGTTCATCTTCCGCGGCGTCGACTTCACCGAGGCGGCGCAAAGCGCGACCGCTGGGCTGATCACGCTGATCCCCGAGGGCCTCGTCCTGCTGATGAGCGTCACCCTCGCGATCGCCGCTCGGCGGCTGGCCGCTATGGACACGCTCGTCCAGCAGATCAGCGCGACCGAGTCGCTCGCCGCCGTGGACACGATCTGCGTCGATAAGACCGGCACGCTCACCGACGGCACGCTGAAGCTGGTGGGCGTCGAGAGCGCCGACGAGGGCGGGCGCGAGGTCGCGGAGCGGACGATCGGGCGCTTCGCGGCATCGGCCGGCGTGCGCAACCGGACCCTCGAGACGATCGCCGAGGCGTTCCCGGCCAACGGGCTGCCGGTGGTCGCCGAGGTCCCGTTCTCCTCCGAATGGAAGTGGAGCGGGCTGACCTTGAACAGCGAGGCCGGAAAGAGATCGTTCGTGATCGGCGCGCCGGACGTGCTGACCGCGAATGGCTCGATGACGCTCCCGCCGTCCCTGGCCGAGACGCTGGAGACCGAGGCGACCGCGGGCCGGCGAGTGATCGCGTTCGGGGAGGCGCCCGACGGTCTGCCGACCGACGCGGCGAGCCAGCCGCCGCCGAAGCTGATCGCCCGGGCGCTGGTCATCCTCGAGGAGACGCTGCGTCCCGACGCCGCGGAGACGATCGAGTTCATGCGCTCCCAGGATGTCGACCTGAAGCTGATCTCGGGCGACGCGCGGCAGACCGTCACCGCTGTCGCCTATGCACTCGGGGTGCCACAGGACGCGGGCGTCGTCGAGGGACCGAGCCTCCCGCCGCTCGACGACCGCCGCGCGCTCGCCGACGTGGCCGAGGCGAACACGATCTTCTGCCGGATCAAGCCCGAGCAGAAGAAGGCGCTCGTCGGCGCGCTCGGCGACGCGGGTAGGTTCACCGCGATGATCGGCGACGGGGTCAACGACGTTCCGGCTCTGAAGCAGGCGCGGTTGGCGGTCGCGATGGGCTCCGGCAGCCAGATCACCAAGGGGATCGCCGACATCGTGCTGCTCCAGGATCAGTTTTCGATGCTGCCACGGGCTGTCGGCGAGGGCCGAAGGATCGCGCGCAACATCCACCGGCTCGGGCGCCTGTACCTGACGAAGACCGTGTATGCCGGCTTCCTGATCCTCGCCGCGGCGCTGATCGGGTTCGCGTTTCCGTTCCTGCCGCGCCAGCTGACGGTCGCGGCGATGCTGACCATCGGCATCCCGTCCTTCGTCCTGGCGCTCGCTCCCAGCGAGGGGCCCCTCTACCGCGGCCGGCTGCTGAAGGCGCTCGCGGCGTTCGCGGTCCCTGCCGGGATCGGGATCGGCGTCGGCTCGCTGCTCGCGTACGGAGCGGTCGACGGCCTCTTCGGCGGCACGCTGAACGAGGGGCGGACCGCGGCGACGACCACGCTGATCGTGCTCGGCCTGGCCTTCATCCTGCTGCTCGAGCGCGGTCCGGGCCGCGAGCACATCGCGATCCAGAGCTACATGCTCGCGATGGTGACCGGGCTGGGCGCCCTCTATGCGCTGATCCTCGCCGCCGCGCCGGCGCGCGACTTCTTCGAGCTCGAGCTGCTCTCCGCGGGCCAGTGGTTCCTCTGCCTGGCATCCGTCGCAGCCGGGCTCGTGGTCGCGAGCGCGCTCTGGCGCGTGCCGTACATTCAGCGCTTGGAGCTGGACGAGAACGCCCCGCCCCCGGGCGAAGAGCCGACATCGGTCATGCCGGACATGCCCGCGCCGACCCATGCCGGCTCGATCAGCCGGAGCCGCGGCGGAGTGCAGGGAGGCGGAATATGAGCCAGCACCGGCGCACGAAGATCGTGGTCACCGTCGGCCCCGCGTCGCGTGAGCCCGACGTGCTGCGGGAGCTGATCGAGGCCGGCGCGGACGTATTCCGGCTCAACTTCTCCCATGGCACTCCCGACCTCCACGCCGAGAACGTCGAGCGGATCCGAGAGGCGGCGAAGCAGACTGGGAAATGGGTCGGCGTCCTCGGCGACCTGCCGGGACCGAAGCTCCGGCTCGCCGAGATCGAGGGCGGCCGGACCACGGTTCACCTGAACGGACGGGTCACGCTGACGACGCGCGAGGCGATCGGCGACGAGCACGTGCTGCCGGTCGGCTGGGACGGGTTCCCGCAGGCGGTTGACGTCGGCGACCCGATTTTCCTTGCCGACGGCCGGATCCGGCTGCGGGCCGAGACGGTCGAGGACGACGCCGTCCACTGCGTGGTCGAGGCGGGCGGCACCGTCGGCTCCCATCAAGGCATCAACTTGCCCTCGAGCGCGGCCGGGGCGATGCCGGCGGCGGGCGCGCACGACCTCGATTGGGTCGAGTTCGCGTGCGAGCACGAGATCGACCTGCTCGCGGTGTCGTTCGTCCGCGCGGCCAGCGATCTCGAACCCGTCGAGTCGCGGATCCGCGAGCGCGGCGGCGACATCCCGCTGATCGCCAAGATCGAGAAGCCGCAGGCGGTGGACAATGCCGAGGAGATCATCGCCGCGGCGGGCAGCGGGATCATGGTCGCTCGCGGGGACCTCGGGATCGAGCTGCCGATCGAGACCGTGCCGACGGTTCAGAAGCGGCTGATCCGGCTGGCGGGAGCGGCGCAGAAGCCGGCGATCACGGCGACGCAGATGCTCGCCTCGATGGTGTCGAGCGACCGGCCGACGCGGGCCGAGGTGACCGACGTCGCGAACGCGATCTACGACGGGACCGATGCCGTGATGCTCTCGGAGGAGACGGCGATCGGCGATCACCCCGTCGAGGCGGTCAGGGTCATGGACCGGGTGGCACGCGCGACCGAGGGCGACCTTCCCTACGCCGATTGGCTGCTCAACCGCGTCGAGAGCGAGCACGACGTCGCCGCCTCCGTCGCCCAGGGCGCCGTCGGCGCGACCTACCGGCTCGGGATAGCCGCGATCGTCGTGCCGACCAGATCAGGCCGCACGGCGCGGGTCGTCTCGGCGCTCCGGCCGAAGGTCCCGATCCTCGCGATCTCGCCGCGGGTCGAGACGGTTCGCCGGCTCAACCTCCTGTTCGGCGTCAAGTGCGCCTACCACGGTGAATGGGCCGACCTGCGCGAGATCCTCGACAGCTCTGCGGTCATCGCCCGTGAGGAGGGAGTCGCGAAGGCGGGTGATCTGATCGCGATCACGGCCGGCCTCCCGGATCAGGCGATCGGCACGAACCTGTTCGAGGTGCACACGGTTCCGGAATAACTCGACCCAATCCTCCGCTTCGCGTCCGGTTGGGTCGGCTGAAAGCCAGACCCTGGAAGCAGGGAGGGCGGCTAAGCGCGCGGGAGAGCGTCCACTCTCTTGATCCACTCCTCCAACTGCGGCCGCTTCTTGTCGCGAAAGAGCTCGACCAGGATGTGATGGAAGGCCTCGGTGTCGTCGGGCTCGGGGTCCACGACCGCGTACTTGAGGAACGGGAAGGCCGCGACGTCGTTCAGACCGAGCGTCTCGCCGCCGAGAAATTCGCCGGGCGCGGTGAGCATGTCTTCGATCAGGTCGGTCCAGCGGCGCGAGCGAGCCCGCAGGGCGTCCGCGTCGGCGGGGAGCTCGGCCTCCGGCACGTCGAGGGCGTTCGGCGGTCCCTTCCAGACACGGTCGAACCAGGCGACGAAGATGTGAACGCCGGCGGCGATGCAGCGCTCCTCCGGAAGCAGCGGCGGATCCGGGTGCTCGGCGTCGATCCGCTCGACGATGCGCATCGATCCGCGGACGACGTCCCCGTCGAACTCGGCGACCGGGACCAGCTCCTGCCCGCTGAGGGCGGCGACGGCGCCGCGGTCGGCGGGGTCGTGGTCGACCCACTCGATCTCGATGCCCTTGTGGCCGGCGGCGAGGGCGACGCGCTCGACGTTGGTCGAATGCGGGATGCGGTGCACTCGGATCATGGGGGCAGCATCGTCGCGAGATGCGGCACGCGCAAGCTCGATCGCTGAACGAGCCGATCAGCCAGGCTGATCGGGCGCCGGGATCACGAACTGCGTGACCAGCAGGTTCGCCGCGCGACGCGGCTCCCCGCCGCCTCGGACCCGATCGATGCGCACTTCGACGACGTGGGTGGAGCGCCCGGCGTGGAGGTGCTCCGCTCGCGCCGTCAGGACATCGCCGTGCGCCGCTCCGGCAAAGGCGTTCAGCTTCAGCTCGATCGTCGTGAAGTTGGCGCCGGGCGGCAGGTGGCGGAAGGTCTGCCACGCCGCCACGGAGTCGGCGAAACCGACCCAGGCGCCGCCGTGGACGAGCTTGCCTGGATGGAGGTGGCGCTCGTCGACGACCATCCGGCCAGCTGCGTGGTCGTCGTCGATCGAGAGCGGCTCGATCCCGAGATCATGCGGGTAGCTCGGCGCCGTGTCGGCGAGCATCGCCGCAATCGATTCGGCGGTGATCGCGGGGTTCGCGGAGCCGGTCACCGCGGCAGTATCCCAACGGTGGGCTCAGGCGAGCGCGGTGTCGGGCTCGTCGAGAAGCGCGGAGGCCCCCCCGACGGTGACGGCCGAGCGCTGGGCGACGAACATTCGATAGGCGCCGACCGGCGGGTGGACCTGCGCGTCCCTGAGTCCGCTGGCCTCGAGCTGGGCGACGAGCTGCTCGGGAGCAACGGCGCCCCCTCCCCAGAGCCGAGCGCGGACTCGACTGGAGGCGGCGACGAGTTGGTCCCCGGCCGGAAGGTCGAGGGCGAGGACGAGCAGCCAACCGCCCGGGCGCAGGACCCGGTGGACGTTGACGAGCCCGGCGGCGAACACCTCCGGGGCGAGGAATGGCTGCGGGATCAGGGCGAGGTCGAATTGGTCGCTCTCGTAATCGGCGAGGTCCTCGATGCCGTGGGAGACGAACTGGACGCGCCCGTCGAGGCCGGCCTCGAGGCAGCGGTCGCGGCCGAGCCCGCGCGCGGTTGCGTTCGGCTCGAGGCAGAGGGCGCTGACCTCGGGGTAGACGAGACAGAGCTCGCGGCTGAGGACGCCGACGCCGGCGCCGACGTCGAGAAAGCCCGACCCGGGCTCGGCGAGCCGGTCGGCGAGCCCGTCGAGCGAGGGCAGGACGTGCTCGGCGGCGAGGCGGAAGAGTCCTGCGGTCTCGCCCTGGGCGACGAGGATGTCGGGGTCGCGGTGCGCCCAGCCCGGGGCCAGCGACCCGTCGCGGGCCCGGCGAAAGGCCTCGTTCGTCTGCAGGTGGTCGCTGCGCACGCCCGCGCTCATCACCCGTGCCAAGGATCCTGAGCGGAACGGCTCGAAGTCGGCGGTCGCGGCGTAGCGCTCGCCGATCCTCTCGATCGCCCCGAGCGCGACGAGGATGCCGAGCAGGTCGGCGACGAGATCCGCGTCGAGGTCGAGACGCTCACCGAGCTCCGCGGCGGTCGCCGGCTCCTCGAGTGCGCGGACGATTCCCAACTCGAACGCCGCCGACAGGCCCGCGTAGGCCCATGAGGCGGAACTCAGCTCGGAGACCCGGCTGAGGATGTCGGGGCTGGTGGAGAAGCCGTTCACGGGGTCGGGGGATTCTTCGCAGCGAACCCGAAAATGGATCAAAGGCCGTCCTAGGTCTTGCGGAGCCCGAAATCCCCGAACGGCTCGTCGCGTCCCCGGACCGCCTCGCGGAAGCCCTCGTTGGCGGCCTGAGCCTGAAAGGCGAAGCCCTCGGGTGTGTGGCGGGCGATGCCGTCGAAGAAGACGCTCAGCGCCTGGGTGCCGGCGAGTCCCTGACTGAAGAGGGCCTGGTTGATCGAGAGCTTGTGCATGACGAGCTGGTTGATGGGAAGCCGCGCTACCCGCTCGAGCAGGCTCTCGAACGTCGCGTCCAGCTCGGCAGCGGGAGCCACCTCGCTGGCTAGTCCCCACTCCACAGCCGTCGTCCCGTCGATCGAGTCGCCGGTGAGGAGCAGCCGACGCGCGCGCTCCAGGCCGATTCTGTGGGCCCAGAGCATCGACGTCGGAACACCCCAGACGCGCGCCGGCGGGTAGCCGATCTTCGCCCGATCCTCGACGACGATCAGGTCGGAGCAGAGGGCCATGTCGGTGCCGCCGGCGACGCAGTAG
>Ga0190275_10003208_pt1 | contig 11634 bp, 10 predicted proteins | sample Popmic550T_FD_133745 | JGI IMG/M metagenome (GOLD analysis project Ga0190275, IMG submission 133745) | Populus adjacent soil microbial communities from riparian zone of Yellowstone River, Montana, USA - 550 T | ecosystem: Environmental > Terrestrial > Soil > Riparian zone > Trees stand | place... | reverse complement strand
GCTTGGTCTGCAGGCCGCGGGCGAGCATGCGGACGACCTCGGCCTCCCGCCCGGTCAGGCCCGCCGGGCGCTCGACCCGCGGCGCCCGCCGGCCCGCCGCCTCGACGACGGCGGTCACCGCGTCGGCGTCGAGCCGCCCGGCAGCGGCCTGCTCGCCCAGCACCTGGGCGGCCCGGGCGGGCGGGATCGCCTGCCGGTACGGGCGGGGCTCGGTCATCGCGTGGTACGTGTCGGCAGCCGCGAGCAGGCGCGCGGGGAGCGGGAGGTCCGCGCCGCCGACCGCGCGGTGGTAGCCCGAGCCGTCGAGGCGCTCGTGGTGCGTGCCCGCCGTCGGCGCGAGCGCCGCCAGGAACGCGGACCGCGCGAGCACCCGCTCGGAGTGGTAGGGATGCAGCCGGACCTGCTCGAGCTCGTCCGCGGTCAACCGCCCGGGCTTCGCCCAGATCCGCGGGTGGACCGCGACGCGCCCGAGGTCGTGGACGTGCGCGGCGCGGCGCAGCGCGACGACGCCGGCCTCGTCGATCCGGCACCGCCTGCCCGCCGCCGCGGCGAGCTCCGCCACGCCCGTCGAGTGCCCCGCGAGGTACGGCGACATCAGGTCGGCGAAGTTGCCCATCGCGGCGAGCCCCCGGTCGACGTCGTCGCCCTCGAGCGGCAGCGGCGGACGCGGCTCGCACGCCAGCGCCTCCTCCCACACGGACCCCTCCGCGCCGAGCGCGAGGATGGGCCCCGGATCGCCGGTGAGACAGCCGGCCACCTCCGGGTCGAACGCGTGCCCGGCGCGCTCGCGGACCAGGCGGACGGCGTGCTCCTCGCCGCCGAGCACACGCTGGAGGGCGGTGTCCACGGCGACGTGGACGATCCGCAGCGGCAGCGGGATCTCCTCGTGCTTCGCACGGCCGAGCGGGCCGTGGCCGTCCCAGCGCTCGAACAGGTAGGGGAGGTGGCCGCCCACCAGCTCGGCGAGCCCGAGCTCACCGGCAAGCATCCCTGCCACCTCGCACGTGGCGGTGAGATGCGGTCGCTGCTCACGCGCCGCGCCCGGCAACCGGCGGATCACCTGGACCGCCCGCACCGGCCCGGCGCGCCCGGGGTCAGGCAGCGCGCGGACGATCCCGGTCAGGACCTCGCGTCCGGACCCGAAGATGACGGGGTTCAGATGGGTGGTGAGCGAGTCCCCGAAGAGCTGCGGGGTGACGTGAGCGTCCGTGGTGCAGCCCGAGTGGAAGAGGAGCGACGCGAAGTAGGTCTGCGCGGCGCCCGCGCGGTCGAGGCCCAGGCGGTCGGCGAGCCGCATCGCGATCAGCGTCGTGTGGAGCCCGTGCTCGAACGGGAACCCCATCCCGAGGTCCGTGGCCAGGCACAGGGCCGCCACCAGCTCCGCGCTCCGGACCTGCTCGCCGCGCTGCGACGCTGCGGCCGACACGCCGCGACACTACTCGCCTCCCGGCTCGGTCTGTCCATCAAACCGGCTTGATGTATTGTCCTGGGGCGAACCGCGAAAGGAGCCTGACGATGGCCTCCGCACCGGACCTCCGTACCGACGTCCTGCTTCGCAGCGAGCAGTCCGGCGGTCACGTCTCGATCATGGACAACGTGGTCGCCGCGCACAGCGCCGGCCCGCCCCTGCACAGGCACGACTTCGACGAGGCGTTCTTCATGCTGGAAGGCGAGCTGATCTTCCAGGTCGCGGACGAGCTGTTCACCAGGCGCGCGGGCGAGCTCGCGTTCGCCCCGCGCAACGTCCCCCACGCGCTCGCCAACCACAGCGACGCGGACGCGCGCTATCTGCTGGTCTGCACGCCGGGCGGGCTCGAGCGCCTCTTCGCGCGGATCGCCGCCGCCTCGCAGGGGGTGGAGCCCCCGGACTGGGCACTGCAGCCGAGCCCCGAGGTCATCGAGGTCGGCCCGCAGATAGCGCGGGACGGATGACCGACGCCGACCGTCCGCGGCGCTCGCGCCTCACGATGGTGGGGGCAGGATTCGAACCTGCGAAGGCAGAGCCAACGGGTTTACAGCCCGTCCCCTTTGACCGCTCGGGAACCCCACCGGGGACGCGCGGATTCTAGCGGCGCACCACGGGTCCTCGTCCCCCCGCCGCGGTAGCGTGCCGGGGCGTGTCGGGGATCGGCGTGCTGCGCGAGGGACCGCTGCACGCGGCGCTGAAGGCGTGGCTCGCGCGGCCCGGCGACGTGCTCGAGACCGCGGTGGACGGCTACGTGATCGACCTCGTGCGGGCGGACGGCGAGCTCGTCGAGCTGCAGACCGGCGGGTTCTCGCCGCTGCGCGCGAAGCTCGACGCGCTGCTCGACCGCCACCGGATGCGGATCGTCCACCCGGTGGCCGCCGAGCGGCGGATCGTCCGCGTCGGCGAGGGCGGGGAGCTGCTCTCGGCGCGGCGGTCCCCCAAGCGCGACGGCGCGACCGCGATCTTCGACGGGCTGGTGTCGTTCCCGACGCTGCTCGGCCATCCGCACCTGACGATCGAGGTGCTGCTGTGCCGCGAGGACCACGTGCGCGCGCCGGCGCCGGTGCGGGGACGGCGGTACCTGCGCGACCCCGGCGAGCGCCGGCTCGTGGAGGTGCTCGACCGCGTCGTGCTGGCGGGCCCCGACGACGTCGCAAAGCTGCTCCCCGCGGCGCTGGACGGCGAGCCGTTCACCACGCGCGACCTGGCGGGCGCGATGGGCGCCCCGGTGCGCCTCGCCCAGCGCGCCGCGGCCTGCCTGCTCGCGCTCGAGGTGCTCGAGCCGGCCGGCCGCCGTGGGCGGGCCCCGCTGCACCGCCGCTCAGCCCGGCGGGGCTGACGCCAGCCGCCTCCCCAGCTCGGCCACGAGCCGCACGCCCGCGCCGGTGCCCCCGCGCTGGCTCAGGTAGTCGCCCCGGCTGCGCTCGAGGAAGGCCGTGCCGCCGATGTCGACGTGCGCCCACGGGCCGTCGCCCGCGAACTCGGACAGGAACGCCGCCGCCGCGGCGGTGGCCGCCCGGCCTGAGGCGGAGTTCTTGAGGTCAGCGACGTCCGAGTCCAGCAGGCGGCGGAAGCGGCGATGCAGCGGCCACGGCCAGGCGTGGTCGCCGCTGGCCTCGGCGGCCGCGAGCAGCTCGTCTCGCCAGTCGTCGCCGCGCGCGAACAGCCCGGCGTAGACGTCGCCGAGGGCGCCGCCGGTCAGCGTGGCGAGGTCGACGAGGTGGGTGGCCCCGAGCGAGCGTGCGTGCGCGAGCGCGTCCGCGAGCACAATGCGGCCCTCGGCGTCGGTGTTCGTGACCTCGACCGTCGTGCCGGTGAACGTCCGGATGATGTCGCCGGGGCGGTAGGAGCGCGGGCCGGGCATGTTCTCGCACGCCGCGACCACGCCGAGCGCCCGCACCGGGAGGCCGAGCTCGGCGATCGCGCCGAGCCCGCACACGACGGCGGCGCCGCCGGCCATGTCGACCTTCATCCACGTCATCCGCTCCGGGGTCTTGAGCGAGAGGCCGCCGGAGTCGAACGTGATCGCCTTGCCGACGAGGCCGAGGAGGAGGTCGTCGCGCGCGGCGGCCGGCGGGTCGTAGCGCGCGACGAGGAGCCGGGCCGGCTCGTCGCTGCCCCGCGCGACGGCGGCGAACGCCGTCAGGCCCAGTCGCTCGATCTCGTCCGGGCCGAGCGCCTCGACCGTGAGCGCGGGCACCTCGCGCGCGATCTCCTCGGCCCGCTCTCCGAGCGCGGCCGGCGTCATCTCGTTGGCGGGGGCGTTCACGAGGTCACGCGCGCGCGTCGTCCAGCGCGCCACGACGCCCGCGCGGGTGGCCACCTCGGCGACCCCGTCGAGGCCGCCGCCCGCGATCACGAGCCGCCGCAGGTCCTTGCCGGCCGAGCGCCCGCTCTTCCAGCGCCCGGGGTCGTAGGTCCCGAGCGACGCCCCGTCGACGGCGGCGCGCGCCTGCTCGGCCGCCGGCAGCGGCAGCGCCTCGTCGACGACCCACGCGAGCGACCCGCCGAAGCGCGCCGCCGTGCGCGCGGCGGCGGCCGCCGCGGTGCGGATCGCGTCGGCGTCGAGGCGCTCGGCGGCGCCGAGGCCGGCCGCCGCCACCCGCGAGGCCGCGAGCCCGCGCTCGACGTGCAGCAGGAGCACCGAGCCGCCCGTCGCCGAGAGCTCGCCCTCGCGCGCCAGGTCGGCGAGGCGGCCGCCGAGCGGCCGGTCGATCGCGGCGACCGCCCCGCCGGGCTCCGTGGCGGGCTCGACGACGCCCACGCCCAGGACGTCGGCTTCGATCGCCTCCGGCGGGCCTCCCACCACCTCCACGCGCATCGCGCGATGCTACCCTCGTGCAGCCCCCGGGGCGATCCGCTTCATGCCGTCCGGTTTTGGCATGTTGTGCGCCTGACGGGAACGTTGTGCCATCGACGGGAAGGTGATGAATGACCTGGTTCAAGCCTGAGTTCGAGATCATCGAGGGGTCCCTCGAGGTCACCCTGTACGTCGCCCGGCGCTAAGGCAGCGCTGGCCAAGATCTTCTTCGAGAGGGCCCGCCGGCGGCGGGCCCTTTCTCATCGGTACGGACGATGATCATCCGCGTCCTGGGGTCGGCCGCGGGCGGAGGATTCCCGCAGTGGAACTGCTCCTGCCCGACCTGCCGGGCCGCGCGCGAGGGGGGCGCCCCGGCCGTCCCGCGCTCCCAGTCCTCGCTCGCCGTGCGGGCGAGCGACGGGCCGTGGTTCCTCGTCAACGCCTCGCCGGACGTCCGCCAGCAGCTCGAGCTGCTGCGCGAGGCGCCGGCGGACGGCGTCCGCTCGAGCCCGATCGCCGGCGTGGTGCTGACCGACGCCGAGATCGACCACACCACCGGCCTGCTGATCCTGCGCGAGGGCGCCGAGCCGCTGCAGCTCTGGAGCACCGAGGCCGTTCGGCGCGCGCTCACGACCGACAACCCCCTCCTGCGCGTCCTCGAGGGCTACAGCGGCGTGAGCTGGCACCCGCTCGAGCCCGGCCGCGGCCTCTCGCTCGGCGCCGGCGGGTCGTCCGCGCCGCTCGAGGTCGTGCCGCTTGCGGTCGGCGGCGACCCGCCGCGCTTCGTGCGCGACTCCGCGGCCTCCGGGGAGGACGCCGTGGCGCTCGCGCTGCGCGACCCCGCGACCGGCGGCCGGGCGATGTACGTGCCCGTGATCGAGCGCCTCGACGACGCCATGATGAGCCGTCTCGAGGCCTGCGACTGCATCCTCGTGGACGGCACGTTCTGGCGCGACGACGAGCTCGCGGCGGCGGGCATCGGCGGGCGCACGGCGCTGGAGATGGGCCATATGCCGCTCTCCGGCCCGGACGGCAGCCTCGAGCGCCTCGCACGGCTCAAGGGCCCCCGGACGATTCTGGTACATATCAACAACACGAACCCGATCCTCCTGGAGGACTCCGCGGAGCGACGGGCCGTGGAGTCAGCAGGGATCGAGATCGCCTACGACGGGATGCTCGTCGAGCTCTAGGAGGCCCGGGTGGCGCAGGTGGCGGAACCAGGAACGACCGTGTGGACGGCGGAGGAGCTGGCCGCGGAGCTGCGCGCGCAAGGCGAGCGCTACCACCACCTCCACCCCTTCCACCGGCGCATGAACGCGGGCGAGCTCTCGCGCGAGGAGCTCCAGCGGTGGGCGGCGAACCGCTTCTACTACCAGCTCGCGATCCCGCTCAAGGACGCGGCGGTGCTCTCGAACTGCCCGCACCAGGACGTCCGGCGGCAGTGGATCCGGCGCATCACCGACCATGACGGCACCGGGGACGACCCGGGCGGGACGGAGGCCTGGCTGCGGCTCGCCGAGGCGGTCGGGCTCGAGCGCGAGGAGGTCGTCTCCCTGCGCCGGCTGCTCCCCGGCGTGCGCTTCGCGGTCGACGCCTACGTCAACTTCTGCCGGCAGCGGCCGTGGATCGAGGCCGTCGCGTCGTCGCTCACCGAGCTCTTCGGCCCGGACGCGATGCGCGCCCGGCTCGCGGCGCTCGAGGAGCACTACCCGTGGATCGACCCGGCCGGCTTCGACTACTTCCGCCATCGGCTGCAGCAGGCGCCGCGCGACGCCGGCCACGCGCTGGACCTCGTCACGACCTACTGCGCCACCCGGGCCGACCAGGAGCGGGCGATCGAGGCGCTGACGTTCAAGTGCGACCTGTTGTGGGCCCAGCTCGATGCGATCGAGCGGGGCGAGACGCGCCCACCGGCCGCACGACCGTGAGCTCGGCCCCGGTCTCCGACGACGCCCGGCCGCACCTCGCGCGCGGCACGCGCCTCGACTACGACGACGTGCGCGAGCGCCACGTGCTGCTCGTCCCCGAAGGGGCGGTCGCGCTCAACGACACCGCGAGCGCCGTGCTGGAGCTCTGCGACGGCGAGCGGACGGTCGGCACGATCGTGGCGGAGCTCGGCGAGCGCTACGGCGGGACAGATGTCGGCGACGACGTACGCGAGCTGCTGGTGGCGCTCGCCGAGAGGGGGCTCGTCCGTGACGTTCTCTGAGAAGCCCTTCACGCTCGTCGCGGAGCTGACCTACCGCTGCCCGCTGCACTGCCCGTACTGCTCGAACCCGCTGACGATCGGGGACGCCCACTACAAGGACGAGCTCTCCACCGAGGACTGGACGCGCGTGTTCCGCGAGGCGCGGGCGCTCGGCGTGATGCAGCTCGGGCTCACGGGCGGCGAGCCGATGGCCCGCCGCGACATCGTCGAGCTGACGGCCGCCGCGCGGTCGGCGGGGCTGTACTCGACGCTCGTCACGGCGGCGCTCTCGTTCACGCGCGCGCGGGCGGAGGCGCTGCGGGACGCCGGGCTCGACCACGTGCAGGTCTCGCTCCAGGACAGTCGCGCGGAGGAGTCGGACCGCATGGCGGGGACGCGCTCGTTCGAGCGCAAGCTCGAGGCGGCGCGCCTCGCGCGCGAGCTCGGGTTCCCGCTCACGCTCAACTTCGTCATGCATCGCCAGAACCTCGACCGCATCGAGGAGATCCTCGCCCTGTCGGAGGAGATCGGCGCCGAGCGGGTCGAGCTCGCCAACACGCAGTACTACGGCTGGGCGATGCCCAACCGTGCGGCGCTCATGCCGACCCGGGAGCAGCTCGAGCGCGCCGAGCGGGTCGTCGAGGAGTTCCGGCAGCGGCTGGGGTCGCGGATGGAGATCCTCTACGTCCTCCCCGACTACTACGAGGACCTGCCGAAGACGTGCAGCGGCGGCTGGGGGCGCCACGCGATCGTGGTGGCGCCGAGCGGCGACGCGATGCCGTGCCACGCGGCCACGGTGATCCCCGGCCTCGAGTTCGACAACGTGCGCGAGCGCTCCCTCGAGTGGATCTGGGAGGAGTCGGGTGCGTTCAACGCCTTCCGCGGCACCGGGTGGATGAAGGAGCCGTGCGCGAGCTGCCCGCTCGGCCGCCAGGAGGTCGACTACGGCGGCTGCCGCTGCCAGGCGATGCTGCTCACCGGCGACCCCACCAACGCGGACCCGGTGTGCCGGCTGTCGCCGCACCACGACATGCTCGTCGAGGCGCGCGAGCATGACTCCGCCGGCAACGGCGACACGCCGCTCGTCTATCGCACGCTGCGGCCGGACGGAGTACCCGGCCGGCGGTGACCAGTCGCGCTCCCGGCCGGTGGGGCGCGATGAGCAGCCGCCTGATCGCCCTGATCGCCGTCGGCACCCTGGTCGTGGCCGGCGCCGTCGTCGCGGTCGTGGGTGCGCGCGGAGGCTCGCACTCCGGCGGGGACTGGCCGCTGTTCGGCAAGACCGCCGACAACACGCGCTTCAGCCCCGCCGACCGGATCCGCGCCTCGACCGTGGCCGGACTCGAGGTCGCGTGGCGGCGCGGGCCCGGACCCGGGTCGCCGGGCCGCGCGACCCACCCGGTGGTGGTCGGCCGGCGGATGTACGTGACGACCCCCGCCGACGAGGTCCTGGCGCTCGACGCCGCCACCGGGCGGCTGGCCTGGCGGCACGTCGCCCGCCCGTCGCGCCGCGGGGAGCAGGGCGTGCCGCTCCCGGCCGACCGCGCCGTGGCGGTCGCCGACGGCAAGGTCTACGCGCTCACCCTGGACTGCCGGCTGCACGCCCTCGACGAGGCGACCGGGCGCCGGCTGTGGCGGACGCGGGTCGCGGACGCCGGCGCCCGCTGCACGGCCGCTCCGACCGTGTGGGACGGCGTCGCGTTCGCGGCCGGTACGCGCGACGACGACGGCGCGAGCGGGTTCGTGGCCGCGTTCGACGGAGAGACCGGCGAGGAGGAGTGGCGGCGGCGCACCGGCGGCGTGTGGGCGCCGCCGACGATCGACACGACCCGCGGCATCCTCTACGCCGGCACCGGCGGCCCGCCCACCGGGGCCGCGCCCGGCCCGCGCCGCGCCGGGCCCTCCCCGTCCGGGCTGCTCGCGCTGCGGGCGCGCACGGGCGAGGTCGACTGGCTGCACCACGAGCCGTGGGACCACGGCGCCGGCTCGGCGGTGGTGATCTTCGAGACGAAGGCCAACGGCCGCCGCGTGCGCGCAGTCGGCCAGGCCGGCCTGGGCGGCCGCTTCCTCGCCCTCAGCGCGCGCTCGGGGCGCCCGCTGTACCGCCCGGTTCCCACCCCCGAGGACCGGGCACGGCGCTGTCCCGGCGTCCCCGCGGGGTCGTCGGCCGCCCCCGTGGCCTTGAGCCCGAGGTCCGGCGCGGCGTACGTGTCCGGGCCCCCGCCGGTCCCAGGCGGGACGGGCGACACCGGCGCGGATCGGTCCGCCGGCACGTTCGCGGCGATCGACCTCGAGCGCGGCCGCGTGCGCTGGCGGCAGTGCGTCGACGCCCCGATGCTCGGCGGCGCGACCGCCACCGCGGGCGGCCTGGTGTTCGCGGGCGACACGGCGGGCACGCTGTACGCCTTCGACGCCGGCGACGGGCGGATCGCCTGGCGGCGGCGGTTCGACGCCGGCTACGCGTCGGCACCGATCGTCTACTCGATCGACGGCGTGGATTACCTGGCCGTGGTCTCCGGCGCGTCCGGGGCCGGCGGGGGCGGCGGGGGCGGCGCCGGCAGGCTCACCGTGCTCAGGCCGGCGCGGCGGGTGGGCTAGGGCCGGAACCTGGCAAATTGCGCGAATCTCTTGCCAGTAGCGCAACCAGTGGGTAGGGTCGGCCGACCCCCCGCGCCGCGTGGGTCGCGGTTGCGTGGGATGTGGAGGGCATCGCCCGAGCAGGAGGGTCAGCGAATGCCGAGGTCACTGGTGGTCGGAGAGTCACTCGTCGGAGACGGCGCCGAGGTCGCCCACGTCGACCTGCTGATCGGGCCGAAGGACGGGCCCGTCGGTCACGCGTTCGCGAGCTCGCTGGTCAACCAGAAGGAGGGGCACACGAACCTTCTCGCGGTGGTGGCCCCCAACCTTCCGTGCAAGCCCGACACGGTGATCTCCAACAAGGTCACGATCAAGGGCGAGAAGCAGGCGGTGCAGATGTTCGGCCCCGCCCAGGCCGCGGTGGCGCGCGCCGTGGTCGACTCGGTCCGCGAGGGCGTCCTCAGCGCGCAGGACGCCGACGACCTCTGCTTGATCGTGGGGATCTTCATCCACTGGGAGGCGACGGACGACAAGAAGATCTTCGACTACAACTACGCCGCCACCAAGGAGTCGATCGCCCGCGCGCTCGCGAACGAGCCGAGCGCGGATACCGTGGTGGCGGAGGAACCCGCCGCAAGACACCCGTTCGCCGGCGGTGTCGAGGCCTAGGCGCAGCCCGACGCGACCGCCGCGGGGCGTGGGAGCGCAGCGGTCATGTTTCCGGTCGATGCCGCGTGCGAATCCGGTTTGCTGCGCGCGAGTGCCTGGAAGATAGGCGGGGACGGAGGAGACGTGCAGCGCAGCACAAGGAGAGACAATCCGTGGCCGGCCAGTGGCTTGGCGCTCCCATAGACGGTGACCCGCTGAAGCGGGCCCGGCTGCTCCGCAAGGTCCAGGACCTCGTCCTGAGCGGCCAGGTGACGGCCGAGATGCTCGCCGAGTCGCAGGACGGCCGCGCCATCGTGCGCGAGGTCGTCCTCGACTCCTGGATGCGATGCGCGAGCGCCGGCGTCGACCCGGCGCGGCCGGTGCCGCGGATGCTCAGCGAGTCCGAGGCGGCGGACCGGTTCGCGACGCATCCGCTCTCCCGGGTCCTGCCGCTGCTGCAGAGCATGCTCGGCGACGTCGCCGAGGACGCGCGGCACCTGGTCGTGGTCAGCGACGCCGGCGGCCTCCTGCTGTGGGCCGACGGGCATCCCAAGATGCTCGAGGCCGCCGCCATCGCCCACTTCCTCCCGGGCGGGCTGTGCAGCGAGGTCGCCGCCGGGACCAATGCCGTGGGCACCACGCTGGTGCTCGACCACCCCGTGCAGGTGTTCTCCGCCGAGCACTTCTGCAGCATGCTCCACGGCTGGACGTGCGCCGCGGCGCCGATCCACGATCCCGCCACCGGCAGGCTCCTCGGCGCGGTCAACCTGTCGGGCAGCTTCCGGACCGCCCACCCTCACAGCCTCTCGCTGATCACTGCGATCGCGCGCGCCGCCGAGAGCCACCTGGCGCTCGAGGCCGCGCGCGAGGACGAGCATCACCGCGCCCGCTACCTCGCCCTCGTGACCCGCAGCTCCAAGCAGGCGAGCGGGCTGGTCGACAAGTCCGGGCGCGTGGTGGTCTCGAGCCCGCCGGGCTGGCTCGGAGACCACATCGACGTCCCACCCGAGGGCGGGCGCTTCACGCTGCCCTCCGGCGTCGACGCCGTAGCCGAGCCGCTCGACAGCGGCCAGGCCTCCATCGTGTGGAAGGTCGGCAGCTCGAGCGAGCCACCCAAGGCCGCCCTCCGGCTGGAGGGGCTCGGCCGCCGGCGCGCCACGCTCTCGCAGGGCGGCGGCACCGTCGAGCTGAGCCCGCGCCACAGCGAGATCCTCACGCTGCTCGCGCTGAATCCCGAGGGGATGAGCGGCAAGGACCTGGCGACGCAGATCTACGGCTCCAACGCCAAGAGCGTGTCCGTCCGCGCCGAGATGTCGCGCCTGCGCAAGCTGCTCGGCTGCCTGCTCATGGCGGACCCGTACCGGCTCGTCGCCGACGTCGAGGCGGACTTCCTCGACGTCGAGCGCCTGCTCGACGAGGGCGAGGAGGAGGCCGCCGCCGAGCTCCACCCGGGTCCCCTCCTCGAGCGCTCCAAGGCGCCGCTCATCATCGAGGCGCGCGAGCGGATCGAGAACCGGCTGCGGCCGCCCGTCGAAGCCTGAGCGACCCGGGACTGACGGCCAGACGCCCCGGCCGGCGCGGGCCGGTCGGGGCGTCTGGACGGCGTTGGCGCCGCCGGCGTCAGCCGGTGTCCCGAAGGCGCTGCGCCTCGGGCAGCGACTCCAGCTTCTTGAGCGTGTGGTTCTCGATCTGCCGGATCCGCTCGCGCGTCACGTTGAACGCGCGGCCGACCTCCTCGAGCGTGTACGGGCGGGCGCCCGTCAGCCCGAAGCGCATCTCGATGACCTCCCGCTCACGTTGCGGCAGGGCGTCGAGGGCCCGGCGGACGTTCTCCTTGCGGAGATTCTCGGAGGCCATCTCGAACGGGGAGATCGCGGAGTCGTCCTCCACGAAGTCGCCCAGCTCGGACTCCTCCTCCTCGCCGATCGGCTTCTCGAGCGACACCGGCTGCTG
>Ga0190275_10003207_pt1 | contig 11634 bp, 6 predicted proteins | sample Popmic550T_FD_133745 | JGI IMG/M metagenome (GOLD analysis project Ga0190275, IMG submission 133745) | Populus adjacent soil microbial communities from riparian zone of Yellowstone River, Montana, USA - 550 T | ecosystem: Environmental > Terrestrial > Soil > Riparian zone > Trees stand | place... | reverse complement strand
TCCAGGTTGTCGGCCACGGCCAGCATGATGAACCCGCGCTCCGCCCCCGTGACCTCGATCGCGGCGTCGAGCACGAGCGCCAGCACCTCGTCGAGCACACGGCCCGATCCCAGAGCGCGCAATCCCTCGAGCAATGCGGCCAACTGTCGCAGGTCGCTCACCGCCGTGACCGGCGTTCGCTCGCCAGAGGACGACTGGTCGCCCACCACGAACACGATGTCGGTGCCGGCGGCGCGGCCGAACTGCAGCCGATCGCCGCTGACCAGCTTGTGCTCGGTCACTTGAGCTTCATTGACGAACGTGCCGTACCGCGACCCGCGGTCGCGCAACAGGAAGGCGCCGTCGGCAATGACGATTTCGGCGTGGTCGCGCGAGACGTCGCTGCCGGTGAGACGCACGTCGTTCTCCGTGCGCCGGCCGATCGTCAGCTGCGGCTTGTCGAGCGGAATCACCCGCCGACCGAGTCCATCGTTCAGTTCGAGCCGTGCGTCAGTCATAGGGGACGATGCATTCTAGCGCGACTACAGGTACGCCCACGCAGCGGCTGCTGCGGCGGCGGCGGCGGCCGCGGCGGCAAGGGCCGGCATCAGCCAACGGTTGCGCCGGTCGTGCCGGTAAGGCGTCACCGGCGGCGTGATCCGGGGCTCGGAGGTCGCGGTGCCGCACCGATAACAAATCAGCGCGTTGTCAGCGATGTCGGTGCTGCAGGAGCGACATTTCATGACACGATCTTAACGGTAGTCGCATGATCCCACTCAAGGACGTGATTCCGACCCGGACCTCGCCCGGAGTCACCATCAGCCTGATCACGCTGAATGTGCTCGTGTTCGTCTACCAGGCCACCCTGTCACCCGCTGAAGTCGAGGACTTCATCCTGGTGTTCGGGCTGGTGCCCGCCGATTTCTCGATGCTGACGATGTTCACGTCGATGTTCGTGCACGGCGGCTTGGCGCACGTCGGGGGCAACCTGCTTTACCTGTGGATCTTCGGCGACAACATCGAGGACCGGCTCGGTCATACCCGCTTCCTGATGTTCTACCTGGCATGTGGCGCGGTGGCCGCCCTCTCGCAGGCCGCGATGGACCCCGGATCGGTCATTCCGATGGTTGGTGCCAGCGGCGCGATCGCAGGCGTCATGGGGGGCTACTTCGTCCTGTACCCGCACTCGCGGGTGCTGACGCTGTTCCCGTTTCCGATCATGATCTTCGAGGTGCCCGCCATCTTCTTCCTCGGGCTGTGGTTCTTCGTGCAGTTCCTGAGCGGCCTGGGCTCGCTGGCTGCGGCTGCGGGCACCGAGTTGCCAGGAGGCGTGGCGTTCTGGGCCCATGTCATGGGGTTCGTCGCCGGCGTGATGCTGGTGCGGGTGATGCGGCGCCCGGAGCGCGAACGGGTGGAATGGTGGGGCGCCTAGCTCCTCAGCTTTTCTTTCGGATCTCCTGCGACACCCGCGCCAGGTCAATCATCAGCTTCTCGTAAGCGGCCTGCCATTCGGCCGGCGGCATGGCGTCCTTCCGCTGCTTGAGGCCTTCGGCCTCGGCTTCGAGCGTCCGCCGCTGGGCCAGCAGCGCAGCGAGTTCAGGGTTGTTCGACAGCGCCGCCGGTTCGGCATCGATCTGCCACAGCCGGGCAAAGCCGCCGTCCGGCCCTTCGGCGCCTTCTTCTTTCCCAAGCCCATCGCCGTTGTCGTCGAGGAGCGCCCGTTCGGTCGTCAGCTGCCCACGCTGCTCGTAGTGCTGTTTCACCGCCAGGCTGGCGGCCTCGAAGATCTCGAAGATCGACGTGCGGCCGTTCTTGTCGAGATCGGTGGACGCCTCGCTCAGCGCTTTCACGAAGTACTCCGGGAAGACGGTGGCGTACTTCTGGGCCGCGGAGTTGGTGGCCGTGATCACCACGCGGCCCTTGCCCTTCAACGCGTCGAGGAACGGGAAGCTGGCCTCGGAGGTGTTCACGACGATCAGCCGGCCAGGCAGACCCGTGAGCAGCTGGTTCCAGTCAGTGGCCGTGAGGTCGGGCCCAACCAGATTGAACTTCGCGACCTCGCCGTCGAACGTGCCATGGCCAAGCAGCACGAGCAACACCAAGTCGTCGCTGCCCGCCGTCTTCCTGATCTCGCTGAACACCGCCTTCACGTTCGCGGCGGACCCGGTGGTGCCGCCGGTGATGGTCTCGTCCACCAGCATGCGCACGTGCGCGGCATCGAAACCGTGTCGCTCCACGAGCGCCGTCTGGAGGGTCGCTCGCCACTGCTTCATCTGCTCGGCGTATTTTTCGCCTCCCGATGCGCCCGACACGATCACCGCCCACCGCGTCTCCGCCGCCGCCGTCATCGGCGCCATCAGCCCCAACATGGCTCCGAGGATCACTACGCTCCGCGCTCCTGCCCGGTGCCACGCGGCCGCGCGGGCCGGCGCCTGCCGTGATGACTGCTGGTTCATCTCGATGTTCTCCGCTTGCGGCCGCGGCATCAGGCCAGTCCAACCCGCCGGCGCGCGACCCATTCCAGCGCCAGAAGACCCATGATAGCGAGCAACGTCCAGACGTTGTGCCAGAGATCGCGAAGTTCGGTGACCGGTGTTTCCGACTCGGCATCCTGCAGCGCGTCCTTCAGCTGGCTGACCTCGTCCGGGCGAAGGTAACGTCCGCCACTGGCCGCGGCCACGCGCTGCAATACCGCTTCGTTCAAGCGCGGATCGCTCATTTCCAAATCGGCGCCGCCAGCCAGGACATAGCGGGTGGCCAGTCCAAGCGGCAAACCGCCCCGTCTCGCCTCGGCCTCCACCTTGTAGACCCCGGGCCGGTCGAAGCGCGCCGCCGCGGCGTAACGACCGTCGCGCGGGTCCGCCAGGGAGGGCGAGAGCGTACGCGCCTGTCCTTCCGGAGACGTCATCGTGAGTGTGACCTCAGCGTCGGCCACTGGCGCGAAGCGCGCATCCCGCGCGATGACGCTCACCGACTCCGTGCCGCCGGGCACGGCGACCGCCATCGGCAGCACGGCCAGTTGTCCAGGGGCAGTGGTCGCCAGCCACCTGACCAGCTGACGCCAGATGGTGTCGTAGGCGGTGTCGGACGCGGGCCGCATCATCCGCCATCGCCACGACGCCTCGCCCGCAAAGATCATCGTGCGGCCTTGGCCATACCGCTGCACCGCGATGAGCGGGTGCGCTTCCCCTCCGGGACTGGCGGTAACGGCAAGCACTTGCGCGCCAGGGCGAGGTCCACCGACCAGCGCCACCGACGCGAGCGCGGGCAACTGCCGCCACAGCTTGCGGCTGTTCTCGACCGTGCTGGCCAGGCGCGTCGCCGGATGCGCGGCTCCGTCGGAGGTGACCGACGGTGCATTGACCACGGCGCCTTCCCCGCCCTCGGGCGCAGGACGCGGCACCGTGGCACGGCGATCGGTCAGGTCCACCGGCAGCACCTCTTCGAGCGGAGTGCCGGTCAGGCCCTGGCGCTCGAACGACCGCGCGCCGAGCACCAGCAGTCCGCCGCCGCGTTCGGCGACGAAACGCGCCGTCAGGTCGAGTTGATCGCGAGTGAAGAAGTCCGCTTCGACGTTGCCGAAGACGATGGCGTCGTACTGGAACAGCGCTTCGCGGGTCACGGGATAGCCGCCAGACAGCGCGGCGGCGCGGCTCTCACCGGCCTGGACGAAGAACGTGTCGCGGCCATCGTCGTTCTGGCCCTTGCGAACGACAGAGTCCACGTCGAGCCCCTGGTCCGAGCCGAGGGCGCGCTTCAAGAACGTGTGCTCGAAGCCGGGAGCTCCTTCGACGATCAACACCTTGCGGCGCGCCGCCTGGGGCGGCACCAGCACACTGCGGGTATTGTTCTCGGCGACGCGGTCGCCCTCGGCACGCGGAATGTCGACCGAGTAGACGGTCGGCTGATCGGCCGCCGGGGAAACCGTGAACACCTCATGAATCGGTGCGCCGTCGGCAACCGGCGTCACCCGCCTGATCTCCACGGGACGCCCGTTGGCGCTGAGTCGCAACTCTACGGGGTCCTTGCCAAAGCCGCGGCTCACAGCAGAGACGCTGAGGTCGATCGACGCTTCGGGCAGCAGCGGCTCCCCCGCCGTGAGGTTGACGATTTCGCGGTCCGGCAGGTCGCCCGGCACGCCGATGCCGATGGGAATGACCCTGGCGCCCGCAAGGCGGGTTGGCTCGAGCTCGCGGCTCGAGGTGTCGCCGCCGTCCGAGAGCACCACCACGCCCGCGACACGCTCGTTGCGATAGCGCTCGACCGTTTCTTCGAGCGCGTTTGTCAGATCGCTTCGTCGGGCCGTGGCGGCAAAGTCGTCCGGGGTGACACGCGCCAGCGACTCGCCGAACGTCAGCCACTCGACGCGATAAGCGGGACCGAGCGCCTCGCTAATCTGCCGGCCCAGCATGCGGGCCTGCTCGAGTCGCGAAAGGCCGTTCTCATCTTCGATCCGCATGCTTCGCGAGGTATCCACCAACAGCGGGACGACGCGGGTGGCGACGTCGTCGGAGGGGACGACGGACACTGGCCGCAGCAGCGCGGCAACGATCAGCGCGAGAGTCGCCGCACGCAGCAGCGTGAGACCAGCGCGTTGCCTGGAGGTGAGGGTGACGCTGTTGCGGGCGTACGCCGCCCACGCCAGCAATCCGGCCACGCCGAACGCCAGCGCATAGCCCCACCATGGCAGCGCGACAGCAAACCGCATCGACGTGGACCCGCCTAGCGCGGAGCTTTCCGCGGGGAAGCGAGGGATTGGTAATACCGGTCGACCATCTCCCGGTACTCGTCCGAGACACCCTGGTGCCCGCCGACGTTCAGCCGTTCGCGGCTTTCGCGCTCACGAAGCTGGCTCGCCAGTCGCGATTCCGTGCGTTCGAGCGCCATGAGCAGGTTCTTCTTGAGGGACTCCCATTTGGAAAAGTCCTGCTTGAACGATTCTGTCCCTGGCGCGGAGAGACTGGGATACCAGTCCTCGGGGGTGGACGGGCTGTTGCGCATGTCCGCGTTCTGCTGGCGCAACTCGCCAGCCGTTCGCTGCGCCTCGCGCATGCGCTCGGTCGCTTCGCGCTGCAATCGAGCGAGCTGACCGCCGGAACCGCCCTCGGCGCCGCCCGGCTCACCCGGCGATCCATCGCTGCCCGGCTGCCCCTGCTGAGAACCGGTGCCGGACGGCGACTGGGACTGTCCGGACTGCTGGCCCGGCTGACCGGCCCCCCGTTCCGCCTGCTGGCCCCCTTGATCCTGCTGCCCTGGCTGCCCCTGCTGACTGCCCTTTCGGCGTTGCCCCTCGGCGTCCGCCTGCGGCCGGCCCCCTTGCTGCCCCTCGCGAGCCTCGCGGTCCAGTGCCTCGATGGTGCGCTGCAACTCCCCGATCTGATCGCGCAGCTCGCTCGTTCGGGCCAGCTGCTCGGACAGGCGCTCGGTTTCCTGATCCGCCGTGCCGGCGGCTGCGCCCAGCTGTCCGGCGATGCGGTCCAACGCCCGGGCCATCTCCCGCCCCTGCGTGCCTTCAGATGACGACGCCGCCCCTGGTTTTCGGATGGCCTCGGCCGAGGCCCGCATCCGCTCCGAGAGCCGCTCGCGCTCCAGTTCCCTTGCGGCCTGCTGCGCCGCTTGCCGCGCCTCCGCCTCGCCTTGTTCCTCGCCCGGTCCTGCGGCCGGCTCGCTCATCTGACGGGCAGCGTCACGCAGACGGTCCGTTCGATCGGCCAGCCGCTCCTGTTCACCGGCGAGCCTCCGCCGCACTTCGTCCACATTAGCCCCGGACGACATGCGATCGGTTTCGCTGGCCAGCCGCCGTTCCGCATCGGCGAGCTGGCGCGCCTCGAACTGCAGGTCGCCCATCGCGCGCCGGCGGTCGTCCGGGCGGGATCGCTCCATTTGCCGCGACAGATCCCGCAACTGCTCGAGCGCCTGGCCGCTCCGCGCGCTGGCCTGGTCGGGATCCTGCCGCCGCAGCTCGCTGGTCGCGTTCTTCATCTGCTCCGCGATCTCGCGCAGCCGGCGGCTGCCCGCCGACTGCCCCTGCGAGTTGCCCTGCTGCGATTGACTGCCGCTGCTGGACGAAGGCGAGGCTTGCGGCTTCGATGAGGACTGCTGTTCCTCGGCGCTTCGCTGCTGCTGTGACTGCTGCATTTGCTTCGACAGGTCGTTGGCCTGCTCGGTCAATTGCTGCTGGTCTCGGGTGAGGCGTTCGAGCTGACGCTTGATGTCCTCGTCCGACATCCGATCGCGGCCGCGCGCCAAGTCCTGCTGCGCGCGCTGCAGGGCCTCTTGACGGCGCGCCAGCTCGCGCAGGCGGGCAAGCGGGTCGTTTTCAGGCTGCTCTTCCTCGCGCGTCTCGGTGTTGTTGGGCGACTCGTAGTTGGTTTCCTGCTGCTTGCGCAGCTCCTGGTCGAACAGCGTGGACAAGTCCGGGGTCTGGCGGTTCGAGCCGTTGCCGCCGGCCTGCTGCCGCGAGATCTGGCGTCGCTTCACGTCGGAGTCGGCCTTGAGAAGCTGCTCGAGCGCCGTCATCTCGAAGGGCAATGCCGCCGCCGTCTTGCGGTTGTCCAGTTCGGCGGCCGCGCGCCCCATCGCCTCGACTGCACGGTTCATCGGGTCGTCCCCACCCGGGGCCGAGGCCTGGCCCGGCCTGACGCGACGGCGACGCGGATCGGACATCGCCGCGGCGACGTCCGACGCCGATTCGGCGGCACGCGCCCGCAATTCCGTCTGCGCTTCGGCCACTGCCTTGATGTCCTTGGCCGAGCCCGCGTCGCGGGCACGCCGCGCCCGCGCATCCAACTTCCAGGTGGCGGCGATGATTTCCTTCTGCGCTTCAGCGAGTTCCTGGAGCTGGCTGCCGCCGGCCTGCATCCCCATCGCCTGGCTCTGGGCGGCCACGAAGACCTCTTCGAACGGCTTCACCTCGAGGAAGAAGATGTCGCTCCGCGTCTCGGCGCCCTTGCGCCCCTGGCCAACGTCCCGGGCACGGGCATAGTAGGTGACGAAGTCTCCAGGCTTCACACCGAGGTCTTCCAGTTGCACCAGGTGCTGGCCGCTCGCCGCGACCGCTCGACCCGTCTGAAACGGCACCACGGTGTCCTTCTTGCCCGGCACCTGGAAAACAATTTCGAGCGCAGCCACCCCGAAGTCGTCGTCGGCCCGAGCCTCGATGGTGACTTCCTCGATCGGGCTCACCTGCTTGTCGCCGCCCGGCCGCATCACCCGCACGTCGGGCGGGCGATCGTTCAGCATGCGGATGAAGTACTCGGTCTCGCCGGGATTCTCCAGTCCGTCGACGTCGGTCACGGCCACGCGGTACGAGCCGTCGGCGCGAATCGGCATCGATGCGGTCAGCACCTGCGCCGTGGTCCCCAGCGCAACGGCGCTGCCATCCGCCAGCGTCAGGGCCCCGCGCGTGACCGGCTTGTCGGTGGTGACGGTCAGTTCGACGGTGGTTCCCGCGGGCCCGTAGATGTCGCCACGATCCTCCTCGACGCGTGGCTCGAGGCCGAGGCCCTGCGGATAGACATAGCGCAGGTCGATGCGGGTGACGCGAGCGGGACGAATGACCTCGATGGCGAACTCGTCGGAATGCGCCGGACCGGCGGTGACGAAATACGGAAACGAGGACGTCACCCGGTCGAACGTCACCGTGAAGGAGCCGTCGGCGGCCGGCGTCATTCGCATCGAGTCCGCGTCGTCGCCGCTGCCGTAGCGCAACTCGGGCACCAGGCCGGCGTCGAGACCACGCACGCGGGCGGTGATCGTGAGTGGCGTACCGGCCCGCACCTTCGATGTTCCAGGCGTGACGTCGATGAGCAACCGCGATGGGAGGACGTAGGCGGCTGCGATCGCCGCCCCTCGGGTCATCGTCGGGGCGAACGCCGCGAAACCTGCCGCAAGCGCCAGGCTGGCCACCGCTGCTCCGATGGCGGCACGGCGCAGCACCTCGCGGCTGATGACGGTGTCGAGACCCACGCGATCGACGCGCCGGGCGGCGTCGGCAGCAAGCCCGCGGGCCAGGGCGCTGCCAGTGGCGCCGTGCTGAACGGCGGTGACGACCATGTCATCCAGTCCACCGGCCTGTTCCTCGATATAGCGGGCGATCTGCACGTCCGAGGGCGGACGCCGCGGCGCGCGAGCCGCAGCGACGAGGGTGACCACCACCAGCGCGGTGACGAAGAGAGCGGTGAAGGCGAGGGGAAGGCCCTCGGAGGCGAGCAACCAAACCGTGAACAGGCCGACCCCGAACATCGTTGCCGCCGCAGCCGCACCAACGGTCCAGGCGCCCAGGCGCGCACGGCGATCCCATCGTCGTCGGACTTCGGCGAGGACCGCCCCGAGCTCGTTCTGACGCTCGTTCACCTGTGTTTATCCTATGCGATCAATTTGCCCGCCGGCCGACCAAACCCTCCCCGGCGAGGGCGATGAACATCACCAGCAAACCCAACTGCCACAGACGTTGCTCGTCCTCGGCCTTGCGCGCATCGGCGACGGGATCCGCCGTCGTCGTCCGGGGCACGCGCGGCACGGACGCCAGGAACTCGTCCGTAGTGATGGGCGCGGGATTCGACTCTCTCGTATCGACGTTGATGGCCACCTTTCGGCCTGCGTCAGCGCCAGCTGGCAGAGCGAACACGCCGGGTGTGGGAGGCAGTCCAGCGGGTGTGGACGGCAGCACAAACGCCTGCGTCTCGCGTCGTCCCTCCGTGAGATACCGTGCCGTCTCGACCACGAACGGCACGAACGCCGGGCTCAGCGGAAAACGGTTCCACTGGTTGTCGAGATCGGAGGTGAACAGCAGCAAGCGGCCCCGCTCGCGGGGCGCCTCGAGCAGCGCGGCGGCACCTCCAGAGAATCGCGCGAGTACCGAGCGGTTGGCTTCGACCACCGGGCGGAATCGCTGGAACGACACGTCGCCGAGGGCCGCGGCCGGTTCCGCGAACAGCCTGAACACGGGGTGACGGGTATCGCCGAGCACGAGCGTCGCGCCACCCGCAGCGAGCGGTTGCGCGTCTTGGGCAATGCCGGAAGCGTCGCCGATGACATCTGCCAGCGTACCGGCGTCCACCTCCGGTCCCAACGCCACCATCGCAGCCCCCCCGCGCGCCAGATAGCGGGCAATCAGGTCGCGGCCGTTTCGCTCGAGCGTCCGCGTGCCGAGAATGAACAACGCATGCTCGGCGGACAACTGGTCGGCGGTCCATCCCGACAGGACGCGACCGTCGACCACCGTGGCGGTGAACGCGCGGCCGCCGCTCGCGGCCTCCAGCGCCCGCTCCACGTACAGGCCGCCGCGAAGTGAGCCCGGATCGGCGACGACGACGGTCACGCGAGAACTGGCCGCCGGGTCGAGCACGAGGTGGCGGCGGTCGTCGGCCGCGAATCCTCCCGCATCCTCGATCGACACGGTCGCCGCGCCGGTCGACGGAACGGCGGCGTCGAACTGCGCGTGCGCGGCGCCTTGCGCAGGCGCGTTGATGCTGACGGTTGCGATCACCTTGCCGTCTACCGCCAGTTCGGCAGGCACGGCACGCGCGTCGAAGCCGAAGTTGTGCACCGCTACATCGATGCGGTCGCCCCGGCGGTCCGCGGAGGTGATGGCGACATTCTGCAGCGGCGACTCGACGGCCCGGATCACCACCTCGATATCGTCCGGCAGTCCGGCCCGCGGACTCCCTTCCCACCCAGCCTGTTGCAGATCCGTGACCACGACCACGCGCCCTTGCCGTCCGCCGAGCAACTCTGCGGCCCTGGCCACGGCCGCGCCATAGCGCGTGCCGGACGTTCCCGGCGCCAGGGACGCGATCGCGGCGAGCACCGCGCCGCGGTCGGTGGTCGGCGCGGTCACGGTCGTCGCCGTGTCGCCGAACTGGACCAGCGCGACAGCCTGCGGGGCGGGCGCCTCGTTGACGGCCGCGGCGGCCAGCACACGGGCCCGTTCGAACGTTGACGGCGACGAGAGGCTGAAGGAGGTGTCGACGGCGACCACCGTGACCGCCGCATCCGCCGCCAGGGTGGTCCCGGCGAGATACGGGCGCGCGAATGCACCGGCAAGCAGAACGAGCGCCGTCACCCGCAGGGCCAGCAGGATGAGCTCACGCAGCCTCCGGCGGCGTTGCTGCTCGATGGGCGAGGCGGTGAGCAGGCGCACCGCGGGAAAGTCGACGATTGTATCGGTCCGCCGCCGGAACAGGTGGAGGACGATGGGCACTGCCACCGCGAGCGCACCCAAAAGATAGAGCGGCGACAGGAAAGACAGGCCCAACACAGCTAGAAGGCCCTCCGGCGCGTCTGGAGATACGAGAGCAGGCCCGTTTCGAGCGGCTGCGATGTCTCCAGCAGGCAATAGTCGATGCCGTTCTGTCCGAGCACGGTCCGGTACTGTTCCACGAGCGCATTGATCCGGTCTCGGTACGCCTGACGCACCGCGCCTGGCACCGCCACCACTTCGTCCTGTGTTTCGAGGTCGCGGAAGCGCGCCGCCTGCTCGAACGGGAATGACAGTTCGTGCGGGTCCAGCACGTGGAACACGATGACGTCCGTACCGCGATAGCGGAAATGCTTCAAACCTTCAATCACCCGTTCGGGATCGTCCAGCAGATCGGAGATGAGCACGACGAGCCCTCGCTTGCTGATCGCCTGAACGAGATCGCCGAGCGGTTTGGCGACGTCCGTACGCTCGCCCAGCTTCAAGCGCTCGAGGGTCACGAGCAGCGCCCGGAGGTGACCTGCTCGCGCACTGGTCGGCAACAGCTCGCGGATGCGATCGTCGAAGGTGAGCAAGCCGACCGCATCGCGCTGGCGATTCATCAGGTAGGCCAGGGCGCCGGCCAGATACGATCCGTATTCGAGCTTGGTCACCGCGTGCGAGCCGTAGCCCATCGATCGGCTCACGTCGAGCAGGATGTGGCATTCGAGGTTGGTCTCTTCCTCGAACTTCTTCACCACGTGGCGATCGGACCGCGCGAAGATCTTCCAGTCGAGTGTGGCGAGGTCGTCGCCGGGCAGGTATTGGCGGAACTCCGCGAACTCCACGCTGAACCCCTTGAACGGGCTGCGGTGCAGGCCCGTGAGGAAGCCCTCGACGATGGCGCGCACCTTCAGGTCGATGGTGCCCAGTCGAGCGACAACCGCGGGGTCGAGATAACGCGCTTGTCCGGCCATCGCCTCACAGACCGCTGGCGGGCAGCGGCACGGTTTCGACGAGCCGTTCGATGATGCGCTCGGTGGTCACACCCTCGGCCTCGGCATAGAAATTCGGGATGATGCGATGCCGCAAGATCGGCTTGGCGAGCGCCTGGATGTCCTTGACCGACACATGGTGCCGGCCGTGCATCAACGCCCGCGCCTTGGCGCCAAGCACCAGCGCGTGCGAGGCGCGGAGCCCGGCGCCCCATTTCACCCACTTCGTGACGAAATCAAGTTGTGCCCCGCGGCCAGGCCGCGAGTTGTCCGTCAGTCGCACGGCGTAACGCGCCACTTCGTCGGCGATCAGCACCTGCCGCACATAGCCTTGAATCCGCAGGATGTCGGACCCGTCGAGCACGCGCGCGGGCGCCGGCCGCTCGAGGCCCGTGGTGTCGGTGACGACCGTCACCTCGTCATCCTCCGACAGGTAGGTCATCACCACGTTGAACAGGAAGCGATCGAGCTGCGCTTCGG
>Ga0190275_10003206_pt1 | contig 11635 bp, 9 predicted proteins | sample Popmic550T_FD_133745 | JGI IMG/M metagenome (GOLD analysis project Ga0190275, IMG submission 133745) | Populus adjacent soil microbial communities from riparian zone of Yellowstone River, Montana, USA - 550 T | ecosystem: Environmental > Terrestrial > Soil > Riparian zone > Trees stand | place... | reverse complement strand
CCGGGCTATCAATCACTGCTGGCCTACCTGCCGGACAACGACCTCGACCTCGCCGTCCTCAGCAACGAAGACACCCCCAGCGTGAGCGCCGCCCTCAACAGCCTCACGTCCGTCTGACCAGGGGCAGCCGAACCGAACAACGAGCCTCATCGCGAGCAATCGGCAGTGCACGCAACCGACCTGTTGTGAAAAGGGCTGACTGAGCCCGGTGGGGGTTCTGGATCAGTGTGCGACGCACGGTCGCGCTAGACCGGTGCCGGTGAGGGTGGCGGCGGCGCGGGTCAGGTTGAACGCCATCACGGCGAACATCAGCAGGCGGCGTTCGCGGTGAACACCCGGGATGGCAGGCAGGTGCAAGGGCGGAGTTTCTCAGGCGTCCGACAAAACTCTCGACAAGGGTCTTGATGCTGATTGGTGCACCGGCCGCGACGGCTTCTAGTAGGGTGAGTGAAGCCGGGTGATCACTGGCCCCAGATCGCTGACACCGAGCATGCCCTCGGTGGTGGTAGTGCTGGGGGGCTCAGTGGTGGCTATCATGATTCTCACTCCTGTAATGCGGTAGTGAGAAGAGGTTGGCACTTTAACCGCACCACCGGCCCTGGGTCCGGACAGCCCCCGATCAAGAGATTCTCAAGACTTCGCCCAGGTGGAACCTTCCGGTCGCGGAGTCGGCCGGGGTGCCTCTGCCAGGGGATGACGTCGGCCACGGTGCTCCGCGTCCCCTTGTCGGTGGCGGTCCGGGGACGCATCGCTGGTCAGGCAGCGCTACCGCCGACTTCGTCGCAGAGACCACGCAGAACGGTCTGGTCGGACCATCAGTCGACGGCGCTCAACAGATGCATGAGTCTCCCTGGCCGTCTCAGCTGACGGCCTGGCCGTCTCAGCGACCGCCGGCTCAGCCCCTTGAGCGCCGGGACCGAAGGCGCGAATCGGACTCTGTAACGGACTACTGCTTGAGAGAGTCCACCAGGGTTCGGGCGAGGTCGCGGAGCTTGACATTCTGTTGCTGGGAGGTGCGTCGGAGAATGTCGAACGCCTCATCAGGGGTGCAGTAGTCCCGAGCCATGATGATGCCCTTGGCTTGCTCGATGACGGCCCTGGACTCCATCGCGGCCCGCATGTTGACGGCGTCAGCGGCCACGTCGGCGTAGCGGGTGACGTTGTTGACCGCGACCGCGGCGTAGCTGGCGAACACTTCGGCGTGCTGAAGGAACATCGGGTCGAAGGCTGTGGCGGTGGTGCGGTAGATGTTGAGCCCGCCGATGCTGCGTTGGTTCAGCGGTAGCCCGACGGAGACGACGCTGCGGACTCCGGCGCGGGCGGCGATCCGGGCGAACTCCGCGTACGGGGAGTCGTCGGCGCTGGTGTCGACCACGAGCGTCTGCCCGGTCTTGGCGGCGTCCAGGCAGGGCCCGAAGCCGAGGTCGTACTGCCGCTCGTCCAGATCGACGGCCAGTGGCCCGGTGAAGACCACACTGTCGGGCTTCCTGTCGTGGATGACGGTGAGCGAAACGTCCTCCACCTCGCCGAGGGTGCGTTTGGCCAGCTCCGCCACCCGGCGCAGAGTCTTCTCAGCGGGATCCGCGTTCACCGTGATCAGCGCCAGCTCGGCGAAGGCGTGCATGGCATCGCGGCGGTCATCGTCGCCGGCCGCAGTGTCGTTATGGCTGTCCTCACACACGCGGAAGGCTCACGCCGTACGGACGGAGACCTTCGCTTCAGGGCTCAGGACCCCGGCTGGGGCCCTTCATCTGTGTGTGAGCACATATCCGATCTCAAGGACGACCTGATAGAGCGCCGACGTGCCACCTGCCGGCGGCCACAGCACGTTCGACTGTACGCCCGAGCAGCTCAGTCAACCAGCGGTCGGTACAGCGTAAATTCCCTGAACTGCTGGAGTGACCCAACATCACCCTCACCGAACACGCCACCCCCACCGTGCTGCCGCAGCCGGAAGTCCCTCTGGTCCTTGCCCGTTAGCCGTCCCTCGAGTGACGCGCGACTCCGGCCGAATCGTCCCAGCCGGCGAGCAAGGCCTTGATCGCCGCTGGGGACCCCTGGAGGGCAACTCCACCCCGAACAGCGGCCCACTCGCCGCCCTCGCCTGCGGCAGCCTGCTGCTGACCAGCGCCACCGCTGTGACCACGCCAGCCGGCGCCGCCGGGGTATGGGCCGTCGGGATCGCCGTTGCGAACCTGCTGCCGCCCCCACCAGCCAATGTGACGCATGTCCTCGTGGAGCGCGGTCAGGGCGCTCTGATCGTAGGCGTAGTCTTGCACCGCCGTCGAGCATCAGAGAGCGCCCGAACCCCTACTGTTCTCGGAGGGATCCGGGGGCAACTCGACGAGTGCTGCTCTTTAACGGTCTCCGACGGCAGGGAGCACGAGATGGAATCGCGCCCCAGCGGTCTGTGGGAGGACTGTCAGCGCTCCGCCGGCGGCTTCGACGATCGCCCGGGCGATGGCTAGGCCGAGACCTGCACCGGGCTTTTCGGCGGCAACGGCTTCGTCTCCGCGGTAGAACCGCTCGAAGACCTTCTCCTCGAGGCCGGGTGCTATCCCCGGACCCGTGTCCGTGATGTCCGTCCACACTGTGTCCCGGTCGACGCCGGTTGCGAGGTGGATGTGGCCCCCCGGCGGTGTGAACTTCACGGCGTTGCCGACCAGACAGTCGACGGCCCTCGTCACCCACTTTTCATCGGCCGTGGCGAGAACGGGAATCGTGCTCACCTGGGTGTGCAGGGTGAGGCCTGCAGACTCGGCCTTGAACTGGTGTGAACGGGCGGCGTTCTCGACAATGATCTGGAGGTCGGCCGGCGTTCGTGGTGGAGTCAGCTCGCCATCGCCGTCCAGATTCGCTAGTGCGAGGAGGTCGTCGACGAGGGCCTTCTCGCGGTGTGCGCCACGCACGATGATGTCCGCGAACCGCTCCAAGCGTCTGCGCAGGGACTCATCATCGACGCCCTCCAGCAGCTCCAGGAGCATCTCGGCGCCGGCCAAGATCGACGTGAGGGGAGTGCGGAGCTCGTGAGACATCGTGGTGAGAAAGCGATTCTGGATGCGGCCAGTCTGTTCCTCGAGGCTGCGCAGTTCGGTCAGGTCTCGGACGGTCGCGCAGATGAGGACCCCGTCCGCCGTCGAGAGGGTGGACAAGACGATCTGGGCCGGGAAGGTGGATCCGTCGCTGCGGCGGCCCGCGACCTGGTTTCCCATGCCCATCTGATGCCGCCGCGCCCGACCGGTGAACTGTCCCCGCAGACCCACGTGGCCTGCACGCACTCGGTCGGGTACCAGCAGCTCGACCGGTTGGTCGATGAGCTCGTCCTCGGAGTAGCCGAACATTTCCCGAACCCGCCAATTCGACATCACGATCTGGCCGTCGCCATCGACGAGCACATAACCGTCGAGACCGGCATCGATGAGGTCACGGACTCGTTTGTCGCTGTCGTCGCTCGTGTGCGGTCGGATCACCATGGACACGAGCCGACTGTCGTGCTGGGGCGACATCACACGAGCGGTGATGTGGACGGGAAGGTGTGGGCCGTTGCGTTGCAATACCGCCAAGCTGAAGCGGATGGCGCCCGACGAGTCGCTGCCGCGGAAGGCCGCATGGAGCCGGTCGAGGCTGTCTCCCACCTCCAGAGGCGCCAAATCGCGAAAGCGGCGGCCCTTCAGCTCGCTCGCCGACCAACCGAAGAGATCCTTGCAAGCGTCGTTGGCTCGGAGTACGACCCCATCGATGCTCAGCAGGAGCCGCGCTGCGACGCTCTGCTCGAAGACTCGCCGGAGCACCTCTGCCAGCGGTGAGGCGGAGCCTTCGAGCGGGTCCGCTGAACTTACAGTCGCGACATCGGACATGCAGTACCTCCAGCGAAGGGCGCAGTAGAACCAGTTCAGCAGAAGATGTTCAGGTAGTACAGCACATGTGGCCGATGCCGTCGGAGCACTGTCGATCGAACGCGGTCTGCCGGTGGCTCAGCTCGCGCTGTGCGGCTACTCACCAAGAAGGGCGTCAGGGGATCGAGCGGCAGAGCTGAGAGACGACGGGCGGCCAGACAGTCAGGGCCTCTTGCCAGATACCGCCTCGAGGCGTCAGTTGGACCAACGCCGATTTGGAGCCCCACAGCAGAACCACCAGCCAGCCAGGGAATTCACAGTGGTCCGTGCCGGCGTGAGATCGAAACTCAGATAGTCCCGTCGTCCTAAGCTTAGTCCTGATCGCGGTGGGTGAGGCTGGCTGAGGCTTGCGGCGTACCACCGTACCCGGAAGGTTGTCAGCCGGCGTCTGAGTTCCAGACGACGCGGTTGATGTGATCACGCCCGGCCGGGGGTGGTAGCCGGACCCGCATGCAGGAGCGGTGGTCGGGAGGCCGGAGCCGAGGTTGTGCGCTGCGCCAGTGACCGCGATACGTCGGCGAAGGGGGCGGGTTTGTGCACGTAGTAGCCCTGTGCGTAGGTACATCCCCAGTCCCGCAGCAGCGCCAAGGACGGTGCGTCCTCGACTCCCTCGGCAACTGTTTCCAGTCCCAGGGAGGTAGCGAGCTGCAGCACTGAGCGGACGATCGTCTGGTTCTTGGTATCGGTCGAGAGTGTCTTCACGAACTCCTGGTCGATCTTCAGCGTCGAGATCGGCAGCTTCTGCAGGTAGGTCAAGGAGGACTGGCCGACGCCGAAGTCGTCGACCGCGACTCCGTACCCGTGGGCGCGTAGCGTCTCGATCAGCCGGCGGCACTGCTCGGGGTCGGCCATGATGGCGCTTTCGGTGATCTCCAGCTCGATCAGCTCCGGGGGCAGCCGGTGCTTGTCGCGGCACTGCTCGAGGATCTGGAGCAGGCTGCGGTCGGTCAGGTTGCGCACCGAGAGGTTGATGGAGACCCGCAGCCGGTGTCCCTGTGCACACCATGCTGCAGCGGCCGCACAGGCGGCGTCGATGACGAGGTGGGTTACCGGGTTGATCAGTGTGGTCTCTTCCAGCTGAGGGATGAAGCTGCCGGGTTGGACCAGCCCGCGGCTGGGATGGTTCCACCGCAGCAGTGCCTCGGTCCCGGCGATCTGATCTGTGGGCAGGTGGAGCTGCAGCTGGTGCCAGACCTCGAACTCAGCGCGTTGCAGGGCCACCGGGATAGCCCCGAGCAGCGCGAGGTTGTCTCGGCTGGTCTGGTCGTTGTGCATGTCGTAGACGGAGATCAGGTTCTTGCTGCGCGTCGCCCAGTGCATGGCGATGCTGGCCCGCTGCAGCAGCTCCTCCGGCGCGGAGGCATGGGTGGGATAGGAGGCCACCCCGATGCTGGCGTCGACGTGCAGCGGGACTCCGTCCACGACGAAGGAGTGGGCCATGGCGTCTTCGATCCGTTGCCGGGTCAAGGGACCGGTCCGGTCGGCAGTCACCACAGCCGCGAGCCGGTCCGGCTGCAGGACGGCTAGGACGGTGCCCTCCGGGGCGATCGTTTCGATGCGGGCGATGACCTCGGTCAACAGCCGGGTGCCGAACCCGGGTCCGTAGGTGTTCTGGACCTCGAGGAACCCGTTGAGCTGGACGACCGCGAGCGTGAACGCCGACTTGTCCTGCACCCGGCGGTCAAGTCGCTTCAGCAAGCCGGCGACGTTCAGCAGACCCGTGTCGCGGTCATGGTCGGAGAGCCACTCCAGCTCTTGGATGTGGCGACGAAGAAGCTGCGACCAGGTGCCCACCAGAGCACCGATGAACGCGAAGAACAACATCCGGTACGCCCAGTTCACCGGTTCTTGCATCTCGCCGGTCTCGGTGCTCAGCGGCATCAGCGGCCCCAAAGCAATCCCGCCGACGAGGGCCGCCAGCAGGCCCCCGGGCACGCCGAACGCGATTCCTGCGAGCACGATCGGGACATACATCAGGTGGGAGTAGGAGAACCGGATCCCGCCGGTGGCGTAGACCAGCGCCGTTGTGGCGGCGATGGCCATCGCGAGTGCAACCGCGACCACGATCTTGGCCTTCGGCGACATTCGGCTGAAGGCGGCGCCTGAGCGGTGCAACAGCTTGACGTGCATCACGCCTCCACCACCGCGGGGCAACAATCCCGCACGGATGCGTCGGATCATACGCGTGACCGAGGGGGGTGTTTCGTACGATCCGGGTGATATCACCTGCTGAGCCGCCACCGACGCAACTGCTGGGGCCCGGACGCTCGTCAGAAGGGGCCTTCCAGCGCGGGCCGCGGGCGGGACTTCCCCTCGCGGTGGGGCTTCCGGCGTCACGGGGTGCCGGTGGGGGCGCTGGGTGTGTCGCTGGTTAGGGAATCCAGACCTGGCGATGGCGATGGGCGAATCGGCGAAGTCGATCGGATCGCGGCTGAGTACCGCTTGGATGTCGTTGCTGACTCCGGCGGCCCGGCCGAGGCGGGCGGTGGTGTAGATGACGGCGACCATGGCCCACGGCAGTCGCAGGCTGTCGCGGGCGTGGTAAGACGTATGGGAGCAGCCCGGGCTCGGTGTAGTGGATGCGGCGTCCAGTTCAGCGGTGAGGATGTCGGCGACCTGAACGTAGGTGAGGGCTCGGGAGCCGGTGATCGTCCAGGCCTTGTCGCGGTGACTGGACGGGTCGAGGAGTGCGGCGGCGCCGACCGCGCCCACATCAGTGGCGTCGACGAACGCGGTGGCGCCGGTGCCGGCGGGCACGATGATCTGGTCGTGCTCGCGGATGTCGCCCGCATGGGTGATGGACAGGTTCTGGTGGAAGAACGATGGCCGCAGGAACGTCCACGCCAGGCCGGAGGACCGCAGCCACGCCTCCACGGTGGCGTGCGGAACAATCCTGTTCGTGTCAGCACCGTGCAGCGACGAGAACACGACGGGCTGGACGCCGGCGTCCCGGGCGGCCGCAACGGCAGGCAGCAGGTCCCGGCGGACGTTGCCGATCGCGGGTAGCCGCATCAAGAACATGGTGCGGATGCCGTCGTATGCCGCCGGCCAGGTCGACGGCTGCCTGAAGTCGAACCACACCCTCTCGGCCAGTGAAACCTGCAGGAGAATGGTCGGTGGCCGGTGAGTGTTCGGCTCGGCGGAACGACACGCCGGCCGCAGTGAGACACCGGACGACCGCATCACCGACGTTGCCCGAAGCGCCCGTCCCCAACAACTCATGCATACCGGGCACCCCCCACCACAGCGCCGCGTCCACTTCGGGTGGGTGAGCAGGCTGCTGTGGTCAAGGCCGAGGATGCGGTCGTTGTTGTTTCTCCTGGTCGGGTGCGGGTTGATGACGCTCGGGCGTCGGTCCTGAGCAGGAGCGGCATAGCCATTCGCCGGTCGACGAGATGTCCCAGGCTCCTTCGGGGAGCAGCCGCCAGCAGCGCTCGCAGATCCAGTCAGGTTGCTGGGTGCCTGCGGACCCCTCGCGTTCGCTCATGTCTTCCTCGTAGTCATTTCGCGGTGGTTGAAACCTGACATGTTGCCTGATGATCGAACACCGGGTCGCATGCTCGTGTTGTCGCTGGCCCTCTGGGGGTGTGCGGGCGGGCCGGCTGGGGTCATCCACTGGGGGAGGGCGGGTTGTCCCGCTCGAGGCGGCGGGCGATGTCGATGGCTTCGGCGCGTGAGTGGGCGCCGAGTTTGCGATACAGCGACAAGGTGATGGTCTTCACCGTGTTGTGGGACACGTACAGGTCGGTGGCGATCTCCTGCAGTGTCTGGGATCCGTGCAGGCGACGGAGGATCTGCCGCTCGCGGGGGGTCAAGGACTCGCCCACGGCGCGTGGGTGCGGGCGGGGGGGCTGGTTCAGCAGGTTCCGGACGGCGGTGACCCTGTTCCGGGTGGCTGCCATGCTGCGCTCGGTCCAGGGGGTGAGATCGTCGACCTCGGTGAGCAGTTCCTCGGTGGTCGCCTCGTCGCCGGACCGGGCGGCGACGGCGGCCATGACGACCAGATGGTGCGCCAGCGGCCACGGCGACAGACCGGGCGTGCGGCGGCGTGCGTCGAGTCCTTCCTGCAGCACCGTCTTGGCCTCGGTCAGCCGGTTCTGGCCGGCCAGCGACGCTCCGTAGGCGGTGTAGGCGAAGATGGCCTGCGGCATGGCCTGCAGGGTGTTTGCGGTGACGAGGTCCATCGCCTCGGCTGCGAGCCGTGCACTGAGGGGCAGGTTGTCCTGCTCGGCCTCGCAGAGGGCGAGGGTGCCCAACGCCAGGATCTGGATGATCGTCGGCGCGGCCGCGGCGCGGGCCGCGTCGCCCAGATTCCGGCGGGCCAGGACAACATCGCCGGTCAGGTAGCCGGCGTAGCCGAGGGCTGCGCGGGCCACCGTAGACCAGGGACTGTCCCGGTCGGCTTCCAGCTCGACGGCCCTGTGGGCGTCGGCCAGCATCTGGTCGGGGCCGTCGAAACCGAACATGCCGCGGACCAGCACCAGCGCCGAGTGTGGTGAGTGCGTCCCGTCCGGTAGTGGCGCATCGTCCACCATCGACTCCAGCATTCGCAGCCGGCGACGCATCTCGACCTGGTTGCCGGTGAGGGCAGCCACCCAGGCCGCCGTCACGGTGAGCGCCGGGCCGGCATCGGCGGGAGTGCACCGCAGCTCAGCCAGCCAGGCCAGAACCGTGGCCGACCGGCCGGCGTCAAAGAACCGCAACCAGTTCGCCTGAACCAGGTTCGCCGCCTCCTGGTCGGCCCGCCCGGCCACCAAGTGATGCACCGCGTCCTCCACCTGACCGTGAGCCGTAAACCACTCCGCCCCTCGCCGGTGCAGCTCGGTGAGGAGCTCAGGCCGCTCGATCTCCAATTCGCTGCGTGCGAACGTGGCGAACAGGGGATGGAACCGCACCCACCCGTCGTCCTGCAGGGAGATCAGGAACAGGTTGGTGCGCTCCAGCTCCCGCAGCATCCCAGCCGAGAACCGGCTCTGCCGGACATGATCGGCCAGCCCCGCGGTGAACCGGTCGAACAGCGACATCTCCACGATGAAGTCGTGCAGCTCGGGGTCTAGGCGGCCCAGGACCTCCTCGCTCAGATAGTCGGCGATGAACCTGTCGGTTCCTGTCAACGCGGAGACGAAGTCGTCCGGGTCCGCCCGGTCAACCAAGGACAGGGCCGCCAGGTAGATCGCCGCCGGCCACCCTTCGGTCACCCGGACGAGCTCGGGGAGGACGGTATCGGACAGCGTGACGTGTGTGGCTTCGAGGACGGCTGCGACCTCGTCCGCGGTGAAGGCCAAGTCACCGCCGCGGATGTCGACCACCTCACCTGCCACCCGCAGGCGCCCCAGCCGCAGTGGTGGATCGGCCCGGCTGACCACCACCAGATGCACGTGGTCGGGGAGCGTGGCGATCAGCTGGTCCAACTGGTCACAGCACTCCCGGCTTCGGACCGCATGAAGGTCATCGAGCACCACCGTAAGCGGACCAGGGTAAGCCGCTAGGGCCTCGACGAAGCGCGGCAGGACCAGGGTGAGGAAGGCGGCCGAGTTTCCGGCGCCGACACCGACGTCCACCGGGCAGCCGACTCCGGCCAGCGCCGCCGCCAGATGGGCCCACAGTCTGGTCGGGTCGTTGTCACCGGGATCGAGTCGGACCCAGGCGGCGGTTCCCGCCTCGGGGGTATCGACCCACTGCGTTACCAGGGTGCTCTTGCCGTACCCCGCGGGGGCAGCGATCAGCAGGACCCGGTGCCCCACGGCTCGCGCCACCTGCCGCAGCAGCCGCGGACGCCCGATCCACTCCGCCCGCACCGCCGGAGGATGAAGCTTCCCTTCGACGACACCCTCAACGGGATGCGGAACCTGCTCGCTCGCGCTGAACCCGCTGGACGCCCCACCGGTCACAACACGACCTCCCGGACTCACGACAACAACCGCTCGGCAACATGCACTCTGACCGCCGGCGGCGGGCTCTGCACTTTGAGCGTAACGCTGCCTGATCGGTCGGTTTACGACGACCCGCTGGTCGCCATAGGACGACCAGTGAGGATGGGTCCTGGTGTTGCTCGCTGGGTGCTGACTCGTCGCAAGCCTGACGCGAAAGCTGCTGTCCTTCGGACGATCCGTCGGCCCGGTGGGGAACGTCCCGGCACCCGAACGGCCGGGTGGCGTGACCTCATAGCGCAGCAGGCGCCCATCACTGGCTAGTCCACCGACCCGACCGCGGCGTGTCTCACCTGACCGCTGCAAGGGAGGAGGCAAGGCATGACCAGCATCTCAAGTCCGACAACACGAATGGTGGTCGGCCGGGTCGACATCCACGGCCAAACCCATCACGCGGCCGTGATCGACGGGATTGGGCGACGGCTCGGCGATCGAGAGTTCCCCGCGTCACCGGCGGGTTACCGGCCCTGGCCGCTTGGCTCGGCGGGCACGGCACACTCGAGGCGGTCGGCGTCGAGGGCACCGGCACCTACGGAGCCGCGCTGGCGCGTCATTTGCGCGTCATCGGTGTCAGTGTGGTGGAGGTTGACCGGCTCGGCCGGAAGTCTCGCAGAGCGCGCGGCAAGTCCGACCCGCTCGACGCCTACGCCGCCGCCAGGGCAGTTTTGTCGGGCTCGGCGGCGGTGGTGCCGAAGCTGCGCGATGCTCGCGTCGAGGAGATCCGGGCGCTGCGCGTGGCCCGGTCCAGCGCGGTCAAAGCCCGTCGTCAGGCCACGAACCCAGATCAAGGCTTTGATCGTCACCGGCCCACCCGAACTCCGGGAGCAGCTGCGGCACCCGCGGACGCCCAAGATCATCGCCATCGGCGCCCGGCTGGGTCCTGGACAGCAGCTCGGCGACCCCGACCATGCCGCAAAGACCGCGCTGCGTCGCCTCGCTCGCCGGCATCAGCTGCTGAGCGAGGAGATCGCCGAAGCCGATCACGAGATCGCCCACTTGGTAGGGGAGGTGGCGCCTCAGCTGGTCACCCTTCTCGGCGTCGGGCCGGAGGTGGCAGGCCAACTCCTGACCAGCGCCGGCGACAACCCAGACCGGACCTCCGAAGCTGCGTTCGCTCACCTGTGCGGTGTCGCCCCGGTCCCGGCCAGCAGCGGCCGGGTCCATCGACACCGGCTCAACAGAGGCGGCGACCGCAAAGCCAACAAAGCACTCTACGTCGTCGTGATCGACCGACTCCGCTGGCGACCCACGAAGCCGCGCCAATGCCGAACGCCGCACTCAAGAGGGACTGTCCAAGCCCGAGATCATCCGCTGCTTGAAACGCTACGTCGCCCGGGAGATCTTCAACGTCCTCGTCCGTCTTCGATCTGCTGCTGAAGGCCGAACCTCTCTCAGCACTTGCCAGTGCATAGGAGTGTCCGTCAGCCGAGGCGGGACATGAGCCGGACTGTTGCCACAGCCGGGGAGTGCTCCCGATAGTGGCGGGCGCCATAGCGGGCGCGGGATGGGTGGTGAGGGGGCGACAACGAGGAGTAGGCCGCATGCATCGGGTGCTCCGTGAACCGTGGTCGTCGAACCGCATGTGTCAGAGCCGACGGCAATGGCTCGAGATGTAACCGGCTCTGCGGCGTTAGGCCGGCGATGGCTGACGCCTCAACGCGGCCTTCTGGAGCCGACCTGGACCCGCATTTTCTGTCGCTGCCGAGATCAGCCAGCAGTTAGGCCTCGGTGCCGGTGGACCGCTCGGGGCCACCGGCTCGCTGACTGTGCGGCCAGCTTCCTGGCTGGTGCCATCGTGGTCCTGTCGCT
>Ga0190275_10003205_pt1 | contig 11637 bp, 11 predicted proteins | sample Popmic550T_FD_133745 | JGI IMG/M metagenome (GOLD analysis project Ga0190275, IMG submission 133745) | Populus adjacent soil microbial communities from riparian zone of Yellowstone River, Montana, USA - 550 T | ecosystem: Environmental > Terrestrial > Soil > Riparian zone > Trees stand | place... | reverse complement strand
TGAGCGCCGCGTAGTCGCGCTCGACCACATGGGGGGCTACGCCCCCTCCCTCCGCTGTCCTGGTCGTCATGGAGTGAATGGTAGGGCCGGCTGCCGGTACGCTTCGGGCGTGGCCCTCGCCGACACCTTCACGGCCATCGTCGACTCGCTCCCGGGCGATTGGACGGACCTCCAGCTCGATCTCCGGATCGAGGACGAGGGCCGCTACGTCGAGGCGGCGGTGATCGTGGCCCAATGCAACGGCCAGCCGTACTCGCGTCACGAGTGGCATTGGCGGCTGCTGGTCGCGCACGAGTTCGGCCATGCCGCTGCCGCGCAGACCGTGCGGGGGGTGCTGGATCAGCTGGATCGCGAGGAAATCGCGGGTGAGCTGGCGCTCAGAGAAGTGCGGGAGGGCCGGGTCGAGTTCGTCCCGATGTGGGGGCGGCCCGAGAGCGTGCGGCGCGAATTTGCCCGCCGCCGGGCACAGTAGCCTGGGTTAGGCTTGGTTGAAAGCGGGGTACCGCAGGCCGGGCGGCTGCTAGCCGGGCGGCCACCCTGCTGTATACACTCCCGGCGCTCTGGCACCGAAGTGAACTAGCGGAGGTCTTTAGTGGAACGGTCAGCGGCTGCTGCAAATCTCGAACAGCGCCCGCCCGCGGCGTACATAGCGGAGTTCATCGGCACTTTCGTGCTGGTCTTCTCGGTCACGCTCGCGGTCTCGCTGTTCGTGAACTCGCAGGGCACGGGCTCGGATTGGGCGGTTGTCGGCCTTGTCCACTTCCTCGTCCTGTTCATGCTCGTGATGACGATCGGCAGCATCTCGGGGGCTCATGTGAATCCCGCCGTGACGCTCGCACTGCTCGCGCTGCGAAAGATCAGGCCCAACGACGCGGCCGTCTACATCCTGCTCCAGTTGGCGGGGGGGGTGGCCGGGGCCCTGATGACGAAGTTCCTCCTGATCGACGACCTCGCCGATCAGCAGAACGTCGGCGCGACCGCGGTCAACCTGAGCCTGCTCGGGTCGAACTTCGCGGGCGTGATCGCGGAGGGCCTTGGGACCTTCTTCCTTGTATGGGCCGTCGTTGCTGTCGCCGTGAACCCGCGGGCGACGCGCGACTGGGCCGGACTCGCGATCGGCGGCACCCTGGGCTTCGCAGTGATGATCATCGGCCCGCTGACGGGCGGTGCGTTGAACCCGGCCCGCTGGTTCGGGCCTGCGCTGGTGGCCGGGGAGTGGGACGAGCTCTGGGTCTACATCATCGGCCCGATCGCCGGTGGAGTGCTAGGGGGACTGGTCTACTGGTACCTGTTCGTCGAGGGCCCCCGGCCTCGCGCCGCGACTCCCGAGACGGGGCCCAAGGGCCTGCGCCAGGACGTCGTCCCGCCTCAATAGGCGCCAGGACACCTGCTTTGAGGAAGGGCCCGCCTCGGTGCGGGTCCTTCCTATTTCGGGGCGCCGTAATCGTTCATCTAGACTGACCTCCCCGTGAGGCGCGTCACCTTCTCGCGCAACTACACGCTGTCGCTGTCGCGCACGTGCCGCTGCTACTGCAAGTACTGCGCGTTCGCCACGCACCGCGCGCACCTGCACGCGCCGGCGGACGTGTTGCGGATGCTCGACGACGCGGCCCGGCGCGGCTCCAAGGAGCTGCTGGTACTGACGGGCGAGAGGCCGGAGGTCAATGCCGAGGTGGCCGAGCGGCTCCGCGACCACGGCCACGACGACTTCACCTCCTACGTCGTATGGGCATGCGAGCGAGCGCTGGAGCGAGGCCTTCTGCCGCACTCGAACCTCGGGGTGCTCGGGCATCGGGACCTGGAGCGGCTGCGCGAGGTGAACGCGTCGATGGGCCTGATGCTCGAGTCGGTGTCGGAGCGCCTGATGGAGACCGTGCACGCCGGCTCGCCGACGAAGCACCCCGCCGCCCGGCTGGCGACGATCGAGGCCGCGGGGGAGCTGCGGATTCCCTTCACGAGCGGCATCCTGGTCGGCATCGGCGAGACCGAGGAGGAGCGGATGGCCTCGCTCGAGGCGCTCGCCGAGGTGCAGTCGCGACACGGCCACATCCAGGAGGTGATCCTCCAGAACTTCGTGCCCCACCCGCGCTACCACGGCCAGGAGGTGGGGGAGATCGCAGACCGGGCCTCCCAGGACCGGTGGTCCGGGCACGGGGAGCCGGTGACGCGCGACGCGCCGCTACCCGAGTGGGCGAACCCGATCACGATCGAGGACCTGAAGCGGCTCGTGCGCCATTGCAGGTCTTTGATGCCGGACGTCGGCATCCAGATCCCCCCGAACCTCTCGGATTGGTGGAGCGAGCTCGTGCGCGAGGGTGCGACCGACCTCGGCGGGCTGTCCGCCAACGGCGACCACATCTCGCCCGAGCATCCCTTCCCGAGCCCGCACCAGGTGCGCAAACGCCTGAAGCAGGAGGGCTATGCGCTCACCGAGCGGTTGTGCGTGTATCCGCAGTACATCGAGCCGGAGTGGATCTCCCAAGGCGTGCTCGACACGATCAAGTCGCGCTACTGGTCGTTCATCCCGCGCCGCGGCTCCGGACGCAGCAACGGCGTCGCGGTCGACGCCGGGCTTGCGCCAGGCGCGATCGAGCGGGCGCGTGACGGGCACGCGCTGAGGCGTGCAGAGCTGACAGCGCTGTTCGCCGAGCGCCGGCCCGAGGTGATCGAGGACATGCGGCTCGCGGCCGACGAGCTGCGCGCGCGGCTCGTCGGCGACACCGCCACGTTCGTGGTCAACCGCAACATCAACTTCACGAACGTGTGCCAGGTGGGCTGTGCGTTCTGCGGTTTCGGCCAGGGCCGCCGCTCGCCGGACGCATACCACGCCACGGAGGATGACTTCGCGGCGAAGGTGCGCGAGGCGGTCGACTTCGGGGTGACCGAGATCTGCATGCAGGGCGGCATCCATCCGGACTACACGCTGGAGCACTACGGGCGCTGGCTGCGGCTCGCCAAGGAGACGGCGCCCGACGTGCACCTGCACGCCTACTCCCCGATGGAGGTGCACTACATGTGCGAGCGCTCGGGCCGCCCGCCACGAGACGTGTTCGACTATCTGCGCGAGTGCGGGCTGGGGTCCACTCCGGGGACCGCGGCCGAGGTGCTCCACGACGGGGTGCGAGAGCGGATCTCCCCGAACAAGCTCCCGGTGGGCCGCTGGGTGGAGATCATCGAGGCCTCGCATGCGAGCGGCCTGCGTTCGACGGTCACCGTCATGTTCGGCCACATCGAGGAGCCCTGGGAGCTGGCGGAGCACATGCGGGTCGTGCGCGAGCTGCAGGAACGCACCGGCGGATTCACGGAGTTCGTCCCGCTCAGCTTCATCCCGTTCCACACGCTGCTGGGCCGCACGCACGGCATCGAGGAGATCTCGCGGGAAGAGAACCTCAAGCACACGGCGGTTTTCCGGCTGGCGCTCGGTGAGACGGTCACGAACCTCCAGGCGAGCTGGGTGAAGATGGGGCTCGACGCCGCCACGGAGGCGCTGCGGTGGGGCGTGAACGATCTCGGCGGGACCCTGATGGAGGAGTCGATCTCGCGCATGGCCGGGTCGCAGCACGGCGTGCGGCTCGACCCGCCCCAGCTGATCGAGGCGGCGCGACGCGGCGGGCGCCGGCCGGCCCAGCGGGACACGCTCTACAACATCGTCGAGCGTTACTGATCGTGCGCGCGATGGTGCTGGAGGCCGCGGCCCCGGCGGAGTCGCGGCCGCTCGAGCTACGCGACGTGGCCGTGCCGGAGCCGGCTGCCGGGGAGGTGCTGGTGAAGATGCGGGCGTGCGGCGTGTGCCGGACGGACCTGCACGTGGTCGAGGGAGAGTTGCCAGACCCGAAGCTGCCGCTCGTGCCGGGCCACCAGATCGTGGGGACGGTGGATCGTGTGGGGGAGGGGGTCGAGGGGTCTGTTGTCGGCGAACGGGTGGGGGTGCCATGGCTCGGTGGGGCGGACGGCACATGTCCGTACTGCCGCCGCGGTTACGAGAACCTCTGCGAGCGCCCGACCTTCACGGGCTACGGGCGCGACGGGGGCTACGCCGAGTACGTGACGGCGCGGGCGGACTTCGTGCTGCGGCTGCCCGAGGAATATCCCGATCTGCAGGCGGCGCCGCTGCTGTGCGCCGGAGTGATCGGCTACCGCGCGCTGCGGTTGACCGAGATCGAGGAGCTCGACGGGCCGCCCCGGCTGGGCCTGTACGGGTTCGGGGCGTCGGCTCGCATCGTCGCACAGGTCGCGCGACACCTCGGCCACGACGTGTTCGTGTCCACGCGGGGCGAGCGGGCGCAGCAGCTCGCGCATGAGCTGGGTGCCCGGTGGGTGGGCGGCGCGGACGAGTCACCCCCGGTGGAGCTGGACGCGGCGATCATCTTCGCGCCCGCCGGACCGATCGTTCCGGCGGCGCTGCGCGCGGTGCGCCGCGGCGGCACGGTCGTGTGCGCCGGTATCCACATGAGCCCGATCCCGGAGCTGCCGTACGAGCTGCTGTGGGGCGAGCGCGTGCTGCGATCCGTGGCCAACCTGACCCGCACTGATGGGCACGAGTTCATCGGGCTCGCGCCGCGATTTCGGATCCAGACCAAGGTCCAGGAGTTCCCGCTCGAGGAGGCCAACGACGCGCTGGAGCAGCTGAAGTCGGGTGGGCTGGAGGGCACGGCGGTACTCCTCCCGTGAAGGCCTTTCGCTTGGCCGGCGTTGGGGTCGCCATGGCCGTTGCCGGCCTGTGTGCCTGCGGCGAAGACTCACAGTCGCTGTTTGATCCTTCGCCTCCTCCGGCAAAGCCGGCCGCGCTGGTCGGCACGTGGGAGGCGCGGCAGCCCGGTGGTTACAAGCTGCGATACGTGTTCCGCAGCGACGGGACCTACTCGCATTCCTCGGGAATCCGAGGGCAGCGTAAGAGCGGCACGTACATATATGCGATCAAGGCGCGGGGCACTTCAGCGGTGCGCGGTCGCACCCTGACGTTGAGGCCGCGAACCGGCACGATCGAGCGTCACGACCCGGACGATCCCGGCGGCGACTTCAAGCGGCCTCTCGGGAAGAAGACGCAGCGCTACGGGTGGTCCGTGCGCGGCACAGGCAACGCCGAGAGGCTCACGCTGGCGATCGGTGGCGGCCTGGCGGTCACCTACCGCCGAAGATGACAGCGCGTCGTTACCTGAACAGGTCTTCGGCGAGGGGGCGGACGATGGCGACGGCGCCGGGGCCATCCTCCTCGGTCACGTAGCGGTCGAGGCCGCGGACCACCACGACCGCCTCGCGGCCGGCCTTGTCGCGCGCGAGGGCCGCGGCCGAGGCGGCCTGGTCCGCGACAGCGTCGATCGTCGCTGCGAGTGCACGACCGCCGTGGTCTGACCTACCGCGCCGGTCGTCGAGCGGGGTGAGACCGGCACAGCCAATCGCGACGTCGGCCTGGCCGAGACGCCACGCGCGACCGAAGCTGTCGGCGATCACCACGGCCGGCCTTCCCGGCAGCGCGGCACGGATCGCGCGGGCGGAGGCATCCGGGTCGGCGGGGAGGAGGCACGCGAGGTCGTCGCCCGGCACGTTCGAGCGGTCCACCCCTGCATTGGCGCATACGAGGCCGTGATGCGTGCGGGTGATCAAGACGCCTCGCTCCGCACGCAGGATCGCCTCGCTTTCGTCCAGCACCAGTTGCACCATTTCCGGCTCCTTGTCGAGCGCGCGGGCCAGTTCGAGCGCGCGCGGGCTCGGCTGCACGTCAGACAGCCGCACCAGGCGGCCCTCCGCCTTCGACACCACCTTCTGGCTCACGACCACGACGTCGCCGCTCCCGATCGCGGCTCCCGTCGTGATGATGAGCGCTGCCAGGTCGTCGCCGGGCTCGACCTCGGGCAGACCGGGCACCGGCGCGGCCACGATTCGCAGCGTCATGCCGCGGCGCGGGCGAGCGCCTCACGCGTGCGGGGCGCGCGTGTGGGAAAGCGCGCGAGGGCGGCCTCGAGCGCCGACGCATCCTCGCGGGTGTCGACGTCCAACTCCAGGGACGGCACGCGAACCACCTCGTGGGCGAGCCCCTTGACGGCCGCCTGCTCGATGTGGCGCGCGCACGACCCGGGCCCGAACTGCGGCTCGAACTCTCCATCGACCGCGAGCGCCAGCGCGTTCGTGCCGGTGCCGTGACGGTCGGGCACGATCGCGACGTCGAGCGACTCCGCGCGGGCCATTAGCTCGGCCAGTTCGCGAGCGTCGATCAGCGGGCAGTCTCCGGGTACGAGCAACGCGCGCTCGCACCCCAGCTCAAGCGCTCGCGCGAGGCCCAGGAGCGCGGCCGCGGACTGCCCGTCCTCGTGCTCGTCGACCACGGTCACCGCGCCCGCATCCGCCGCGCGCGCGAGCGCTCGCGGCTCCCCGGATACCACCACGAGCGGCCCCAGCTTCGCCCGCGCCAGCTCGTCGAGCACGTCCTCCACCATGGCCGCAGCCAGCACCTCCCGCTGCGGGCCACCGAACGTGTCGCCGAGGCGCTGCTTCGCATTGACGAAGCTCTTCACGGGGAGGACCAGTGCGGTCGTCATCCGCCGAGGGACAAGGCGAACTCGATCACCTCGTTCGCGAGCCGTGCGCGCGCCTTGCCGTCCGGCATCAGGGTGTCGGTCTGCCGCAGCACGATGCCCATCGTCGAGGCGGGTCCGCTCGGCGTGCCGCGATCCACGACCATGCCGGCCGCGATGCCCGCGTAGCAGGCCGCGATGCCGCCGTCGTCGATCGGGTGGCCGGCCCAGGACAGCAACGCTTCGGTCGGGCCCTTCAACGAGCGACCGCCGACGAGTGGGCTGACGGCTACGACCGGCGCATCCGTGTCGGCCAGGGCCTCCCGCATCCCGGGCACCGCGAGCATCGGCCCGATGCTCGCGATCGGGTTCGAGGGCCCGATCACCACCGCCTCGGCCTGGGCGATCGCCTCGAGCACCTCCGGTGTCACGCGCGCCTCCTCGGCGCCACGGAACTCGACGCCCTCGAGCGGCGGCTCCGAATGCTGGAGGATCAGGTACTCCTGGAAGTGACGCCACTCGCCCTCGGTGCGCACGTACGTCTGGACCGGCTCGTCACACATCGGGAGGACATCCGCCTCCACGCCGTGCGCGTGCCCGAGTGCCTGTGCGATCTCCGTCAGGCGTATTCCCTCGTGGAGCATCTCGGTGCGGAGCATGCAGGTCGCCAGATCCCGGTCGCCGAGCCTGAACCACTCCGCGCCACCGAGCTGCACCAGCCGGTCGAACACCCCGAACGTCTCACCCTCGACTCCCCAGCCCCGCTCCTCGTCGATCTCACCGGCGAGCCAGTAGGTGATCAGGTCCGGGTCCGGGGAGACGTGGAGCCCGAACGCGGCGATGTCGTCGCCCGTGTTCGCGACGACCGCCAGCCGGGCGGGGCCGAGCGCGTCGAGCATGCCGCGCGCCAGCTTCGCGCCGCCCGTGCCACCGGACAGCAGGACGATCACGGGCTGTCGAGGCCCGTGATCCGGATGCCCGAGTGCTTGATCTTGTGCCGCGCGTTGATCGAGATCAGGAGCGGCGTGATCTGCTCGAGGATCCGAGCCCGCTCGAGGTCGCCGCAATCCACCGGGCGCAGCCCGGGGATCCGGCGGATCAGGTCCGACACGTCGTCCTTGGACTTGCGGTCGTCTCCCGCCACCAGCACGTCCTCGTCCATCTCGATCGACGGGTCCGAGAGCGCGGCCGCGCTCACGGTATGCAGGGCGGAGACCACCGTCACGGCGCGCGGCACCATCTCCTCCGCCTGCTGGGCGGCGGATCCCTGCCACACGCCCAGCGTCCGCGTGGCCCGGCCGCCGATCGCAGCCGCGAGCGGTACGGTCGTGTCGACCAGCACCGTCTGTGGCTGGAGCGCGCCGCGCAGGTTGGCGAGCGTCTCGGATTGGTTTCTGAAGGGGACTGCGAGCACGACCGTGTTGGCACCCGACGCGGCTTCCTCGTTCTGAAGGCCGTCGACGCGCGGGTCGCTCGCCCCGCCCTCGCGCGCGCGTTCCGCCACCCGCGCGGCCGCCTCCGTGGCGCGACCGGCATCGCGGGACCCGATGATGATCGGCGTCCCGGCGATCGCCCATCGCAGGCTGAGCCCGAATCCGAGTGCGCCGCTGCCGCCGATCACGGCGACGGTCGCGCGCGCCCGGGCGATGTCCTCGTGGCGGACCATGGGGCGGGAAGGCTAGACGACGCGCGTGTTTACACGGCAGCGGCTGACAGGGCCCGCGGCTGGCGCTCCTCGACCACGACCCGGGCGTCGTGCTCGGGGACGAACGTGACCGCCCGCCGGCGGATCCGCTCCGGCTCGGTGCCGGCGGCGCGCAGCTGCACGCCGCGCAGGATCGCCGGGATCACGATCTTCAGCTCGTAGAGCGCGAAGCTCGCGCCGAGGCAGCGGCGGATGCCGCCCCCGAACGGGATCCAGGAGTAGGTGTCGGGCCCGTCGCCGAGGAAACGCTCGGGCCGGAATCGCTCCGGCTCCGGGTAGACGTCGGGACGGCGGTGCGTGAGGTAGATGTTGGGCGCCACCCGCACGCCGGCCGGCAGCTCAAAGCCGTTCAGCTGCACCGGCGCGGTCAGCACCCGCACCACTCCGGGGACCACCGGCCGGATGCGCAGCGTCTCCTTGATCACCGCGTCGAGGTAGTCGGTGCCCTCGCCGGCTTCGATCTCGGCGTTCAGCCGCTCGAGCTCGCCCGGATGGCGCAGCAGCAGGTCGAACGCCCAGGCGAGCGTTGTCGCGGTCGTCTCGTGGCCGGCCACCAACAGCGTCATCAGCTCGTCGCGCAGCTCTTGATCGGTCATCGGACGCCCATCCTCGTCGTGCGCCTGGAGCAGGATCGACAGCACGTCGTCGCGCTGCTCGATGTCCGTTGCCAGCCGCCGCCGCGCGATCTCGTCGTAGATCTCAGCGTCCGCCGCGGCCCGCAGGCGCAGGAAGCGCTTCCACAGCCCGCGCCCGATGGTCTTCCGTACCGGCGGGATCGCAATCGCCGCGAGCGCACGGCTCTGCATGCCGATGTCGAGCATCGCGCCGAGTCGGTCGCTCAGCCGCGCGAGCCGCTCGGCGTCGTCGATGCCGAAGACCGTGCGCATGATGATCTCGAGCGTGATCGCCTGGGTGCGGGGACGCAGGCCGAACGGCTGTCCGACGGGCCAGCGCTCGATCTCCCGTTCCGTGATCTCCTCCATGAGGGCGCCGTAGCGCTGCATCCGCTCGCCGTGGAATGAGGGCAGCATCAGCTTGCGCTGTCGCATGTGCTCGGGGCCGTCGAGGAGCAGCACCGAGTTGCGCCCCATCAGGGGCTCCAGCGGAGTGGCGTTCGCCTCGCCCGCGTGGAAGACGTCCGGGTCGCCCCTGAACACCTGCTTGATCGCCTGCGGATCGGCCACGAACACGATCGGCCCGAACACGAACCGCAGCGTGAAGAAGTCGCCGTAGCGGTGCGAAACGCTTGTCAGGAACGGGATCGGGCGCGCGATCCACTGCCACATCTGGACCGGTGCCGGTGAGCGTGGGCCGGGCGGGAGCGACATCTCAATTGCACAAGATATTCCTTGGCGAGCGCCGCAAGGTGCGAAGCACGTGACTTTAGGAGGAGCGGAGCTCCAGATAGTCTCTCCGGCGATGAGGCTCGAGGGACAGGTCGCAATCGTGACCGGCGGCGCGAGTGGAATCGGCGCTGCGACGTGCCGGCGCCTGGCTGCCGAAGGCGCCCGCGTGGCCGTCTGCGACATCAACCTCGACGGGGCGCGTGAGGTGTGTGGCGAGATCGACGGTCGGGCGGTCGAGATGGACGTGACCTCACACCACTCGGTCACCACCGCGGTGGCAACGGTCGCCGAGGCGCTCGGCCCCGCGTCGATCCTGATCAACAACGCCGGGACGGACAGGTTCGGATTCTTCAAGGACACCTCCGAGGACCTCTGGTCCCAGATCGTGGACATCAACCTGATGGGGGTGCTGCGCGCGACACACGCGGTGCTGCCCGGGATGATCGAGATGGGCGGAGGCCGGATCGTGAACGTCGCCTCAGAGGCGGGCCGCGTCGGGTCCAGCGGGTCGGCGGCCTACTCGGCCGCGAAGGGCGGCGTGATCGCGTTCACGAAGACGATCGCCCGAGAGGGCGCGCGCTACGGGGTGCTGTGCAACGCGGTGGCCCCGGGGCCGATCGACACTCCGCTGCTGAACCGGGCGACGGCCGAGCTCGGCCAGCTGGGCGACAAGATCATCCAGACGATGGTCGGCTCGACCGTGCTGCGCCGCCCCGGCGCCCCCGAGGAGGTCGCCGCCACGATCGCCTTCCTGGCCTCGGGTGACGCTTCGTACGTGACAGGCCAGACGCTCGCGGTGAGCGGCGGCCTTGCGATGATCTAAGGGTGCTTCCTAAAGACGTCCGCATCCGCGAGGTGGGACCGCGGGACGGCTTCCAGAACGAGCCGGAGGTCCTCCCGACCGAAGACAAGGTCCGGCTCATCGACTGCCTTTCGCAGACCGGCCTGCGGCGGCTGGAGGTGACGTCGTTCGTACGGCCGGACGTGATTCCTCAGCTCTCCGATGCCGAGGAAGTGCTGGGGGCGATCAAGCGCAACCCGGAAGTCGCCTACTCCGTGCTGATCCCGAATGAGCGCGGGCTCGACCGTGCGCTGGCGTGCGACTTCGAGTTCGACGAGGTCAACCTGTTCCTGTCCGCGAGCGAGACCCACAACCGGAAGAACGTGAACCGATCGGTCGAGGAATCGCTGTCCGGCCTGGAGGGCGTGGTTGCGAGGGCACGCGCAGCCGGCCTCCGCTGCGAGGGCGTGATCTCGGTGTCGTTCGGATGTCCCTACGAGGGCGAGGTGCCGCTGGAGCGGGTGTTCGGCATCGCCCGCCGCCTGGCGGAGGCCGGGTGCGAGGAGATTGCGTTCGGCGACACCACGGGCATGGCCAATCCGATCCAGGTGCGGGGGTTCTTCGCGCGCGCCTTCGAGGAGCTGCCCGGCGTCGAGCTGACGGCCCACTTCCACAACACCCGCGGGCAGGGCCTCGCAAACGTGCTGGCCGCGCTGGAGTCCGGCGTCGAGTCGTTCGAGAGCTCGTTCGGCGAGCTGGGCGGATGTCCCGTGCCGGCCGGGGCGACCGGCAACATCGCCACCGAGGACCTCGTCTCGATGCTGCACGAAATGGAAGTCGAGAGCGGCATCGACCTGGAGCGCCTGCTGGACTGCTCGCGTCAGGTCCAGGAGCTGCTCGGGCGCCCACTGTCCGCGCACCTGCTGACGGCCGGGCCGGTCGACTGGCACCGCTGAATTCGGGGCCCCGGCTCTAAACGGCCGGCCCGTCGCTGTCGAGATCTCACATGTGGCAGTAATCGCTCGTCGAGGCGCCGGGTTCTCCATCCGCGGCATGCGCGTTCGCGCGGTCGCGCTGTTCGTGGTCGCCCTGGTGGTCCTGGGGGCTGCGCGAGATCGCTCGGACGGCTCCCGCCTGCCGGCGCCGGAGGCCGAGCGCGCGGCTGTGCAGGATCCGCAGGTGCAGACGGCGCTGGCGGGCGGGTTCACCAGGGTGCGCACGATGGCGCTCGACGAGCAGACCGTGCGGGTCAGCTTCTTCGACGGTCCGCGGGCGGTGGCGGAGGCAGCGGTC
>Ga0190275_10003204_pt1 | contig 11637 bp, 10 predicted proteins | sample Popmic550T_FD_133745 | JGI IMG/M metagenome (GOLD analysis project Ga0190275, IMG submission 133745) | Populus adjacent soil microbial communities from riparian zone of Yellowstone River, Montana, USA - 550 T | ecosystem: Environmental > Terrestrial > Soil > Riparian zone > Trees stand | place... | reverse complement strand
CCGAAGATCCACAGGCCGAGGAAGGTCGACTCGAGGAAGAACGCGAGCAACGCCTCGAAGGCCAGCGGTGCCCCGAACACGTCGCCGACGAAGCGGGAGTACTCGCTCCAGTTCATCCCGAACTGAAACTCCTGGACGATGCCGGTGACGACGCCCATCGCGAAGTTGATCAGGAAGAGCTTGCCGTAGAACTTGGTCAGCCTCAGGTACTTGTCATTGCCGGTGCGTACCCACATGGTCTGGAAGATCGCGACGATCGGCGCCAGCGCCAGGGTGACCGGCACGAAGAACCAGTGGTAAACCGTGGTGATGCCGAACTGCCACCTCGCGAGCGTGACCGGATCCATGCGGGCAATGTACTACCGGCTGTCGTAGTCGGGCAACGAAGGCATAGAATGCGGGCGTGCCCGTGTTCGGGGAGCTGGAACAAGCCGTGATGGACGTGTTGTGGGCGAGTCCCACCGCACTGTCGGTGCGCGACGTCCAAGCCGCCCTCGCCGGCGACCGCGAACTGGCGTACACAACGGTGATGACCGTGATGGACCGGCTGGCCAAGAAGGGCCAGCTGTTCCGCCAGCTCGACGGCCGCGCCTGGCAGTACCGCCCGGCGTACTCGTGGGCGCAGCTGGTCAGCGACGAGATCATCGCGCTGCTCGATACCGGCCCGGCCGAGCAGCGGCGTGCCGTGTTGGACGACGTCCGCCAACGGGTGGGTTGAGCGGGAGCTCTCCATGCTTGAGCGCGACGCCCAACTGGCCCTGCTGCTCGATGCAGTGAGCCGATTGCGCGCCGGTGAGGGCGGAGTGTCGATCGTCAGCGGCGAGGCCGGGATCGGCAAGAGCACGCTGCTGGACGCCTTCATCGCGGCCCTGCCGGCGGAGGTCAGGCTGCTCCGCGGCTGGTGCGACAACCTGGTCACCGCGCATCCGCTGGGTCCGATCAGGGAGGCGATCCGCGGTCGACCGGGCAGCCTGGTGCCCAGCCCCGAACTGGACCAGGCGCTGTCCGCCGGCGAGGTACCCGCGGTGCTGACCGGCCTGACGGCGGCGCTCGGTCACGGCCGTCCAGCGGTGCTGGTGATCGAGGACCTGCACTGGGCCGACGACGCGACGCTGGACGTGCTGGCCTACCTGGCCCGCAGGCTGGAACAGCTGCGTCTGCTGCTGGTGGTCTCACTGCGGCCCGAGGACTCCTCATCGGTCGCGCTGCGGCGGTTCCTGGGTGGTCTGCCGGCCCGCGGCACCGTCCGGGTCGAACTGAGTCCGCTCAGTCGGGCGGCGGTCGCCGAGCTCAACGACGGCGGGGTCTGGAACTCCGACGAACTGTTCCGGGTGACCGGCGGCAACGCGTTCTACGTCACCGAAGCGCTGGCCGGCTCGCCCGCGGGCGGGGTCCCACAGACCGTCACCGACGCGGTGCTGGCCCGGCTGCACCGCACCGGCGAGGCCTGTCAACGGGCCCTGGAGCACCTGTCGGTGTGGTCCGGCGAACTGCCGCACGAACTGGCTGAGGCGGTGCTCGGCGACGACCTGGACGGACTGGCCGAGGCCGAGTCGGCCGGGCTGGTCACCGTCACCAACGACGGCATCCGGTTCCGTCACGAACTGGCCAGGCGGGTCACCGAGCGCTCGGTACCGTCGCTGCGGCGGCGGGCGATCGACCGGCACATGGTCGGCGTCCTGGCCGACTCCGGCGACCTGCCCAGGCTGCTGCACCACGCCATCCGGTGCGGCGACGGGCCGGTGATCGTCGCCCATGCGCCGACCGCGGGTGCGTATTCGGCCCGGGTCGGGGCGAACCGGCAGGCGGTGGCCTACTTCGCCGCAGCCCTCGAGGTGGAACACCTCATGCAGCCGGCCCAGCTCGCCGGCGTCTGCGACAGCTACGCCTGGGTACTGCACATCGCCCACCGATTCGACGAGGCGGTCGCCAACGGCCGGCGGGCGGTCGCGCTGTGGGCCCAACTCGGCGACACCCAGGCGGAGGCGGCGGCCCTGCGTCGGCTGGCCCGGGAACTGCTGTTGGCAGGCGAGCCGGGGGAGGCGTTGGCCTGCGCGGAACGGGCCCTGGCGCTGGTCGACGTCGAGGACGCCGAGAACCGCGCGGCCACCCTCGGCGCCCTCGGCTCGCACTATGCGCTGGCCGGTGATCCGCGGGGCACCGAACTCCTGAAGGAGGCCCAAAGCCTGGTCGGGGCTGGAGCGCTGCCAGGCACCGAGTCGCTGTGCCTGAACTACCTGTCCCAGTCGGTGGCGGACCTACCGGCGCAGGAGCGTCTGGAGCTGTCCCGGCGCAGCCTGTCATCGGCGCTGGCCGAGGACGCCCATGAGGCCGCGGCCCGGGCCTACACGAACCTGGCCGAGGCGCTGTACCGGTTCGGGCAGCCTGCCGAACTCCGGCGGGTGCTCGCCGCCGGCCTGGAGTTCGTCCGGGAGCACGGATTCTGGTCGCACGCCTACAACCTCGAGGTGCACACGGCGCTGGAGGCGCAGCGCCGCGGGGACTGGGCCGGCGCGACCGAGGTGTTGGAGCGCACGCTGGCCCGCGACCCGCAGCCGGGCATGCTGCTGACCTACTCGCTGGCGCCTTACGCCCGGCTGCTGGCCCGCACCGGCGACCCGCGGGCGGAGGGGATGCTGCGCCGGTGCTGGACGTTTGCGCTGAGGCTGCGATTGCTCACCCCGCTGGCGTTCGCCGGGGCGGGGCTCGCCGAGTGGGCCTGGCTCGAGGAGCGTCCGGACGTCGCCGCGGAGGTGGTCGAGGGCTGGCGTCCGCACGCCAGCCGTCCGGCCGCCGAGCCGATCGACGCCGAAATCAATCGCTACGCCACCCGCGCGGGGGTGACCGCCGACCGGGCGCCGGACGGCGTGGACCCCTGGGTGACGCTTGATCCGTATGAAGCGGCGCTGGCCGGCTGCGACTCCGCAGGCCCCGACGAGATGCTGGACGGCCTGCGCACGCTCGACCTGCTGGGGGCGACCGCCACCGCGGCGGTGATTCGCCGACGGCTGTCCGAGTTGGGCGTCCGGGCCGTTCCCCGGGGGCCGTCCCGCAGCACCCGGGCCAACCCGGTCGGGTTGACCGACCGGCAACTCGACGTCGTCCGGCTGGCCGCCGAGGGTCTGACCAACGCCCAGATCGCCGAGCAGTTGTTCCTTTCGGTCCGGACGGTCGACCATCACGTCTCGGCGGCGCTGGCCAAGTTGAGCGTCTCGGGACGGCGCGAGCTCGGCGCCGCATTGCGTGCCCTGGGCATCTGAGCCCGTCGCGCAGATAGGTGGCCGGCGCCGCTGATCTGGGCAATTCCCACCCATGTGCGGGGTGCCCACTCCGGGGGAACCTGATCTGGCAGGACCGCGAGGTGCGGTCCCAGAACCAGGAGTTTCGGAATGAGCACCCTGATCAGCCACGATCTCCCCAGGAGCCAGTCGACCGGCGTCCGCTACCTGTACCCGGGCGACGAGGGCTACCAGCGGGCGGTGACGGCGTGGAACCCTCTCGGCAGCCATCGGCCGAGTGTGGTCGCGCTGGCCGAACGCGCCGATCACATCGTCGAGGCCGTGCGGCTGGCCCGGGCAGAGGGCATGGGCGTCGGAGTGATGGCCACCGGGCACGGCACCGGCCACGCGGTCGACGGCGGCATGCTGATCAACACCGCCGCAATGCGCGGGCTGCTTGTCGACCCGGTCGCAGCCACCGCCCGGGTCCAGGCGGGGGTGAGCTGGGCTGAACTCAACGCCAGGGCCGCCCAGCACGGGCTGTTCGGCCTGCAGGGTTCGAACTCGGTGGTCGGAGTGGTCGGCTACAGCCTCGGCGGGGGTTTCGGCTGGCTGGGCCGGCACCACGGCTTCGCCAGTCAGTCCATCGTCTCCGCCGACGTGATCACCGCCGCGGGGGAACGGATCACCGTCGACGCCGATCACCATCCCGACCTGTTCTGGGGGCTGCGTGGCAGCGCCGGGAACCTCGGCATCGTCAGTTCCCTCGAGATGCGCCTCGTCGAGGTGGACGTCGTGTACGGCGGAGCCCTGTTCTACCCATTGGCCGACGCCCGCCGGGTGCTCAGCTGCTACGCCGACTGGGCCATGGGCCAGCCGGACGCGATGGCGTCCTCGGTCGTGCTGGCAAACTTCCCGGCGTTGCCGATGGTGCCCGAGGCCGTCCGCGGGCGTTCGTTCGCCTGCGTCCGGCTGTGCTACTCCGGCGCCGACCTGGCGCCCGGCGTGGCCGCCGTGCGTGACCTGAGGCACACCCTCGGAGCTCCGCTGCTCGACCAGGTGCAGCGGATGCCGGCGCTGGAGCTGGACCGGATCAGCGCGGAGCCGCGGGACCCGGTGCCGGTGCTGCTGCACAGCGAGCAGATCGCCGCACTCACCCCCGCGGTGATCGAACAAGTCGTCGCTGAGCAGACGCCCGACTCTGGCCTGCTGTTCGTCGAGTTCCGCCAGTTGGGCGGCGCCCTGAGGGTGCCCCCCGACCAGCTGAGCCCGCTGAACCGCACCGGCGCCGGGTTCACCGTGAATGCCGTCGGCCTGGCGATATCGCCCGAGGCGCACGCGACGGTGACGGCGGCGCTTGCCCGACTGGGTGCTCGGCTGGCACCGCTGGCCGACGGCTCCGGCTACATCAACTTCCTCGAGGGAGCCGACGGGTCCGCCAGGATCCGCAGCGCGTTCTCCGACGCCGAATGGGATCGCCTGACCCGGCTGAAGGGTCGCTGGGATCCCGAGAACCTGTTCCGTTTCAACCGCAACATTCCGCCATACCCGGGGACGATGTCCCCCGCCTGAGAGAGAAGGGAGGGTCGTCATGGTGCCCTTCACCGTCATCGGTGCCATTGCGGGCACCGTGGCGACCCTGATGTTCGTCGGTTCTGCCCTACCCATGCTGATCAGGGCGCACCGCACCCGGGATCTGTCCTCGTACAGCCCGGCCAACCTGATCATCGCCAACATCGGCAACCTGGCCCAGACGCTCTACGTGCTCACGGTGCCACCGGGGCCGCTCTGGGCCCTGCACGGGTTCAACGTCATCGCCAGCGGACTGATGCTGCTGTGGTGGCTGCGCAATCACGGTCCGGGTCGCCGGCCCACCAACCAATCAACCGAGGAGAATCCTGATGACCATTCTGATCACCGCAGCGACCGGCACAGTGGGCCGCTCGCTCGTCTCTGACCTGGCCGCCGCCGGGGCGCGCCTGCGGGTACTCGTCCGCGACCCTGATCGTGCCCGGGAACTGCTGCCACCCGAAGTGGAGGTCGCCACCGGCGACTTCTCCGACCCATCATCGATCGCCGCCGCGGTGAGCGGGGTGCGCCAGGTCTTCCTGGCTGCCCCGAACCACCCGCAGCAGGTGGACTGGGAGTGCGCCGTGATCGACGCGGCCCGTGACGCCGGGGTGCGCCGGGTGGTGAAGCTGTCCGCCCACGGTGCCCGCCGCGGATCGGACGTGGCGTTCTGGGACGCCCACGCCCGGATCGAGGATCACCTGGAGGGCTCCGGGCTGGACTGGGCGGTGCTCCGTCCCACCACGTACGCCACCAACCTGCTGGCTTCGCTGGACGCCGTCACCGACGGGGTGCTGCCGGCTCCGGCCGCCGGGGCCCGGGTGGCCTTCATCGATCCTGCGGACGTGGCCGCAGTCGCGGCCGCGGTGCTGCTGCGGAGCCGGTGGAACCGGCCTGTCCTCACCCTGACCGGTCCGGAGGTGCTCACCTTCGCCGCCGCAGCCGGGATCCTCTCCGACCTGCTGCGGCGGCCGGTCGCCTTCGTGCCGGTGCCCGACGACGCCGCCCGGGCAGCGGTGATGGCTGCGGGTGCGCCGGAGTGGTTCGCCGACAACCTGGTCCGGGTGTTCGGCCACCTGCGGGCGGGGGTGGCCGACCTGACCACGCACACGGTGCTCGAGCTGGCCGGGCGTCCGCCGCGCTCGCTGGCGCGGGCGCTGGCGCTCAGGTTGTCGCCGCTGCCCAGTTGAGCCGGAACCGAACCCGCTGACCGGGGCTGGCCTGGCCGAGAACGTCGCTGGCGTGTCCGGTGAGCACGGCGACCACCGGATAACCGCCGGTGACCGGATGGTCGGCCCCGAAGATCACCGGACTGCCGTCGGCGGGCACCTGGATCGACCCGCGCACCATCGGCTCCGAGGGCAACTCCCGGTCATGCTTGGACGCGTGCCGGGCCAGCGAGCCGCCATCCAGCCGAACCCCGACCCTGTCGCTGCGTCCGGACACCACCCACTCCGTGACGGACAGCCCGGCCGGGTCGGCGAGCCAGTCCGTCCGCGGGCCCGGCAGCAGGTCGAGCACCAGCGGGCCGCCCCGGTCCGTGGCCACCGGCGCCTGGTCGACCTCGCCGAACCGCAGGCCCCGGGGCGGCCGCACGGCCAGCCTGTCACCGGCCCGAAGCCGGTCGGGCCCGAGTCCGGAGAGGGTGTCGGTGCTGGCCGAGCCGAGCGTCAGCGGCACATCGAATCCGCCGGCCACCGACAGGTAGCAGCGCAGGCCCGCCGCAGGCGTGCCGACAACGAGTTCCTGGCCGGCTCGCAGGTAGACCGGCCCGCCGTGGGTGACGCCGTGGCCGTCGACAGACGGCGAGCAGTCGGCGCCGGTCAGTGCGATCAGGCAGATGGTCTCGGCCCGCACCCGCAGCCCACCGAAGGTCGCCTCGACCGCCGCCAGGCCGGGCGCATTGCCGACCAGTCGCGCCCCCAGCCGGTATGCGGCCCGGTCGGCGGCGCCGGAACGTCCGACCCCTATCGCCGCCAGGCCCGGACGGCCCTCGTCCACGAAAAGCGCCAGCGGTCCGGTCGCCTCCACCACGAGTCCCTGGCCGGCCGGTCGAGCGTGTCGAGAGCCCTCAGCCGCTCCCCCCTCCGCCAGCACGTCCACCCGGCGGAACCGCACCCGCCGCCCGGGCTGCAGCAGCGCCGGCGGATCCCGCTCGGGGTCCCACAGCACGGCGTCGGTGCGACCCAGCAACTGCCATCCGCCGGGAGAGGCCCGCGGGTAGACGCCGCTGAAGCTGCCGGCCAGGCCGACGGCACCGGCCGGCACCGACGTCCGCGGCTCGGGGCGACGAGGAACCTCGAGCCGGGGATCACCGCCGGTGAGGTAGCCGAACCCGGGTGCGAAGCCACCGAAGGCGACCGTCCAGTCGGTTCCGGTGTGCGCGGCGATCACCCCGTCGGCCCCCAGGTCGGTCAGCCGGCCCACCTCGTCCAGGTCCGCACCGTCGTAGAGAACCGGCAGCTCGATGGCCTCGCCGGCGGCATCCGGCCCCGACGCTTTCGGGTCGAGAACGTCCAGCAGTCCCCGCAGGGCGTCGGTCACCGGAGCCAAGTCGGCGTCGTCGGCGACGAGGACGCCCACGGTGGTGGCGGCCGGAACAACATCTGTGACTGCCTCGAATCCGGCCCGCCCGATCAGCGGTTGCAGGGCCGCCTGCAGGGCCAGCACCGCGGGCAGGCCGTCCACCTCGACCAGCACCGCGTTCTCCCCGCAGGGCAGCAGCCGGCCGTCCATCAGGCGAACGCGCGCATTTCGACACCATCCGCGGCCAGCGCCTCGCGGACCCGGCGGGCCATCGCCACCGCTCCGGCGGTGTCGCCGTGGGTGCACAGGGACTCCGCGCGCAGTTCGACGTCGGTGCCGTCCACAGCGGTCACCCTGCCATGCCGCACCATCCGCAGAGCGCGCTGGGCGGCGACATGGGCGTCGTGCAGCAGGTCGCCCGGCTCGCCCCGCGGCACCAGCGTCCCGGTGGCCGTGTAGCCCCGGTCGACGAACGCCTCGGTGACGGCCCGCAGGCCGGCTGCGCGGGCGAGTTCGAGCAGAACCGCCGACGGCAGCCCGAGGATCGGCAGCCCGGAATCGAACGCGACAACGGCCGACACGACCGCGCGGGCATGCACCTCATGCTGAACCACGGTGTTGTACAACGCCCCGTGCGGCTTGACGTAGGCGAGAGACGTCCCGGCGGCTACGCACATCGCGTGCAACGCCCCGAGTTGGTAGAGCACGTCGGCGCGCAGTTCATCTTCGGAGCAGTCCAGGAACCGGCGGCCGAAGCCGGCCAGGTCGCGGTAGGACACCTGGGCCCCGATCCGGACGCCGCGCGCGGCCGCCAGGGCGCAGGTGCGCTGCAGGGTGAGCGGATCGCCGGCGTGGAACCCGCAGGCCACGTTGGCGCTGGTGACGATGTCCAGCATCGCCTCGTCGTCACCGAGCCGCCAGGAGCCGAACGACTCGCCGAGATCGGCGTTGAGGTCGATGGCCGCCATGACAACCACCCTAGTGATGCGCCCCCGAATGGGTCGCCGCCCGGACCAGGAGGGAATGAACGACCGCCCGGACACCGTTACCCCGGGCGTGACCGACGTGCCGCTGTCCATCCTCGATCTCGCCCAGGTGCTGCCCGGAGAGACCGTCGCCGACGGCCTGGCCGCCACCGTCGCCCTCGCCCAACGGGCCGAGCGCTGGGGCTACCGGCGGATCTGGTACGCCGAACACCACAACATGCCGACCATCGCGTCCTCGGCCACGGCGGTGCTGATCGCCAATGTTGCCGCCCACACCGAAAGCATCCGGCTCGGAGCCGGGGGCGTGATGCTGCCCAATCACTCGCCGCTGGTGATCGCCGAGCAGTTCGGCACCCTGGCCGAGCTGCACCCGGACCGGATCGACCTGGGCCTGGGACGGGCGCCCGGCACCGATCAGGTCACGGTGCGCGCGTTGCGGCGCACCCCCGATTCCGCGGACACCTTCCCGCGTGACGTCCAGGAACTGCAGGGTTTCCTGAGTGACACGGTGGTGCCGGGAGTGGTTGCCACGCCGGGGGCGGGCACCCGGGTGCCGCTGTACATTCTCGGCTCGTCGCTGTTCGGTGCCCAGTTGGCGGCGGCGCTGGGACTGCCCTACGCGTTCGCTTCGCACTTCGCCCCGGACGCGCTGGAGGCTGCCGTTGCCACCTACCGCCGGGACTTCCGGCCGTCCGCCCAACTCGCCGAGCCGTACGTGATCGCAGGCGCCGGGGTGATCGCCGCCGACACCGAGGGCCAGGCCCAGGCGCTGTTCGAGATCACCAGGCGGGCTCGCGTCCGGATGTTCCTGGGCCGCGGCCGGACGCTCACCGACGACGACGTGGAGGCGCTTCTGGACGGTCCCGGCGGTGCCCAGGTGGACCACATGCTGCGCTACACCGGGGTGGGCACCGGCCCACAGGTGCGGGACTGGCTGCACAGGTTCGCGACCCATGCCGGGGCCGACGAGCTGATCCTGGTCTCCTCGGCGGTGCAGCGGGCCGCATCGGTGCACAGCCTCGAGTTGCTCGCCCCCGGCTCCTGAACGACGGGTGGCCGCCCCGCGGCCCTCGTGTGAGTATGGCCCCACCGGCTCACCGACGCTTCAATGGCTCGCCCAGCCTCTCGCGGAAGGACCTCCAATGGGACAACTCGTGTACACCTCGATCGGTTCCCTGGATGGCTACATCGCCGACGCCCAGGGCGAGTTCGACTGGAGTGCACCCGGAGAGGAGGTGCATTCCTTCATCAATGAGCGTGATCGCGCGGTGGCCGCGGAGTTGTACGGGCGCCGCCTGTACGAGGTGATGAAGGTGTGGGAGACGTACGGCACCGGGTCGGACGCCCACCCGGTGGAACGGGAGTATGGCGAGATATGGCGGAACAGGGACAAGGTCGTGTTTTCGACCACTCTGCTGTCGGTCGACACGGCGCGGACGAGGCTCGAACGCTCCTTCGATCCGGAGAAGGTGCGTCGTTTCGTCGACGAGGTCGAGGGTGACGTGAGCATCGGCGGGGCTCATCTGGCGGCTCAAGCCCTGCGCGCCGGATTGGTCGACCGTGTTGAGTACTACGTCAACCCGGTGATGGTGGGCGGTGGGACGGGCTGGCTTCCCGCGGATCTACACCTGCCCCTGCGCCTGGTCGAGGAGCACCGGTTCAGCGACGGCGTTGTCTACCTGGCCTACGAACCACGCTGATAACTCCGCACGGTCGGCATGCGCTTACGCTGTGACCCCATGGACGCCGTCGAGGCACTCAAGCGGATCGGGTTTCTGCTCGAGCGATCCCAGGCGCCAACGTTTCGGGTAGCCGCGTTCCGCGGGGCCGCGGAGGCGCTCTCCGCGCTCGAACCCGGCGAGTTGGAACGCATGGCCGGCAACGGAGAGCTTCGCTCGCTGAGGGGGATCGGTGCCGTGACGGAGGCAGTGGCCCTGGAGGCATTGGCGGGCGGGGTGCCCGAATACCTGGCGAAGCTGGAGGCGGAGCCGCCGCCCTTCGCGGTGGCGGGCGATGCGCTGCGGAGAGCGCTGAAAGGGGACTGTCACACCCACTCGCTGTGGTCGGACGGTGGCAGCCCGATCGTCGAGATGGCGTACGGTGCGCGCTCTTTGGGTCACGAGTACATCGTCATGACTGACCACTCGCCCAGGCTGACCATCGCGAAGGGACTGTCGACTGAGCGTCTGATGCGACAACTCGAAGAAATCCGGACGGTGAACGGTCAACTGGCCGCTGAAGCAGAATCCGGTGCGCCGCCCTTCCGGGTCCTGACCGGGATCGAGGTCGACATCAACGAGGACGGGACCCTGGACCAGACCCCGGACGTGCTGGCGGCGCTGGATATCGTGGTCGGAAGTGTGCATTCCAAGCTGCGCTCTCCTGGTGATGTGATGACCAGGCGCATGCTCGCGGCCATCGAGGATTCGAATCTGGACATCCTTGGACATTGCACCGGTCGCATTGTTGTCGGGCGGGGGCGTCCGCAGTCCGAGTTCGACGCTGCCGCCGTGTTCTCGGCGTGCCGCGAACATGGCGTCGCCGTCGAAATCAACTGCCGGCCGGAGCGCAAGGATCCGCCCCTGGATCTGCTCAAGCAGGCAGTCGATCTCGGCTGCCGATTCTCGATCGACACCGATGCCCACGCGCCCGGACAGCTCGAATGGCAATACATCGGCTGCGACCGCGCCGCCGAATGTGGCGTTGCCGAGGACCGCGTGGTCAACACCGGTTCGGCTACGGAGTTGCTCAGCTGGAGAACGTCGCGCCGATCGGCCTGACTGGCCCGCGTCGACCTATTGATGCTCTTGTGCGTTGCGAACACTTTGCCACCCGGCGCGAGCGTGGCGCGAAGGTCACCAGCCCAAGGCGTGCAGGTCGCGATCGAGTTCGGCGAGGCGTGCGGCGCCGAAGTGGCGGACGTGGAGCAGCCGGTGATGCAGACCGAGCACCAGCAGGCGTTGGTCGAACCCGTCCGCAAGGGGCCACGCTCCGAGGTAGGCCTCCCAGAACTCCGGCGGCAACGGGCGGCGGCTGGGCATCACCATGTAGGCGAGATCGAGTTCGCGGTCCGCGAAGCTCACCTCCGGATCGATCACCCAGCGGCCGTCCACGGTGTTGCCCACCCAGAAGTCCCCGTGAGTCAGCGACGGGACCGAGGCACCCGACAACAGTTGCTGGATCGGCCCATCGCAGGCGTATTCAAGGCGCCGCCGGAAATCCACCGGCAGTTCCGGGTCTGCCAGATGCGTCCGAACCCGGTTCTCGGTGAAGAAGGACGGCCAGTCCGCCGACCAGCTGTTGGGCTGGACGAACCGGCCCGCCCGATTGTCGAAGTG
>Ga0190275_10003203_pt1 | contig 11637 bp, 8 predicted proteins | sample Popmic550T_FD_133745 | JGI IMG/M metagenome (GOLD analysis project Ga0190275, IMG submission 133745) | Populus adjacent soil microbial communities from riparian zone of Yellowstone River, Montana, USA - 550 T | ecosystem: Environmental > Terrestrial > Soil > Riparian zone > Trees stand | place... | reverse complement strand
GGTGCTGGGCATCAACGCGTTCAACGGCTTTCCGGACAACGGCACGGGGACGCTCGAGGGCCCGAATCGCCCGAAGTTGAGGATCCAGGACGACTACGGCCAGAAGAGCGACACGAAGGACGACAAGTTCAAGGCGATCGAAAAAATCTTCGTCGAGGCCCTGGCGCCGGGGCACACCGACGTTCTCTACGTGAACTTCACCAGCGCCGCCGGGATCCTGAACGAGGACTTCCCCCTGTACATCGCGAACGTCATCAACCCAAGGCTCATCGCGTACTTCAACCGCCATCCGAAAGGCCGGCTCGGCGTGGTGCCGGTGGATTTCCAGACCACCGAGCTCAACACGCTCATCATCCGTACGAACCCGGCGTTCCTGGGCTACCTGGTCGTCGACGGGAACGCGAAGGTCACGGCGCGCGGATCGGCCATCCCGGGCTCGCAGGTGGGAGCGAACTCCCCCACCCAGGCCATCGCGATCGCCGTCCGGCAGAACGGGACGGGCTACTACCTCCTGGCGCTGAACGGGACGGTTTACGCGTACGGCGAGGCGAACAACGCGGGAAACGGCGTCCCCGGCGGCACGCAGGCCGTTTCGATCGCCGTAAAACCCTCTGCCATCCAGCCGGTGGGGCGTGGCTATTGGATCCTTGCGGAGAACGGGAAGGTGGGCGCCCACCACGCCACGCACCACGGAGACCTCGGCTCCGCGAAGGTGGAGGCGGTGTCGATCGTGGCGACGCCCGACGGCGGCGGCTACTGGATCCTGACCGCGAGCGGGAGCGTTCACAGGTTCGGGAACGCCGCCGTGTTCGGGGACGCGAGCGCAAACTCGCGCCAGGTATACGTCGCGATGGCGGCGACGCCGGATGGGAAGGGCTACTGGATCCTTGCGAAGGACGGCTCGGTGCACCGGTTCGGCAACGCCGGCGACTACGGCCCGGGGCTGAGCACCGGCGCCACGGCCCGCGCCATCGCCGCCCTGCCGGATGGGCGAGGCTACTGGATCCTGACGAAGAGCGGGGAGGTCCACGCGTTCGGCACCGCCCCGGCGCTCGGCGGCGCGGTGCCTGGTGGGTCGGCGGTCGGGATCGTCGTGAAGCGGCCCTGATCAACGGCGCTGAACATGGCCCCCGGGTGGGGCGACGTCGCAATACGGTGGCAGCCGCAGGCGATCTCTCCCGCGGCTGCCATGTGTTTCATCGCTGGTCCGTCTCACGCCGCGAGCCGCCGCACCACCGCTCGCGCGCCCTTCCGGTACACACCAGCTCGTTACCCGGATCGCGCACCTCCCACCAGCGGCTGTGCTTCTGCTTGATGATGGTGTGGGCGGGCTTCGTGGCGGCTGCGGGCGTGGGGTCCTTCGGGTCGTCAGGCATCGTGGGCTCCAATCCTCTTGACCCGGACCGTCCAGCAGGGCAGCTTTGGTGAGCGGGCGGCCTCCGGGTCGTTAGTCTGTGAGGCTGGCCGAATCTTCTTGGCGGGAGAGCGGCCGGTCGTGTTGTCTTCAAGGCGTGATCAACCCTGTGCGGAGTGGCTTCTGTGACCCTCGTGGAGCGCATCACGGTCAATCCCAGGCAGTGCGGAGGCCGGCCTTGCATCCGCGGGATGCGCATTCGCGTCACCGATGTGCTGGACCTGCTCGCCTCCGGGCTGTCCCGCGAGCAGGTTCTCGATGAAATGCCCGACCTGGAGCCAGAGGACATCGACGCATCCCTTCGGTTCGCTTCGCGGAGGATCGATCATCCAGTGATCGTGGCGTGAAGCTCTGGCTCGATGCCCAGATCTCACCCGCGATGGCGGTGTGGCTGCGCATGCGCTTCGATCTCGACGCCGTGGCCGTACGCGATGTCGGCTTGCGGGACGCGGAGGATGCCGAAATCTTCGCTGCTGCCAAGGCGGCCGGCGTAGCCGTGATGACCAAGGATAGCGACTTCGTCGAGTTGCAGGAGAGGCTCGGACCTCCGCCGCAATTGATCTGGCTGAGATGCGGCAACACCTCGAATACTCGCCTGAAGCAGCTTCTTAACCACGCGCTTCCGCCGGTTCTCGAGATGTTGGCTGCCGGCGAGGCGATCGTAGAGGTCGGCGACGCCTGGTGACAAGCAGCGTCGCGTTCGTAAGCTCGACCGGTAAGCCGGTGAATGACACCAAGGCAGCCGCGGGTGATTCCTCCCGCGGCTGCCTCGGTTTCATCGCTGGATCTCACGCCGCCAGCCGACGCACCACCTCTCGCGCGCCCTTCCGGTACACGGTCAGGCACACCAGCTCGTTGCCCGGATCGCGCACCTCCCACCAGCGGCTCTTCTTCTGCTTGATGATGGTGTAGGCGGGCTTCTCGGCGGCTGCGGGCGTGGGGTCCTTCGGGTCGTCAGGCATCGTGGACTCCAATCCTCTTGACCCGGGCCGTCCAGCAGGGCAGCTTTGGTGAGCGGGCGGCCTTTGGGTCGTTTCGTTGAGGCGGGTGGATCGGCCATTCTCTGCCAAGGGACGCCGATTCACCCGCCTTGTATTATGCGACCCTGCTGAGTATAGTATAGCCAACTGCATACATCTTGTCAAGCACACTGCATACATGAATTTTAGAGAAGCCATCGACCGCTTGGGAGAGCGGGTCACTCATGAGCAGGCTGCGCGCGCGCTCGGGGTTTCGGTCGCATCCGTGCGCCAATACCGCCTGTCGCCAGATGCGAACGCTCACCGCTCTCCTCCAAGGGGCTGGGCCACAGTGCTTGCGCGTCTGGCGAGGAGCCGAGTTCGCGAGTTGAACGAATTGGCAAACGAATTGGAACGTCAGCAGTAGCTGCGGCCAAGTATTCTGCCTCCGCGCTTCTCTGTGTTTTATCGACAGGTATGCTTGCTTGTGGCTTCCTCGCCCCGGTGCTCTTGTGTCGTTTCGCAGCTTCGAGTGCTTGCCCTTTCAGACCAGTTTGAGAGATGACGCAAATCCATCCCGAGGCCAAGCGGCGATTCGATGAGCGCGGAGAGCTTCTGGTTGCGGGCGAAACCGGCGCACCAGTCACTTTTGACCATGCACGTACGCAATTTGTGCCCGACGTTCCGATCTCTGGAATCCTTTCCAGTGCCGATCTCCTCGGCCCACTAAAACAGACATCATTCGATCCCGACGGATATGAAGTCGGACGTTTTGCAGGAACTCGGGACGGATCTGTGCTCTTCGAAGGCAAGGACCATTCGGAACTTCGCGATCTTGCCAAGTCGATTCAGCGAACGGGCCATATGCGAGATTCAGTCAACCTCGAAACCGTAGTTGACTGGATTATCGAATGGTCGCTCGACAGACGTCTCGGCCGCTCCCCCGAACCTCTCACTGACTACCTAGTAGGTCGAAGGAAGGAAGCCGTGGCTTGTTATCAATTCACGGTGCCGCTTCATGAACCGTATATCGAGATCCCGTTTGAGTTGGGGAGCACTCGCTTGCGACCTCTAAATTCTCAAGAACTGGAAGCGTGGTTCGAACTCCCTCCTGGCATACCAGACAAGCATTATGCTGCAACTGCTGAGCGGATGGTACGACGACGCCGAGATTTGCAAGGCCGCACAGCAGTTGTCGTGGAACTTGAAGCGGAGCAAAACTTCGCCAAGGAAATTGCTTGGAATAGAGCAGAGACGACTGCAGCGATCTTGCGAGTGGCTTCAAAGGGAATGTTCTTTCCGAATGCACGCACAAACTGTGTTCCCCTTGGAACCGCTGTTTCAGAGAGACAACAATTCATTACCCACCGCAATGGAGAGTTGCTTGGATGGTCTGAGTCTGTTCTAGACCCCGAATCCCTCGGAAATTGGAGTCTCGATCGTCGAATGATCTCACAAGATCTTGAATATTGGAGCGGGATTGCTCGGTTGCTGGACAACGAGACCCCTACTGAATTTGAACGCGACCTAAGTCGTGCGTACCTCCTTTACTCACGAGTTGCGCTGACGCGAGACGTCTCCGAAAAGCTGGTCCATCTCTTCGCGGCGTTGGAGTCACTTCTCCTCCGGTCGGAATCGGAACCCATCCAATCTGCGATCAGTGAGCGTCTCGCATTCGTGGTGGGGGATGACGCAACTCAACGCGCGGAAATCGCGCGTTTGCTCAGGTCTGTTTACAGTTTGCGAAGTCGTTTTGTCCATCACGGTCGTGAGCCAGCCGAACCTCGAGATCTGCAGGCGATAAAACAACTGCTTTACTTCGCGTGGAGATTTTTCTTCCAAGCAATAAGCGTGGCCCAGAAGTTCAGCGCACGCAACGAGTTCCTAGATCAGCTCGAGCTTCGCAAGTGGCAGTAGCCTTGCCGGAAAGTTCGATTAGCAGCCCGTGCCGGACTTGAGCACCCCTTCCCCCGCGCGATAGATTACACTGCAGCAGGGCCGCGGCTGGCGCGCTGTGCGCCGGGACCGCGGCCCTCTCCATCTTTGCCAGACGCGTTCGATGAGCAGCGATACGAACCGGACCGACACGCGCCTGACCGACAGCTACAACCCTGCCGAGATCCAGCAGAAGTGCTAGGGCCCGCTGGAACTTGCGATGCTAATTCCACCCTTACCTCAGCCGGAGCCGCCACTGTGAGCTTGCTTGGTGTCGCTAGCAAAATGGGAGTGACTACGTCTGCCCTGGATAATCTAATTCGGGGACGCGTCACCGCAGGCGTCGCATCGAAGTTTGGCGCGACGACCGGGGCTGTTCAAGAGTTCATTGATGGGCGAGCGGGAGTGGGTGTGTCAGGTGCACAAGGCATCCTTACAGGGACGATGCAGGAGTTTCGCGATCAGATCGGCCGAGAAGGGGCTATTGGTTTTGTCATCGGTGTTTGTGTGGCGAAACACGGTGGCTGATAAATCGTAGCGAGTGGAGCCGAACGAATCGTTGTAGTTGCCGCGAACGCAACGCCCCACTCCGGCAGCACAAATCACAATCGCGCCTTCGCAGTTGAACTCAGGCGTTCGGCGCCGCGGGGAATGGCTCGACAGAGGGCGTGAATAAGCGTGAACCGACCTTGCCGGGCTTGAGCCCCCCTTCCCCCGTGCGATAGATTTAGCCTGCAGGGCCGCGGCTGGCGCGCTGTGCGCCGGGACCGCGGCCCTCTCCATCTTTGCCAGACGCGTTCGATGAGCAGCGATACGGACCGGACCGACACGCACCAGACCGACAGCTACAACCCCGCCGAGGTCGAGCGGAAGTGGCAGGCCCGCTGGGACGAGCAGGGCGTGAACACCTGGACGGCGGACGAGCTTCTCAAGGCCGAGAAGCCGTTCTACAACCTGATGATGTTCCCGTACCCGAGCGCCGAGGGGCTGCACGTGGGGAACATCTACGCGTTCACCGGCGCCGACATCTACGGCCGCTTCAAGCGGCTGCAGGGGTTCGACGTGTTCGAGCCGATCGGCTTCGACGCGTTCGGCATCCACAGCGAGAACTTCGCGCTGAAGCAGGGGATCCACCCCAGCGAGCTGATCCCGCGGAACGTGGAGCGCTTCACCCGGCAGCTGCGCCGCGTGGGCTTCATGTACGACTGGAACCACACGGTGGACACCACCGACCCGTCATACTACCGCTGGACGCAGTGGATCTTCCTGCAGCTGTACAAGAACGGACTGGCCGAGAAGAAGGCCGCGCCGGTGAACTGGTGCCCGAGCTGCCAGACCGTGCTCGCCAACGAGCAGGTGGTGGGCGGCGAGTGCGAGCGCTGCGGCACGCCCGTGGAGATGCGCTTCCTGAGCCAGTGGTTCTTCCGCATCACCGACTACGCGGGGCGGCTGCTGGAGAACCTGAAGCACATCGACTGGAGCGACAGCACCCGCAAGGCGCAGGAGAACTGGATCGGCCGCAGCGAGGGCGCCGAGCTGCAGTTCCCCATCGCCCGCGCGAAGGTGGCGGAGGACCGGCACGCCTCAGCCGAGATCCAGCCCGAGAAGCCGGTGATCCGCGTCTTCACCACGCGCCCTGACACGGTGTTCGGCGCGACGTACATGGTGCTGGCGCCCGAGCACCCGCTGGTGGAGCGCATCGCCACGCCCGAGCGCCGCGAGGCCGTCGACGCGTACCGCAGGCAGGCCAGCGCGCAGGATCTGGTCACGCGCAAGAAGACCGACAAGACCAAGACCGGCGTGGACACCGGCGCCCGCGCGGTGAACCCCGCGACCGGCCAGGAGATCCCCGTCTGGATCGCCGACTACGTGCTGATGGAGTACGGCACGGGCGCCATCATGGCCGTCCCCGGCCACGACGAGCGCGACTTCGAGTTCGCCACCCAGTTCGGCCTCCCCATCGTCCGCGTCGTCGCGGGCGAGGGCGAGGACGCGTCCACTCCCCTGTCCGAGGCGTACACCGGGCCGGGGCGGCTGGTGAACAGCGGGCAGTTCGACGGGATGGAGGTGGACGAGGCGAAGCGCGCGGCGACGGAGTGGCTGGCCGGGAAGGGGCTGGCCGAGGCGCGCGTGAATTATCGCCTGCACGACTGGACGATCTCGCGGCAGCGCTACTGGGGGCCGCCGATCCCGATCCTGTACTGCGACGACTGCGGAACGGTGCCGGTGCCCGAGGACCAGCTCCCCGTGCTGCTGCCGCCGATCGCGGACTACAAGCCGGACGCGAGCGGCATCAGTCCTCTGGCGCGGCACGAGGAGTGGTACATCACCACGTGTCCTACCTGCGGCGGGACGGCGCGGCGCGAGACGGACGTGAGCGACACCTTCCTGGACAGCGCCTGGTACTTCCTGCGCTACCCGTCATCGCACGACGACGGCGCGCCGTTCGACCCGGCGATCACGAAGCGCTGGCTGCCGGTGGACAGCTACATCGGCGGCAACGAGCACGCGGTGCTGCACCTGCTGTACGCGCGCTTCATCACCATGGCCCTCAAGGACTTCGGGCTGATCGACTTCGAGGAGCCGTTCACCCGCTTCCGGGCGCACGGGCTGATCGTCAAGGACGGATCGAAGATGTCCAAGTCCAAGGGCAACGTGATCGTCCCCGACCAGTACATCGCGCACTGGGGCGCCGACACCTTCCGCGCCTACCTGATGTTCCTGGGGCCGTACCAGGAGGGCGGCGACTTCCGCGAGGCGGGGATCAGCGGGCCGTACAACTTCCTCAACCGCCTGTGGGACGCGGTCCTGTCGTCGAAGGACCGGCCGCTGGACGCCGAGGTCGAGCAGAAGCTGCACGCCACCATCAAGAAGGTCACGGAAGACAGCGAGGCGCTCTCCTTCAACACCGCCATCGCGGCGATGATGGAGTACCTGAACACGGTGCGCGCCGGCGGGCGCACGCCGGAGCGCGCCGCGGTGGAGCCGCTGGTGCGGCTGCTGGCCCCGTACGCGCCGCACGTGGCCGAGGAGCTGTGGGAGCGCCTCGGCAACGCCGGCTCCATCTTCCGCACCGCCGCGTGGCCGGGGTACGACGAGGCGAAGGCGGTGGCCGACCGGGTGGAGTTCGTGGTGCAGGTGAACGGGAAGGTGCGCGCCCGCATGCCCATGGCCCGCGGCATCACCGAGGACGCCGCGCGCGACGCCGCCCTGGCCGACGAGCACGTGCAGCGCTTCATCGACGGCAAGCAGGTGCGCAAGACGATCTTCGTCCCCGACCGCCTGCTGAACCTCGTCGTCGGCTGATCGTTCCCGCCCGGTGGATGAAGAGCCCCGGTCCGATTCGTCGGGCCGGGGCTCTCGTTCGTCCGCCGCCCTCGAACTGCGGTCTCTCACAGAGGCCACGAAGGTCACGGAGGAAGGTCGGCGCGCCCTCCGTGACCTCTGTGTCCTCTGTGAGAGCCGCTGTTGCGGGATGCGGGGATCTGGCGCGACGCTGTCCCACGCGAGCGAAACCCGATCGACCCATGCGGGGGACGAGCGCGCGCCGGGCCCGGGATCGTGCCGATGGACACATCATCTTACGTATCATTGACTTAGATATGGCCCGGCTCGGCGTGCCCGGAGGGGAACGGGCGTTGCCTTTCCATTCTGCCGACACACGCGGATCTCCGCACCCCCTCATCGGCAGATGGACCCCATGCGAACCACCCGACTGTTCTCCCTGCTGGCCGCGGCGGCGATGCTCGCCGCGTGCAACGACGACAACGGCGGGATCGTCGGCGGCGGCAACCGCCCCGACGCCCCCGAGGAGCTGGCCGTGGCCGCGCGCTGGGTGCTGGAAGGCTTCACCGCCACCGGCCAGCCCAGCGGCTTCCCCGCCGTGGACGTGACCTGGTACCCGCCCACCCGGTGGGACCAGGAGCCCTTCCGTGTCTACGCGCGGCGCGCCGGCGGCTCGGGCTTCTTCCTGATCGCCACCGTCACCAGCTGCACGGTGGACGGCTGCATCTACCGCGACCGCAACGTGACCCCGGGGAACACGTACGAGTACTACGTGGCCACCACCAACGAGGACACCAACGAGGAGGCGCCCACCGAGTTCCGCGAGTCGGTGCTGGTGCCGGTGGCCACCATCCCCACCGCGCCGGTGGCCGACAGCGCCATCGCGCTCGACGGCGCCGCGTTCGTCCGCTGGCACGCCAACGGCAACGCGCAGAGCCTGTGGAAGTACCAGGTGTACCTCACGCGCATCGACAGCCAGCCGTACCTCTACGCGCTGGGCGAGACCGACGCCACCGGCTTCGTGGACCTGCGCGCCGCCAACGGGCACACCTACGGCTACCGCATCGCCGCGGTGGACACGCTGGAGCACGTGAGCGCGCTCTCGGCCGAGATCACGGTGGCGCCGCGCCCCGACGTGAGCGGCGAGCTGATCAACACGCACCAGACCAGCGCGACCACGAGCGGCTTCCGCTTCCAGGCCGACGAGAACGCCAACCCGATCGTGGCCGGCACCGCCACCAACGCGCAGTGGCGGCTGGAGCGCGACGCCGGCGGGTGGAAGATCGTGCCGCTGAACGGGACCTCGGTGGTGGAGTTCTCGGGGCGCACCACCGCGCTGGTCTGCGGCCCCGGCGCCGACGCGAATTGCCGCGCCGCCACCCGCGCCCCCGCGGCGGGCTACAGCACGGCGCCAATCCCGGTGAACTCCGAGTTCAGCTACATCTTCCGGGTGACGGGGAGCGACGGGCAGCCGCACTTCGGGGTGATCCGCGCCGGCATCCTGGGGAACGACGGCGCCGGGCACGACCTGATGATCTTCGACTGGGCGTACCAGACGCTGCCCAACGAGCTTCGCCTGAACCGCGCCGGCGGGTGAGGTCGGAGTGAGTGGACCGGGCCGGCCGCGGGATCCATCCGCCGGCCCACGAGGAACCGCGGGGCGTGTCACACCGGCGCCCGCGCGGCAGGGTGGGAAGTCGCCAAGGTGTTGAAGGATATGGAGAATTCGCCCGGGCGGGCGGGGACGCGGGTCAAACCGCAGGAAGCAAGCAGCCCTCGTCCGTCCGGGCGAATTCTTTCCGCAGCGCACCCTTTCGCCGTGAGAGGGCCGTCATGGCCACCCGCCGGTTCGTCACCCCGCTCGTCGCGCTCTGCCTCGCCGCGGCGCCGCTCTTCCCCTCCCCATCCACCGCGCAGCCGTCCGCCGCCGCGCGCGCAACCCCCGACACGGCCGCGCTGCGGCAGGCGCTCGCCCAGACGCTGGGAGAGGACTTCCAGATCGTCCGCCACGAGCTGAGCAGCGGGCTCACCGAGCGCGGCGGCGTCTTCTGGCTGGTGCACGCGCGGCCGATGCGCAGCGGCAGCTTCCACCTGCAGTACCGCTACGAGTGGATCGATCGCGTCCGTCCCCGCGACCCGCTGTACACGCACATCAAGCACGAGTCGTACATCCGCGTGGGCGAGCGCGGGTGCTGGCGCAGGCGCGAGGCGAAGGAGGTGTGCCTGGGCGACACCATCATCCTCCCCTTCGTGCTGAACGACTACAGGGGCCACACCTTCACCCTGGCGTATCGCGGCCCCAACACCGTCATGCCGACGACGCCCCTGCCGCTGCCCCGGAACCTGGTCGCCGCCACCGCGGAGGTCCACAACCCGGCGGCCCCGCAGCTCGAGTACCTGGGCAGCCACGCGAGCGTGATGCTGCACCGCGTGCTCGGGAGCACCACCGTGAACCGCGCGGAGTTCGAGGCGGTCGCGCCGGGGCGGTTCAACCTGGCCGTGCGCAGGCACTGGCCCGGCCAGCCGCCGATGCCCGGGTCGCCGGGGCGGTCGGTCCCCGTGATCGTGGTGCCGCGCGGCCAGCCGGTGACGGTGCTGCTGGCGAGCGAACAGGTCACCAGCGTGCACGAGACGGGGAACTTCGCGTCGCACACCGGCAGCCAGTACCTCACCACGCCGCTGCTGCTGCAGCCGGGCGACCGCATCTCGCTGGAGTTCAGCCAGCTCACCGTGCGCGGGCGCGACCCCACCCCCGCCGAGCGGGAGGCGGCGACGCCGGTGATCACACGGCTCCCGTTCCACCTGGACACCACGGTGCGGTTCAACGCCTGGATCGCCGACTACCTCCCCCGCCGGAGGTAGGGTCGATCGTCTTCACCGGTCAGCCCCGCACTTCATCTCATCCGCGCGCCCGATTGCCCGAAGCACAAGCGCCACAAAGAACTACGGTAAAGGAGGAGGAGGAGGCCGGTCGTCCCGGTCCCCTCCTCCTCTGCTTCATATCCGTGAAGCAGTTCGGTTGCGCGCACCCCGTACTCGGAGCGATTTTTATCGGCTGTGGTGGTGAGCGGTCGCCGTGGCGCCACGCGGACAGCGGGTCTGCAGCATCCTTGAACGACGGCTGGGAGAACCTGGACAACCATGGAAGCAAGCAGCACCGCACTGGTGACCCCCGAGCTGATCTCGCGTGGAGAAGACCCGCCCAATCTCGAGATGCCGTTCTCCACGCTGGACGAGTGGATCACGCCCAACGAGCAGTTCTACGTCCGCTGCCACTTCCCCATCCCCGAGATCGACGCGGGCAGCTGGCGCCTGACGGTCGAGGGCGCGGTGGCGAGCCCGCTGGAGCTGTCGCTGGACGACCTGCGCGACCTGCCGGTGCACACGGTCGTCGCCACGCTGGAGTGCGCGGGGAACGGCCGCTCGTTCCTCCAGCCCAGGGCGAAGGGGCTCGCGTGGGACACGGGCGCGGTGGGGAACGCACGGTGGACCGGGGTGCTGCTGCGCGACGTGCTGGAGCGCGCCGGCCTCCGCGGCGACGCCGTGGAAGTGATCCTGGAGGGGGCCGACCGCGGGATGGTCAAGGACACGCCGCGTCCCCCCTGCGAGATCCACTACGCGCGCGGCGTTCCGCTGGCGAAGGCGCGCGCCGACGTGCTCCTGGCGTTCGCGATGAACGACGAGCCGCTCACCCCCGAGCACGGCTTTCCGCTGCGCGTGGTGGTGCCGGGGTGGTTCGGGATGGCGTCGGTGAAGTGGCTCCAGCGCGTGGTGGTGACCGACGCGCCGTTCAACGGCTACTACCAGTCGATCGACTACACCTGTTGGGAAGAGCGCCACGGCGTGCCCACCCTGGTGCCCCTCGCCGAGATGAAGCTGAAGGCGCAGATCGCGCGCCCCGCGATGCACGAGGTGGTGGAGGCGGACACCCTCTACCGCGTGCACGGCGCCGCGTGGGCGGCCAACGTCCCCGTCGCCGCGGTGGAGGTCAGCAGCGACGGCGGCCGGAGCTGGGCGGCCGCCGAGCTGCTGGGCGAGCCGGTG
>Ga0190275_10003202_pt1 | contig 11638 bp, 8 predicted proteins | sample Popmic550T_FD_133745 | JGI IMG/M metagenome (GOLD analysis project Ga0190275, IMG submission 133745) | Populus adjacent soil microbial communities from riparian zone of Yellowstone River, Montana, USA - 550 T | ecosystem: Environmental > Terrestrial > Soil > Riparian zone > Trees stand | place... | reverse complement strand
GCTGCTCGAGCGGGTCTCGGCGCTGACCGCCCGGCTCACCGAGCTGCTCGGCGACCGCAACCAGAATTCGATCGCGGCGATCCTCGAGAACGTCCAGGTGATCAGCCGCAACCTCGCCGAGCGCTCCGACGAGATCGCCGCCACGCTCGCCGAGGCGCGGGTCGCCATCCGCCAGACCGGAATCGCGGCCCAGGAGATGGGCCAGCTCGCCGACACCGCCGACCGCACCCTCGCGGGCGACGTCCGGCCGATGCTCGGCGACTTGAGGCAGACCATCCGCGCCGCCGAGACCAGCATGGGCAATCTCGACTCCGCCATCGGCGACGCCCGGCCCGGCCTCCAGGCCTTCTCCAAGCAGACCATTCCCGAGGTCGGGCAGCTCGTCCGCGACCTGAGGGAGATGTCCGACGCCCTCTCCGCCGTCGCTCAGCGCCTCAATACGCAGGGCGCGGGCGGGATCATCGGCGGCTCGAAGCTGCCCGACTACAAGCCGAGGAAAAAATGAGACAGATGCGCCCGTTCCTCGCCCTCGCCGCGGCCCTCGCCGTCTCCGGCTGCCTCAGCTTCGGGCCCAAGGTGCCGACGACCCTGATGCGTCTGACGTCCGATGCCCAGCTCGCCGCGTCGAGCCGTACCGCGCCGGCGGGGGAGGCGATCACCGTGGTCCCGCCCACCGCGCCCGCCGAGCTGAACACGCCGCGAGTCCCGGTTCGGACCGGCGCCACCCAGGTCGCCTACGTCAAGGACGCGCAATGGGTGGAGGTGCCGACCATCTTGTTCGCTCGCCTGGTCTCGGAGACGATCGCTGCGAAGACCGGCCGGGTCGTCCTCGATCCCAAGCAATTCACCTTCGATCCCGGCCAGCGGCTGACCGGAACGCTCCAGACGTTCGGCCTCGACGCCGACCGGATGGAGGCGGTCCTGGTCTATGACGCCGCCGTCTCGCGCGGCAAGGACTCGGTCGAGACGAGGCGCTTCGAAGCACGGGTCCCGGTCGCCGCCCTCGACGCCGCCAGCGCGCCTGCGGCGCTCAACCAGGCGGCAAACCAGGTCGCCGCGGAAGTGGCCGCCTGGGTCGGCTGATCGCGTCATCCCGGCGAAAGCCGGGACCCCAGGACCAGAAGTCTCGGCGGGTCTCCCCGAGATCCCGGCTTTCGCCGGGAAGACGGTTAGATCGCCTTCCGCTTCAGCCGCGCCCGCAGATCCTCCATGCCTATCTCCTCGACCACCGCGGCCTTGTCCTCGGCCCTCAGGATCGTGGAGACATGGCCCAATATCTGGCCGACCAGATCGAGGCTCTGGAGCGACTTGCCGTGGCGCTGGATGAGGAGGAGGTCGGCGATCAGCTCGTCGCCCAGCCCCTCCAGAAGGCGCTGCACGTAGCCGAGCTCGTCGGCCAGCCTTTTGTCGAGATGCGGAAGGGCCGGAGCGGGCGGCTCGCGAGTCGCCGAGGCGCGCAGGGCCCGGCCCATCGGAGTCTCGGAACGCGCCTCCGCCTGGATGGAATCGACGCGCCTCTGGTCGCGAAGGCCGGTGCAGTCGATCGCCTTGGGCTTGCCGCCGGTCCATTCGTTGACCGGAGTCGGCCCCTGGAACCTGACCCCGCGGCGCCCACCGGCCGCCCAGGCGACGGTCGCGGCGACCTGGAGATCGCCCCGCATCAGGACGAGCGGCATCCCCGCCTCGGGCAGGCCCGCGCCTTCGACCATCGCTCCGGTCTCGGAGAGGTTGCGGATCCGAACGGGCAGGCTTCGGCCGTCCACCTCGGCGGTCGCGGCGAGCAGCAAATTGGTGCGCGGGGCCACCCGGTCCTCGACGCTGCCTTCCGGCTCTATCTCGCCCATCTCGCCCACGTTGGTGCGGCCTTTCGCTGCCCGCGTCCCACCGCGGTCGGTAAGGCCTTAACCTGCAATGGTTAATTCGAGCTTAGAGTCTATAAAAAGGACCGTCGTCCCGGCGAAAGCCGAGACCTGGGTCGAATAGGCTCGGCGGGTCTCCATGAGGTCCCGGCTTTCGCCGGGATAACGATTTGGCCCCCGCTCAGCCCAGCGACTTGCTCGCCTGCTCGAACACGTCCTTGCTCAGCCCCGCGGTGGCGACGATCCGTTCCAGCTCCGCCTTCATCCGGTCCTGGCGGGCGGGGTCGAAGCGGCGCCAGCGGCCGAGCGGGGGAACGAGCCGCGCCGCCGTCTGCGGATTGAGCCGGTCCACCGCCAGGATCATGTCGGCGAGGAAGCGATAGCCGCGGCCGTTTTTGTCATGGAAGGCGCGCTGGTTGGCGGCGAAGGCGCCGACCAGGGAGCGCATCCGGTTCGGGTTGGCGAGGGCGAAGTCCGGGTGCCCGGCCAGGCCTTCCACCCGCTCCAGCGTATCCTCGCGGGTCGCAAGCGCCTGCACGGTGAACCATTTGTCGAGCACCAGCGCGTCGGCCCGGTAGCGCTCGTAAAAGGCGGCGAGCGCGCCGTGGCGCTCGGGCGAGTCCGAGCTGGCAAGCGCTCCGAGCGCCCCCTGGCGGTCGGTCATGTTGTCGGCTTCGTCATATTGCCGCCGGGCGAGCTCCGCCGCGCCCTCCGCCCCGGCCGCCATCAGATAGTTGAGCGCCACCGTCTTCAGCCGCCGGGCGCCCTTGGCGGCCGGGGAATATTCGTAGCGGTTGGCGGCGGTGGAGGCGTAGGCGGCGCGCCATTGCGGCTCCAGCGCCCGCCCGAGCTCGGCACGAAGCGCATCGCGCGCGGCGTGGATCGAGTCCGGGTCGACCACCGCCATCTGGTCGCCGATGAACGATTCGCTCGGCGGAAGGACGGCGTCGGCGACGAAGGCGGGATCGAGCGCCTCGTCCTCCAGGGTCTGCCGCACCGCGTCGACCACCGGCCGGTAATCCGCCCGGCCGGATCCGATCGCGGCCAGCAAGGTGTCGAGCATCAACTGCTGCATCGCCTCGTAGCGGGCGAAGGGATCGTCGTCATTCGCCGACAGGAAGGCGAGGTCGGCCGCCGGCCGCTCGGTCTCGACGATGACCGGCGCCGAGAATCCCCGGTTGATCGACAGCACGGCGTCGTCGACGTTGAATATCGCTTCGTCCCGCGGCTTGTCGAGAAGCACGAGCCGCTCGGCGACCTTCCGCCCGTCGTCCCGGGCGAACAAGGCGATACGAAGCGGGATCGGCATCGGCTTCTTCGCCGGCTGGCCCGGAGTCGGCGGAACCGCCTGCTCGAGCCGAAGGCGCGCAACGCCGTCTTCCTGGACAAGCTCGGCCCGGACCCGGGGGGTACCCGCCTGCTCGTACCACAAGCGGAATTGCGAGAGGTCCTCGCCGCTCGCTTCCTCCATCGCCCGGACGAAATCCTCGCAGGTCACCGCTTGGCCGTCATGCCGGTCGAAATAGAGATCGGACCCAGCCCGGAATCGGTCCGGCCCGAGCAGGGTGTGGAGCATCCGGATCAGCTCGGCGCCCTTGTTGTAGACCGTGGCGGTGTAGAAATTGGCGATCTCCATGTAGCTGTCCGGCCGCACGGGATGGGCGAGCGGGCCGCCATCCTCCGGGAATTGCGCGGCCCGGAGCATCTTAACGTCCTCGATCCGCTTGACCGCGGCCGAGCCCATGTCGGCCGAGAACATCTGGTCCCGGAAGACGGTGAAGCCCTCCTTGAGCGAAAGCTGGAACCAGTCGCGGCAGGTGACCCTGTTGCCCGACCAATTGTGGAAATATTCGTGCGCGACGACTCCGGCGACGGCGTCGAAATCCTGGTCGGTCGCGGTTTCCGGATCGGCGAGGATGTAGCGCGAGTTGAAGATGTTGAGGCCCTTATTCTCCATCGCCCCGAAATTGAAATCGGCCACCGCGACGATGTTGAACACGGCGAGGTCATATTCCCGCCCGTAAACCTCCTCGTCCCACGTCATCGCCGCCTTGAGCGATTCCATGGCGTGCTCGGTCTTCGCCAGGTCCGGCTCGCGGACCCAGATGCCGAGATCGACCTTGCGGCCCGAGCGGGTGGTGAAGCTGTCGCGATTGGCCGCAAGGTCGCCGGCGACCAGGGCGAACAGATAGCAGGGCTTCGGAAAGGGGTCGTCCCACTCGGCCCAATGCCGCCCGTCCTCCAGCTCGCCGGCGCCGACCGGATCGCCGTTGGACAGGAGCACCGGATAGGCCTGCCTGTCGGCGATCATCCGCACCCGGTAGCGCGAGAGTATGTCGGGCCGGTCGGGGAAGGGCGTGATCCGCCGGAAGCCTTCCGCCTCGCACTGGGTGCACAAGATCCCGCCCGATTCGTAAAGGCCCATGAGCTGGGTGTTGGAGCGCGGCGCGAGCTCGACGAGAGTCTCGACGACCGCTGCCTCGCCGCCGAGCGAGACGATCAGCACATCGCCTTCATATCCGTAATCCGCCGTCTCGCCGTCCACCTTGAGCTCGACCAGCTCCAGCCCTTCCGAGTTCAGCCTGAGCGCCCGGTCGTGCGCCCTGTTGCGCGCCACGTTCAGCCGGGACCGCACCCGGGTCCGCTCGGCGCCGAGATCGAACTCGAGCTCGATCGCGGGCACAAGCCAGTCGGGCGGCCTGTAATCCTCGCGGCGGATGGCGGAGGGCGGGGCGGCGGGGGCGTTCTGGACGTCGAGCATCGCGCGGACTTAGGCGCGGGGGCGAAGCGGTGCAATGTTCCCCAAATCCTTCCCGGCATTTGCCGGGGAGGGGGACCAGGCGAAGCCTGGTGGAGGGGTTCCTGCCAAGTGCGAACAAGAACCCCTCCACCACCCTTCGGGTGGTCCCCCTCCCCCGGAAAACCGAGGGAGGATGTTAGCTCGCCGCCGCGCGCGACCTCAGGGCGATGACCAACCCCGCCAAAGCGATCGCTCCCCCGGCCAAAGCCAGGTTCGACCAGCGATAGCCTTCGAACGCGGTCGAAAGCACCATGGCGAGGATCGGCACGAGGACGCTCGAATAGGCCGCCTTGCCGGGCCCGACCGCCCGCATCACCGCGAAATAGAGCGGGAAGGCCAAAGCGGAGGCGAACAGGCCGAGATAGATCAGGCCGAGCCAGTAAGCGGGCCGGGCCTCGGCCACCGGCGGTCCGGCGACGGCCCAGGCCAGCAGGGCGTTGGCGAGGATCCCGTAGACCATGCCCCAGGCGAGCAGGCTCGCGAGCGGCATGATCGCGACTCCGCGGCTGGCCTGGAGGATGTTGGCGGCCGAGGCGGAGAGCACGCCGAGCAGGGTGAGGCCGATTCCGAGCAGGACCGCGTCCGAGGAGGCCGGGCTCGTCCGGATCTCCTGGACGAAGAGCAAGGCGACTCCGACGCAGGCGATCGCCGAGCCCGCGACGAAGCCCCAGGTCGCCTTCTGCTTGAGGAACAGCCAGGCGAGCGCGCTGTTCGGAACCATCAGCAAGGCGAAGACGGTCGCGACCAGTCCGCTGGTGACGTGATGCTCGGCGGCATAGACGAAGTTGAAGTTGAGGCAGAATTGCGGGATTCCGAACAGGGCGGCGAGGAGATGCCCGCGCCGGCCGATGCGCAGGGTCGCGCCGCTCGCCGCCGCCCAGGCGAACATCGCCGCGGCGGCGACGACGAAGCGATAGGTGACCGACCAGGTCGGCGGGACCGTTCCGAGCTGGTCCTTGATGACGATCCAGGTCGAGCTCCAGATCACGGTGATGAGGAGGAAGGGGATGAGGATCCGGGGCTGAAGCATGCTGGGCGCGGAATGGGAGGGGGTGGGAGGGAGCAGCGGGACGGTCTCGCCCACCCCCGTCACCCCGGCGAAAGCCGGAGCCTCGTCGGGTGGAAGGCCCGGCGTCTGTCCTCCCTGAGGTCCCGGCTTGCGCCGGGATGACGGCTTGTCGCTCACAGCGCCCGGATCGCGGCGGCAAGCGCCGCCACATGATCCGGGTTCGAGTCCCAGGCGGTGACAAGACGGGCCTCGCCCGGCCCCCAGTCGTAAAAGTCGAAGCCCTGGTCGCGCAGTTTCCGGGCCTCGTCGGGCCTCACCTTCAGGAACACCTCGTTCGCCTCGACCGGAAGCACCAGCCGGCCCGGCCCGGCCGCCTCGGCGAGCCGAGCCGCGGAGTCGTTGGCGGCGCCGGCGTTGCGCAGCCAGGCCCCGTCCTCGATCATGGCGAGGAGCTGCGCGGCCAGATAGCGGCCCTTCGACAGGAGATGACCGGCCCGCTTGCGGCGGTACAGGGTCGCCTGGCGGTGGCGGTCGCCGAAGAAGATCAAGGCCTCCGCGCAGATTCCGCCATTCTTGACGAAGCCGAAGCTGAGCGCCTCGACCCCGGCCCGCCAGCTGAGGTCGGCCGGCGCCGCGCCGGTGCTGACGACGGCATTGGCGAAGCGGGCGCCGTCGACATGGAAGGCGAGGCCCCGGGCCCGCGCCAGCTCGCCCAGGGCGGCGGTCTCCTCGGCGGTGTAGACGAGCCCATATTCGGTCGCATTGGTGATGGAGAGGGCGGCGGGCTGGGTCTGGTGGACGTCGTCGCGCACCGTCTCGAGGAGGGCCGTCACCGTCGCCGGAGTCAGCTTCGCCCCCTCGCCCTCGCCGAGCAGCAGCTTGGCCCCGTTCGTGTAGAATTCGGGAGCGCCGCATTCGTCATTCTGGATATGCGCGTCGCGGTGGCAGACGATGCTGCCATAGGACGGGCAGAGGGCGGCGAGGGCCAGAGCGTTCGCCGCCGTTCCGGTCGCCACCCACAGTGCCGTAACCCTCGTCTCGAACAACTCCGAAAAAGCGTCGTCGAGCTGGGCGCTCCAGCTGTCCCCGTCATAAGCGGTGTCGAGCCGGTTCGCGGCCGTGATGGCGGCCAGCGCCTCGGGGCAGGCCGCGGCCGCATTGTCGGAGAAAAAGCGCATAGCCGCGCCTTAGTGACGGGGCCGGCGAGGTCAACGCGAAAGCTCAGCTGGTGCCTTCCAGAACCGGCTCGAACAGAGGCGGGCCCGCGGGCTCCTCCTGCGGCATCCGCCAGCGGATGGTCTGCTGGAGCGCGCGACAGGCGCGCGGGCGGCCTCGCTCGCTCGCCGGAGCATAACGGAAGCCCACTATCTTCGAATCCATCACCCGATCGAAGATCAGGCTTGGCGCCGCCAGCACCGTACGGTTGGAAGCGATGCGGCCGTCTGCGTCGAGGTCCAGCTCAAGGACGGTTACACCGATGAGATTGGGATCCAACGCGTCCGGCGGATAATCGTCGTCGCTCATCCCGTGCTCCTCCTGCGCGGGCGGCCTTTCCGTCAGTCCGCAGCCGTCCTTGAGAAGGCCGGCGGCGGCGAAGGCGGTGCGCGAGGCTTTCATGTCGCCGGCGTCCTTGGTGAGGTGGCCCAGCCGCCGGTTCAGCGCCCGGCGGACGGGATCGGCCGGCCCGCCGCCGATCCGGGCGAGAAGCGACTCGATGATACGCCGCCGGGTCGAGTCGGGAAGGTCGTTGTCCTGCTGCCCCCATTTCCGGAAAGCCGAATAGGCATAGAGGGGTGGAAACTTCCCGATCGCCCGCTCGAAGCCGGCCCGGTAGACTTCGAGCGCCTGTTCGAAAGAGCCCGCTTGCTCCAGGCGCGCGTAATCGGCCACGGTTTCGGGATCGGGCACGAAACCCTCGGCGCCGCCTGTCTTGGCCAGCGCTGCGCCGATCTTTCGCCGGAGCTCGACGACCTGCGGTCGGGACACGTCCGGTGCCGTCGAGGCTCGCCGCTCGAGCATCTCGACGAGGCTGACTCGCAGCGGAATTGCGGCCGGGTGCTCCTCACCATGTCGTGACACAAGGGCGTCGATCTCGCTCGCCACCCGGTTGATGCTCTCGAGCTCGGTGTCGGCCGCCAGGCTGAAATAGAGGCCTCGATCCGCGAACCAGCGGATCCAGGGATTTTCGGTGACGGCGGGGGGATAATCGGCGCTGGCCTCGCGCCGGCAGCGAAGCGTGAAGACCAGGCCCCCGGGCGGGGTGCCGGTGACGGCGAGCAGGGGCCGGCCGGCGATCGCTTTTCGGAAGAGGCTGGCCGCGGCGGGGTGGCTCGCGGCGATCGGAGCAAGCCATTGGGTGGCGTCGGTCCGGGTATAGGCAGCGAAGATCGCATAATCGGCCTGCGTCACGCCGCCCTCGCCGCAGATCGGCGCGGCGCTCGCGATATCGCTGTCGATATTGTTGAGGCTGGCGTTGGCGATGCTCAGCATGGCGATCAGCGGCTCGCGCCGTCCCGCCGCCGCCGCCAGGCCGGCGCGGACCAAGGCGACCCGCATCGGAGCCGCCTCGCCGGTTGCCGCCTCGGCGGAATCGGCCCAGGCGCGGCTTGCCGCCGAGTCGGCCTCGGCCGCCCTGCCGAGCAGCGAAAGGGCCTGGGCCATGACAAGCTCGGGCTCCCATCGGCGTCCAGCCGGAGCCTCCGCCGCGAGCGTTCGGGCGGCGGCGAGGGCCATGTTCGGATCGTCGGCGATCCGAAGACGGGCCAGGCCGGTGCGGGCGGCGAGCTGCTGCCCGGGATCAAGCGGAAGCGACAGGACTCGCTCGAGGCTTGCCGCCGCAGCGGCCCATTCGCCGACCGCTTCCTCGGCCTCGGCCCGGGCGAAGCCGGCCGCGATGCGCTGCGTCGGCGGCAGCGCGGGCGAATCGGAATGGCGCAGATAGGGCAATGCCACGTTAGCCTCGCCGCGCCGCAGGTATAAGCGTCCGAAAAGGCCGCTCAGCAATGGATCGGGGCGCGCTTCGCGATGGTCCTGGCGGTGCCGGCTTGCGAGCGCGTCGGCCTCGCGTGCCGCCCGGCGATGGTCGAGATCGCGCATCGCCGTCTCGTAAGCGGCAGCAGAGGGCGCCGGCTCAGCCGCACCGGCCGGAGCAACCGCGACCAAAGCGGCCAGCGCCGCTCCCTGCAAATATTCGCGCGAGTTCATCCTGCCCCCTTGTCCAGATCCGCGGCAGCATCGCGCCGATGGCGTGGCGGTGCCAGCGGAATCTGGGCGTCGCCGCGGCCGCACGGGAGTACGAAAATGCCGTCCGCGTTTACTACAATTTAGGTGCCTTGGGCCTATTCCCCTCTGCCGAGAGCCAATGAGGAAATGAGGGCATGGGCGTAGAGCATTTTGTCGACGGACCGGTGGCGGGCAAGCGCCAGGCCAAGCGGGCGCGCGTCCTGCTCGCCGCGAAGCTTCAGACCGCGAACGGCGAGATCGAGGCGCGGCTGCGCGATCTCTCCCGCAAGGGCGCCCTGGTCGAGTGCCGCGACGTGCCGCCGGTCGGGACCGAGCTCATCTTCAATCGCGGCTCGACCAGCATTCCGGCCCGGGTCGCCTGGACCGGCTCGGACCGGGTCGGGCTCGAATTCGCCTACATGATCGACGAGCATGAAGTTCTCGTTCAGCTGAAGCGCACCACATGCGATCAGAACCAGCCGCGTTTCCGCCGCCCGCGCCTGTTCGGCGAATCGATGAGCCACCAGGAGAAGCAGATCGCCCGCCTCTGGGGTGCTTCGGTGGGCATCGCCATTCCGGGGGAGTGAGGCCCGCCGATGACCTTTACCGCCGAGCTTTCGACCGCTCCGGACTGTGACGGCCGCCGGGCCGCGCGGGCCGATGTGGTGCTCGGCGCGGGCCTTCGTCAGCGCGGCGCCCACGCCGTGACGGTCCAGGTCCTCGATCTTTCCATCACCGGCTTCCGCGCCGCTACTCATCTCGAGCTGGCGCACGGAACCGACATCTGGCTGAAGCTGCCCGGCCTCGAATCGCTCCATTCCCGGGTGGTCTGGATGAGGGGGCATCTGCTCGGCTGCGAGTTCGTCCGTCCGCTCCATCCCGCCGTCCTCGACATGATCGTCCGCAACGCGCCCAGGTGAGGCTGGGCTCGCCGCGCTAAAGATGCTCAAAGGCGAAGCGAAAAAAGTTCCGGACTAAAATAAAATATGGGCCGAATATTATTCGCAACATCTAAATATACTGAGTAGCTTTTCCAAATTTATTAGTTGTTTGTTACACTTATGGCGCCTAGGCTATTTTTTCGTGGCGGCGGCGGCGCTCTGCATTGTCGCTAGACTACTTGATCTGCAATGGCGTCGCGGCGTTTTCCGCGCACACATGCGTATGCATCCGGGATGAAAGCAGCTCCCTGGCGCTCCGCCAGGAGAAGTTTCATGGCTATTCGTACCGTCGGCCCCAACGGGTCCTATGCGTCCATCGCCGCCGCCATGGCCGCCGCCGGCCCGGGCGACACGATCCAGCTCGAGCCGGGCTATTCCAACGAAACGGCGACGGTCCTTCACAGCGGGATGACCATCACCGGCGAGGCCAGCTCGACCGGGATCGTGCTCAACCTCGGCCAAGGCATCGCCACCGTGACGCTCGCGGGAGCCGCGCCGATCAACGTGAACGACGCGTCGGACGGCAACGGCATCGTCGGCAATGACGGCAACAATCTGATCACCGTCACCGCCGGCGCCGACTCGGCGAGCGGCGGTCCGGGCGACGACCGGCTTTTCGTCGACTATCGCCTGGCGACCGGCGCGGTCACCGGCACGACGGCGAACGTCGCCGAGGCCGGTGGCGGCGGCAGGCTGGTGACGATCAACGGCGGTTTCGAGCATTACACAATCTGGACCGGAGCGGGCGCCGACACGATCACCACCGGCGACGGCGATGACGACATCCGGACCGGCGAAGGGGCCGGCACGGTCACCGCCGGCGAAGGATTCAACACCATAATCGGCGGCAGCGGGGCCGACACGGTAACGGCGGGCGGCGGCGGCAATTATGTCGACGGCGGCGACGGCGCCAACACGATCACGACCGGAGGCGGCGAGGACGAAATCCTGACCGGCACGGGCGCCGACACGATCGTCAGCGGCGGCGCCGCCGACCGGATCACGATCACGGGCGGGGCGGACAGCGCCGACGCCGGCGCCGGCGACGACCTGCTCATCATCGATTATTCGGCCTCGCTCACGGACGTGACCGGCGGAGTCACGAGCGGGAATCTCGCGGCTGGCTATAGCGGCCACATCGCCGACCTTGCGGGCGCGACGCTCGACTTCGTCGGTGTGGAAACCCTGCACGTCACGACCGGATCGGGCAACGACACGGTCACCACCGGCGGCGGTCACGACAGGCTGTTCGGCGGTGACGGCAACGACCGTTTCTATCTTCAGTTGGGCGGCAACGATTTCGCCTCGGGCGGTAACGGCAGCGATATTTTCCTGTTCGGCGCGGCGATGACTTCGGCGGATGGGGTCGAGGGCGGAAGCGGAACCGACACCCTCGTGCTCCAGGGCGATTACTCCGCCGGCCTGGCCCTGGGCGGCAATGTGCTGGAGATCGAGAACATCTCGATGCTGGCCGGCTCCAACATCAGCTTGGGCGATCCAGGGACGAACCTTTACGACTATGTCGTCACCACCGACGACGCCAATTTCGCGGCGGGGGTTCAGGCCCGGATCAACGGCGCCGCTCTGCTCGCGGGCGAGGATCTCACGTTCGACGGCTCGGCCGAAACGGACGCGAAGTTCGTCATCTACGGCGGCCGGGGGACGGACGATCTGACCGGCGGCGCCGGCAACGACATCTTCTTCTTCGCCGAGGGCGGCCGCTTCGCCGCGGGCGATACGGTCGATGGCGGCGGCGGCTATGACGGCCTCTTCCTGCGCGGCAATTACACTATCGACTTCACCCAGG
>Ga0190275_10003201_pt1 | contig 11640 bp, 9 predicted proteins | sample Popmic550T_FD_133745 | JGI IMG/M metagenome (GOLD analysis project Ga0190275, IMG submission 133745) | Populus adjacent soil microbial communities from riparian zone of Yellowstone River, Montana, USA - 550 T | ecosystem: Environmental > Terrestrial > Soil > Riparian zone > Trees stand | place... | reverse complement strand
TCCAGGTCAATGATGGGCAGCGCCTCGGCCAGCGCCCGATGAGCGGCCCGTCGGTCCGCTGGTGTGGCTGCGGCGTAGACAGACGACCGGACAAGCGGATGCCGAAAGATCAATCGATCGCCGACCAGCTGGATGAGGCCGGCCGATTCGACCCGTTCCAGCGCCGCCGGGTCACTGCCCAGCGCCTCGGCCGCCCGGCGGACCACAGTTCCTTCGCCGGCAGACGCTGCCGCGACCAGAATGGCCGTCCTGGCCGCCCGGTCGAGCCGATTGGTTTGCTGCCCCACCGCCCTGGCGATGGCCGCCGGCACCGGCATCGGAGCATCCGGCGGCTGCCCTTGCAATGCCGCCGGATCCCTCGAGAGCGCAAGCAGCGCAAGCGGATTGCCCGAAGTTGCCAGATAGATCCGGTCCAGCAATGCGGTGGACAGCGGGACCGGAGAGCGTTCCGCCAGCAATGCGGTGGCCGCCGGCCGGTCCAGGCCGCGGACGGTCAGGGTGCGTAATCCGGCCTCGACCATGGCGCACGGTTCTCCGGTGCGGACCGTCGCCAGCAGGAGCACCTGATCGGCCAGCAGCCGGCGGCCGGCGAACGCCAGCGCTTCCGCCGATGGCCGGTCGAGCAGATGCGCGTCGTCGATCAGCAGGGCCAGCGGGCGCCCTTCGGCAGCGCGGCAGATCAAACCTAGGGTGCCGGCGCCGACCGCGAACCGGTCACCGGACGAGCCCGCACGCAGGGCCAGGGCTCCGGCCAGCGCATCGGCCTGTGGGCCGGGCAACGCATCGATCAACTGCAGGATCGGTCGGAGTAACTGCAACAACCCGCCGAACGGAACCTCCTGCTCGGCCTCGATGCCGGTGGCCCGCAGCATCGTCATACTCCCGATGGACTCGGCGACCCAGTCGAGCAGCGCTGACTTGCCGATCCCGGCCTCGCCGGTGAGGACGAGCACACCACTCTCGCCGACTCGAACTCCGGACAGCAACGGTTCGATGAGGCGGCGCTCGGACTCCCGCCCGATGAGCATGCCGGGAGCGTAGGGCAACCCGGCCGGGGTGGCCAGGATGCGGAGCCGTGCGGATCAACCGGTGGGTCGCCTGCCATTCGCTGGCGGCAAGACCAGGTGGGGTACCTGATGCGATGGGGTCGGCCGGTGCGGCACGGTCGGCGGTGACACTCCCCCACCCGGTCCCGGAGGCCAATGTGACCACAGTTGACAGCACCCAGCGAACCATCGATCAGCCCGTCGATCCCGACAAAGTCATGGCGTTTGTCTTCCGGGCCATCGACGAGGTGGGCGCGACCCTCAACACCGCATTGGTGGTGATGGGTGACAAGCTCGGGTATTACCGCGCCCTCGCCGCGCACGGCCCGACGACAGCGGCTGAGTTGGCCGAGTTAACCGACACCGACCAGCACTACACCCGCGAATGGTGCAGCGGTCAGGCCGCCGGCGGCTTTCTGACCTACGACCCAGACACCCAGCGGTTCACCCTGCCGGCCGAGCATGCCGTGGCGCTGACCGACGAGAACAGTCCGGCCTTTCTGCCCGGGTTCTTCCAGATCGCCCTTGGCACAGTCCGCGACACCGACGCCATCGTCGATGTCGCAAGGCGTGGTGACGGCGTCGGCTGGCACCAACACAACAGCGATGTGCACTTCGGCTGCGAGCGATTCTTCCGGCCCGGCTACCGCGCAAACCTGGTCGACAGCTGGTTGCCTGCCCTGGACGGCGTGGTCGACAAGCTCACGGCGGGCGCATCGGTCGCCGATGTCGGCTGTGGGCACGGCTCGTCCACCATCGTGATGGCCGAAGCGTTCGGCAACTCCAGATTCGTTGGATCGGACTATCACCCGGCGTCCATCGAGACCGCCAAGACCAGGGCGGCAGCGGCCGGGCTGGCCGACCGGACCCAATTCGAAGTCGCCGCAGCGAACACGTTCGGCGGGTCCGGCTACGACCTGGTGGCGACCTTCGATGCCCTGCACGACATGGGTGACCCGGTCGGCGCTGCCCGGCGGGTCCGCGACGCGCTGGCCGACGACGGCACCTGGATGGTGGTCGAGCCGGCGGCGGGAGATGCGATCGAAGACAACTTCAATCCGGTCGGCCGCGCCTATTACGGGTTCTCCACCCTGCTGTGCACACCGGCATCGCTGTCCCAGGATGTCGGGCTGGCCCTTGGCACCCAGGCCGGACCGGGCCGGCTGCGCGATGTAGCGCTGGCGGCCGGCTTCACCCGGTTCCGCGTCGCGGCGCAGACTCCGCTGAACATGGTGCTGGAGATTCGGAAGTGATCCTCCGGAGCCAGTGGTGCTGAAAAAGGACATCTCGGTAGGATTCGGAGATGCCGCGGATCGATCTGCGGGCCACAATCCATTGGTGAGCAGTCCTAGTCCGAGGTGGCGCGCCGTGTTGCCCGACCGAACGGGCACCGCGGCGCGCGCCGGCGTGCGGCTGGCGTGGTCGGAGTTCGGCTCGACGCATGGTCGTGCCGACCAACCGGCGATCGTGCTGCTGCCAACCTGGCAGATCGTCGACTCGAGGTTTTGGAAGCTGCAGATCGGCCCATTGGCCCGGCATTTCCGGGTGATCACCTATGACGGCCGCGGTAGTGGCAGCTCCGACCGACCCAGCGGCCCGGCGGCCTACTCCAATGCGGAATGCGCGGCCGACATCATCGCCGTGCTGGATGCGACCGGCACCGACCGGGCCGTCCTGGTCGGCCTGTCCTGCGCGGTTACCTGGTCAGTCATCGCCGCCGCCGACCATCCGGACCGAATCGCCGCGATCCTGGCGATCTCCCCGTCCTGTGGATTTCCAGTCGCACAACCCAGAGACAAGCACGCGTTCGACGGCCCGTACGCCGGCCACCAGGGGTGGGCGACGTACAACAAGACCTTTTGGCTGCAGAAAGACTTCCGGGCCTTTCGGGAGTTCTTTTTCGGCGAGATGAATTCCGAGCCGCATTCCAGCCGACAGCTAGAAGATTTCCTGGACTGGTCGGCGGACTGCGATCCCGCCCTGCTGGTCGACGCCACCGAGGGGCGGCTGGGGCTGGGCGGCGCGGCCTGCTCGGATATCGAGCTCCGCTGCCGACAGGTGCGCTGCCCGGTCACAGTCGTGCACGGCACCGATGACCGGGTCCGGCCGCTGTCGGTGGGTGAGCGTCTCGCCGAGCTCACCGGCGGAACGATGGTCGTGGTGCCGGGCGGCGGGCATGCCCTCCCGGCCCGGCAGCCCGTGTTGATCAACCGGCTGATTCGGGACGTCATGCATGCTGCCCTGCCCGTCAGTGCCGCGGGCGCGGTTGCCGACCGCCCGCCGGCCGGGGGTCGGCGTTCGAGCCGGGCCGGCCGACCGCCGAAAATATTGTTCCTGTCCTCGCCCATCGGACTGGGCCATGCCCAACGCGACGTGGCGATTGCCACCGCCTTGCGCGGTCGCCGGCCGGATGTGCAGATCGACTGGCTGGCCCAGCACCCGGTGAGCGCGGTGCTGCGGTCGCACCACGAACGCATTCACCCGGCATCGGGCGCGCTGCTCAGCGAATCCAGGCATATCGAAACCGAATGCGGCGAGCACGATCTCGACGCCTTCGAGGCGATCCGCCGGATGGACGAGATCCTGTTGAACAATTTCAGCATCTTCGCCGAGCTGATCGAATCCGAGCAATTCGATCTGGTCATCGGCGACGAGGCCTGGGAGGTGGACCATTTCCTGCACGAGAACCCGGACCTGAAGAGATTCCGGTTCGCCTGGTTGACCGATTTCGTCGGGTGGCTACCGATGCCGGACGCGTCTGATCGGGAGCGCGAACTGACGGCGGATTACAACGCCGAGATGCTCGAACACCGATCCAAATTCCAGGCCGTCCGCGATCGGTCGGTGTTCGTCGGGAACCCCGGCGATGTGGTGCCCGATCTCTTCGGGCCGGGCCTACCCTCGATCAATAGCTGGGTGCAAGAGAACTTCGCGTTCTCCGGGTACGTCACCGGCGCGCCGGTGCCCGGCATCACGGACCCGGCGAGCCTACGGGCCTGTTGGGGATGCGAAGACGGGGATCTGTTGTGCGTTGTCACGGTCGGCGGCTCCGGTGTCGGAGGGGCATTGCTGCGCCGCGTTCTCGATGCGGTGCCTGCGATGATCAATCGGGTACCCAACCTGAGATTTCTTGTCGTCACCGGCCCGCGGATCGATCCAGCAGCATTGCCGCCAACCCATCGGGTCTCGATGGTCGGTTATTTGCCCGACTTACATCGCTACTTGGCCGCCAGTGATGTGGCCATCGTGCAGGGTGGGCTGACCACCTGCATGGAACTGGTGGCGGCCGGAAAGCCATTTGTCAGTGTGCCGCTGCGTCGTCATTTCGAGCAGAACATTCATGTGCGACGGCGGTTGGCGCAATATGGGGCCGCCGGATCGCTGCGCTACGAGGAGGCCGCCGTCCCCGACCTGCTGGCCGAGGCGGTCGGCACAGCGCTGACCCGGCCGCCGGTGTACCGGTCGGTCGAGACCGATGGCGCCGAACGGGCGGCCGGCTTGATCGCGGAGTTGGTGTGACCGGCTCAATTGGCCAGACCGACTCAATTGGCGAGCCCGGCGACCAGGTTGATGGTGGCGCCCAGAATGACCGCGACGAACAGGAATGACAGCAGCGCATGACGGAGCAGGGTCTGCCGAATCTGCTTGGTCTGCAGGTTGGTATCGGAAACCTGAAAGGTCATGCCGATGGTGAAGGCGAGATAGACGAAATCGCTGTACTGCGGCGGATCGTCCTCGTTGAAGTCGATGCCGCCGGGTTCGCCGCTGTAATAGAGGCCGGCATATCTGGTGGTGTAGACGGTGTGCACGGCCAGCCAGGCCAGGATGATGCTCCCGAAACTGAGCACGGCGTCCAGTGCGGAATTGTCCGCCTTGTCCAGCAGCAGGATCGCGACCGCGCCGAGGCTGGCCACGGCAGCCCCCAGCACCAACGCGTCCAACGTGCCGCGCCCAGGATCATCCCTGTTGGCGTGCGCCGCGGTCTCGGTGGCGTTCATCGGCCACACGGTCAGCAGCGTCCAGGCCACGAAGGCAGCGGCGCCGACCATCCACCCGGCCAGCAGGCCGTAGCGCCACCCGCTGAACCACCCGACAACCAGGGCGGCGGCAATGGCGGGCAGCAGGACCACTAACACCCGGCGAATCGTCGATACGCCCATACCCGGGGCGGCGACCGGCGGTTTGTTCGCTGTCATCGATACACACCTGTCGACATGGTTCGACGATAGGCATTTCCTGGCGGGGCTTGCGGGGAGACCCGGTGCGAGTCAGTCCTTGATGTAGCTGTCGTCCTCGTCGGACGCCAACGCCTCGGCTGTCTCGAGGGAGGGGAAACCCATGACCAGCAGGTCATCGGTCCTGGTTTCGTCCAAACGCCCAGAGCACCGGGCGACCCCTCCCGGATGAATAATCGCCCGCCTACCAGCCCTCCGGCAGGTCCTGGATGGCGTCGGCCAGTTCGTTGCTGAGTTTCATTGCCCGAACTGCCCATTCCCGGCTGGCCCCGGCCAGCCCGCAGGTCGGCGTCGGCACCACCGTGCTGGCCAATTGCTGCCGCGGAAAGCCCAACCGGTCCCACATCTGCAGAATCGGGGTGGCCCATTCCTTCAACGCCGCCCGCGGATTCGCCGGAATCGTCGCCGGCACTGCGCCGGCAAGCAGGATCGCCCCGGTTTCCACCGCCTCACCGATCGGATCGAGCGCTGCCGCTTTGCTGCCCAGCAGCGTGAGGTCAACAGACAGGCCATCGAAACCCGAGGCCCGCAGCAGACGCAGTGGAGCGGCCTCATGACAGCAATGCGCCACCGAAGGGTGGTCGCCGATCGCATCGGTCAGCCGGGACAGCACATCGATGACCCGCACGGTCGGTACTGCGGCCACCATGCCGAACCCGCTTGCCGTGGGCAGGTTTCCGGTGAGCACGGCCGGCAACGCGGGCTCATCGATCTGCACCACGATGCCGGCGCCGGGAATCCTCTTCGCGACCTCGGCGACATGCGCGGCCAGCCCCTCGGACAATGAGGTGGTCAGGTCGTCGATGGCGCCAGGGTCGGTCAGCGCCCGATGTCCGGACGGCACCTCGAGCATTGCGCCGAGCGTCCACGGCCCACAGACCTGCACCTTGACCCATTCGGCGCCGGCATAGTGCTGCTCGGCGGCGTCCAGATCCCAGGCGAGAAAATCTTTGGCACGGCTGGTGTCCCGGCCCGGCCGGCGGGAGATCCGCCAGCCGGATGGCACCACCTCGCCGAAGATGTCCACCAGGATCGCCACCCCGCGGCCGATCATGTCCGCGCCGACCCCACGGTCGGGCAATTCGGCCAGGTGCGGTAATGCCGGAAGCTCGCCGGCCACCATGGCAGCCGCCTCGGTTGCCGATGTTCCTGGCAGCGATCCGACACCCGTTGCTGCCGTGCCATTCCAGGCGCGCTTGACCGGAAACAGCTCCACCAGCGGTGGTTGTCCGGCCGATTCGGTGATTTCAATGCCTGACGCTTTGATGGTGTGACCCTTCATGGTGCCGCCCTGGATATCGTTTCGATTAGTCAGCCGGCGGTCACGCGGTTCGGACGATGGTGCCGGCGCCGATGACGTATTCGTTGGTCTCGTCGTACAGCACCACGGTCTGCCCGGGTGCCACTGCTCTGATCGGTTCGTCCAGGGTCAGCCGGATCCGGCCGTCCACCAGATCGGCGGAACCCTTGGCTATTCCGCCGTGCGCACGCAACTGGGCCACCGTGCGCAAAGGGAACTCCGGCGGCGCGCCGGTGGAGAAGACCACCCGGTCCGCGGTGATCATCGAGACATCCAGCCCGCCTGCCGGACCGACGGTGACGGTCCCGCTGACCGGTTCGATGCCGAGCACATAGCGGGGGCGTCCGTCCACGGCGGGCCGGTTGAGTTTGAGCCCCTTGCGCTGGCCGATCGTGTAGGCGAAGAACCCGTCATGCTCGGCCAGGACCTCGCCGGATTCGGAATCCACCACGGAACCCGTTCTAGCGCCGAGCTTGTCGACCAGGTAGCCGTGGGTGTCGCCGTCCGGGATGAAGCAAATGTCGTACGAATCGGGCTTGCCCGCCACCGCAAACCCGCGCCGTGCGGCCTCGGCCCTGACCTGCTCCTTGGTCATCTCGCCGAGCGGGAACAGGCTGTTTGCCAACTGATCCGGGCGCAGCACCGCCAGCACGTAGGACTGGTCCTTGGCCAGGTCGACACTGCGGTGCAGGACGCCGTCCCGGAGCCGGACATGATGCCCGGTCGCGACCGCGTCGAAGCCCAAGGCGACCGCGCGGTCCAGCAGGGCGGCAAATTTGATCTTCTCGTTGCATCGCAGGCACGGGTTGGGTGTGCGTCCCGCGGAATACTCCGAAAGAAAATCGGCGACCACATCCTCGATGAAGTCGTCGCTGAGATCCCAGACGTAGTAGGGAATTCCCAGCAGATCGCAGACCCGGCGGGCGTCGAAGGCGTCCTCGACGGTGCAGCAGCCGCGGGACCCGGTGCGCAGCGTTCCAGGATTTCTGGACAACGCCATGTGCACACCGGTGACGTCGTGACCGGCGTCGACTGCCAGCGCCGCGGCGACCGCCGAATCGACCCCGCCGCTCATCGCGGCAAGCACCCGCATCAGCGCACCATCGGCTGTGTCGGGTCGACCACGGTCGGCCAGCGACGTCTCGATCCGGCCAGCGCGGCCCGGCGCGCCCGCTCCACCACCGGCCCGATGGCGTTTTCGACGGCCGTGACGTCGGCCGCCGTGGACGTGTGCCCGAAGGAGAACCGCAACGCGCCGCGCGCTGTCTGCTCGTCCAGGTCCATGGCCAGCAGCACATGCGACGGCCGGGCGACCCCTGCCGTGCAGGCCGAACCGGTGGAACATTCTATGCCGCCCGCGTCCAGCAGCATCAACAGCGAATCGCCTTCGCAGCCGGCGAACCGCAGGTGGGCATTGCCGGGCAACCGAGATGGGCCGCCATCAACCAGGGACTGGCCCGGATCGCCGGACAGCACAACATCCGGGATGCGCGCCTGCACTGCCACGATCAGGTCGTCGCGCAGTTCGGTCAGCATCGCCGCGCGTTCGGCCCGGTGGGTCACCGCGTCGCGGACCGCAACGGCCAGCCCGACGATACCGGCCACATCCAGCGTCCCGGACCGGACGCCACGCTCCTGACCACCACCCTGCAGCAGCGGCACAACGGCGGTGTCCCGCCGCAGCAGCAGCAACCCGTTGCCGGTCGGCCCACCCACCTTGTGCCCGGTGACGGTGAGCGCGTCCGCACCACTGGCACCGAAATCGAGCGGCAGTTGACCAAGCGCCTGCACGGCGTCGGTGTGGAACGGGATGTCATAACCGTGGGCAACCGCGGCCAGTTCACGAATCGGATTGACCGTGCCCACCTCGTTGTTCGCCCACATCACCGAGATCACTGCGACATCGGCCGGATTCTCGGCAATGGCGGCAGCCAGGGTGTCGGCGTGCACCCGGCCGAAGTCGTCGACCTCCAGCCAGCTGACCAGGGCCCCGTCGTTCTCGACCAGGAATTCGACCACATCCAGCACGGCGTGATGCTCGACGGCGGCAGCGATGATTCGCCGCCTGCTCGGATCCGCTGCCCGCCGGGCGCGGAAGATACCGGCGACTGCGAGGTTGTCCGATTCAGTGCCACCGGAGGTGAACAGCACCTCGCTCGGCCTCGCGCCCAGCGCCTCGGCGATCGTCTCGCGCGACTCCTCCACCCGCCGCCGCGCCGCCCGACCAGAGGTGTGCAATGACGAGGCATTGCCGGTCAGTGACATTGCCTCGGCGACGGCGGCCACCACCGCCGGCAGGACCGGGGTGGTAGCGGCGTGATCGAGGTAGGTCATCGCTGCCCAGCGTAAGTCTCCGGGCGGCCGTACCCCAATCCGCGCCCCAACCGACCCCCTACCGCGCGGATCAAGTTCTCTTGCGCGGCGCAACATCGCCCGGATGGGACTGGTGGGACAAGAGCGAAGCACTTCAGCCGCGCAGGGCTTTGATCCGCGCGAGAACAGGCAGCGCGAGGCATTTGATCCGCGCGAGAACAGGCAGCGCAGGGCTTTTTGATCCGCGCGAGAAGGGGCAAGGGGACAGCGGAGAGCGGTTGTTGTGTCACGCATGGTGACGAAATCAGCGTGCCGGCGTTGCCGGCGGACCGATCTTGATCCACCCTGGGAGCCGCAAGGGCCGCGACGGTGCGGCCCCGGACGAGGGGACTACCACCATGGCAATTGCCGTCAACCTGGAAAAGGCGCTGGACAAGTCGTACGAGAACGCCTCACTGGACGAGCTGCTGGCCGCACCTCCATCGGCGCTGGCAGGCCTCACGCCGGCGCACGACGAGATCCTGTCCGGCCTCGGCATCAAGACCATCAAGGACCTCGGCTCGAACAAGTACTTCGCCATCGCCGGTGTGCTGGTGGCGCTGTCGGGCAAGACCGGCTGACTCAGCACAGCCAGCAACGGCCCCGTAGACAGTGCTCAGCACTGCAAACGGGGCCGATGCATTTTCCAGGCCCTACGATCTCGGTCAGTCGAGCACGGCGACGGCATCGATCTCGACGAGCAGGTCGGGCTCGCCGAGCGCGCCGACACTGAGCAGGGTCACCGGTTTGATGGGATCGACCCCGAGCCGGGCAGCGGCGCGGCCGACTCCCTCACCCAGCGCAGCCAACTTCTCCTCGCTCCAGTCGACGATGTACAGGGTGAGCTTGGCGACGTCGTCGAAGCTGCCCCCGACCGCCGAGAGCGCAGTCGCAATATTCAGATAGGCCTGCTCGACCTGGGCGGCCAGGTCGCCTGGCCCGACCGGTTCACCTTCAGCCGTCCGCGCAACCTGTCCGGCCAGGTAGACGGTGCGCGTCCCGGTCGCCACCGCCATCTGCCGGTAGAACTCCGGCTTGGGCAGGCCTGCGGGGTTCAGCAGTTCGACGGTCATGACATCTCCCTTTCCAGGATGACGAGCGGTGTGCTCTTCCAATTCATAACAGATTTATGTAACGTCGCACAAGTGCCGAGAACCGCTGATCCAGAAATCCGCGTCGCACTGGTCGAGCGCGCTGCCGAGATGTTGGCGCACCGGGAGGTGGTCACCCTGCGGGCCCTTGTCGACAGTGTCGGTACCTCGACGATGGCCGTGTACACGCACTTCGGCGGGATGGCCGGGCTGTGGCGCGCCGTCCGTCAGGAAGGCTTCATCCGGTTGGCCAAACAGCTTGCACTGGTGGAGGTCTCAGCCGATCCGGTCACTGATTTGATGGCGCTCGGGGCCGCCTACACCCGCAATGCCATTGCCAACCCGTACCTCTACCGGGCCATGTTCGACACGGCGGTCGATCTGGAGGATCCCGCGGTGGCCGACTCAGGGTTTCAACGGTTGGTGGAGGCGGCCGCTCGCGCCAAGCAGTTGGGGAGATTCGCCGCCGCCTGCGATCCGGTGTCGGTCGCGACGCAGCTCTGGGCAGCCGGCCACGGACTGATCATGCTGGTGCTCACCGGCGTCCTGCCGGTCGAAGTCGTCGCACCGAACGCCACCGGCACCGCCGCCGCGCTGTTCGTCGCAGCCGGCGATGATCCCGAACGGTGCCGACAGTCTGTCCTGGACGGCTGGGCACTCCAAGAGCCGGGAGCGTTATGACCGACCCGTTCGCACTACCGGCGGCGGTGGTCAGCTGGCGGTTCCTTGCCGGTCTTGCCGGTCCAGCAGGAACAGGAAATCAGCCGTGCCGGTGGCCGCGTTGTAGCCAGGAGGACCGCACAACTTTGCGCCCATCCGCAGGCAGCTGCGCAGCAAGGGCGGGATGAGGGGATGCTGCGACCGGGGCAGCCCGCCGATCGCGATCGGATCCCGTGGTCGGCACCGCCGGTCGGCCGGGGCCAGGTGGCCGGCCAGCGCCAGATCCCAAACCTCGGCGGCACTGCGGCCACCATTAGTCAGGTCGAGGGATGCGCAGCCGAGGAGGTAGCGCTACCCGGTGAGATGCTGGTAGCGAGCGATGCCGCCGACCAGCAGCGCCAGCGCAGTTCCACCACGGTGATCGGGATGAACGCACACCCGGCCGACTTCTACAGTGGAATTGAGCAAGCGCTCCAAGGGCGTATGCCGAAGTGCTGGTCGGCTGCAAGACCGGCGCCCCGTGGGGACGCGTCATTCGCGTGTGGCGGCAGCAGTCTGGCCGCCGCTGCCACCTTCGGCCCGCCGGTGGCTCCCTGGTGCCAGACGATCAGGTGGTCGCTACGGTCGTCGAAAAACTGCTCGATGCGCTGGCTCGCCCACTCCGTGGCAGGCAGGTGTGGTGTGTTTCCGGCAGTGCGGTCCACAAAGATCTCTCGGCGCAATTGTTGCGCCGCAACGACATCCGTTGCGCTGCTGGCCAACCGCACCTGGAATCCGGGTGCCCCGGCCAGCGCTGGTGGATGGTCCGGGGATTGACCGGGCTGGGCCGGAACCCGATGGCTGACTGCATCGATGAGCAAGTCGGTGGTGGTCACGTCTGCACATCATTCGGCCCTCGGGCGTTGCTCCCGGGGCCGCAGGGTGGACGGCCGGTGACAGTCGGATGAACGATCCGC
>Ga0190275_10003200_pt1 | contig 11641 bp, 5 predicted proteins | sample Popmic550T_FD_133745 | JGI IMG/M metagenome (GOLD analysis project Ga0190275, IMG submission 133745) | Populus adjacent soil microbial communities from riparian zone of Yellowstone River, Montana, USA - 550 T | ecosystem: Environmental > Terrestrial > Soil > Riparian zone > Trees stand | place... | reverse complement strand
GCCCTCCTCGCGGCGGACCACCAGCGCCGCCTTCGCGTGGATCTTGAGCCCCGGGATCCCGTAGACCACGTGGATCCCGGAGGAGCGGAGATAGCGCGCCCACTCCACGTTGCGCTCCTCGTCGAAGCGCGCGGTGAGCTCCACCAGCGCCACCACCTGCTTCCCGCGCGAGCTGGCGCGCCGCAGCGCCTCCACGATCCGCGACGTGCGGTTGGTGCGGTAGAGCGCCAGCTTCACCGCCACCACGTCGGGGTCCTCCGCCGCCTCCAGCACGAAGCGCTCGACCGTGCCCTCGAACGAGTCGCCGGGGAACTGCACCAGCACGTCGCCGCGCCGCAGCACGCTGAAGATCGGCTCGGCGGGGTCCAGCGGCTGGCGCGGCTCCTCGGGCTTCCAATGCAGCCCCTCGCGCTCCGCCGAGGCCAGCTCGCGCACGCCGCGCAGGTCGATCAGCCCCTCCACCCCGTACACGTCCTCGTCGCCCAGCGGCCACGCCTGGTCGGGCGCCTCGTGCCGCAGCTCGCGCAGCAGCAGGTCGCGCAGCCGCTCGGGCGTGGTGTCGTCCACCTCCACCCGCACCACCGGGCGGAAGCGGCGGCGGCGCACCGCCTCCTCCACCGCCTGCAGCAGGTCGGCGGCGTGGTGCGGCTCCAGGTGCAGCTCGGCGCTCCGGGTCACGCGGAAGGACGAGGCCGACTCCACCTCCATCCCCGGGTAGAGCCGGTGCAGGTTCTCGACGATCACCACCTCCAGCGGCACGAAGCGCTCGCCGCCGGGGAAGGGGACGAAGCGCGGGAGGCCGTCGGGGAGCTCCACCACCCCCAGCCGCTCGCCCCCGGTCAGCGGCTCGCGCAGGATCGCCACCAGCGCCGGCCGCTGGTTGCGGATGTGCGGGAAGGGGTGCCCCGGCCCGGCCGCCATCGGGGTGAGGATGGCGTGCACCTCGCCGTCGTAGTACTCGCGCAGCCACGAGCGCTCGTCCGCCCCGATCTCGCTGCGGCGCACCACCTCGATCCCGTTGCGGCGCAGCTCGGGGAGGAGGGTGTCGAAGAGGAGCCGGTAGGCCGCGTCGGCCAGGCGGCGCGCGCGCGAGCCCAGCGCGTCGAGCTGCTCGCGCGGGCCGATCCCGTCCAGCGTGTGCTTCTCGTTCCCCAGCGCGAGCTGGCGCTTGAAGCCGGCCACCCGAACGCGGAAGAACTCGTCCAGGTTGCCGCCGAAGATGGCCAGGAAGCGCACCCGCTCCAGCAGCGGCACGCCCGCGTCGGCCGCCAGTTCCAGCACGCGCCGGTTGAAGGCCAGCACGCTGAGCTCCGGGTTCAGCAGCGTGCCGGGCGGCAGCGCCTCGTCCGCCAAGGGGGAGGGCGGGGGATGGTAGGGCGGCGCGGTGCGCAGCACCTCGCGCGCGCGCTCGTCGCCCCACTCGCCGCCGGCGGCGTGCGCCGCCAGCCCCGAGCGCGCGACCACGTGCACCGCGGCCAGCGTGGTCTCGTCGCGCACCGCGGGCGAGCCGGCCGCCTCGATCAGCTCGTCCACCGGGAGGTGCACCAGCCCGGAGGGCTCGCTGCGCAGCTCCGCGTCTTCCGAGACCCACACCTCGGTGGCCGGGTGGCGCGACGATCCCGGCCCGGTGCCGATCAGCCGGATCCGCCCCTCGGCGCCCAGCGTCTCGCGCATTACCCGGCGCGCGGCCTCCAGCCCCGTCCCCGGGCCCGCGGGCACCCGCAGCCCGCCCCCCTGGTTCAGCAGCGCCACGCGCCCGCCGCGGAAGAGGACCACGGCCACGCGCCGCGCCGAGCGGACGGCCTCCTCCAGCCAGTCCACCTCGGCCTCTTCCAGGCTGCGCGCCCAGCGGCGCAGCGGGTCGCCGGTGAGCAGGGTGAGGCCGAACGCCTGCTCCAGCGCGCGGGCGGCGGCGCGCCCCTCGCCGGTGTCGTCGGCGAGGCGCACCTCCACCTCGAAGAGCTCGGCGGTCACGTCGCGGTCGCGCACCGTGCGCTCGTCGCAGGCGACCTCCATCTCCACCGCGTCCTCCGGCGTTCCAGCGACGGGCGCGCGGATGCGGCGGCGGGTCTCCACGGTGAGCCAGGGCTCGAGCCGGGCGGGGTCGGTGAGCGCGCGCAGCATCCGCGCGGGCTCGGAGGGGCCGGCGAAGAGCGCCTGTGGGTCGTCGGCGGGGGCGCTCTCGGCGGCGCTCTGGGGGAGCCCGTCGGCCGAGACGCGCACCTCCACCGCCAGCGTCAGCTCGCCCGAGGGGAGGAAGCGCACGCCCACGGTCGCCCCGCGCCGGCGCAGCTCCAGCGCCGGGGTGTCGTAGTAGACGTCGCGGAAGAGCTCGGTCTCGCTCCCGTCCGCCGCGATACCGTCGGGGAGCGGGCCCGCGGCGATGCGGTCGAGGGTGTCGCGGTCGGGCGCGGAGAAGCGCACGGTGAGCGGCACCGCCCCGCCCAGGGCGTACGACAGGCGGGGAAAGCGCCGCAGCGCGCGGGACATCGGTGAACCCTCCGTGGTCAGAAGGGCATCCCCAGCGCGAGGTGGATCCGCCCCTGCTCGCCGTAGGCGTACGCCGCCGACACCGCGCGCCGCCCGTCGAGGAAGGAGAAGAAGAGGCCGCCGCCCACGGCGGTGTGCCACCCCCCGGGGGATTGGCCCTCGCTCCACACCCGCCCCGCGTCGGCCAGGCCAAAGGCGCCCAGGTCGCCGCGCGCCAGGCGCAGGTTGGCGCGGGTGATCACCTGCCGCAGCTCGGCGCTCCCGTGCGCCGCCGCGTCCCCCGCGAAGCGGCCCGACGAGTGGCCGCGCAGGCTGCGGGGCCCTCCCAGGAAGGCGGCGTACTGGAAGGGGAAGCCGCCCCACACCTTCTGCCCCCCGGCGCGCAGCGCCAGCGTGGGCCCGCGCTCGCCGGCGGAGAGGTACGCGGTGCCCACCGCCTGCGTGCCGCCGAAGGCGCTGGCGTCGTGGTTGGCGTAGGGGAAGCCGGTGCCCCACGCCCGCAGCCGCCAGCCGCGGCGCGCGTAGGCCACGCTGTCGCCGCGCTCCACCACCACCCCCACGCGCCCACCCACGGCCACGAAGTCGCCCGCGCCGGGCGGGTCCTCGTCGCCCGCCGGGGTGCCGGCCTTCGGCTCGGCGTCGGTGACGCGGCCGGTGACGCCGCCGACCAGCCAGGTGCGGGGCGCCACGCCGTGCCAGTACGCCGCGTCGCCCAGGAGCTGCCGCTCGAAGACGCGGAAGTGGCTGCTGGACAGCCCCATGGCGTCGGTGTCGTTGCCGAAGCCGTAGAAGCGGTCGGCCTCGAGCTCGGTGGCGCGCGCCAGGAGCTCGGTGCGGTTCAGCGGGCTCCCCACGTAGCGGAAGTCGCCGCGGTACTCCACCCCGAAGCGCATGTGCTCGGGCGCCCACTGCAGCGCCACGCTCTGCTTGTCGGCGTAGGGCGCGCGCCGGAAGCCGTAGCGCTTCCACGAGGGCCCCACGGAGAGGTACGCCCCCACCCCGGTCCCCAGCCACCCGCCCCCCACCCCGAACCCCGCCGACGAGGCGCCCCAGTCGCGCGGCGGGGCGGTGCCGCCGCCCGGCTCCCACTTCACCGGCGCCCAGGCGCGCTCGTCCACCCGGGTGTGCGGGCGGCGCACGAAGCGGTTGGCGCCCTCGCCGTCGTAGAAGCCGGTGTGGCGGCCGGCGCGCCCCTCGTCGCGCAGCTCGTCGTCGCCCGCGCCGCCGATCAGGCGCACCACCACGTACTCGGGGCCGGCGCCGAGCACCCGCGCCCGGTCGCCGCCGCCGTGCAGGTACACGCGCACCTCGCGCGACTCGGTCCACGCGAACTCGCGCCGGAAGACGGGCGCGCCCCCGCCGGCGGGGGTGATGACCACGCGCACGTTGCCGCTGGCGAGGCGCTCCACCTCGGCCACGTCGTCGCCGTCGGTGCCGTGCGCCTCGGGCTCGCGGGTGACCAGGTCGTAGTAGCGGCGCGAGACGCGGGGGAGGTCGTCGCGCCGCGCCCGCAGGCGCGCGGCCAGCATCGCGCCGTCGCGGGCGCGGTACTCGGCCGGGAGCGCGGCCACGGCGCCGTCGATGGCGGCGTCGCTCAGCCCCGCCTGCACCGCGCGGGTCACCGAGTCCCACGCGGCGCGGTCCACGCCGCCCAGCAGCCGGTGGTCGAGCGGCGCGGCGTTGATCAGCATCGGCATCAGGTCGATCTGGTCGCGGAAGCGCACCGCGTTCTCGATCAGCCCGCGCGCCAGCCCGGGGAGCATCCCGTCGTAGTCCACGAAGGCGTAGTCGCGGTCGCGCGGGAGCGCGCGCCAGAGGTGGCCGCCGCCGGGCGCGGGGATGCTGGCCCACAGGTACTGGCCGCCGTGGCGGTCCCAGTCGCCCAGGAGGATGTCCACCAGCCGCACCGCCAGGTAGCCGCGGTCGTCCATCCGCTCCCCCGGCCCGGCCTGGAGCGCCACCAGGAACGAATCGGTCTCCATGATCCGGGTGGCGCCGGCCAGCCCCTCGATGGGGGCGGTGATGGGCCCGGGCGCCGGGCGCGCCTCCAGCGTCCCCAGCATCCCCGCGAACTCCTGGCGGAACTCGCCCAGGCGCGGGTCGTCGGGGAGGACGAAGAGGATCTCGGTGGTGTGCGGCACCCCGGCGGCGGCCTCCAGCCGGTGCGCGATCACGCCGGCCCCCGGCCAGAGCGACGAGACCTGGTCCTGCACCACGTCCGACACCACGGTGTTCTGGAAGTCGGGGTGCAGCGTCTGGGTCTGGCGCTTGTCCACCGAGCGGAACGAGTAGTCGCGCCCGTCGGCGCCGCGGAAGCGCAGCGAGCGCGTCTGGTTGCCGCCCCCGGTCTCGGTGACCGCGAGCCCGCCGGCGAAGCTCCCCAGGTCGAGCACGGGCACGGAGACGGGCGCCGTCCACAGCTCGCGGTACGAGCGGCCGAACAGCGTGCGGCGCAGCGCGCCGGCCTCGTAGCGCGGCCCGGCCACCACGGTGCGCTCGGCGCCCTGGGCGGCGAGCGCGGCGGGGAGGAGCGCCGCGCCGAGGACCGCCGCGCGGAGGGTGGGGCGGCGGGTCATCGCGGGGCTCCGGGGGCGGTGGGCGGGGGCGGCGGGGGCGCCGGCACGGGGGCGGGCGGGGGCGCGGGCGTAGGTGTCGGCGTGGGCGACGACGGCGGCGCGGGCGCCGGTGCCGGCTCGGGGGCGGGCGGCGGCGTGGGCGCGGGCGGCGGCGCCGAGGTCGACCCCGGGACGGGGGTCGACGGCGCCACCGGGGTGTGCGGCGTGGTGGGGTTCGCGTCGGCCTCGGGCACCAGCGGCGGGGTGTCGAGCCAGGTGGAGAAGTCTTCCTTGGCCTGCCCCTGCGCGTCGACCACCTTCACCGAGATGCGCACGCGTCCGTCGCGCAGGAAGGCCATCTCCGTCCACCCGCTGGCCCGGCGCGCGTACATGGTGCCGGCGATGGCCCGCGACTGCGTGGTGTGGTTGTAGATGCCGGCCCCGCTCACCACCAGGTAGCGCGCGGGCGGATGCCGCAGCACCTGCAGGTTGTGCTCGTGCCCGGCGGCGTACACCAGCGGCGGGTTGCGGGCGAAGGCGCGGGCGAGCGACTCGCGGAGCACGCGGTACTGGGTGCCCGTCACGTCCTGCTTGGCGAACGCCCCGGCGCCCGACCAGCGCGCCCACGGGTGCAGCGGGAAGAGGTAGGTGGGCCAGTCGAAGTAGCCGCCGTGCTGCCCGCCCGACACCAGCGGGTGGTGGGCCACCACCACGGTGCGGCGGCGGCCGGCGTTGGCCAGGTCGGCGTGGATCGAGTCGACCACCTCCTCCTCGGTGCGCGCGCGGCACCCTTCCGCGCGCTCGCCGTAGGGGCGGGGGTGCGGCGCCTGCAGCCACCACTGCGTGTCGAGCACGAGCACGCGCAGGTAGCTGCCGAAGTCGAGCGGCACGGGGCCGGGGCAGCCGTTGCTGGGGAGCACCTTCACCAGGTCGCCGCCGCGCCGGTTCACGTAGCGCTCCTGGGCGCGGATCACCTCGAGCCCCGCGGCGCCGCCGGCGTCCCAGTCGTGGTTGCCGGGCACCAGCACGCCGCGGGTTCCCGTCTCGAGCAGCACGTCCATCTGCGCGTTGAGGATGCGCTCGTTCTCGCGGCGCTCGGCGGCGCTGCTGTCGCGCACCATCCCGCGCGGGTACACGTTGTCGCCCAGGAACACCACGAAGGTGGTCTTGGACTGCTTGGTGAGCTGGTCGCGCAGCGCCCGCAGCACCGGCTCGCCGCCCGGCGCGGGAAGCCCCGCGTCGCCGATCAACACCAGGTTCAGCTCCAGGGTGTCGGTCTCCATCAGCCCGGGGATCACCCGGCCCAGCCCGCGCACGTACTGGAAGCACCCGCTCAGCGTGAGCGCCGCCACCCCGGCCAGGGCGGCGGTCGCGATCCGTCCCCGCATCTTCATCCGTTGTTTCCGCAGTGCCCGCGTGTGTAGGAAGTCGGCCCCGGCGACGGCTCAGCCGCCCTTGCGCCCCTTGCGCTTGCGGCGGCGGGTGCGGAAGGGAAGGTACTCGGCGGCGTCGACCTGCACCGACCAGCGCTCGTCCAGCGCGCCCACCATGTCGGCGGGCGAGACGCCCTTCTTCAATCGCACGAGGTATTCCAGCGTGTGCATCTCGCCCCCGCGCGGCACCACGTCGGCCAGGCGCCAGTCCTGCGCCAGGTCGGCGAGCGCCTCCTGCACGGTGGTGCGCGCCATGTCGGGCTCGCGGCTGTGCACCAGCAGCAGCCCGTCGGTGCGCATGTCCGTCTCGTACTGCAGCATCCGCCGCCGCACCGCCCGCTGCTGCACCGGCGTCTCGGCCACCAGCAGCTCGGCGTCGCCCACCGAAAGCACGCCGGTGCGGCCGAAGCTGCCGCTGTACAGCGAGCCGATGTTGTACTTCCAGACGGTCAGCACCACGAAGTTGAACGAGATGGAGATGGCCATCGCCACGTCCAGCGCGTTCACCCCGGCCGACAGTCCGCAGGCGATCACCAGGAAGATGTAGACGGCGTCGCGCGGGTCCTTCAGCGTGTTGCGGAAGCGCACCGCCGCCACGATCCCCGCGAGCGAGAAGGCCAGCGCCAGCGAGTTCCTCACCACCAGCGCCGTGCCGGCCACCACGATGGGGAGGATGATCACCGAGGCCACCAGCGCCGGGTCGTAGCGGAAGCGCTTGGTGACCATGTACACCCACGCCACGGGGATCACCAGCGACAGCGCGCCGGCGATCACCAGGAAGGTGGTGAGCAGCCGCTGCAGCGCCTCCTGCAGCGACAGCTTGGCCCCGAACTGCGCCGTCCCCGGCCCCGCCGACATCAGCCCGCCCTCGCGCTCGGGGAGCAGCGTCGACTCCACGAAGGCGTTGCGCACCGCGGGCACGAAGTAGACCAGCACCACCATCACCGCCAGCAGCACGATGTAGTACAGGGCCAGGCGCAGGTAGGGCCGGCTGCGCCCCTCGAACATCCTCTCGAAGATGGTGCGGCGGTGCTCGCGGGAGCGCGGGGTGCGGATCGCGCTCCCCGGCGTGGGGGGCGCGTACGGGCTGGCGGCCTGCGAGGAGAGGAGCGTTTCCGACTCTCCGCGCGGCACCACGGGCTCGCCCGCGTGGTCCTGGTCTCTGGGCATGGTTGCCGGTATTGCGGCGCTGGGTGGGTGTGGGGTGGGATCGCGCGCCCGCGACCAGCACGAAGCGCGCCGACGTTACAATAGGTTTCGACGTCGGCGGAAACCAGCCCGGGCCGCGATCCGTGCTCGATTTTGCCTTCTCCCGCTCCCTGTCCGCGGTGATTCGCGGGCCTCGCGATGTTTTACGCGGAGTCAGCGGAGTTAGCGGAGTGAACGGAGCCCGTCCTCGGCTTCATCTCGATCGCCATGGATCGTTCGGGGATTGGTGCCATGTTTTCTCACAGAGGACACAGAGGACACAGAGGACACGGAGGACACGGAGGGAATTCTCTGTGTCCTCTGTGGCCTCTGTGAGAGAATCAGGTCAGGCCGGAACCGGAAGGATGCCTTGGAAAGCGCCTGCCATCGCCCCAGCCACGGCCATGACGCAGAAGAGCCCGGGCGGGATGCCCGGGCTCTTCTGCGATCGACGTCGTTCCCCGTGCCCTCAGACCGAGTTGCCGATGGAGAGGCGGGGGAGGCCCAGGCTCTCCACCACGGGCTGCTGCGGCTCCGGCTCCACCGGCGGGAGGGTGCGGCCCTCGCGGGCGGCCTGGCGCTCGGCCTTGCGGCGGACGCGGCCGCTTTCGCGCGTGCCCTCCAGCTCCTCCAGGAAGCGCTCCGACGCGGTGGCGAACGCGCCCTGCTTGCGCAGCTCGGTCAGCAGCACGCCGGTGAACTCCTGCACCGCGCGGCGCAGCGAGCTGTCGCTGGCGTAGCCGCAGGTGTAGGCCACGCTCAGCACCGTCTGGCCGGGATCGTCCAGCAGCTCGCAGGCGAGCAGCACGCGCATCCACGCCAGGATGCGGCGTGGGGGCGGCAGGTCGGCCTGCTCGGCCCAGCGCAGCAGGGTGCGCTCCGACAGCCGCAGCGAGGCGGCCAGGTCGCGCCCGTGGCCGCCCTCGGCCACCACCTCGGCGGCGGCCATCAGCAGCGTGCGCGCGCGGCCGCTGAGCGTGGTGGGGAGCGAGCGCTCCAGCAGGCTCTGCAGCGGGCGCCCCTGCGCCGAGCGCAGCCGGCGGCTGATCGCCTCGAGGGTGTCTTCCTCGTCCAGCGCGATCACCTCCTTCACCCCCCACTCGCCCAGCGTGCGCAGGTCGCGGACGCGCTGGCGCTTCACCTCCAGCGCCGCGATCACGGTGGCGGTGGGGTGCTCCCACAGCAGCGAGCGCAGCTCGGGCGCCAGCTCGGCCTCGGCGCCGTAGCTGTGGGTGTACGGGTCCACCACCACCAGCGCGGCGGGGGGGGCCTCCTTTAACGCCTTGCGCAGGTCGGGCCAGTCGTTCACGAACTGGCTCTTGAAGCGCTGGCTGCCGATCCGCCGCAGCCGCTCCTTGAACACGGCGTCGGAGTGCAGCACGATCAGCGGACGAAGTACGGCCTGCATATCCTGTCGTTCCGGTTCCCGGTGGACGAGGGGTGTGTCGTCTCGCGGCATACGCCAGACGACAGTCAAGGTAATCGCGCCGCACCCCGATGTCCAGCTTCTCTCGTCCCGCCCCACGCTCGGAGTCGGCGAATCAGCCACGGGCGGGAGGGCGGAGGGCTGGGACATCGATGGTACAGCCGGGCGCGTCAAAGGTTGCTCGCGGGGTGAACGGACGTTTGTCGTTGCGGGGAGCGCACCTGAAATGCCTTCGTAATAATCTGCCAAAGCGTTGACTTACTTGAGGTTGACTCCGTGAGTGGTGCCGGTTCACGTGATCTTTGTATCAGTTGGAGGCTCAGCCTTGCTCTGAATCCGCGATTCTGATTATCGTTTGCATCCGCGGGGGTGACGGCTGATGTGCGCCTTTGCGAGTGATTCGCCCGGGCGGCTGCATCGACCCTGCCGCCGCCGGAGGGCACCCGTGCCGTTTCCCACGCTCTACTTCCCCCGCCGCCCCTTCTTCGCCCGAGTCGCGGGGCGCCCAGAGGTGATATGATTCGAACGGCTCAGCCTTCCCCCTCTGCTCCCGGGACCGCCGCCCCGTGGGGCGCGTCCGGGCTGGGCGACCTGCCGCTGGCCCCCTGGACGCGCGACGTCCGCCCGTCCACCATCGGGGCGATGCTGGGGCTGATGGCGCGCCCGGGGGTGATCTCCTTCGCCCTGGGCCTTCCCGCCCCCGAGCTGTTCCCGGTGGACGACTACCTGGCCGCCGCCGAGCGCGTGCTGCGCGGCGACACCGGGGCGCTGCAGTACAAGCCGCCCTTCGCCCCGCTCAAGGAGCAGGTGGCCGCGCTGATGAAGGCGCGCGGGGTGGAGTGCTCGCCCGGGCAGGTGTTCCTGACCACGGGCGCGCAGCAGGCGCTGGCGCTGCTGTCGCGGCTGTTCCTGGAGCCGGGCGGCACGGTGATCTGCGACGGGCTGGTGTACATGGGCTTCCAGCAGGTGATCGAGCCGTACACGCCGCGCATCCTCCCGGTGGACAGCGACCTGGAGACGGGGATCGACGTGGACCGGATCGAGGCGTACCTGGCCGCCGGCGAGCGCCCGGCGTTCATCTACTGCATCACCGACGGCCACAACCCGCTGGGCGTGAGCGTGAGCCTGGAGAAGCGGATCCGCCTGGCCGAGCTGGCCCGCCGCTACCGCGTGCCGGTGATCGAGGACGACGCCTACGGCCTGCTGCACTACGGCGACGCCCTGCCGCCGCTGCGCGCGATGGAGGACCGCTGGGTCTTCTACGTGGGCTCGTTCAGCAAGGTGATGGCGCCGGGATTCCGCGCCGGCTGGGTGATCGTGCCGCCCGAGCTGGCGTCGGTGATGGGGTGCGCCAAGGACGGCGCCGACATCGACACCTCCACCTTCGCGCAGCGGCTGGTGGCCGAGTACCTGGCCGCCGGCGGCTTCGGCGCGCACCTCGACCGCGTGCGCGACGCGTACCGGCTGCGGCGCGACACCATGCTGGACGGCATCCGCCGCCACTTCCCCGCGGGAACGCGCCACAGCGTGCCCCGCCACGGCGCCCTGGTGTGGGCCGAGCTCCCCGGCGGCTACGACACCGGAGCGCTCCTCCCCTCGATCCTGGAGACCGAGGGCGTGGCGTACGTCCCGGGGAGCGCGTTCAGCTTCGACGGGCGGCTGGGCACGCCGGCCCTGCGCCTGAACTTCAGCTACCCCAGCGTCGCGCAGATCGAGGACGGGATCGCGCGGCTCGGGCGCGTGCTGCGCGCCCAGGCACCCCGCGCGGCGGCGTGAGTCGGCGTGAGTCGGCGTGAGTCGGCGTGAGTCGGCGTGAGTCGCCGGCCTGAGCCGCGTCCGGCCGGGGCTGCTCGTCCCCAAGGCCGGACATCACCTGGATTTCGGGGCTGACGGATAGTCAGCAGCATGTCGCGGGTGTCCAGGGGCGAATGAATTCGCGGCAACAACCACACGAAGTCCGCCTTCGCGGACTACTGGCTTCGGCTCGACCACGTTTCCGCGAGCGCAAGAAGTCCCGCGGAGTCCGAGGTAGCTCCGCGCGAGAGGAAGGAGCCGGCGCGAAGCGCCCCAAGTCCCTCTCCCAGGTTGTTTGGGTTGTTTTGGGAGAGGGACAGCCGCGAAGCGGCAGGGTGAGGGCCCCGCCGGGTTCATCGACGAATTCCACCGCAGCAACCACACGGCGTCCGCTTTCGCGGGCGGCAGGGTTCATCTCGACGGCGGTAGCGGTGCGATCGTCTCCGCACGCGTCGAACGGCCGAAAATCTCCACAACTCCCGCACTTTCGCGCCCCGGAGCTCATGCCCGCCGGGGACGCACCTCTTCGTGCCTTTGCAACGGGGACCCCGTGATCGCTGGAACGATGGACGCGAACCCCTCCACCGGCTGCATCCACCGGCTGTTCGAGGCGCAGGCACGCGCGCATCCAGGCCACGACGCGCTGCGCTGGCGCGGCGAGACCGTGCCCTACGGCGAGCTGGACGCGCGCGCCAACCGCCTGGCGCACCACCTCCGCGCGCTCGGCGCGGGGCCCGAGGTGGCGGTCGGCGTCT
>Ga0190275_10003199_pt1 | contig 11641 bp, 10 predicted proteins | sample Popmic550T_FD_133745 | JGI IMG/M metagenome (GOLD analysis project Ga0190275, IMG submission 133745) | Populus adjacent soil microbial communities from riparian zone of Yellowstone River, Montana, USA - 550 T | ecosystem: Environmental > Terrestrial > Soil > Riparian zone > Trees stand | place... | reverse complement strand
TGATCACGCCCTCTTGCCGGGGAGCGTAATTGTTTCCGTCAATCCATCGAATGCCGATTTCCCCTTTCGCCGGAGGACGCGCATTTGGCTCGTTGATTTCGAATTTGATGCCGGAAGCGTCTTTGCCCGGGCAATCAGTGACGAACGCGACGGCTGCATCGCGAGCCGGCATTTCCCACAGCCGATCAAGTGGCGATGGCTTTACCCGATCGTCCCACTCGTAGTCCGATCTTTGGGTAACGGGCGCCTTTTGTCCGGTGATAAGCACGAGCAGTTCCGCGTCAGTTTTGTCTTTCAGGGACGCCGCCGCCGAATTCGGCGAGGGGGTGGGGGATTGATCCGCGAATGCACTCTTCGTCGCAAGAAAGCCAGCGATGCATGTTAGCGCGCAAAATTGGCGGGCGATACTCCGCTTCTCAGGTGGAGCGAGCAATCGAGCTGGGGAGATCAAATGTGGGAAGCGCACGGACCTTGCGGCTACTGAAAGTTCACGGGGAGATTAGCACCCGCGGGAGGCGAACCGAGAACATTCTCAAGCGAAGCGCCTACTCTTGAACGCTGGTCTGCTTGACCACCGCGGCAACATGAAGTCCCGCAACATCCGCATGGCTCTCGTCATCGGAGAAGAGAACGACATATGTCCCTTTGGGATTTACGGCGGCGTGGTCGGGCGTCGGAACGGTGTATTCGCGACCGTCACTCGTTCGGACGGTGAAGGGCGAGAACGGGGTGGTATGCAACAGCTCTTTGATGCGGGGGATCATGCCGGCAGCCTATCCCAAATCGAAGGCGGTCTCAATCGCCGAGAGCGCCCGTTATTCGTAGCGGAGCGACGAGACGGGGTCGACCTTGGTCGCACGGCGGGCGGGGAGGTAACCGGCGAGGAGGGCGATGATGATGACACAGGCGGGGACGGCCACGAACGTGACGGTGTCGTGGACGGTGATGCCGAAGAGGATGGTGCTGAGGAAACGGGAGAGGAAGAAGGCGGCGATGAGGCCGGTGAATTCCCGGGGCGGTGAGTTGAAAGTGCGCGCGAGCCTGGCGAGCGCAACGAGATTAGCTCAGGACACCGGATGCACCCATGAAGGGAACGGTGGAATCCACAAATACGTCACCCATACTCCCTTGCCACGGTTCGCGAGGGCGATGATCCCAGCAGACGCCGCGATACCAACGCCGACGACGAAGGCGAGGGGGGGACCGACGCCGGGGATGAAGCTGAGCGCAGAGGAGATCGCCGCTCCTATTCCCATCCCGGTTGCCAGGTCGCTGCACGCCTGAGGCGACAGCGTGAGCACCAGCCCGTGAATTTTGGCTTCCGCCCTGATATAATCGGGATCGGTGTTCGTGGTCGTCTGGACCCCGGAGTTCCCTGATGCGAGGTGCTTGAGCATGTCAACCATGTTCGGATTCTCTACAGCGGTCCGTACGGCCTGTTCAACGGCCTTGCCGGCCTCCTCTGTCTCCACCTCCCAGCCCTCGGCTTTGAGTTCATCGAGGGCCGATGCGATCAGCCTCTTCTTGAGGGCGGGATCTTTCTGGGCGCGTCCGAGGAGATCGGCCCAGATGCTAACGTAGTCTTTGGCGGTCTTCTGCTAGTTGCTCATGGTGATTCCTATGTTGGGGGTTGGTTCGGCTGTTCTACGACGAGTGAGGAAATCGTTGGTCGCAGAAACGTGCGGGGAAACTTCAAGCGCGGGGGCACGTCGAAGAAGCTATCGTGAATCGAAAATGAAAAGCAATCGGAAAACTCAGAGCTACGCTCACTCGTAGCGCAGCGAACTGACCGGATCGACGCGGGTGGCGCGGCGGGCGGGGAGGTAGCCGGCGAGGAGGGCGATGATGATGAGGCAGGCCGGGACCGCCACGAACGTGACGGTGTCGTGGACGGTGATGCCGAAAAGGATGGTGCTAAGGAAGCGAGAGAGGAAAAAGGCGGCGATGAGGCCGGCGACGACGCCCATGGCGGTGAGCTTGAGGGTGCGGCCGAGGATGAGTTGCAGGATGTTGGCGCGGGTGGCGCCGAGGGCCATGCGGATGCCGATCTCTTTGTAGCGCTGCGTGACGAGATAGGCGATGACGCCGTAGATGCCGAGGCAGGCCAGGGTGAGCGCGAAGATGGAGAAAACGCCGATGAGCCAGGTTCGGAAGCGCGGTTGCGCGATGGAGTCGTCGATGAGCGATTCCATGGTGTTGATGCGCACAACCAGATTGGGATCGAGCCGGTTAATGGTGCCGCGCAGAAGCGGGGCGACGCTCGCGGGAGCGCTCGAGCGCACGACAAAATTGAGCTGGCGACCAACGAAGGTAAGGGCGCCCGCGGGAGCTTGCGGATAGGGGACATAAATTTCGGCGTCGGGCGCGACATCGAGACTGCTGTGTTTGATGCTGCCGCAAACGGCGACGATGGAAAGCCAGTCGCGCCCGAAGCGGATCCGTTTGCCGAGCGGGCTTTCGTTAGGCCAGAACCGTTGGGCGAAAACTTCGTTCACGATGGTGACAGCGGGCGCCGTTTCGTTGTCGTGCTCGGTGAAATCGCGGCCTTGCTTCAAGGGGATTTGCATCGTGGCGAAATAGCCGGGGCTGATCGGACGAATCTGGGCGTTGTATTGCACACCGGCGGCGGCGGGCTGGCCTTCGACCTCGTAGCTGTTGCCCCAACTGTTGCCGCCGAAGGGCAGATGCGTGACGACGCCCGCCGACTCGACGCCCGGAAGCGCACGCACTTTATCAAGGGCTTCCTGATAGAACCGAAGCATCTGAGCTGCCTCAGGGTAACGGTCCTGCATGAGAGCGGTGTCGGCGACGACCAGATTCTGCGAACGGAACCCAGGATCGGCATGGAGGAGCGCGATAAAGCTGCGGAGCATCAGCGCGCAACCGACGAGCAGCACGCAAGCGAGGGCGACTTCGGCGAAAACGAGCGCGCGGCGCGTGCGTTCGGAACCGGCGCTGCTGCTCGAGCGGGTCGCGCCCTTGAGCGCGTCCTGCAGGTTCGTGCGCGAAGCGGCGAAGGCGGGGCCGAGGCCGAAGAGAATTCCAGACGCGGCGGAGACGAGGAGCACAAAGCCGAGCGCCCAGCCGTCGAGCTCCGCATGCGCGAGCTGCGGAAGATTGTCGGTGGCGAAATGCTTTAGGAGATCCAGCCCCCACGCGGCGATGCCGATCCCAAGCGCGCCACCGATGCAGGCGAGCAGCGCGGCTTCGGTGAGGAGCTGCGCGATCAAGCGCGGACGGCTGGCGCCCATGGCGCTGCGAATGGCCATTTCCGATTGCCGGGAGCTGGCCCGCGCCAGCATGAGATTGGCGACATTCGCACACGCGATGAGGAGGAGGAACGCGACCGCGCCGAGCAACACGAGCAGCGGCCGGCGCAGATCGCCGGACATCATTTCCTTGAGACTGACCGCATAAAACCGGCGCACAGTGTCGTCCTCCGGCGCATTCACGCGGGTGCCGAGCAGTTCGTTCTCGGCCTCCAGGCGCTCCAGCGTGCCGCCGGGTTTCAGCCGGCCAAGGACGCGGAGAAAATGCGCGTCGGGGTTCTCCTGATAGACGCCGCCGTCCATCGCGGCCGGGACCCAGAGTTTTATCTCGCGTCTGGGGAAGTCGAAGCTTTCGGGCATGACGCCGACCACGGTGTAGGGCTTGCCATTCATGGTGATGGCCTGGCCGAGGACGTCGGAGCGCATGGCGAATTTTTCCCGCCAGAAGGCGTGACTGAGAATAACCACGCGATCCTGGCCGGTCCTGGCTTCCGCTTCCAAAAAGACGCGTCCGAGCGCGGGCGCCGCGCGCAGCGTTTGGAAAAACGACGGAGTCACGAAATGACCAATCGCCAGCTCGGGCTCACCTCGGCCGGTGATGGTGAAACCGGAACCGGTCATGACCGCGAGATTCTCAAAGAGCTGGCTCTGTTGACTCCAGACCGTGAACTCGCGCGTCGAAAACGAGACGCGTTTTTCCTGCGGCAAATCCTGCCAGAGCATCACGAGCCGATCGGCTTCCGGGAAAGGCGGGCCTTTCAGCAGGACCGAATTCACGATGGTGAACATGAGCGCGGTGCTGCCGATGCCGAGGGCCAGCACCAGGGCGACGGTGAGCGAGAAGACAGGCGCTTTGCGCAGGGTGCGAAAGGCGAAGCGCACATCTTGCAGCCGCGTTTCGAAAAAATGTCCAAGGCGGACATCGCGCACTTGTTCCTTCACCTGCTCGGCGCCGCCGAACTCAACGAGCGCGGCGCGGCGCGCGTCTGCCTCAGTGAGGCCGTCTTTCATCTTCCGTTGCGTCGCAAGATCGACATACGAACTGACTTCATCGGCGAGGTCTTGTTCGACCTCGCGCCGGCGGGTGATGTTGCGGAGAAGGGCTCGGAGGCGCATGACGAGCGGCGAGACGGGTTATTCGTAGCGGAGCGCGATGACTGGATCGACGCGAGTAGCCCGGCGCGCGGGAATATAATTCGCGACCAAAGCAACCGCTGCGAGCACGAGGGAGACGCCGAGAAAGGTCGGCGCATCCGTCGCGGTCACGCCGAACAAAAGGCTCGCCATGACCCGGGTGAGCAACAACGAGGCGGCGACGCCAATGCCGATACCGATGAACGTCAGCAGCATGCCGTTGCCGACCACGAGCCGCATAATATCAGCTCGCGTGGCGCCCAACGCCATCCGGATGCCGACTTCGTGGGTGCGTTGCGTGGCGGAATAATTCATCACGCCGTAGAGGCCGACGGATGCCAGGACGAGCGCGACGCCGGCGAAGATCGAGAGCAGCAGCGTGTTGAAACGCGGCCGCGCGATCGATTTTGCGATGACCTGCTGCATCGTGCGGACGTCCGCGACCGGCTGTTCCGGATCGAGCGCCCGAATTTCCTTTTGCACAGCCGTCCCGAAACGCGCCGCATCGCCGGAGGTGCGCACCACCAGTGCCATGCCGGAATACGGCACCCGCCAATGCGACCAGTAGATGGCGGGCTCCGGTTCCTTATTGAGCGCGCCTTCCCGGATATCGCCGACAACGCCGACGATTTCGTCGGGCCCGCTCCCATCCCAGAAAACTTCCATCTGCTTTCCGACTGGGTCCACGCCCCCGAAATATTTCTTCGCCATCGTTTCGTTGATTAACAGCACGCGCGATTCTTTCACGTCGCGTTCATTGAGCAGCCGGCCTTTCAGCAACGGGATGCCCATCGCTTGAAAATACCCTGGCGTGATCACGCGGACCTCCACGCCAGGCTCCTGGCCTGGTGCGGCGGGAGGTTCTCCCACGACCCTGAAGGAATCGCGCGAGGCGAGGCCGGTGAGGGGCAGATAGCTGATGGCGCCCACCGCCTGCACACCCGGCAACGCGGCGATGCGCTCCTGCGCCTGCTTGAAGAAATCGACGATCTGGTGCGGCTCCGTGTATTTTTTGCGCGGCAACTGGGCGCGCATCGTTAGCACGTTCTCCGGGTTGAAACCGGTCTCGACCGATTGCAGCCGCATGAAGCTGCGGATCATGAGCCCGGCGCCGACCAGCAAGACGAGGGCAAGCGAGACTTCCGCCACGACAAAGATGTTGCGGAAGGTCCGGCTCCGGCCGCCGGTTGAGCCGCGAGAGCCTTCTTTGAGCGCGTCGTTCAAATCCGGCCGAGACGCCTGGAGTGCCGGGATCAGGCCAAAGAGGATGCCGGTGAGTAATGAAATTCCAAAGGTGAAGCCGAGCACGCGCGGATCGATGGTGATCTCATTCAAGCGCGGGATGTTATCCGGCCCGAAGGCGATCAGGACCTGAATCCCCCAATAGGCGAGGAGCACGCCGAGCACGCCGCCCATCAGCGCGAGCAACACGCTCTCCGTCAGCATTTGCCTGACGAGCCGCATGCGGGTGGCTCCGAGGGCCGCGCGGAGGGCGAGCTCTTTCTGGCGCGCCGCCGCCCGCGAGAGCAGGAGATTGGCGACATTCGCGCAGGCGATCAGGAGCACGAAAGCAACCGCGGCGAGCAACACGATCAGGATCGGGCGGATCTCGCCGACGACCTGCTCGTGCATCGGGACCACATTGACGCCCCAGCCGGTGTTCTTTTTCGGAAACGCCTGCTCGAGCTGCTTGGCAATGCCGGCCAACTCGCCTTGCGCCTGCTGCACCGTCACAGCCGGCTTCAGGCGCGCCACGGCGCGGAGATAGCGGCCCGTTTTTTCGCGATAATCGATCGCGGGATCGAGCGCCAGCGGCATCCAGGACCTCACCTGGTTATCGAGAAAATGGAATCCCGACGGCATGACGCCGACGATCGTGCGTTGCCGGCCGCTAATCGTCGCCTGCTTGCCGACGATCTGCGGATCTGAAGCGAACCGCGTTTGCCAAAGCTCATGACTGAGAATGATGACGAGATCGTTCCCGACCGTGTCTTCTTCCGGCAGGAACGAGCGGCCGACGAGAGGCTGCACTCCCAGCGCGGCAAAGAACGGCTGGCTGACGAATTGCGCCTTGATCTCCTCCGGTTCGCCGGTGCCGCCTGTGAGATTGACGCGCTGGTCCCCTACCGCGGCCATTTGCTCGAACGAGGTGCTTTGCTTTTGCCAATCGAGAAAATTCGCGGGCGAGATGACATTCTGCATCTGCCTCCGTGTATCGGTGACACTCCGCTCCCAGAGCATGACGATGCGGTCGGGATTCGCATAGGAAAGCGAGCGCAGGAGAACGCCGTTGATCACGCTAAATATGGCGGTGTTCGCCCCGATGCCGAGTGCGAGGGCGATGACGGCGGTGAGCGTGAAGCCCGGTTTTTTCAGCAACGACCGCATTCCGTATCGCAAATCCTGAAAGAAGATCTCGATCGCGAACCCGGTCCGGCTCGCGCGCACTTCTTCTTTCACCTGCTCGATGCCGCCCACTTCCACCATGGCCGCGCGCCGCGCCTCCCGTTCATTCATGCCTTCTTTCATTTTTTTCTCCGTTAGTAACTCCACATACGAGCCGACCTCCTCCGTGAGCTCGCGGTCCACCTGACCTTTGCAAGTCGTGTTGCGGAGGAGACTCCCGGCTCGTGAAAAGAGCGTTGTCATGTCAGCTCGCGCGGAGCGCGCTGCCGATAGCCAGCGAGATGCGCTGCCAATCTTCCGTCTCGGTTTCGAGCTGACGGCGCCCGGCCTTGGTCAGGCTGTAAAATTTGGCGCGGCGATTGTTCTCGGATTCGCCCCATTCCGCCTTGAGCCAGCCCGCTTCCTCCATCCGGTGCAGCGCCGGAAAGAGCGAGCCTGGCTTCACGTCGAAGGTGCCGTTCGTGATTTGACTGATGCGGTTCGAAACGCCGAGGCCGTGGAGTGATTGCGCCGAGAGCGCCTTCAAGACCAGCAGGTCCAGGGTTCCCTGCAAAAGATCCGCCTTCAGGTCGTCGTCACGTGTGCTCATATAGAGAATCTGTATGAGGCTCCTATAGACTGTCAATAGGAGAATGCAAAAATTTGTCTTCACCGGGAACAGCGCCGCCGTTTTCCGCTTTTGTCTGGAAGACCCGTCAGGGTCGAAGCACCCGGCCAAACCGGCGGACTTGCGAAAGGAGCGGCCTCGGTGTGAGACAATAAGCGGGCGTGATCGGGCAACCGCCCTGGCGGAGGCCCTCCGCCGCCCAGGTATTGCAGGTGCGGAAGGCCGAATAGGTGCCGCGAGCGCGATACCATCCTTTTTCCAGGCGAAGGGGCCGTCCCGCGTCGTCGAGTGCGTAGGTTTGCTCGATGTGCCGGCAGAGACGGGCGAAGCCGCGATCGGACAGATCGACCTGGATCACGGTGAAACGCGGCGACCTAACTTTCTGGCCGACCGCGCTGAACCCATCGGCCAGCAGCACGGTCCGCTTGGAGCCGGTGAGGGCCTTTGCGGCGATGGCCGTGGTGAGGGGCTTGCGATACCCGTCATCCTCGCCCCAGCCAATCTCCAGGTATTTGAATTTCGCGTAATCCCGGTGGGCTGGCCAGAGGCCTGCGGGGATGTCGGCTCTCTTCACGGCGAGGCCGGTATGGAGCGAGCCATGATGGATTACATAAATGGACCTCGGCGTTTCGCCCGGTCGAGGCGGGTAGAGCGACTTAATTGGCCCGGCGCAGCCTGTTACGAATAAAACGGCGAGGAAAACAGATCCGGCTTGCACAATCTGGCGAGCCCAAAACCGGGGCGATTCGAGGCAATTCCTCATCCGAACACTTCGCAGGAGACCGGAAGTTTTCAACGGAGCGGAACCATATCTGCTGCCTTCAGAGGGGTGAAGCAAATCAACCCACTTCCAGCCGTCCGAGCATTTACTTATTCCGTGAAAAAAAGCGCAAAAAATCGTTTGCGCATGTCTCCGATCAAGTGCATAGGGGGCGCTCCCGTGCGAAAAATTACTCTCCTACTTACTGTTGTCCTTGGTGGCGCTTTTGCCGCCTCAGCTTCTGCGGCCAAAACCGAAAGCCTCAATTTCAAACCGTCATTCGTTTTCAAGGATCGCTCTGGCAAAACCGTTTCGGCCCCCGTCGTCGAGGAATACCAGAAAAAAAAGCTCGTTTTCCCGATCGCAAAAATTGACCCCCGCCTCGACCCCAGGCTGATGCGGGCGGCGTCGATCGCCCAGGAGCGCTCCCACGCCCATTCAAAATCGCGCTGCTGGAGGTATGTAAAGGAAGCCCTCCTCGCCTCGGGCGTGATCGATTCCCGTCCGAAAACCGCGCTGGCCAAGCAGGCCGCCAATGAGCTGGTCCAGGATTACGGCTTCCGGAAACTCCCTATTCGCGATCCGTTTGCCGCGCCCATTGGCTCGATCCTGGTCTATAATGCCCGCGGGGCAGCCGGCCACGTCGAAATCCGTACTAAGAACGGCTTTGTCAGTGATTTCCGATCGAAGACCCCCTCGCGCCGCCCGCTTATGGGCGTTTACGTGAAGGGCTAGTCCGCTCTTAACACGGCCTATTTCTACGCGCCCAGCCGTTCGCGGCCGTGAGGTGTCTCGAGCTCCAGCATTGGCCCGATTGGCACAATGCGCGTGGGATTAATATCGTCGTGCGTCACGTAGTAATGGCGCTTGATGTGATCGAAGTTCACCGTCTCGGCCACGGCGTCGTGCTGGTAAAGGTCGCGCAGGTAGGGCCAGAGGTTCGGGTAATCGACGATGCGGCGCAGGTTGCATTTGAAGTGGCCGTGATACACGGCGTCGAAGCGAATCAGGGTGGGGAAGAGACGCCAGTCCGCTTCAGTCATGCGCTCGCCGAATAGGTAGCGCCGCGTCGCGAGACGGGCGTCCAGTTCATCGAGGGTCTCGAACAGCCTTTTCGCGGCACGCTCGTAAGGTTTCTGCCGTGTCGCGAAGCCGGCAAGATAAACGCCATTGTTCACTCGCTCGTAAATCGTCTGGTTCAGCGCGTCGATGTCGCTTTGGAGATCAGCGGGGTGGAAGTCGTAATCGTTGGTCGCGAAGCCGGCGAATTCGGCGTTGAGCATGCGCAGCAGGTCGTCGTCCGAATTGCTCACGATGCGTTTCGTCTTCTTGTCCCACAGCACCGGCACGGTCACTCGTCCGCGGTAATTCGGATCGGTCGCGGAATACGCTTCGCTCAGAAACTTGAAGCCTTTGATTGGATCCTCTGAGTGGCCCGGCCCTTCGCGAAAAGCCCAGCCGCGCTCGTCTCGCACCGGATCGACCACCGTCATCCCAATCACCTCTTCCAGCCCCTTCAGCTTGCGCAGAATGATCGTGCGATGCGCCCACGGGCAGGCGAGTGAGACGTAGAGGTGATAACGGCCGCGTTCCGGCTTGTAGGGCGTCGATCCATCGCGCTTCACCCAATCGCGGAAGGCATCTTCCTGGCGTTTGAACGCGCCGGTCTTGGTTTGTTCTTTTGGGAATTGAGCCATGCTGGATAGATAAGGCGCGGAAGCAAATGGAGCAATCGGCCGCGCAAAAACCGGCTCCAGTTATTGCTCTATTTTCTGGCAATTCTACGATTGTTTAGTCGATAAACCGTAATGGCAAAAAAAGTTCGATATTGACGCCGAAAAGGCTTGTCACGCTGGTACGCGGCTTGCATACACACAATGCGTGCAACGTTTTCTTTTTCTCGTTTTTCTCACTGCCTGCGCGCTGATAAGTACCACAGTGGACGTGCAATCCGCAGGACTGAACCGGTCCCCGGGGCGCTTCTATTACAGCAACTTTGACGGCTCGGTTGGCTCCGCCCGAATCATGCGCCGCTACTGGCGTGTGCCGGTGGTTCATCCCGATGCCAGTGTCGATTCTCGCCTCGACCCCCGTTTGCGGAAGGCTGCTTCCATCGCCCAGGACCGCGCCCACGCTCGCTCGAAGGCCAAGTGCTGGCGCGCCGTGAAGGAAGCGCTGGTCGCCTCCGGTGTGATCAGTTCCTACCCGAAGACAAACTACGCTTCCCAGGCCGGCGACGAGCTGGTGCGGAATTACGGATTCAAAAAGCTGCCGGTGCGTGATCAGTTCAAAGCGCCGATCGGCTCGGTGCTGGTTTTCGGCCACGGCACGACGGGTCACGTGGTCATCCGGACCAAGACCGGTTTCGCGAGTGATTACTGGACCCGGAACCGCTGCAAATATCCGTTAGTGGCGGTCTACGGAAAATTTTCTTCGTAAGCGGGCCAGCTCAACGGCTGAGGTCCGTGTCTTTCAGGTAGACCATCCCGAGATGGTCGATAAACGCATCGATCCAATCACGGCGGATTTGTTCCTGGGCCTGCTGAAGCGTGATTTGTTTCCGGGCGATTCGCTGGAGGAGAACCTCGGTCAGTAATTCCTTTCGCTCCCACCCATAGGGCCTGGCCCGCAAACTTTGCGGCCAAAGATTGTCGATCGTATCTGCGCCTCCGAGTTCCAAAGGAATGAGGTGATCGATCTTGAACGCGGGGCGGCTCGACCACGGCAGTTTGTATCGCGCAAAGACTTTCTGCTCCATCTCAACGGTCACGCCGCGCCGGTCGTCTTCGCTCTGCGCGACTCTCCCCGGCGTGAGTTTCGGATCCGGCAGCGACGCTTCCAAAGCGCGAGCGTCCGTCGCGAAAAGTAAACTCGCCAAAAACGCCAGGGTAATGATTTTACGATTCAATGCAGTGAGGTGACTCCTCTAATATCGCAGCAGCACCGCCGGATGACCTTTTGTTGCTTGTCATCCCGAGCCGCCAAGTCGGCGAGGGACCTCCCGGTCGAAGAGTAAATCACGCAAGTCCGCTATCGCGATCCACGAAGATCGGCGTGGCGAATATGATCCCGCTCGTTTGGGTGAACGCAGAGCGCGTGGGAGGTCCCTCGCCGTCTGCGCGGCTCAGGATAACCAGGCATTATCTCGACGCGCCTAAAAGGCGGAATTACTTCAGCAGGGTCTCGCGGATGAACTGGACCGTGCTGTAAAACTGGAAATCTGCGTTCTTCTTTTTCGCGAAGCCGTGGCCTTCGTCCTTCGCCATGAGAAACCAGACCGGCGTCCCTTGTTTCTTTAACGTCGCTACGATTTGCTCCGCCTCGGATTTCGGCACGCGCGGATCGTTCGCGCCTTGGACAACAAAAAGCGGCTTCGTGATTTTGTGCGCATTATTCAAAGGCGCCGTCCGCTCCATGAACTCCGCCATCTTCGGCTCGCGCTCATCGCCATATTCCACGCGGCGC
>Ga0190275_10003198_pt1 | contig 11643 bp, 11 predicted proteins | sample Popmic550T_FD_133745 | JGI IMG/M metagenome (GOLD analysis project Ga0190275, IMG submission 133745) | Populus adjacent soil microbial communities from riparian zone of Yellowstone River, Montana, USA - 550 T | ecosystem: Environmental > Terrestrial > Soil > Riparian zone > Trees stand | place... | reverse complement strand
GCGGTGCTTGACGAAGGTGCCGAACATCGCCGGCAGGGCGCTGGAGAAGATCACCGCCGTCGCCACCATGCCGGTGCCGACGAACTGGATGTAGGGGACGCCGTCGACTTCGTCGACCAGGGTGGCGCCGAGGCCGAGGCCGAAGGCGAGCAGGTAGACGATCGGTTCCAGCACGCTGGAGAAGGTCGTGCCCTTCCAGTAGGTGCGGAAGTTGGCCGCCTCACGGCTCATCACTCCGGCGATCGCCGCCGGTTCCAGCCGCCGCATCGAGCGGGCCCCGGCGCTCACTCGGCCTCCTCGCCGGTCAGCAGCACGAAGACGTCCTCGAGCGTGGCGGCGCGGATCACCGCGTCGTCGGGGATGGCGCCGTCGCCGGCGCGCTCGGAGCCGACGATCGCGATCGCCGGTCCGGCAGGGCGCACGCGCAGGCCCGCCGCCTCGGCCTCGGCCCGCAGCTCGGTAAGGCGCTGCGGCGGCGCGTAGATCTCGGCGGTCTGGCGGCCGGCGTGCTCGGCGATCAGCTCGGCCGGGTGGCCGCGGCTGATGATCGTCCCCTTGGTCATCACCGCGACCTCGTCGGCGAGGCGCTCGGCCTCCTCGATGTAGTGGGTCGACATCAGGATCGTCGTGCCGCGCGCTTTCAGCTCGCCGATCAGGCTCCAGAGCTCGGTGCGGATCTGCGGGTCGAGCCCGACCGTGGGCTCGTCGAGCAGGACCAGGCGCGGTTCGTGGACGAGGCCGCGGGCCAGCAGCAGGCGCCGGCGCATGCCGCCGGAGAGCTCGTCGACGGCGTCGCGGCGACGGTCGCGCAGGCGGGCGAGGTCGAGGGCGGCGTCGACCGCGGCGCCGACGTCCTTGACCCGGTACAGGCGCGCGTAGACCGCCAGGTTGTCCTCGACGGTGACGTCGACGTCGAGGTTGTCGAGCTGGGGGACGACGCCCATCTTCGCCCTGGCCGCCTTCGAGTCCGCGGGCAGCTCGTGTCCCAGGACCCGCAGCTGGCCAGCGTCCGGCAGCGCCTGGCCGGTCAGCAGCCGCATCGTCGTCGACTTGCCGGCGCCGTTGGGGCCGAGCAGGCCGAGGCAGATGCCCTCCGGGACCTCGAGGTCGAGGCCGTCGACCGCGGTGATCGATCCGAAGCGCTTGACGACGCCGCTGAGTTCGATTGCTGCCATGCGCCCGATGCTTTCACGGCGGCTGGCCAGACGGGGTGTGGCCGCCTTTTCACCCGCATAGCGGAGGAAATGACAACCGCGCTAGCGGGAGGCGAGGCGCTCGGCCAGCCATCGCCGCCGGCCCGCCGTCGGCCGGGCGCACGCGTCCGTCCTTCGCCTTCGCCTTCGCCTCGAACTCCGGCACGGGTGCCCGCACCGTCCGCTCGCTCACCTCGAGCCTGAGCGGCGCCATCGCCCGGTCGGCCAGCTCGTAGCCCCGATCCAGCTCGCCGCCCGGCGCCAGCGCGCGGAAGGAGCCGTAGAGCGCCACGATCGCGATCAGCGGCCCGCCGATCAGCCGCGGCACGAAGCTTTCGAGCGGGTAGATCGCGGGGACGGTGAGGAAGATCAGCAGCGTCACCACCATCCCCAGCCGCAGGCTGCGGATCACGACGAAGACCCCGGCCAGCCCGAACACCCCCGAACGCTTGAACCCCCCGGACACGCGGCGCAGGCTAATGGAAGACTGGCGGCGTGCTGGACGAGCGCTGGATCAGATCGCTGCATGTGGAGTCGATGCGGCGGGCGGACCTGCACGAGGAGCGCGACTCGCATGTGCTCTTCCAGGCCTCGACGATCGGCGCTCTGCTCGACGGCGCCTTCGAGGGCGACCTCAGCTTCGCCGAGCTGGCCGAGCACGGCGACCTCGGGCTGGGGACGCTGAACCGGCTCGACGGCGAGATGATCGCCCTCGACGGCGAGTTCTTCCGGGCCGATGTCGACGGCGCGATCCGCCCGATCGCAGCGGTGGAGCGGACGCCGTTCGCGGTGGTGACGCGGTTCGAGCCCGAGGTCGACGAGCGGTTCGAGGCGGCGCTCGCCCAAGCGGAGCTGCTGGCTCGGCTCGATGCCCTGGTGCCGCCGGCGGCCTCCTCCTGCGCGGTCCGGCTCGACGGCCGCTTCGAGCTCGTCCGCGCCCGCTCGGTGCCGGCCCAGAGCCCGCCCTACCGGCCACTGGCCGAGGTCGTCGCCGACCAGCACGTCTTCGAGCTCGAGGACGTGGACGGGACGATGCTCGGCTTCCGCTTCCCCGCCTATGTCGAGGGGATCGAGGTCGCCGGCTACCACCTCCACTTCATCAGCGCCGACCGCAGCCGCGGCGGGCACGTGCTCGACTCGCGCGCGGCCGCCGGCCTGCGCGCTCGGCTCGACCCCTCCGACGACCTGCATATAGAGCTGCCGCCGGCGATTGACCTCGCCGACCCCGACCTGGCGAGGGCGACGCACGAGGCGATCGTCCAGGCCGAGGGCGGTTAGGCCCAGCGCTCAAGTCGGCGCCCGCAGGAGCCGAAAGGGTGGGGGATGCATCTCGTCTCCGCCTCCTTCAAGCGCGAAGCCTTCGCCGTCGTCCTGGTCCTGCTGCTGGGGGCTGCCGTCTGCCTGGCCGCTGCCGCCGACTCCTCGGCCCGTCCGGCCAACCCGCGCTGGGTCACCGTCGTCCCCGACGGCAGCTACGGCGTCGACCGGCCTGCCCGCGGCGAATACATCGTCTTCACGGTCCGCAACCGCAAGGTCCGCGACCTCAACCTGCAGATCCAGGTCACCTGCCAGGCCTCCGACACCCCTTATTCCGAACAGCGCTTCTTCACCGCCGGGGCGGTTGCGCCCCAGGGCCGGACCATCCCCGCCAACGGCAAGCTGATCCTCAACTGGCAGGAGCGCGGCAACGGCCGGCTCGGCCAGGTCCACGTCGAACTCAAGTTCTTCGGCCCCCATGACCTCGCCAACATCGGAGTCATCGTGCCGGAAGAGCGTACGCCCGAGACCGGCCCCGACGATGCGCTCGAGAGCTGCGACGGCGTCGGCTCTCTGCCCTTCCGCCGCGGCTTCGAGCTGCGCAACCTGCCCCTGCCGCCCCCCGGGCTTTAGCCCTCCGTCTCAGCAGCGCCGGTAGACCCGCCAGGACTCGTTTGCGGCGACCGGCTCGAAGCCGCGCGGGACCTCGAGCGAGAAGTCGGTCGGGTCGTTGGGATCGAGGATGAAGTTGTGGATGACGAACTCGCTGGCCGGGGCGACGAAGTAGCCGCGGGTGGGGATCTCTTCCTCGCTGGCGCTGACGATCCGGGTCGGCCGCACGTCGAGGCCGAAGGCGAGGCGGGGGACGGCGCGGTGGTTGGGCACGGCGATCGGGCCGCAGAGCGGCTCGAAGGCACCGGCGTCGACGAGGTCGCTGAGGTCGCCCTCGATCCGGGCCTGGTTGGTGAGGTCGGTGTCGACGCGGGAGTCGAGGACCCACTGGTTCGGCAGCCAGACGGCGAACATCAGTGCCACCAGGCCGGCGAACAGCTGCCAGCGCCGGCGCCAGGGATCGCCGCGCTCCAGCAGCCGCCAGCCGAGCAGCGCCAGGGCGGCGAAGATCGCCAGCACCGCGGCGGCGAGCATCGTGTAGCGGGGCAGGATCGCGAGGCCGCCGCAGGCGAGGATCGCGAAGGCCAGCAGCGCAAGGCCGGCGGCGGCGACACCGAGGGTGGAGCGCCGGCGCAGGAAGGCGAGGCCGAGCACGACGCCGCCAACGGCGCCGACCATCCCCGGCCACTGCAGCACCTCGCCGAGCCGCCGCGGCCCGTAGAGGATGAGGTCGACCGGCCCCGTCTGACGCTCCAGCGTCTCCACCGTTTCTTTGGTCCCCGTCCACGAATAGAGCGGGTCGCCGGCCGTGATCGCATCGAACAGCACCCAGAGCACTGGTCCGGCGACGGCGAGGGTGGCCAGCCACGCGAGTTCAGCCCGAGGCCGCTCATCGCGCCACGAGATCTCCCAGCCAAGGATTGAAAGCAGCGGTCGAGAGACCTCTCGCTTCACACGCGAGAGGTCATTGCGCTGCAGCTCGAAGGTCAGCCACAGCCAGTAGACGCCGGCGAAGAGCCAGGCCTCGGGGCGCAGGAGGCCGGCGAGGGCGAGCAGGGTCAGGACCGGCCAGCCGGCGCGGGGGCGCTTGGCCTCGACCAGCAGGGCGGCCAGGCAGAGGGCGATGTAGGGGAGGTCGATGTAGGCGCGCAGGCCGTTGGAGAGGAAGGGGGCGCGGGTTAGCACGATCGCCGCGGCGACGCCGCCGACCCAGCGGTCGAACCAGATCGCGCCGAGCCGGTAGACGAAGAACCCGATCAGGCCCAGGGAGGCGTAGGCGATCACCATCGTCACCGTGATCGCCCCATCGCCCAGCGGCGTCGTCACCATGCCGATCAGCTCGGTCAGCGGGTGCGGGGTGGGGGGCAGGGCCGAGCCGACGTCCGGGCTCATCCCGTGCGCCAGTTCGCGTCCCCAGACGAGCGCGTAGATCGTGTCGTAGTTGGGGAAGCCGACCGGGAACAGCAGCAGCAGGACCACCGTCACCGCGGCGATCCAGGCGGCCGGCGCAAGCCAGCTGGCGACCCTCGGTGGCACGCGCGCACGGTATCGATGTGGCCCTGGAGGGGGCGTGTCTGAGCTTAGGGGGTATATAGACCCCGAAAGCTCAGACACCCCCTCTGAGGCGCTGCCGAGCCGTGGATACACTGGCTCGACCCCCTCGTGACCGAGTCGACCTCCCTATATAGACGCCACCGCCCGGGCTCCTTCGACGAGGTGGTCGGGCAGCAGCACGTGGTTCGCACCCTGCGCAACGCGGTCGAGCAGGACAAGGTCCACCACGCCTACCTCTTCGTCGGCTCGCGCGGGACCGGCAAGACCTCGATGGCGAAGATCCTCGCCCGCTCGCTCAACTGCGAGCGCGGCGGACCGACCGTCACGCCCTGCGGCGAATGCGAGTCGTGCGTGACGATCGCCGCCGGCACCTCGATCGATGTGATCGAGATGGACGCCGCCTCCAACCGCTCCGTCGACGACGTCCGCGACCTGCGCGAGCGGGTCGCCTACGCGCCCGCCGGCGGCCGCTGGAAGGTCTACATCCTCGACGAGGCGCACATGCTGACCAAGGAGGCATGGAACGCCTTCCTCAAGACCCTGGAGGAGCCGCCGCCGAACACCGTCTTCGTCCTCGCCACGACCGAGTCGCACAAGGTGATGGCGACGATCGCTGACCGCTGCCAGCGCTTCGACTTCCAGCGGCCCTCGCTGGAGCAGATCTCCGAGGTCCTGAACCGGGTCGCCGCGACCGAGTCGATCGAGGTCGACGAGGGGGCGCTGGCGATGATCGCCCGCTCGGCCTCCGGCAGCTTCCGCGACGCGCTCGGCACGCTCGACCAGCTGGTCGCCTTCGGCGGCAGCCACGTCGAACTCGGCGACGTCCTGGAGATGCTCGGTGCCGCCGACGCCGAGCTGCTGTTCGACGCGGTCGACGCGGTCGTCGCCGAAGACCCGAAGGCGGTCCTGCTCGGGGTCGAGAAGATGGCCCGCTCCGGCCGCGACCCCTCGCAGTTCGCCCGCGACCTGCTCGCCCACCTACGCTTCCTCCTGGTCGCCCAGACCACCGGCGAAGTGCCGACCTCCTTCGTGGTGACCGCCACCGACTCGGCCCGCCTGCAGGCGCAGGCGGCGGCGATCGGGGCGGCCTCGCTGATCCGCACCATCGACGAGCTGGCGACTGCGCTCACCGCTGTCCGGGAGGGCGACGACGCGCGCATGGCGGTCGAGATCGCCCTGCTCAAAGCGGCGCGGCCGGATCTGGATCCCTCGACCGAGGGGCTGCTGCGCAGGATCGAGCGGTTGGAGGGACAGCTCTCGGACGGTGGCAATCGGGCCGCGGGTCCTGTCACGGCAGGGGACCCCCCACCCCCTGCGGTAGCTAAAGCTTCCTCGGGGGTGGGCCCCCCTACCGTGCCACCCGCGGCAGAGGCGCCATCTGAAGACACTCCGGCGCCAGCCCCTCCGGCGGATCCACCTCCGGCGCCAGAGCCCTCAGCATCTGACGAGGAGTCCCCTCCCGCGGGTGGCGTGGGGGCGGGGGTCCCCCGCGGCGCGGAGGATGCGGAGCATCCGAGCACCGTGGGGGATGCCGCCGCGACAGGACCCGCGGCTGAGGGCTCCCTCGATTTGGAGAAGCTGAAGCAGGTTTGGCCGGCGGTCTTGGATCAGCTGGCGACGGCGGCGCCGGCACTTGCCGCTTTCTTCGAGGAGGCGCGGCCGGTCGGGTTCGACGGCGGCACGGTCGAGATCTCCTTCCCCGCCGCGGCCACCTTCAACAAGCGCAAGGCGGAGACGCCGGAGAACCGGGAGCGGGTTGCCGAATCGCTGACGACCGTCACCGGTCAGAGCCTGAAGCCGACTTACGTCCTGCTCGACGGGGAGAGTGAGGAGCCGGCGGAGGCGCCCGCGCCGGCGCCGGTTGCGAAGGGCGAGGGACTTGATGAGAAAGAGCTGCTGGAGCGGCTGAAGAGCGAGTTCGACGCGGAGGAGGTCAGTTAGGTGGCTCGAGGAGGCGGTCCAGGGGGGTTCGACATGAACGCCCTGATGAAACAGGCGCAGCAGATGCAGGACCAGATGCTGCAGGCGCAGGAGCAGCTCAAGGACGAGGTGGTTGAGGCCAGCGCCGGCGGCGGCATGGTCAAGGTGAAGATGGGCGGCGACCTGAGCCTGCGCGAGATCGTCATCGACCCCGAGGCGATCGACCCCGAGGAGGCCGAGATGCTGGCCGAGATGGTTCAGGCCGCGGTCAACGAGGGCCTGCGCGCCGCGCAGGAGCTGGCCAGCTCGAAAATGGGCGGGATCACCGGCGGCCTCGGCGGCGGCCTGCCGGGAATGTGAGCACCGAGGGCCCGGCGCCGCTGGCGCGCCTCGTCGCCGAGCTCTCGCGCCTGCCGGGAATCGGCCAGCGGACCGCCCAGCGGCTCGCCTTCCACCTGCTGCGGGCGCCCGACGAAGAGGCCTTCGCGCTCGGCGACGCGATCCGCGAAGTGAAGGAGAAGGTCGGCCTCTGCGAGGAGTGCTTCAACCTCGCCGAGGGCCCGCTCTGCCGCATCTGCGCCGACCACAATCGCGACCGGGCCTCGATCTGCGTGGTCGAGGAGCCGGCCGACGTGATCCCGATCGAGCGCACCCACGAATACCGCGGCCTCTACCACGTGCTCGGCGGCGCCCTCTCGCCGATCGACGGCGTCGACGCCCAGGACCTGAAGATCGCCGAGTTGCTGAACCGGGTCGAGCGGGGCGGGGTGACCGAGGTGGTGCTCGCGACCAACCCGACCACGACCGGCGAGGCGACCGCCCTGCACATCGCCGACTCCCTGCGCGGCAAGGTCGCCGTGACCCGCCTCGCCAGCGGCCTGCCGGTCGGGGCGGACCTCGAGCACGCCGACGAGGTCACGCTCGGCAAGGCCCTGGCGGGCCGCCGCAGCCTCGATTAGCCGCAAACTGGATATCCGTCCTGGACGACCGTCGCGCCGCAAATAGCGGCTTTTTGACACCCCAACGTCCGCCGCTTTCGCCAAGGTCACGGCGTGGCGAGCCAGTCGAACTCAGGCAACGGATCGGACGGCGGCTCGGCGGCGGGGCGGATCGCCCGCGAGGTCTCATCGCTGCAGGCCTCGCTGCTGGCCAAGCTGCAGCAGGAGCTCGACCGCGAGGGGCCGGAGCAGTTCGCGCTCGCCGCCCAGCAGCTCGCCGCCGACTTCGGCTCGGTAACCGCGACCGCGGTCGACGCCACCTACGAGGTCGGGGCGGCGCCGGCCGCGGCAGTGGCCGAGCCGCCGGCTGCTCCCGACGAGCACCGTGAGCTGGCCAGCCTCTACCGCCCCGGCCACATGCGCCGCCGGCTCGACCAGCTGGCCGAGACCAATCGCCGCTACGGCCACCCGTTCGCCCTCGCCGTCTTCGACGCCTCCGGGCCGGGGACCCGCAACGGCGACGCCGGCGGCGGCCAGGAGACGGTGCTGGCGATCCTCGGCGCCGCCTTGCGCGACAGCATCCGCATCGTCGACGAAGCCTTCCGCCTCGAGGAGGACGCGATCTGCGTGCTGGCGCCGAACCTGCGCACGGTCGAAGCGGTGCAGATGGCCGAGCGGCTGCTGGGCCAGCTGGAGGAGCTGGAGCAGGCCGGAGGGCTGCGAATCGCCGTCTCGGCCGGCGTCGTCGCCTGTCCGGAGCACGGCACCGACGTCGACGAGCTGCTGCATGGGGCCGACGCGGCGATGTGGCGGGCGCGTGCGGTGGGGCAGCCGCTGGGCGTAGGCGCTTTGCAAGATCGCTGACAGATTCCGGAAATCTGTCCATAACTGGTGTAAACCTGCTGAAGCAGTGCCAGAATGCCCCGCAGATGCCGGGAATCCGAACCAACGCAGCGGCCGAAGTGCTCGGCGTCAGCCCCAACACGCTCCGCAGCTGGGAGCGTCGCTACGGCTACCCGACGCCCAAGCGCACCATCGGCAACCACCGCAACTACGAGCTGGTGGAGCTGCAGACCCTGCGCGACGCCCTCGCCCAGACCGGCAACATCTCCTCGGCGATCGAGCTGGCCCGCCAGCGCCAGTCGGCTCCGGCCAGCGGCGGCGAGATCCTCGCCGCCCTGGAGAGCTTCGACGAGAGCGCGGCCGACCGCGCGATCGAGGAGAGCCTCGCCCTGCGGCCGCTGGAGCGCACGGTCGAGGAGCTGCTGCTGCCGGCGATCGACGAGCTCGCCGCCGACCCCGACCGCGAGGCCGAGCTGGAGTTCGCCACCCGCTGGGCGACCGGCTGGCTGCACGGCGCCCGCCGCCTCGCCTCCGCCGCCTCGCGCCCGGCCGGGATCCTGCTGCTGGACTCGAGCCAGGGCCAGGGGGCCGAGCAGGTCCACACCCAGGCCCTCGACCTCGCCCTGCGCCGCGCCGGCTTCCGCGTCCTCGTCCTCTCTAACGAGCTCGGCGACGAGCGACTGGGCCGCGCCCTCGGCGCCCTCGACCCGACCGCGATCGTCCTCTGCGGCCCCGGCGCCGAGACCCAGGACGCGGTCAGGCTGGTCCGCAAGATCCGCGACCTCGGTTTCGTCGCCCCCCTCTACGGCTTCCGCGCCAGCGGCCTGATCGGCGCCGCCGTGCCCGCCGCGGGCGAGAGCCCCAGCCAGGTCACCGGCATGCTCAATGCCGACCTGCGCCGCCGCGCCTCGCAGGCTTTCGCCTAACCGCTAGCCGGCCGGATCGAGCAGCAGCGCCAGCTGCCGCGACTGCGCCAGCAGGGTGCCGTCGGCCGACCACAGCTCGCCGTCTTCCTCGAAGAAGCCGTGGCGGGCGGTGCTCGACCTGAAGGCGATCAGGTAGGCGTCCTCGGGGCCGGCGCCCGCCGGCGGCAGCGGCGAGCGGAAGTGGACGGTGTAGTCGATCGTCGGGGCCGGCCGTGGGCCGTCGAGCCTTACGAACGGGGCTGGGAACCAGGTGTCGAGCAGGGTCGCCGCCAGCGGCGCGTCGAGCAGGCGTGGCTCGCGGGTGCGGATCCAGGCGCCGTTGCGGGCAGGGCCCCCGGAGAAGGCCGGCTTGCCGAGGGCGGAGCGGAGACGGTAGTTCTGCAGCATGTTCGGGCGCCCTTCGCTGGCCGGGTCGAGCGTGTGCATCTCGCCCGGCTCCCCCGCATCGGGCATCTCGATCTCGCTGAAGCCGTCGTCGCTCCAGCTCTCCGAGAGCACCGCGAGCGCGGTGGCGCAGGTCACGCCTGCCTGGGTCAGCCGGGCGGAGAGGAAGGTGGCGCGACCGCCCTCCCGCTCGACCGTCGCCGCGATCTCGACCGGGCCCGCCGCCGGCGCCCTGAGGAAGTGGACGGTCAGCGAGCGCGGTGGCCGCCCGCTGCCCGCCGCGGCCTCGATCGCCCGCAGGATCACCGCCGCGACGTAGCCGCCGTTGGGCCCTTTGCCGACCCACCAGCGTTCGCTCATCTCCGCCCCGAAGCGCCCGCCGCCGCGATCCTCGATCGCCGTGTCGGACTCGAACCCGGGCAGCGAGACGGCCTCGGCCCCCTCGCTCACGCGCGCTCCGGCTCGGGCCCCGAGGCCGGCGGCGGCACGTGCTCGCTGATCCCGAAGCGCTCGTGTAGCCGGCGCAGCGGCGCCGGCGCCCACCAGTTCCACTTGCCGAGCAGCTCCATCAGCGAGGGCACCAGCAGGGCGCGGATGATGCTGGCGTCGATCAGGACCGCCAGCGCCGTGCCGACCCCGTTCTCCTTGATGAAGATGATCTGGGAGGTGGCGAAGGCGCCCATCGCGACCGCGAACAGCAGGGCCGCCGCGGTGACGATCCGGCCCGTCCGCTCCAGCCCGATCGCCACGCACTCGCTTTCGGAGGCGCCGGCGTCGCGCGCCTCCTTGATCCGCGAGAGCAGGAAGACCGCGTAGTCGGTGGAGAGGCCGAAGGCGACCGCGAAGAGCAGGATCGGCATCGTCTGCTCGATCGCCCCCGGGCTCGAGTAGTCGAGGAACCCCTCCAGCCGCCCGTCCTGGAAGATCAGCACCAGCAGGCCGAAGACGGCGCTGAGATTGAGGAAGTTCATGATCAGCGACTTGATCGGCAGGATCACCGAGCCGGTCATCAGGAAGAGGATGACCAGGGTGGCGACGATGACGATCGCCAGGGCGATCGGCAGGTGGTCGACGAGGCTGCTCTGGAAGTCGATGAAGTCGGCGCTGGCGCCGCCGACCAGGATGCCCGCGCCGCTGGGCGGCGGGATCGCCCGCAGCGCCTTCACGGTGTCCTGGCTGGCCTCGGAGACGAAGGGGTTGGCGGAGACGACCTGGATCGCGGTGACGTCGCCGCGCAGCCGCTGCGGGGGCAGCACTTCGGCCACGCCCGGGGTGCGGTCGGCCCGCGCCGCGACCGCCGCCGCGGCCTGCGGCCCGCCGCCCTCGACGGCGATCCAGATCGGCGTCTCGCGGTAGGGCGGGAAGCGTTCGCTGACCGTGTCGTAGGCCTGGCGGGCGCTGGCCGACTCCGGCAGCACCGTCGGGTCGACGGTGTTGAACTTGATCCCGAAGAAGGGCAGCCCGAGCACGATCAGGAAGAGGGCGCTGAGCGAGGCGATCGGCAGCGGCCGGCGCATGACGAAGCGCGAGAGGCGGTACCAGAAGCCGCTCTCGTCGGGCCTGGCGTCGGCTTCGGCCCGGCGCTGCAGGAAGCGGGGGGCACCGGCGTTGACCCTGTTCCCGAGCAGGGTCAGCACCGCCGGCAGCACGGTCAGCGAGATCAGCGCCGCGAAGATCGAGACCAGGGCGCCGCCCAGCCCCATCGAGTAGAGGAAGCGCTGGGGGAAGACGAGCAGCGAGGCGAGCGCCGCCGCCACCGTCAGCGAGGAGAAGAAGACGGTGCGTCCGGCGGTGGCGAGGACCCGTCGCATCGCCACCAGGCCGGGGCCGCTCTGGGCGATCTCCTCGCGGTAGCGGGAGACGATGAAGAGGCTGTAGTCGATCGCCAGGCCGAGCCCCAGCGCCGTGGTCAGGTTGAGGGCGAAGATCGAGATCGAGCCGAATTCGCTGGCGATGCGCAGGATCAGGAAGGTGCCGACGATCGCCAGGCCGCCGATCATCAGCGGCAGCACCGCG
>Ga0190275_10003197_pt1 | contig 11644 bp, 5 predicted proteins | sample Popmic550T_FD_133745 | JGI IMG/M metagenome (GOLD analysis project Ga0190275, IMG submission 133745) | Populus adjacent soil microbial communities from riparian zone of Yellowstone River, Montana, USA - 550 T | ecosystem: Environmental > Terrestrial > Soil > Riparian zone > Trees stand | place... | reverse complement strand
TCGAGCGCGCGATCATGCCCGAGGCGCGGATCGCGCCCAAGCCGCGGCGCGCGGCGATCATCGCGCTCGCCTTCGGCCTCGTGCTCGGCATGGGCCTGTCGCTGCTGTTCGAGTTCCTCAGCCGCCGCCTCAACGACCCCGCCGAGATCGAGGACCTCTACTCCGAGCCGCTGCTGGGCACGATCCCCGAGAGCCGCGCGGTCGCCGAGAACGGCTTCGGCCTGAACTCGCTGCCCGCCGCCGAGCACGCCGCCTTCCAGCGCGTGCGCGGCAACCTGCGCTACTACAACGACTACAACATCGGCTCGGTGCTGATCATCTCGGCGCTGCCGGCCGAGGGCAAGAGCACCGTCGCGCGCCACCTCGCCGCGGCCGCCGCCGAGGCCGGCACGAGCGTCATCCTGCTGGAGGCCGACCTGCGCCTGCCGACGCTCGTCAAGCGGTTGGGCCTGCCGCCGACGCCCGGCCTGACCGGCATCCTGCGCGACGGCATCGATCCCGCCGACGTCATCCAGCGCGTGCCGCTGGGCGAGACCGCCAACGGCGGCGGCCCGCGCGCGACGATGGACGTCATCTCCGCCGGCCCGCCGCAGCCCAACCCGACCTACCTCATCGAGTCCGACGCGATGGAGCGGTTGATCCTCGACCTCGAGGAGCGCTACGACCTCGTGATCATCGATACGCCCGCGGCGACGCTCGTCCCCGACGGCCTGGCGCTCGTCGACAAGGTCTCCGGCGTGATCGTCGTCAGCCGCGTGCGCAAGAACACGCGCGCGGCGGCGCGCTCGCTGCGCGGCCAGCTGTCCAACGTGCGCGCGAACGTGCTCGGCGTCGTCGTCAACGGTGTCGGCCGCATGGACGGCGTCCCGAACTACGGCTACGGCTACGGCAACGCGACGGATGGCGACCAGCTCGCCTCCGCACCGTCGTCCGCGGCCCGCTGATGACCGACGAGCGCATCGGGGTCGGCGTCGTCGGCCTGGGCTATTGGGGCCCGAATCTGCTGCGCGTGCTGACGGACATGACCGGCGTGCAGGTACGCACGATCTGCGACCTCGACAGCGACCGCCTGGAGCGCTTTGAGCGCCGCTATCCGACGGTCAGCGCGACGCAGAACTTCGACGACCTGCTCGCGGACCCGGCGATCGACGCGATCGTCATCGCGACGCCGGTCTTCACGCACTACGAGATGGCCGTCCGCTGCCTGGACGCCGGCAAGCACACGTTCGTCGAGAAGCCGCTGGCGCCCTCCAAGGTCCAGGCGCTGGACCTCGTCGCGCGCGCCGCCTCGCAGGACCTGCGGCTCATGTGCGGCCACGTCTTCCTCTACAGCCCGCCGGTGCGCGCGATCCATGAGCTGCTGGAGGGCGGCGAGCTCGGCGAGGTGTACTTCATCTCCTCCAGCCGCGTGAACCTCGGCCTGCACCAGCGCGACGTGTCGGTCATCTGGGACCTCGGCCCGCACGACTTCTCGATCCTGCTGTCGTGGCTCGGCGAATCGCCGACGTCGGTGCGCGCGATCGGCCGCGACTCGATCGTCAGTGGCCTGCCGGACGTCGCCTTCATCGACCTCGCGTTCGCCTCGGGCGTCATCGCCCATGTCGAGCTGAGCTGGCTGTCGCCGAGCAAGCTGCGCCGCACGGTCGTCGTCGGCAGCGAGCGGATGGTCGTCTACGAGGACGGCGGCATCGAGCCGCTGCGGATCTTCGACCACGGCGTCGTCTACCGCGATCCGGAGACGTTCGGCGAGTTTCGCCTCTCCTACCGCACGGGCGACATCGTCTCCCCGAAGCTCGACACGGCCGAACCGCTGGGCCTCGAGCTCGAGGACTTCTTCGGCCTCATCCGCCGCGGCGTGTCGCGCAACGATCATCTCGACCTCGCTTGCGACGTCGTCGGCCTGATCGAGGCCGCCGAGCTGTCGCTGGCGCGCGACGGCGAGCGCGTGCCGTTCTCGGGCACGTTCGGCTCGGTCGGCCGGCCCGCAGCCGACTGACCCACTCCCCGGCGGTCCCCGCGAAGCCCCTAGCCGTGGGCGCGGAACGGCACGTTGTCGCCCTCGGCGAGCTGCCAGTCGTCGGCCAAGCACGTGATGCACAGCGCTGTGTCGCCCTCGACGCGCCAGCCGGCGTCGACGAGCTCGGCGGGGTCGCGCGTCTTGCCCTGGCGCCCGCAGACCGCGCAGATGATCGACGCCCGGCGGCGCAACCGCTCGGCGCGGCGGCCCTTGCGGGCCGGCAACCGCTCGGACTCCTGCGCCCAGGCCGGCATCGCGGGCGACTCGCCGCGGGGGTGCTGTGGATCGGCGCCGTCGCCCGCGTGCTGCTCGGGATCGGGCTCGGGCTCGGGCTCGAGGTCGGCGGCCTCGGCGGCGGGCGCGGCCGGCTCGCCGACCGGCTCGTGCTCGACCCCGGCCGCCTCGGCGTCGCCTGACGCCAGGTCATCGCCGAAGTCGGCGTCTGCCGGCGCGGGCTCGGGGGGCGCGGACTGGGCGAGCTCGTCGAGCAGCACGTCGTCGGTCAGCGCCGCGCGCACGTCGCCCGCGGTCTGCTGCACCTGCTCGTGGACGTCGCCGAGCGTCTGGCGCGTCTGCGCGATCGCCGCGCTCGACACGCGCACGGTCTGGGTGAGGTTCGACAGCTCCGTGCGCTGCGCCTCCAGCAGGCCGCGGGCGGTGCGCTCGGCGGCCGCCAGCGCCTGGATGCGCGCCGCCGCCTCGCGGCGCTCGAGGTGCATGCGCCGCTCGAGCTCGTCGCGCTCGTCGCGCGCCTGCGTGGTCGCCTCGCGCTCGGCGACGAGCTCGCGCTCGAGACCGGCGATGCGTTCGGCCGCGGCAGCGGCGCTGCGGTCATAGGCGCTGCGGACGCGGCGCTCGGCCTCGACGGCGGCGCGCACGAGATCGGACTGGTCGAGCTCGTCGCCGCCGGCGACCGGCCCGGCCGTCCGGCGCGGCGCGGGCGCGGGCGGCACATAGGCCGGCTCGGACGCGCGTTCGAAGGGCTCGGCGCTGCGATGAAACGGCCTGTCGGCGACGACGCCGTAGCCGGCATCGTCGGCCACGAGCGGCTCGTCGGCGGCCGGCGCGGGCGCCGCCGCGCTCGACGCCGGCGCTCGCACGGGCGCCGACGGGTTGACGAGCTCGAGCGTGATGACCTGGTCGGCGGTGACGTCGCGCAGCGACGGGCGCACGTGCAGCCCGACCTGCCCGAGGCTCGCCTCGATCGCGTCGGCGACGCCGGGATCCAGCGACACGTAGCCGAACTCCTTCAGCAGCCGGCCGACCTTGAGCTTCAGCGGCCGTCCGCGCTGGTCGACGGTCCGCCGCCAGCGCTCCTCGGGACCGAACGGTGGGGCCGTGCTCATGCCACTTCCGCCTTTCGCGCAGCCTGTGCCGCCGCGGCGGGGTGGGCGTAGTCGTAGGAGTACTCGCGTTCTGGCCGCCAGCGGTTGGCGACGACGCCGATCGGCCGCGCGCCGAGCAGCTCGAGCTGCTTGCGCAGGTCGCGCCCGGCGTTGCGCGTCGTCTGGCCGAGCGCGCCGACGATCAGCACCGCCGAGACCCAGCGCACGAGCGCCAGGCCGTCGGACACGCTGGCGATCGCGGGCGAATCGATGATGACCGTGTCAAAGCGCCGTTCGAGCTCCTCGATGAGCCAGCGCATGCGCTCGCTCTCCAGCAGCTCGGAGGGGTTCGGCGGCAGGGCGCCGCTGCGCAGTTCGACGAGCACGCGCACATTGTCGAACAGCGGGTCGGTTGCCGCAGGCACCTCGGTCAGCGCCTCGTCCAGATCGAAGCCCGCGAGCACGAGCGACAGGCCCTCGGGGCGCCCGCGGCCGCTGGTCGCCGACAGGTCGCCCTTGCGCAGATCGGCGTCGACGAGGCAGACGCTGTCGCCCATCGCCGCCATCGTCACGGCCAGCAAGCGTGCGATCGTCGACTTGCCCTCCTCGGGCAGCGGGCTGACGAGCAGCAGCGAGCCGACGCCGCGCGAGCGGGCGGTCTGGCCATTCGAACCCGCGACTGCGTTCGCACCCGAGCCCGAGCCCGGGAAATAGCGCAGGTTCGCGCGCAGCGAGCGAAACGCCTCGGCCTCGCGACCGAAGCCCGAGGCCGACGCGACCTGCGCGCGGCCGTACTCGGCCGCGGCGTCGCCCGCCAGCTCGGGGCTGCGCGGCACGCGCGCCAGCAGCGGCACGCCGTAGAGCTCCTCGAGGTCCTCGGGCCGGCGCACGCGGCGGTCGACGCGACCCAGCAGCGAGGCCAGCAGCAAGCCGATCAGCAGCGAGATTCCGGCTCCGAGCGCGACGTTGCGCGCGACGTCGCGCGACCGAGCGGCCGACGGGATGTCCGGCCGGCCGACGAGCGCGGCGCCGCGGCCGGCCTGGGCGCGCGCCTCGCGCAGCGCGGCGATGCGACGGCCGAGCTCGGCGCGCTCGGCGACGCGCGTGGCGGGGATCGACGCGAGCTCGGACTCGAGCGTCTCGATGACGTCGCCGACGCGGCGGCTCTCGACCTCGCGCACGAACGCGAGGTACGCGTTGGCGTACGCCGACGCGATCCGCTGCGCCTGCTGCGGGCTGTCGCCGCGTGCGTCGATGACGAGTGCGTCGCCGCCGCTAGTCGACACCGTCGTGCGCTCGCGTACCTCGGCGGGGGTGAGGCCGAAGCCGCCGAGGCCGGCCATCGAGCGGCGGGCGACCTCGGGCAGCTGGGCGATGCGCCGCTCGGTATCCAGCGATGCGCTCGCCGCGGTCGAGCCGCCGCCACCCGCCGGCAGGCCGACGAGCAGCGTCGCGCTCGAGACGTACTCGCGCTCCTGCACCAGCGACAGCGCCAGGCCGGCGCAGACGCCCGCGACGAGCAGGCCGAGGATGAGCCAGCGGCGGTCCAGCAGGGCGGTGAGCGCTCCGGGCCCCGACCAGCTGCTCGCCGGCGGCGGCGCGCTTGGGCTTCGCACACCATCGACCGGCTCGCGCGCGGGATGGGAGGGTGTCTGGAGCTCGGATGCCATGTGAGCGAAAGGCGGCCGGCGCGGTCCTTCGCCTGGCCGCGGCCCAAGGGTAGTCCACCGGCATAAGCCTTCGTGCAGCCTTGGGTGCACTACGCTGCGCGCATGCACACGGGGGGCCTGAAGTCGTCCGCCGGATGGCTGAGCCTGAGAGGGCTGCGATGACCAGGGACCCTTGGCATGGCCGGGTTCTCGGCGGCTACCGCGTCGGAGCCCCGCTCGGCACCGCGCTCGGGGGCGAGCTGTACGCGGCCGAGCAGATCGACCGTTCACGGCCGGTCATCCTGAAGATCGTCGCTGCGTCGGTCGCCGCGTCGCCGGGCTTCGCCGAGCGCTTTCAGCGCGACGGAGCGCTGCTCGCCGCGTTCTTTCATCCGCATGTCGCGACGGTCTACGAGGCCGGCGTGCAAAACGGCACGCACTACCTGGCGACGCGGCCCGTCGAGGGACCGACGCTCGAGCGGCTGATCGCCGACGCGGGCATGCTCGACCACGTGCGCGTGACCGAGCTCGTCGCGCAGGTCGCGGCCGCGCTGGACGCCGTCCACGAGCGCGGCGTCGTCCATGGCGGCCTGTCGCCGGCGAGCATCGTCGTGCGCCGCCACGAGGGCGCCGAGCTCGCGTCGATCACGGACTTCGCCGTCGCCGATGACACGTCGCTGTATGGCGGCCTCTTCGACCGCCCGTCAGGGACGGCCCCGCCACCGATCGACTACGCAGCGCCCGAGCAGGTGCGCGGTGAGCCGGCGACGGAGCGCACCGACGTCTACGCGCTCGGCGCGATCCTCTTCACCGCGCTGACGGGGAGCCCGCCGTTCTCCGACCGGGCCGCCGGCGCGACGCTCGAGGCGCACCTCAACGAGCCGGTGCCGTCGGTCGCGCTGATCGACGAGCTGCCGGCGGGCTTCGACGAGATCTTCGCCCGTGCGCTCGCCAAGGACCCCGCCGACCGCTACGCGTCGGCGTCCGAGCTGGCGGTGGCGCTGCCGAACAAGCTGCGCGTGCTGTCGACCTGGCGCTCGATGCTCGTGGCGGGAACGATGGCCCCCGGTGCCGACCCCGCGGCCGGCTCGCCGACCAAGCCCGAGCCGCTGCCGCCGCCGGCGGCGCTCGCCGCGCCCGCGCCCGCCGTTTCCGCGCCGCTGCCCGCCGACGATTTCGACGACGGCGTCTTCGACCTCGGCGACGACGAGGTCGACACGGGCATCACTCAGGAGACCGGCGAGCTGCCGCAGACCGAGGAGGAGCTCGACGACAGCCTCGTCGCGCGTGCGCTCGCGCCGCCGGAGCCGGCGCGGCCGCAGCGGCGCGCTGGGCGCCAGCGCGCGCCGCGCTACCGGACGCCGCGCAACCGCGCGAAGCCGCGCAAGAAGCGCCCGCTGCCGGACATCGAGCCGATCGCCGTGCCCGAGCGGCCGGTCCCCGAGCGTCGCAAGCGCTCGAAGGTCCCGTTCATCGCCGTCGCGATCCTGCTGTTCGCGACCGTCGCGAGCCTGCTCGCCGCCGCCGGCGCGTTCGACGGCGCCGGCGAGGGCGACGGCGAGCGCGCATCGGTCAGCACGACCCCAACCGTCAGCGAGGCACGCGCGCTTGCGCAGCTGCGCAAGGACGGCGAGGCGCGCGTCGCGCGCGAGCGGGCGGCGCGCCAGGCGGCGGCGGCGAAGACGGACACGACCAACGGTGGGAGCGACAAGGCCGCCGCGGACAAGGCGGCTGCCGACAAGGCAAAGGCTGACAAGGCCGCCGCGGACAAGGCCAAGGCTGACAAGGCCGCCGCGGACAAGGCGAAGGCCGACAAGGCCGCCGCGGACAAGTCGGCTGCGGACAAGGCCAAGGCGGACAAGTCGGCTGCGGACAAGTCGGCTGCGGACAAGTCGGCCGCGGACAAGGCAGCCGCGGCCAAGGCGAAGGCCGACAAGGCGAAGGCGGACAAGGCCGCTGCCGACAAGGCGAAGGCCGACAAGGCGGCTGGCGGGTCCGGCTCCGGCGGCTCGAGCACCTCCGGCTCCGGCAGCAGCGGATCCGCCGCGTCGCTGCGCTGGCCCTCCGGGCGCAGCGCCTACACCGCCGTGATCTACGCCTCCTCATCCGACCGCGCCGGGGCGCTCAAGCGCGCGCGCCGGGCGGCGGCGAGCATCGGTGTGCGCGCCGGCGTCCTGCGCTCCAGCGACTTCTCGAACCTCGAGCCCGGCGTCTGGGTCGCCTTCGCCGGCGTCTACAGCAGCGAGGCGCATGCCCGGCGCACGGCAGATCGCCTGAAGCGCGCCGGTCTCGCGCCCGAGCCCTACACCCGCTTCGTCGCCAGCCGCTGACGGCCGCTAGGACGCGGCGCGCGCTGCCTCGTGCGCGACGAAGCGCGAGAACGGCCCGACCGAGCTCAGCAGCTCGGGGTCGAGCTCCTCGAAGTCGATCTCCAGCGCAAAGTGCGACTCGACCGCGGCGATGACCTCGAGCATCCCGAAGGAGTCGATGACGCGCGCCTCGATGAGGTCGAGGTCGTCGGTCACGTCGGCGGCCGTCATGCCGACGTCGCCGAGCTCTGAGCCGAGCTGCTCGAGCACGAACGCGCGCACGTCGCCGGGCGAGATCACTCGCTCTCCAGCAGCGCGACGAGCGCGGCGCGGTCGATCTTGCCGTTGGGGTTCAGCGGCAGCTGCGCCAGCGCGCGCACGCGCCGCGGGACCATGTGCACCGGCAGGCGCTCGGCCAGCGCCGCGCGCACGGCGGCGACGTCGACGTCGTCGGCGCCGATGAACGCCTCGACGGCGTCGGCCCCGACGAGCGTCGTCGGCCAGCCCAGCGCCACGACCTCGTCGACGCCGGAAACGTCGCGCAGCGCGCTCTCGACCTCGCCGAGCTCGATCCGCACGCCGCGAACCTTGATCTGCGAGTCGCGGCGGCCGAGGAACGCGATCGGCCCGCCTCCCTCGCGCGGCTGGCGCACGAGATCGCCGGTGCGGTAGTGCACGACGGCGTCCTGCTCGGGCGGCACGACGAAGGCCTCCGCGGTGCGCTCGGGGTCGCGCCAGTAGCCGAGCGTCACCTGCGGCCCGGACACGAGCAGCTCGCCCACCTGGCCGGGGGCGACCTCGAGCAGCTGCTCGTCGACGATCAGCGCCTTGAGTCCCGGTACGGGGCGACCGATCGGCAGCAGCCCGCGTTCGCACTCGGCGGGCGAGGTCTCAGGGTCCCACTTGTAGAGCACGCAGACGACGGTCGCCTCGGTCGGGCCGTAGAGGTTCTCGATCGTCGACGCCGGCGCCGCCTGCTCCCACGCGCGCACGACCTCCAGCGGCAGCGGCTCGCCGGCGAACAGGCTCCAGCGCAGGCCGGGGAAGGCGTCGGGCTTCAGACCGCCAAGGCGGCGCATGAACATCGCCACCGACGGCACCGAGAACCACACCGTCAGCTTCGCGTCGCGGATGTAGGCGCCGGGGTTGAGCATCGTGCGCTGGCCGGGGACGCAGACGCAGGCGCCGCGCTCCCACGACACGAAGAGGTCGAAGACCGAGACGTCGAACGTCAGGTCGTGCGTCTGGGAGATGCGGTCGTGCTCGTCGATCGCATAGCGCGCCACCATCGCGTCGACGTAGTGCAGGACGTTTGAGTGCGAGACCATGACGCCCTTCGGCATGCCCGTGGAGCCGGAGGTGAACAGCAGGTAGGCGATCGTCGAGGGGTCGACGGGCTCGGGCACCCAGGCGCTCGCGGGCGCGAGGTCGCCGGCCGCGAGCACGCGGTGCGCGGGCAGCGCCGCGCGCAGCTCGGAGACGTCCTCCATGTCGGGCAGCAGCACGAGCATCGGCGCCATCGTCGCGAGCAGCTCGGGCAGCTGCACCGAGGACTCGCGGTCGCAGATGATCGCCTGGCACGCCGCGCGTTCGAGCATCGTGCGCGTGCGCGCGACGGGCAGCGTGCGGTTCAGCGGCACGTAGCCGTGGCCGCGCATGAGCGTCCCGAGCAGGCCCGCGAACGCTGTCGCGGTGCGGTGCGCGAAGACCGCCGTCAGCGGCGGATCGGAGCCCGGCGACTGCAGCTGCAACGTCGCGGCGATGCTCGCCGCGCGGCTGAGCAGGGCGGCGTAGTCAACCGTCTCGCCGCCGACCTCGAGCGCCGGACGCTGCGCGAAGGCCTCGGCTGAGTGCAGGAACCCCGAGACCATCGTGCGCGGGCTGCCCGTGGACGGGCCGACGACGAGGTCCAGCTGCTGCGCTGCCGGGGCGGGGAAGTCCGCCGCGTCTGACGCGAGGTCCTGCTCCACGGCGCCGTCCGCAGCCTCCGCCGGAGTTGGCAGCGGACCATCCGTCTGCGCCGCACCGTCCTGCACCTCGGGCGAGGGCGGCGCAGCCGCGGCCGACCGCCCGGCGCGGCCGCGGGCTCGCTTCCGGCGCTGTGGTGGCGCGTCCGGTGGCGCGTCGGCACCCTCGGTCTCGGGCGCCAGCGCGTCGGAGGCCTGCGCCTCCGAGGACTGCGCTGCTGGCTGGTCCTCTGACGCCGGCGGGGCGGGCGGCTGAGCCTCGGGCTGCGGCGGCTCTTGGGCCTCCGCCGTAGGCGGCTGTGTACCGGCGGGCTGCGGCGGCTCTTGGTCCTCCGCCGTAGGCGGCTGTGTACCGGGCTGCGGCGGCTCTTGACCCTCCGCCGTAGGCGGCAGAGCCTCGGGTGGCGGCGACTCCTGGGCCTGCGCCGTAGGCGGACGACGTGCCTTCGGCGCGCGGGCACGCGTCGCGGGCGCCTCCGCGGCGCGCGGGGGTGACCCAGGCTCGTCGGCCTCCTCAGGCGGCGTTGGTGGGGCCTCCTGCGCCGGCGAGGAGGACCGCGCGCGAGCGTTTGGCCGGCTCGCTGCGGCGGCCGGCTGGGACTCCGGGTCCGAAGCCGGCGGCCCATCGACGTGCGGAACGCCGGGCGTATCGAGCCGGCGCATGGCGATCCCGAGGCCGCTCGCGACCTCGGTCATGCGCCGCTCGACGCGCGTCAGCGCCAGGCGATGCGCGCGCGCCGTGCGCCGCTCGACCTCGCGCTCGGCGAGCAGCGCGCGCTCGGCCTCGTCGCGCGCGGTCATGCGCGCGTCCAGCACGCGGCGGGCGGTCTCGATGCGGTCGCGATCGCCAGACACCGATTCCAGCGCGCGCTCGAGCACCTCGATGCCATCCTCGGACTCCGCCAGCTCGCGCTCGAGCTCGGCGACGCGCTTGAGCGCGTTGTCGCGCTCGCGCTCGCGCTCCTGGCGCTCGCCGTCGCTCGCCGCGAGCTTCTCGGTGACGGTGTCGAGCTCGGCCCATGCCCGCTCCCAGCCCGTGCGCGACTCGTCGAGCGCCGGCTCGAGCTCGCCGATCCGCTCGGCGGCGACCGTGGCCTCCTCGTTGCGCAGCTGCTCGAGCAGCCGTTGGGACTCGGTCAGCTCGGCGACGCGCGCCTCGAGCGCGGTGCGCTGCGTGCGCTCGCCGTCGAGCTCGGCCTGCAGCTCGGCGAGGCGGCGCGCCGCGCGCGGCTTGAGCTCGTCGCGCGCCTGCTTGGCCTCGGCGCGCAGCTCCTCGACGCGCGTCTCGGCCTGCGCCTGCTCGTCGGCGAGCGCCTGCTCGAGCTGCGCGATGCGCGCGGAGCTGTCGGCACGCAGCCGCTCGTGCTCGAGCGCGGCGGCCTCGCTCTCCTGCGACTGGCGTTCGAGCAGTTCGGCAAGCGCCTCGATGCGGTACTCCGCGGCGCTGAGCAGCTCGTCGTGCTGCTGCTGGCGTGCCGCGAGCTCGACGGTCATGCGCCGTTCGAGCTCGTCGCGCTCGGCTTCGGCCCGCGCCCGCACGGCCTCGGTGCCGGTCAGCACCCCCTCGAGCTCGGCCAGCCGCCCCTCCGACGCCCCGTGCGCCTCGAGGATCCGGCGGCCCGCCTCGGCCTCGTGTTCGAGTCGCTGCTCGAGCCGCGCCCGCTCGTTCGCAGCCGCCGCCAGCTGCTCGCGGAGGGAGGCCAGCTGCACCTCGACCTCGGCGACCGGCAAGACGTCGTGCTCCAGACGCCGCTCGAGCTCGGCCCGTTCGGTCGCGGCCGCCGCCAGCTGATCGCGCAGCGGGGCCAGCTGCGCCTCGACCTCGGTGGCCGGCACCATCTCGTTCGCGACCCGCTGTTCGAGCGTCGCCCGTTCGGTCGTCGCCTGCGTCAACTGCTCGCGCAGCGCGGTCAGCTGCAGCTCGACGTCGGCGACCGGCATCATCTCGTGCTGCAGCCGCTGTTCGAGTTGCGCGCGCTCGTCCGCAACCGCCGCCAGCTGTTCGCGTAGCGCGGTCAGCTGCCGCTCGACCTCGGCGGCCGGCACCATGTGCAGCAGGCGCTGTTCGAGCTGCGTGCGCTCGGTCGTAGCGGTCGCGAGCTGTTCGCGCAGCGCGGTCAACTGCGGCCCGACTTCGGCGGTCGGGACCATCAGCTGCAGGCGCTGTTCGAGCTGTGCGCGCTCGGTCGCAGCGGCCGCTAGCTGTTCGCGCAGCGCGGTCAGCTGTGGCTCGACTTCGGCGGCCGGCACCATCTCGTGCTTCAAGCGCTGTACGAGCTGCGCCCGCTCGGTCGCGCTGGCGGACAGCTGTTCGCGCAGCGCGGTCAGCTGCCGCTCGGCTTCGGCGGCCGGCACCATCTCGTGCTTCAAGCGCTGT
>Ga0190275_10003196_pt1 | contig 11645 bp, 13 predicted proteins | sample Popmic550T_FD_133745 | JGI IMG/M metagenome (GOLD analysis project Ga0190275, IMG submission 133745) | Populus adjacent soil microbial communities from riparian zone of Yellowstone River, Montana, USA - 550 T | ecosystem: Environmental > Terrestrial > Soil > Riparian zone > Trees stand | place... | reverse complement strand
CAATCGCGTGCGCCTCGCCGTCGACGTAGCCGGCGAAGTCCTCGGCCGGCCAGCCGAGCTTGAGCAGGGCCTGCTTGAGGTTGCCGCGCTGGCTGGGGTGGACGACCACGGTGGCCTCGGAGTCCGGCACCGCCTCGACGCGCTCACCGAGCATCCCCGACACCTTCTTGGAGCGGACCACCTCCTCGAAGACCGCCTTGTCCGTGCCGGCGAGGACCAGGCCGTACGTCGGGTGCTTGTCCAGCCGCAGTCGCCCGTAGCGCGCCATCGTCTCGGCGACGTCGACCAGCAGGGCGTGGGGCACGGCGTAGCGGCTGAAGGTGAGCAGCACGTTGACGACCTGCTCGGCGTCGTGGCCGGCGGCTCGGGCGTTCCACAGGCCGAGCGGGGTCAGCCGGTAGGTGTGGATGTGCTCCGGGCTGCGCTCGAGCTCGGCGAAGGGGGCGATCGCCTTGCGGCAGGCGTCGGCCTGCTCGTGGTCGACCTCGAGCAGGAGGGTCTTGTCCGACTGGACGATCAGGGGGCCGTCGCCGCTCATTGGGGTCCCCGCGAAATCGTGGAGCGCCAGCGGAGCGATTTCGTGGGGGTACTCACAACCCGCCAGCCTACGAGGGGCGCCAACCAGGGTCGCGTCCGGCAAGCCCCAGCACCCGGTCGAAGTACGGCGCACCATCGGGGACTGGCACGACGGGGCCGAACAGGCCGGCACGGTCCGAGCCGTCCGGGACCTTCGCCGACGGGCTCACCACGGGCAGCACCGCGTCGCACTCGGCGTCGCTCGGGGCGTAGTCCTGACCGGTCGCGCGGGCGATGTCCCACCCATGGAGCAGCACCTCGTCGAGCGCCACCAGCACGGCGACCTCACCCGGCAGCTCGACGCCGCCGGCCTTGGTCATGCCCTCCCGGGCGGTTGGCTCGTGCCAGGCGCGGGCGAGGTCGTCGAGCCGTTCGGTGACCTGGGCGCGCCAGTCCTCGGGCAACGGATCGTCGATGGGTTGGGGCGGCGTCGACGTCGTCGGGCCGTCGACCTTGGCCGCTGCGTCGCGGAAGGCGATGCTGAGCCCGAGCAGGTGCTGGAGGACCGCCCGCACCGGGGAGTCCATCGGCGTGGTGGCCTCCAGGTCGTCGTCACGCACGGCCGTGGCCACCTCGGCTGTACGTCGGGTCGCGTCGTCGAGTTCATCCATGGGGGTCACGACTCGGCGGGACGGCGAGACTCATCGGCCGGCTGGGTCCAGGCGGCAGCGAGGCGGCGTACGACCTCGCGCAGCCGCTCGGGACTGGTGGCGACGTTCAGCCGAGCGTGCCCGTCGAGATCTGGGTCGAACCGCTGTCCGGGCTCGAGCCGCACCCGTCCCTGCTCGAGCGCGACGGCCGCCGGGTCGGCGTGGCCGTAGGCACGGACGTCCAGCCAGGCCAGGTACGTCGCCTCGAGTGGCCGCATCCGCACCTCAGGCAGGTGTGCGGCCAGGAGCTCCTGCAGCAGGGCCCGCTGGTCCGCCAACCGGGAGACGAGGGCGGCCAGCCACGCGTCCCCCTCCACGTACGCCGCCACGCCCGCGACCACGCCGAGCGGTGACCAGCTGTCGTTGAGCGGGTCGGGAACGTCGCGGATGCGTCGGGCGGTCTCGTCGTCGCCGCTGACGATCTGGGCGCACCGCAGGCCGGCCGTGTTGAACGCCTTCGACGCCGCCACGACCGCCACGGCGTGGCCGGACGTCCCCTCCAGGCTCAGGTAGGGCACGTGATCCGACCCCGGCAGGACCAGCGGCGCATGGATCTCGTCGCTGATCACGCGCGCACCGTGACGGACCACCACGTCTCGGATCCCCTCGAGCTCACTCCGCGTGAAGACGCGGCCCCACGGGTTGTGCGGCTGGGTCAGCAACAGCGTCCGCGCCCCCGTCCGGAGCAGGGAGTCGAGCCGGTCGAGGTCGATCGTCGCCTCGCGGCTGTCCGGGTCGAGGACCAGGTCGACCCTCCGTCGCCCCGTGATCTCCGCGACCGAGAGCTGCGGTGGGTAGGCGGGAAGGGGCAGCACCATCGGAGCGGACTCGCTCAGCACCTCCAGGGCCACGCGGATGCCGGCCGTCACGTCGCTCACCGGGCGGACGCGCCCCGGGTCCACCGCCCAGTTCCAGTGCCGCTTCGCGAAGCCGGCCAGGGCGTCGGCGAGCCCGTCCGACCCGTCGAGGGCCGGGTAGCCGGTCACGCCCCGCTCCACCGCCTCGACCAGCGCGTCCCGCACGGGCGGCGCGAGCGCGTAGTCCATCTCGGCCACCCAGGCGGGGATCACGTCGTGCTCGACGGCCCCCCACTTGAGCACCAGCGCCCGGCGGGCCTCGTCGTCGCTCAGGTCCGAGATCATGGAGCCATCCTGCCTGTTGCCGGGTGACCTGTCGGTGGCTGCTGCCACCCTCACGGCATGGACATCCTGCTTCCCCTCCTCACCCTGGTCATCGGGTTCCTGCTCGGCGCGCTGGTGACGCTCGGTCGGGCCCGGCGCAGCGGTGACCCCGAGCTCGCGCGTGCTCTGACCGACCGCGGGTCCGACCAGGCCGTGCTCCGTGACGGCCTGGACCGGCTGCACGAGCGGCTGATGGACGTCGAGCAGCAGCGGGCGTCCTGGCAGGGGCAGCTGCGCCAGCAGGTCGACGACATGCGGCACAGCACCGACCTGCTCCGTCGGGAGACGGGCGCGCTCGCCACGGCGCTGCGCAAGCCACACGTCCGGGGCCAGTGGGGCGAGCTGCACCTCCAGCGGGCCGTCGAGCTCGCCGGCATGGTCGAGCACTGTGACTTCCAGCAGCAGGTCCACCTCCCGGGCGAGGACGGTGCCCAGCGACCCGACCTCGTGGTCCGCCTGGCGGGCGGCCGGTCGCTCGTCGTGGACGCCAAGGTGCCCCTCGACGCCCACCTCGACGCGCTCACCAGCGACGACCCCGAGGAGGCCTCGGCCCACCTGCGTCGCCATGTCCGACAAGTGCGCGGCCACGTGGACGCCCTCTCGGGCAAGGAGTACTGGCGCGCGCTCCCCGGCACGCCCGAGTTCGTGGTGATGTTCGTCCCCGCCGAGTCCTTCCTGGCGGCCGCGCTGGAGACCGACCCCTCGTTGCTGGGCTACGCCGCCGAGCGTGACGTCGTCCTGGCCACGCCCACGACGTTGATCGCGCTCCTCCGCACGGTGGCCCACGGCTGGACCACCGAGTCCCTGGCCGAGCGCACCCGTGAGGTGCACGAGCTCGGACGCGAGCTGCACGCCCGGCTGGGAGTCATGGGCGGCCATCTCGACAAGGTCGGCCGGTCCCTCAAGGGCGCCGTGGAGGCCTACAACGGGGCGGTCGGGTCCATCGAGACCCGGGTGCTCGTGACGGCCCGCCAGTTCGAGGACATCGGCGTCACCCGGCAGGTTCTGCCGGCCGTCGAGCCGGTGACGCAGGTGCCACGCCCGCTGACCGCGTCAGAGCTCCTCGAGGCCGTCGCCGAGCAGCGTCCTGACCTGCACGATCGTTCCGGGGAGGGCTCCGGCGAGTCGCGCCGATCGAGCGCCTGACGCGGCCTACCTTGACCCTGTGAGCGCACCCACCCTGTGGGAAGAGGGCCGACTGTCCGCCAGTCGCGTCGTACGGCTGTCGATCCTGGCCGGGCTGCTCGTGCTGGCCCTCGACCTGGCGATCAACCACCGACCCACGCTGCTGTTCGACGTGGGCTTCGTGGCGATCTGCGTGGGGGCTGCGCTCGCCGTACGTCCGCGGGACTTCTTCACCGTCGGCGTGCTGCCGCCACTCCTCCTGCTGGGCCTGGTCACGCTGATCGCGCTGGTCGACCGCGACTGGGTGGCCGAGCCCGGGGACGGACTGGTGCAGGCGGTCGTCTCCGGACTCGCCCACCGCGCCACGGGCCTGACCGTGGCCTACGCCCTCACGCTTCTCGTGCTCGTGATCCGGCAGCGCGTGCGCGCCGCTCACACGAAGCGGTCGGGGTCTCCCGCACCGACGCGGGCGACCTCGGGGGCACCTTCGGAGAAGTCCACGACCGTGGTCGGCTCCGAACCGCACTCGCCGGAGTCGATGACCGCGTCCACCCAGTGATCCAGGGCCTCCTTGACCGCCCAGCCGTCGGTCATCGGGGCCTCTTCCTCGGGCATCAGCAGGGTGCTGGAGAGCAGCGGCTCGCCGAGCGCCTCCAGCAGCGCGCGCACCACCGGGTGGTCCGGGATGCGTACGCCGACCGTGCGCTTCTTGGGGTGCATCAGCCGCTTCGGCACCTCCGCGGTCGCCGGGAGGATGAACGTGTAGGGCCCCGGCGTGGCCGCCTTGATCGCCCGGAACGCGGCGTTGCTCAGGTGGACGAGCTGGCCGAGCTGGGCGAAGTCGCGGCAGACGAGGGTGAAGTGGTGCTTGTCGTCGAGCTGCCGCAGCTTCTTGATCCGCTCGAGGCCGTCCCGGTTGCCGAGCTGGATGCCCAGGGCGTAGCCGGAGTCGGTCGGGTAGGCGACCAGCCCGTCGTCGCGGAGCACTGCCACGACCTGGGCGATCGAGCGCGGCTGCGGGTCCACCGGGTGGACGTCGAGGTAGCGGGCCACCGGGCTGGCTAGCTGTCCTTCGCGGCCGCGGCCTTGCGCAGGTCCCGCCGGAGCTCGGGCGGCAGCGCGAAGATCAGCGACTCCTCGGCCGTGTGCACCGCCTCGGCGTCCGGGTAGCCACGGTCGGTCAGGAAGGCCAGGACCCCGGCAACCAGGTCGTCGGGCACCGAAGCACCCGAGGTGACGCTGACGGTGCGGACGCCCTCGAGCCAGCTCTCCTCGATCTCGCTCGCGTCGTCGACCCGGTGAGCGGTTTTGGCGCCCGCCTCCAGGGCCACCTCGGCCAGCCGCACCGAGTTGGAGGAGTTGGCCGAGCCCACCACGATCACCAGGTCGGCCTCGGGACTGATCTCCTTGATCGCGAGCTGGCGGTTCTGGGTGGCGTAGCAGATGTCGTCGCTCGGCGGGTCGAGCAGCTGGGGGAAGCGCTGGCGGATCGCGTCGACCGTAGCCATCGTCTCGTCGACCGAGAGCGTGGTCTGGGACAGCCAGGCGACCTTCTCCGGGTCGCGCACGACGATGCCCGGCACGTCGTCCGGGCCCTGCACGAGCTGGATGTGGTCGGGCGCCTCGCCCGCGGTGCCCTCGACCTCCTCGTGCCCCTCGTGGCCGATCAGGAGGATGTCGTAGTCGTCCCCCGCGAAGCGCTTGGCCTCGTGGTGGACCTTGGTCACCAACGGGCAGGTGGCGTCGATCGTCTTCAGCCCGCGCTCGGCGGCCTGGTCGTGGACGAGCGGCGAGACCCCGTGGGCGGAGAAGACCACGGTCGCGCCCTCGGGCACCTCGTCCAGCTCCTCGACGAAGACTGCTCCTCGTGACTCGAGGTCGGCCACGACGTGCTTGTTGTGCACGATCTGCTTGCGCACGTAGACCGGGGACCCGTAGAGGTCCAGCGCCTTCTCGACCGTGATCACCGCGCGGTCGACCCCGGCGCAGTACCCGCGGGGGGCGGCCAGGCGCACGGCGCGGTCCGCCTCCTCCGGGGAGAGGACGCTCGGCGTACCCAAGGAAGTCATGCGTCCAATCGTAGGTGGCTGGCCTTAGGGTCGCCGCATGGCCATCGAGACCTCCGCGGAGAATCCGGCGCCGGTGCGCCAGATCACCCAGGCGATCGGCCAGTGGATCGACCGGCTGGGCGCGGTCTGGGTGGAGGGCCAGGTCACCCAGATCAGCCGACGCGGAGGCATGAACACCGTCTTCCTCACGCTGCGCGACAAGCTCGCCGACATCTCGGTCCCGGTCACCTGCAACCGCGGAGTGCTCGACGCGCTGCCGACACCCCTCGTCGAGGGCGCGCACATCGTCTGCCACGCGAAGCCGTCGTTCTACCCCAACCGGGGGACGCTCTCGCTGGCCGTCCGGGAGATCCGGCTCGTCGGCGAGGGCGAGCTGTTGGCCCGCCTCGAGCGACGCCGCCAGCTGCTGGCGGCCGAGGGGCTCTTCGCGGCGGAGCTCAAGCGGCCGCTGCCCTTCCTGCCCCGACGGGTCGGCCTGGTGACCGCGGAGGGTTCCGCGGCTGAGCGCGACGTGCTCGAGCACGCGCAGCGCCGGTGGCCGGGAGTCCGCTTCGAGGTGAGGTACGCCGCGATGCAGGGCATGCACGCCGCGCGCGAGGTGATCGAGGCGGCCCAGTCGCTCGACCGGGACGCGGCGGTGGACGTGATCGTGGTCGCCCGCGGAGGTGGCTCGGTGGAGGACCTGCTGCCGTTCTCCGACGAGGCGGTGATCCGCGCCGTCCACGCCCTGACCACGCCGGTCGTCTCCGCGATCGGTCACGAGCCCGACTCCCCGATCCTCGACCTGGTCGCCGACGTCCGCGCCTCCACCCCGACGGACGCGGCGAAACGGGTCGTGCCGGACGTGGCGGAGGAGGCGCAGCGGGTGCTGCAGGCCCGCGAACGCGGCCGCCGGGCGATCCACACGCTGGTCGAGCGGGAGAGCCAGCAGCTAGTGGCGCTCCGGTCCCGGCCGGCCCTGGCCGACCCGCGCAGCGGGCTGACCGAGCGCAGCGCCGAGGTCGAGGGCTACCGCGACCGGGCCCGGCGTACCTTCCGCCACGGCCTGGACCGGGGCCAGGACGACCTCGCCCACCAGCTGGCCCGGATCCGGGCGCTCTCCCCGCTCGCGACGCTGCGCCGGGGCTACGCCGTGCTCTCCGACGCCGAGGGCCAGGCGCTGTCCAGCGTCGCCACGCTCGAGCCCGGTCATGACCTGCACATCCGGGTCGCCGACGGACGCATCGGCGCCACCACCACCAGCGTCGACCCGATCGCACTGATCGGCGACCACGACGAGGCCGAGGACGACCAGTGAGCGACGAGCCCACCGAAGAACTGAGCTACGAGGACGCCCGTGACCAGCTGATCGAGGTGGTGCGCACCCTCGAGCAGGGAGGCACCAGCCTGGCCGAGTCGCTGGCCCTGTGGGAGCGCGGCGAGGAGCTGGCCAAGGTCTGCCAGCGCGCGCTCGAGGGGGCCCGAGCCCGCCTCGACGCGGCCCTCGGTGAGAGCGGGAGCGGCGAGGGCTGACCCTCAGCGCGCCCTGAGCGAGGCCGCCACCTCGCGGACCTGGTCCGCGAGAGCGGTGCCCACCACCAGCACGCTCTCGGGCGTGCCGTCGGGTCCCTTCAGGGAGCGACCCACGGCGTAGTCGCCCCCCGCATCGGTCCAGGACTGCCACCGCCGGCCGCCGATCCGTACGGCGTCGCCCTGCGTCGCGTCCGCGTCCACGTGCTCGGCCACGAGGTCGTCGACGCTCTCCCGGGCCTCTTCCACACCGACGTAGCTGTCCTCGGAGGTCAGCAGCCCGAGGTGCCAGGCCGGCGCGCTGCCCGTGGCGTACGACGCGCTGGTGGCCCGCCACCCGAGCGGCAGCGGGTCCGGGACGAGCAGGGCGAGCTTGCCGTCCGCGCGCCCGGCCTTCACCCACGTCGCGTAGTCGACCGCGCGCACCGGCGTGGGCTCGTTGTCCCGGGTGAGTCCACGGAACGCCGCGAAGGCCACCACGACGAGGACGGTCACCAACATCGCGCCGACCAGCCCGCCCGGGGTGCGCTGGTAGCGACCGCCGCTCGACTCGCTCATGGGCCCATGGTGTCAAGGCCCGGGTTGGCTACGATCACTGACATGTCCGAGAGCCACCTGCCCAACTCCCTCTCCGTCGCACCGACCTACCCCGACCGCAACCTCGCTCTCGAGCTCGTCCGGGTCACCGAGGCCGCAGCCATGGCCGCGGGACGCTGGGTCGGCAAGGGCGACAAGAACGGGGCCGACGGCGTCGCGGTCAACGCGATGCGCGTGCTGATCTCGACGGTGGGCATGCGCGGCACGGTGGTGATCGGCGAGGGCGAGAAGGACAACGCCCCGATGCTCTTCAACGGCGAAGAGGTCGGGGACGGCGAGGGCCCCGAGTGCGACGTGGCCGTCGACCCGATCGACGGGACCACGCTGGCCGCCAAGGGGATGACCAACGCGATCGCCGTGCTGGCGGTCTCGCCGCGCGGCTCGATGTACGACCCCTCCGCTGTCTTCTACATGGAGAAGCTGGTCACCGGGCCCGCCGCTGCGGACGTGGTCGACATCCGCTACCCCGTCGCCGAGAACATCCACCAGGTCGCCAAGGCCAAGGGCACCAAGCCCGAGGACGTGACCGTGGTGGTGCTCGACCGGCCACGTCACGACGAGATGGTCGAGCAGATCCGCAACGCCGGCGCCCGGATCAAGTTCATCACCGACGGCGACGTCGCCGGCGCGATCATGGCCGCCCGGGAGGGCACCGGTATCGACCTGCTGCTGGGGATCGGCGGCACCCCCGAAGGGATCATCGCGGCATGCGCGATGAAGTGCCTCGACGGCGTCATCCAGGCCAAGCTCTGGCCCAACGACGACGAGGAGAAGCAGCGGGCGATCGACGCGGGCCACGACCTCGAACGGGTGCTCTACACCGACGACCTGGTCTCCGGGGACGACTGCTTCTTCGTCGCCACCGGCATCACCGACGGAGAGCTGATGCAGGGGGTCCGCTACCGCGCCAACGGCGCATCTACGCACTCGCTGGTGATGCGCTCGAGGAGCGGCACGATCCGCTCGATCCACTCCGAGCACAAGCTGAGCAAGCTGCGCGCCTACGCCGACGTCGACTTCGACCACTGAGCGGGTCCGACTCGTGATCGTGGTGGCGGGCGAGTCCCTGATCGACGTCGTCCTCGACCAGGACGGAGACTCCAGCGAGTCGGTGGGCGGCTCGCCGCTCAACGTGGCGGTGGGGCTGGGCCGGCTCGACGTGCCGGTCACCCTGGTCACCCAGGCCGGGCACGACGAGCGGGGCGGCGTACTCGTGCAGCACCTGACGGGCAGCGACGTCGAGGTGGTCGCCGTACCGACCGACAGCGGCCGTACGTCGGTCGCGACGGCCCGGCTCGGCGCCGACGGCGCGGCGACCTACGAGTTCGACATCGAGTGGACCCTGCCGCAGCAGGAGCTGCCCCCCTGCCGCGCCCTGCACGTCGGCTCGCTCGGCACCCTGCTCGAGCCCGGCCGCCTCAGCGTGCTCGACCTCGTGCAGCAGGCCGGACAGCGGGAGCTGTTCGTCAGCTACGACGCCAATCTCCGCGAGGTGTTCATCGAGGACCGTGCCCGCACGCGGGACGACGTGCTCGCTCTGGGCGCGCAGTGCACGCTGGTCAAGCTCAGCGACGAGGACGCCGCCGTCCTGGACCCCGGCGGCGACCCCGACGACTTCGCCCGGTTGCTCGTGGGCGGCGAGCGCACCCGGCTGGTGCTGCTGACCCGAGGCGCCGGTGGGGCCACCGCGTTCACCACCGACGAGGAGGTGAGCGCCCAGCCTCGCCCGGTGGAGGTCGTGGACACGGTCGGGGCGGGCGACGCCTTCATGGCCGCCACCCTGGCGCAGCTCGACGACCTCGATGCCTACCGGCACCCTGGTCCGGTCGTGCCCAGCCGGCCTGACGAGCTCGAGCAGCTGCTGCGGGGAGCGATGGAGGTCGCAGCGATCACGTGTGAGCGACGCGGAGCAAACCCTCCGCGGCGTCACGAGCTTCCTCCCGGCTGGCCCGCCTGACCTGCTGGTCGCGCAGCGCGCCGAGCACGTGGTCCATCACGATCGGGTCGACGGCCATGCCGCAGTGGCTGGTGCGGACCTCGACGTGCCGGGCGGCCGGGTCCAGGCAGGCCCGCCAGTCGACGATGCCGTCACGCTGGCTGTAGATCGCGGTGAAGGCGATGTCCTCGTGGAGCGGGAGCTGGCTCTCCTCGAAGCTCAGCCGGGCGCACTCGCCGCCGAAGCAGTCGGAGCCCATCATCCCGCCGAAGCCGGCGCGGGTCAGCTTGCTGAGCATCTGGGCGTCCCAGGCCAGCACACGGTGCACCGCTCCCGGAGCGAGGACCGGGCTGCCCATGCTGACGATCCCCTCGACCAGGTCGGGGCGGCGCGACGCCAGGCCGCGGGCGAGCATGCCGCCGAGGCTGTGCCCGACGATCGTCACCTTGCGCCCCCGGCGGGTCGCGATCGCCTCGAGGCGACGCTCGAGCCGGTCGCCCTGGTCGCGGGTGCAGCCGACGTTGACGTGGATCTGCGAGCGGTAGGTCCGGAAGCCCTGGTGGCGCAGGAAGACCGACATCGCCTTGAGGGTGGCGTCACCGGCCATGAAGCCCGGGATGAGCATCACGGGGTCGTGCGCCGTGATCTTGTGGCTGCCGGCGTACGGCAGGGCCGCGCGGGTCCGGCGGTCGGTACGCGACCGCCGGAACAACCGGGTCGCCTCGACCACCGTGCTCGACTCCCGGGCCAGGGCGGCCAGGCCGGCCGGGCCGTTGAACCCCGGGGGCAGCAGGAACGAACCGAGCGGTGAGTTCACGGTGCTGACGGTAGCGTTACCGGGCGGTCACCAGCCGGATTTCGCAGAAAATCAACAAAAGGGAAAAGAGGGCCCATACATGTCCGTACCCGTCTCCGAGGAGCTGTTCGCCCCGGTCGCGCCCGGGATCGAGCTCTGCTACCAGACCTTCGGCAGCCCCGACGGCGAGCCGCTCGTGCTGGTGATGGGGCTCGGTGGGCCGATGACGTGGTGGGACCCCGAGCTGTGCACCATGCTCGCCGAGGCCGGATTCCACGTCGTCCGCTACGACAACCGCGACACCGGACGCTCCAGCCGGGCCAAGGGGCGGGTCAACCGGCGCCAGCTGGTCCAGTCGTTCGTCGGCCGCGGTCCCCGGCCGCCGTACACGCTGAACGACCTGGCCGCCGACGCCTTCGGTCTGATGGACCACCTCGGGTGGGACAGCGCCCACATCGCGGGGGTGTCCATGGGCGGGATGATCGTGCAGACGATGGCGCTCGACCAGCCCCGCCGGGTGCGGTCGATGACCTCGATCATGTCCACGCTCGGGAAGCGCTCGGTCGGCTGGCAGCACCCCTCGCTGCTCCCCATGCTGCTGGCCAGGCGGGCCAACGACCGGGAGGCGTACGTCGAGTCCTCGGCGCGGATGTGGAAGGTGATCGGCTCCCCCGCCTTTCCCTCGGACCTCGAGTCGGAGCGCAGGCGCGCGGGCGAGACCTTCGACCGCGGCATCTCCGCCAGCGGGGTGCTGCGGCAGATGGTCGCGATCCTCAACCAGCCCGACCGGTCCCGGGCCCTGGCCGCCCTGCGGGTCCCGACCGCCGTCATCCACGGCAGCGCGGACAAGATGGTCCACGTCTCCGGCGGACGCGCGACGGCCCGCGCCGTACCCGGTGCGGAGCTGCTCGTCATCGACGGCATGGGCCACGACCTGCCCGAGGCCCTGTTCGCGACGTTCACCGAGGTGATCCGCCGTACGGCCGACCGCGCGAACCTCGAGTCCCGGGCCGACCGCTCGGCCTGACGTACGCCCAGCCAGCCCCGGCGCCGGACGTCATACGAGCTGGCTGTGATGGCGACCGTTTCGTATGACGTCTCGCGGGACGTCATACGAACTGGCTGTGCGGGCGACCACCTCGTATGACGTCCGGCGGCGGGCCATCACGAGTCGGTGCCCCATCGCTCAGGCAGCACCCGGGTAGT
>Ga0190275_10003195_pt1 | contig 11647 bp, 11 predicted proteins | sample Popmic550T_FD_133745 | JGI IMG/M metagenome (GOLD analysis project Ga0190275, IMG submission 133745) | Populus adjacent soil microbial communities from riparian zone of Yellowstone River, Montana, USA - 550 T | ecosystem: Environmental > Terrestrial > Soil > Riparian zone > Trees stand | place... | reverse complement strand
TGCCGGAGCGCCAGCGTACCGCCATCAATCTCTGGTTCGACGAGGGCTTGAGCAATCAGGATGCCGCCGACGCCATGGGCGTGAATTTGAAAGCTTTGCAGTCCCTGATCATGCGCGCCAAGACCACCTTGAAAGAACGTATGAAAAATTATCTGTGAGGATTTTATGAGCGAATATCAGGACGAAAAATTAGAATCGCTGTTGCGCTCACGGCACGCGGAAACGGTGGCCCCGGATCTGGCCGGGCGGATCATTCTGCAGGCCAAGAGCGTGCCGCAGCTGCAAAATATTTCGCTGTGGCAGGGCGTGCGCCAATTGTTCGCCGAATTTCATCTCCCGAAACCGGGGTATGTGCTCGCCAGCGCGCTGGTTTTGGGAATGGTGCTGGGCTTCAGCACGGCCCCGGAAAATAGCCAGTTGAGCGACGCTAGTAACGTGACCGTGCAGAGTTTTATCGCTGGCGACGAGGAGTTGTTATGAGCCAGAAGACTAAACTGGCGTTTATCGTGTCGATTGTTTTGAACGTACTCCTGGTCGGCGTACTACTCGGGCAGTCGCCGCGCCGTTTCGACCCCGGCGCCATGCGCGAGCAGCGCATGGAGCAGGTAATCAAAGACCTGCCCGCAGAGTCACAGACCCGCTTGCGCGAGAGATTCAAGCAGCTGCGCGCCACCGCCGAGCCGATGTTCCGTGAAATGCGCCAGGTTCAGGATGAATCGGCGCGGCTTCTGGCCGTCGAGCCCTTCGACGAAGCCGCCTTCGATGGGCAGCAAGCCAAGATCAACCAAATGCGCGCCGATATGACAAAGAAGCTATCCGAAGTGGTCAAGAACGCCGTCAAGGGCCTGACGCCTGAGGAACGGCAACGTTTTGCCGACCTGTTGCGTCGCCCGCCGCCACCGGCCTAAATTAAATTCCCCAGCAAAAACACCCATTTCCAAAAGCGCCGGTACCCCCGGCGTTTTTTTTTGCGTGGGCCGAAGACTTCCCTCGGCTAGGTCGTATCAACAGTTAACAAACCTCCTAGAGGACGGAAAAAACCCTATGAAATGGCCAAATAAGACAGTTCGCAACAAAATACTCGCCGGAATTACCGTCGCCGGGCTCACCGCCGGCGGCTGGTACTGGTACACCAGCTCGGCGCAAAGCTCTCAAGGCGAAGTGGTTCAGCCGATCACAGTCCGCCGCGGTAACCTTGAAGAAGTCGTCACCTCGCAAGGCAAGCTCGAAGCCAAGCAGTACGTTGACGTCGGCACTCAGGTTTCCGGCCAGCTAAAGGCAATCCATGTCGATATCGGCGACACCGTAACTAAAGGACAATTGCTCGCCGAGATCGACCCGCGCGTTTACCAGGCCCAGGTCGAAGCGGGAGAAGCGAAGCTAAACAGTCTGCGCGCCCAGCTCAACCAACAGAAGGCCGAGGCGGTTTTGGCCGAACAGAATTTGAAACGCAATCAAAATCTGATCGCCGTCAACGCTGTTAGCCAGCAGGCTTTGCAGGAGACGGAATCCCAATTCGCAGTGGCCAAAGCTCAAGTGGACTCGATCGCCGCGCAGATGCAGGAAACCGAGTCTAATTTAAAAGCGAGCCGGGCCAATCTCAGTTATACAAAAATTTACGCGCCGATGGCCGGCACGGTAACGACATTGCCGACCAAAGAAGGGCAGACATTGAACGCCAATCAGACCGCGCCGACGGTTTTGCAGATTGCCAGTCTCGATGTCATGACCGTGCGCGCCCAGGTCGCGGAAGCCGATGTGAGCCGGATCAAAGTCAACATGCCGGTCTATTTTACCACCCTCGGCAACAGCGAGCGCCGCTGGCCGGGCACCGTGCGTCAAGTGCTGCCGACACCACAGATCGTCAACGACGTGGTGCTCTACGACGTCTTGATCGACGTCAAGAACGAAGGCCGACAGCTTATGACCAGCATGACCACCCAAGTATTCTTTATCTTCGGCAAGGCGGAAAACGCCTTGATCGTACCCGCGGAGATTCTCACGCGCCGAGCCGCGCAGCAGGACAACGACAAAGGCAAGGCCTATCGGATCGCGGTGATCACCGAGAAAGGCACGGAGCAGCGGGTCGTCCACGTCGGCTTGCAAAGCCGCACCCAGGCGGAAGTCGTCGACGGACTCAACGAAGGCGAACGGATCGCAGTGAATCGACCCGCCGGCGCAGCCAACCGGACGGCCAGTCAGGCAAATAATCCGCAACGCGGCGCCGGTAATCAGCGCCTCAACCGAGGGCCACAGTTATGAGCGCGACTATCCTAGAACTGCATAACATCGAGAAACATTACACCAACGGCGATACCACCGTGCGCGCCCTCGACGGCGTCTCGCTGCGAATCCGCCGGGGCGAATTTGTCGCGATCATGGGCCAGTCCGGCTCCGGCAAGTCGACCTTGATGAATATCATCGGCTGTCTCGATCACCCGAGCGCGGGCAGTTATCGGGTGCTCGGCCGCGAAGCGGCGAATCTTGACGCCGACGAGCTGGCGTCGCTGCGGCGCGAAACTTTCGGCTTCATTTTTCAGCGCTATAATCTTCTCGCCACGGCGACGGCCCAGGAAAATGTCGCAATACCTTCGGTGTACGCCGGCCTGGCCAAACACAAACGCAAGACTCATGCGAACGAGCTGTTAAAGCGGCTGGGACTGAGCGAGCGCACCGATCACCGGCCGTCCGAGCTGTCGGGCGGTCAGCAGCAACGGGTCGCCATTGCCCGCGCCCTGGTGAATGATCCGCCGGTGATCCTCGCCGACGAGCCCACCGGCGCTTTGGACAGCAAGAGCGGCGACGAAGTCCTGGCACTGCTCAAACAACTCCACGCCGAAGGGCGCACGATTATTCTCATTACCCACGCCGAGACCGTCGCACAGCACGCCAGCCGCATCGTGCGCATTCAGGACGGACGGATTATCGAGGATAATGGCATCGTCGACGCGGAACCGGAAGAGAAGTCAGATGCGAACAATCGCAGTTTCGAGAGCGCCGTCGGCTTGATGTCGAGCATGCAGGAAGCGCTCGTCACTGCCTGGCGGTCGCTGCGCGTAAACATCTTTCGCACCGCGCTCACCTTGCTTGGCATCATCATCGGCGTCGCCGCTGTAGTCGCCATGCTCGCGGTGGGCGAAGGCAGCCGGCAAAAGGTGCTCGATCGCATCAGTTCCTTCGGCACTAATTTAATGCTGATCCGCCCCGGCGCCGCCGGCATCCGCAACTCCGGCGACATCGTTACCCTGGTGCCGGAAGACGCCGCCGCGATCAAAACCTTGCCCAACGTCGAAAGCGCCCTCGCCGAGCGCAACAGCCGTGCCACGGTTCGTTTCGGCAATATCGATTATCAAACTTCAGTGCAGGGCACGAGCGAGGATTTTCCCGCAGCGCGCGAATGGCCTGTGGCCGAAGGACAGTTTTTCAACGCCGACGACATGAAGAAGTATGCTGCCGTCGTCGTGCTCGGCCGCACGGTGGCAAAAACGCTTTTCCCCGACGGCAGCAGCCCGGTCGGCAAGTACATTCTGATGAAGAGCGTGCCGTTTGTCGTGATCGGCGTGATGACCGAAAAAGGCGCATCACCCAACGGCAGCGACCAGGACGATGTCATCTTCATGCCGATCAACACCGGCTTGGTGCGGCTATTCGGCAAAAACTACTTGAGCAGCATTACCATCAAGGTCAAAGACGCCGCAGCCATCGAAGCCACCCAGCAGCAGGTCGAGGCGCTGCTCAAGGCGCGCCATAACGCGGAGGACTTCAGCGTCCGCAACATGGCTTCGTTTCTCCAAGCCGCGATGGAAACTCAGGACACCTTTACCCTGCTGCTCGGCACCGTGGCGGCGATCTCGCTGCTGGTGGGCGGCATCGGCGTCATGAATATCATGCTGGTCAGCGTGGTCGAACGCACCCGCGAAATCGGCATCCGCATGGCCACCGGCGCGCGCATGCGCGACATCATGTTGCAGTTCAACATCGAGGCCGCGGTGGTATGCGCCGCCGGCGGACTCATGGGCATCGCCGTGGGCGTGATCGCCGGCCTGGTGCTGCGCTACAGCGGCATGACCGTGGTATTTTCGGTCACGCCGGCGGCGCTCGCCTTTGCCTGCGCTTCCGCCACCGGTCTGGCCTTCGGTTACCTGCCGGCTCGCAAAGCGGCCCAACTCGATCCAGTCGTTGCTCTAGCTTCCGAGTGAGGTGATTTATGCGTAAACATTTTTTGCCCAGTACCCTTGCCCTTTCATTGGCTTTGTCGGCTTGCAGCCTGGCGCCAAACTATCAACCACCACAGATGGCTGTGCCCGGCGGTTGGAGCGACGTCGCCGGCGTCGGCCATGCCCAGGTGCAGCCCAGCGCGCCATTCTGGCAAGAGCTCGGCAGCGCCGATCTCAACCATTTGATCGACAATGCGCTGGCGCAGAATCTTGATCTTGAAGCCGCGCTGCATCGGATCGAACAGGCGCGCGCCCAGGCCAAGAGCTCGGCCTCTCCGCTCTATCCGACGATTAGTGCCAGTAGCTCAGCCTCGCGCACCTTCGAAGATTCGCGCGGCAGCAATGCGGCGCGCGCCGGCGGCAGCGTCAGCTATGAGGTCGATCTGTGGGGCAAGAATCGCAACGCGGCCAAGTCCGCCGACTATCGGGTCAACGCCAGCGAGTTCGACCGCGAAGCGTTGCGCCTCGTCGTCACCTCGGACGCGACCAATTTTTATGCGGAGATTTTGAGCCTCAACGACCGTATTCGCATCGCCGAGTATAACCTCAAAGACGCCGAAGAAGTTTTGCGTATCATCGAAGCGCGCTTCGGCCAGGGCAGCGTCTCGGGTCTGGAAGTTTCCCAGCAGCGCGTCGCCGTGAACAATCTCCGCACCTTGATGGCCTCGCTCGTTGAACAGCGCAGCACAACTGCCAATGCATTGGCGATTCTGCTCGGACTGGCGCCGCAGAATTACGCCGCGCCGACTGCCGGGCTGGCGACCCTGTCGCTGCCGCCAGTCAACTTGACGCCGCCGGCAACTTTGTTGACCGCGCGCCCCGACATCGAGAGCGCCGAGGCTGGTTTGCTTGCGGCCAATGCCGATATCGGCGTTGCCCGCGCCGCCTTCTTCCCGTCGTTGACCTTGGGGTTGGACACCGCGATCTCTGCCGGCTTCGGCGGTCCGGCGGCGGCGGCAACATCAATTGCGTCGAGTTTGCTCGCGCCGATTTTTACCGGCGGGCGGCTCACCGGCAATCTAGAAAATGTCACCGCGCGGCAGAAAGAACTTGCGGTGCAGTATCGTCAGACCGTGCTGGTGGCCTTTCAAGAGGTCGAAGACGCCCTCGCCGCGCTTAAAAGCAACAACGACCGCGCCGTACTATCGCGCGCCACCGTCGCCGAATCCCAGACCGCCTACGACATTGCCAAAGCGCGCTTCGACGCCGGCGCCGTCGATTATCTCAACCTGCTCGAAGCCCAGCGCAGCCTGTACCAGGCGCAGGACAGCCAGATCACGATCAATCAGGGCCAGCTGCAATCCTTCGTCCAGTTGCGCAAAGCTCTGGGCACTTGAAAAAGATCCTGTCTATGCAGCGACTCGGCACGCCGGTATGCGGCTGCCGAGCGCTGGGTTATTCTCTTGCAAGTCGCAGCTTGATGATTATCTTGTAAGTTACGGTGGCGGATCTTGATTATTATAAAGCGCTCGGCGTCGCGCAGGGTGCATCAAGCGATGAGGTGCGCAAGGCGTATCGCAAACTTGCGCGCAAGTATCATCCCGATCTCAATCCCGGCAACAAAGAGGCGGAAAGCAAATTTAAAACCCTTTCGGTTGCCTACGACGTCCTGAGCGACGAAAAAAAACGCAAGCTTTACGACGAATTCGGCGAGGCCGGACTGGCCGCGGGCTTCGATGCCGAGAAGGCGCGCACCTACGAACAATGGCGCCAGCAGTCGGCGCGCGCCGGCGGCGCCCAGGCGTTCGACACGGACGACCTGGGAGATCTTTTCGGTGGCCTCGGCGGCATGTTTCGGCGCGGCGCGCGGACGCAGACCGGACCACAGCGCGGCGGCGATATGGAATCGAGCATGCAGATCGACTTCCTCGACGCCGTGCGCGGTTTTCAAACCGAACTCACACTCGACCGGCCCGTGTCGTGCGACACTTGTCGCGGCTCGGGCACGAAAGCTGGAACCGTGCCGGCCAATTGTCCGCAGTGCGGCGGCAGCGGCAGCGTTGCCGTCGCCCAAGGGCCGCTGCAGTTTCGCCAGGCCTGTCCCCGTTGTTCGGGCAGCGGAAAGTTGCCCGGTGACCCATGCACCGACTGCGACGGCAGCGGTCGGGTCATGCGCGCGGAAACGATTCGGGTCAACATTCCACCCGGCGCCGATCCCGGCAAACGCATTCGTTTGCGCGGCAAAGGCGCAGCGGGATTGCGCGGCGGGCCGGCTGGCGACCTGTTTATCACGCCGCGTATCCGGCCTCATCCGATACTCACTCGATCGGGTCGCGACCTGTCCATGGACTTGCCGATCACCGTCGGCGAAGCGCTGCGCAGCGCCAGCGTCGAAGTGCCGACACCCAGCGGATCGATAAACGTGAAAATTCCCGCCGGCGCGCAGAGCGGTCAACAATTGCGCATCAAAGGCAAAGGAGTCGCGGCGCACGGGCAAACTCCCGCCGGTGATCTCTATCTGCGCCTGATGGTACGCGTACCGAAGGATGAGCTCGCTCAGGAACTCATCGACCAGATTGACCAAGCCTACAGCGAAGGCGTAAGGACAGACCTGCGGCTGTAGCGGAGGAAGCCAAGATGGCGCGAAAATATCTGCGCATTACCGAGGTAACCAAACTCTGTGGTGTTGACGTTAAGTTCGTCAAGCGTTTGGAGCAGGCCCAGGTCATCGATCCGATCATCCGGCGCAGTGAGAAATATTATCCGCTCGATCAGGTTGACCGGGTGCGTGTCGCCCACCTGCTGATCGAAGAAATGGGCGTCAATCTAGAGGGCGCCGAAGTCGCGCTAAACATGCGCGAGCAAATGATCGCCATGCAGCGCCAGTTCAATGAAATTCTCCAGCTGCTCGGCCGCGAGTTGCGAAAATAGCGGTGTCGATTGAGCGCCGGGAAACCAATCACTGCCCGCCGCCTTCTGAGTTGAAAAGCGCGTTTAGGTTGACTTCGCCGCACTCGCTTGAGTACTGTTCGGAAGGGTCACAGCTTCATGCCGACACGGGGTGATTCATGGTCCGCAGCAACCGACGACGGAAGGTAACCAGGTGAAAAAAGTCCTCGCGATGATTTTAGGCGGTGGGGTCGGCACCCGGCTCTATCCCCTGACCAAGCTGCGCGCCAAGCCGGCGGTCCCGCTGGGCGCTAAGTATCGCTTGATCGATATTCCGATCAGTAATTGTATCAACTCCGATATCCAGCGAATTTACGTTTTGACACAATTTAATTCCGCCTCGCTCAATCGGCATATTTCCCGCACCTATGCCGCTTTGGGAGGAGGTTTCTCCCAGGGATTTGTCGAAGTACTCGCGGCTCAGCAAACTCCCGAAAGCCCAAGTTGGTTCGAAGGAACGGCCGACGCCGTGCGCAAGTATGTTCGGCTCTTCGCGGAGTGGGATGTCGATCAGTATCTGATATTGTCCGGCGATCACTTGTACCGGATGAATTACGCCGAATTCATCGAGCGTCACCGTGAGACCAAGGCCGACATCACCCTTTCGGTGGTGCCGGTGGATGAGAGCCGGGCTTCCGAATTCGGCTTGATGGCGATCGACGGCCATGGGCGGGTGCACGCGTTCAGCGAAAAGCCCAAAGGCGACGCTCTGAAAGCGATGGCCGTGAACACGACGGTGCTCGGCCTTTCGAAACAAAAGGCAAAAGAGCTCCCCTATATCGCGTCAATGGGTATCTACGTTTTCGACAAGCAGGTACTGCTCGATCTGCTGGAAAAAAACCCGGGCCACACCGATTTCGGCAAGGAAATCATTCCAGCGGCGGCGGCGAATAACCGAGTTCAAGCTTACTTGTTTAAGGACTACTGGGAGGATATCGGTACCATCGAATCGTTCTACAACGCCAATTTGGCGCTCACCGAGCAACCGGTTCCTTCCTTCAGCTTTTACGACGAGAAAGCACCCATTTACACGCGCTCGCGCTACTTGCCACCGACCAAGCTGCTCGATTCCCATGTCGTCGAATCCATGGTCGGCGAAGGCTGCATCCTCAAGGAATGCACCGTGAAGCGCTCGGTCATCGGCATTCGCTCACGCATAGAAACCGGTTGCGTGATCGACAATGCATTGCTAATGGGCGCCGATTTTTACGAATCGCCGGCGGAACGGCAGCAAATCCTCGACAGCGGTAAAGTTCCGCTGGGCGTCGGCGCCAATACGACGATTCAACGGGCCATCGTCGACAAAAACGCCCGTATCGGCCGCAATGTGCAAATTATCAATCAAGATAGAATTCAGGAATCGACTCGGGAAGAGCTAGGATTTGTCATCCGCAGTGGCATCGTCGTCATCATCAAGAACGCGACTATTGCCGATGGAACGGTAATCTAACGACTGTTGTGAATTTTCTAGGGACCAACCGGTTATGCGGTCGCCCCGTCATTTCCCGGGTGCGCCTTGTTCTTCCGCATCCCGCCTTCGATCATTTTGTACTCGAATAGCCGGCAGTCCAGGGCGCCATTGAATAACGGCGTGCGTTTGGAAGTGGCGAGCCGGATGAGCTTGGGCAGCTGCAAGTCGGCGCTGAGAAAGTAAGCGCGCCAGCCGGCGAACTGTTTCTTCAAGACATCGCCCAGCTTGGGATAGAGTTGCGCCAGCGCTTGTTGCTCGCCGAGGCGAATGCCATAAGGCGGATTGCTGACGATGATCCCTTCTTTGGCTGGCGCGGTGATTTCCAGGACATTCGCCTGCTTCAAACTAACGACCTGCTCGAGACCGGCGCCGGCAAGATTCGCCCGCGCCGCTCGCAGTACCGTGCCGTCGATATCGCTGCCATGAATCGGCAGCGCCACGCTTGGCTTGCGCCGCGCCCTGCGACGCTGGATCAGCTCGCTCCATGCCCGCGAATCAAAATTCAGAAAGTTTTCAAAGGCGAATTGGCGTCCCAATCCCGGCGCGATATCGAGCGCCATGCATGCCGCTTCGACTAGAATGGTCCCGCTGCCGCACATCGGATCGAGCAAAGGGATGCCCGGAGTCCAACCGGCGAGGCAAAGAATCCCCGCGGCGAGGTTTTCTCGCAACGGCGCTTCACCGGTGGCGATGCGCTGCCCGCGCTTGAACAACGGCTCACCCGAGGTGTCGAGATAGAGTGTAAACTCGCGATCGGTCAAATGGCCTTGGATCGGGATATCCGGATCGCGTGTGTCGACGCTAGGTCGCTGCTGCGAAATCTGGCGGATTTTGTCGCACACAGCGTCTTTAATCTTGAGAGTGACGAAGTTGAGGCTGGTGAGCGGGCTCTTGGTCGCCGAGATATCGACGCGTATGGTCCTCGCGGCATTGAACCAATCGGTCCACGGTACCGAGTAAGCGACGCGGTAGATATCGGTTTCATTGCGATAACCCGCGGTCGCGACTTGCCAGAGCACGCGGCTAGCGATGCGGCTTTCGAGATTGACCCGATAGCAGACCGTGCGATCGCCGCTGAACTGCACGCCGCCGCCGACGGCATGAACTTTATCTGCGCCGAGTTGGCGCAGTTCGTCGACCAGAATCATCTCCAATCCGGGTGGACAGGTGGCGAAAAATTTCTCCATTACCAGTTACCGGCAAGCTAACAGCGCCAAAAAAAAGGGCAACCGAAACGGTTGCCCTTTATGCAGTTATTTTACTTGCGAATCTCTACCAGCGGTTACCCCGGCCGCCACCGTCGCCGCCACCACCACCACGGCCACCCCGACCACCGCCGCCACCGCCGCGATTGCCGCCGCCACCGCCGCCGCCGAAGCCTTCACGCTTGGCCATCGGCTTGGCTTCGTTGACGGTCAAGGTGCGCCCATCGAGCTGGGTGCCATTCAGGCTTTCGATCGCTTTCTGTGCCTCGCTTCCCGAGCTCATCTCGACAAAGCCGAAGCCGCGCGATTGACCGGTGAATTTATCGGAAATCACATTGGCAGAGGTGACCTCGCCATGCGCCGAAAAGATTTCCTGCAACCGATCCCCGGTTACCGAATAGGGCAACCCGCCCACGTACAATTTACTACCCATGTTCTCCTCCTATGAGAATGTTAATGTCTTTTACCCTGAGAAATGAACTGCTAATGGGGACCGAACATGGGAGCTTAACTGCATAGCTCTGGTCGGAATATCCTTTAGATTTATTGTCCGCAAGGAGAGACTGACAGGGGCCTTCAACCTTTGTTATCGTCCTCTACCAGAAGGCCGTTTACTGAAGAAGATAAATAAAGGTACGTCTTATGCGGGGCAATGTCAATGGTAACTTTAGGCGCCCGGCCAATGATCTTGCGCCTGGCGCTCGACCCAAGTTAAGGTTGAAACCGTTGCACCAGTTAAACCATAATGCGCGCAATCGAGGGGTCGCGGGATAACGCCAAGGAGCACAATGAAAAAGCTAACCATACTAGCTTTGCTATATTATTTAGCCTTCGCAAGCGCCATGGCATCGGCGCAGGATCGCGTGCGCATCGGTGTGCCGCTGTTCCCGACGGTATCCTATCCGGTGCTCATCGCTCATGAAAAAGGCTTTTTCGACAAAAATGGTCTGAAAGCCGAGATCATTCGGATCAACAGCGAGCCGACAACTTATCAGGCGCTGATCTCCGGCGACATCGACGCCACCTCCGGCGCGCCGACGGGCCTCGTACAGTCCAATCTGCAAGGCATACCGGTGACCTCGCTCGGCAGCTGGGACAATCTGGTTTCCTACACGGTCATGACCAAAGACAAAATCGACGACCTGTCGCAGCTGCGCGGCAAGAAAATCGGCATCAACCGGCTTGGCGGCAAGTCTTCGCTGGTCTTGCGCGTCATGCTCGAAGACGCCGGCCTCAACACCGCGAAAGATGTGACGCTATTGCAATTGGGCGGTTCGCAAGAACGCTTGGCGGCGCTGATGCGCGGCGGCATCGACGCCGCCCCGGTGGATTTCGCTTTTGAACCGAAGATGAAACAGCTGGGGTTTCACCTGGTGCCGAGCAAGAAGACCGCTTTTATGAACGGGCCGATCACGGTTACCGCGGCCAATCTGAAAGCCAACCGCGGCAAATGGCTGCGCTTCGTCAAAGCCAACATGGAAGCGACTTACTATATGACCGTAAATAAACCCGGCGCGATGGATGTCTTGAAAAAAATCATTCAGAGTGACGAACGCGAAACTCTCGAGCACGCCTACGAGCAGATGCGCGCCCGCGCCACCGTCGATCTAATCGCCCCCGACGCCGCCATCGAAAACTTGGTGAAGATGATGACCTACGTCGACAAACGCGCCGCCGGCATCGACCGCGGCAAGCTCACCGACTATTCCATCGTTCGTGAATTGATTCAGAGCAACACCGTACCGGTGAAAAGGTAGGACAAACCAGCGCGATCTAGTATTGGACGGTGGCGTAACGATTTTCGAATTCATTACTCCACCACACCCATGCAAATCACAATGGAAAAGCAAACGTCGCAATTAGCT
>Ga0190275_10003194_pt1 | contig 11652 bp, 9 predicted proteins | sample Popmic550T_FD_133745 | JGI IMG/M metagenome (GOLD analysis project Ga0190275, IMG submission 133745) | Populus adjacent soil microbial communities from riparian zone of Yellowstone River, Montana, USA - 550 T | ecosystem: Environmental > Terrestrial > Soil > Riparian zone > Trees stand | place... | reverse complement strand
GTCCGTGGACACCGGCAACCAGCCGTCACGGGCCGGACCAGCCGGACAGCACGAGAACGGCCCTCCCCCGCGTTTCCGCTGGTGGAGGGCCGTTCTGGGTGGTGGTGGCGGGTAGAGGATTCGAACCTCTGTAGCTTTCGCGACGGATTTACAGTCCGCTCCCATTGGCCGCTCGGGCAACCCGCCGGGTGCGCCGAAGCGCGGATCGAAGCATACGACAAGCGAGGAGCCGGGCCGCGTAGGGGCCCGGTCGAGGAGGACCGATGGCCGACCCGTCGTTCGACGTCGTGAGCAAGGTCGACCGGCAGGAGGTCGACAACGCCCTCAACCAGGCGTCGAAGGAGCTCTCGCAGCGGTTCGACTTCCGCGGCACGGGCACCTCGATCGCCTGGGCGGGCGACGAGGCGATCAGTGTCGAGTCGGAGACCGAGGAGCGGGCGAAGGCCGCCGTCGAGGTGTTCAAGGAGAAGCTGATCAAGCGGAACATCTCGCTGAAGGCGTTCGAGGCCGACGAGCCCGCGGTGTCCGGCAAGATCTACAAAGTGCGGGGCAAGATCCTTCAGGGGATCGCAGCGGACAAGGCCAAGGAGATCAGCAAGGTCATCCGCGACGAGAAGCTCAAGGGCGTGCAGGCCCAGATCCAGGGCGACCAGCTGCGGGTGTCGGGGAAGAAGAAGGACGACCTGCAGGCGGTGATCGCGCTGCTCAAGGGCCGCGACTTCGGGATCGCGCTGCAGTTCGTCAACTACCGGTAGAGCAGCGGCGCGCCTCAGGCCGTCCCGCCCGGTACAACGGCGGTACAACCGAGCGCTGAGTCCACCAATGTCGGGGTCTGGTCGACGGAGTCCGGCCAGTACCCGACGGAGGTGGTCTGCGTGACCGTCCCCTCGTCGACCTGGTCGCGATCACTCCGGCAGCCGCCAGATGGACTGGATGTCATGCGCAGTGAGCCAGACCGAGGTATCGGTGACGGCAACACCCCCGCTGCCCGCGAGTGGGCCGAGTCGGTCGACGACCGCGTTCGTCTGCGGGTCGATCCGTACCGCGAGAGCGTCCTCGGTCCCGCGCACCCACACCGCGTCCGATGATGCCGCGATGTCACCGCCCGATATCCCGGACGACACCTTGATCGTCGAGGTGACGGTGTTCGTGGCCGGGTCCACCCGTGACACCGTCGCGTCGGAGGGGCTGATGACCCACACCGCATCCGGGCCGACCGCGAGGAAGCTCGCGCTGGGGCCGACGCTGATCGTCGCCACGACCTGGCCGGAGGCGGGATCGAGTCGAACCAGCTGTCCGGGGGTAGCGATCGACACCCACACCGCTCCGAGGCCGGCCCGCACGGCCGTCGCCCCCTCCGGCGCCGGTAGCGTCCGAGCGACAGTATTCGTGCCCGGGTCCACGGCGAGCAGCTGCCGTGGGCTACCCGAGGTGAGCAGCCATACCGCGCCCTCACCGGCACCCACCGATGACTCCGCCGGCAGCCGTGTCGGCATCGGAATCTCCGCGGTTGAAGCGCCGGTCGCCGCGTCGATCCGGACCAGCTTCGGTGAGCTGTAGTCGCACGACATCGCCCAGACCGACCCGAAGCCTTGGTCCATCGCCGAGCACACCGAGTAGATCGCCACCTCGCCCATCAACGCTCCGGTCGCCGCGTCGTACCGCTGCAGCCCCGGACCGACGCCGGCGACCCAGACACTGCCGGCCGCCGCGACCGCCCAGTCCGGGTTCGGCGACGCCTTGATCGTGCTCGCGCCGATGGCGGTGATGTCACGCAGGGCCGGTAGTGCGTCGGGTTCGCTGCCGGTGGTCGGAGCAGCGGCCGGCGGTGGTGCTGCGGGATCGGTGGCACAGGCCACGGCCGAAAGACCGAGCAGCGCTGCAGCGACCAGAGTGCGGAGCCGTCGGACCGTGGCAGCACGCATCACAACCTCCGATGGGGAGTCGCTCCGACGGGGGCCCGAGTGTGATCTGGCTACAAGATCGAGTAAAGGCACGAGTCACTAAGATCGTCGTTCCCGGGCGTCTGTTGCGGTCGGATCAACCGTCGACGCCCGCAGACGGCGATCGACCGCGACGGGCACGCGGAACCGGCGATCATCGGTCGGGCGCGCTGCGCGGGACGTCGCCGCGCAGGTGCTCCTGCGCGCCGACGCGGTAGGCCTCTGCGAGGTGGGCGGCGAACTCGGCGTCCACCTCCGCCGGGGCCGTCAGCCGGAACGCGTGGAGGACGTTGCGGGGCGAGTAAGTCTCGATCCGGCGGAAGCGGGGACTGTCGACCCGGCGCGCGAGCACGAGGTGCCCGTCCAGCCAGCGGCGCCGGGGCATGAGCGCGGCGAAGCTCATCCGCACGTGCAGGGCGATGCGGGTCCGCTCCGGCAGGACGTCGACGGGTCCACAGGCGCGGACGGCCGCGAGGACGGCGTCGAAGGTCGCCCGGACCGTCGGCGCGCAGCCCGCGAAGTGCGCGTCGACGGAGCCGAGTGCGGCGCAAGTGTGGGTCTGGTTGCGGTTCGCGAAGGTGCGGCCGCACGCCGGGCAGGCCCACAGCGGCCTCTTGATGCCCATGATCACCCTTCGTAGCCAATTAGGCCATCCCGGTGAGTGGAAGCCGGCGATTGGCTGGGTCCGGGCGGGGAACCGCTGGTCAGCACCGGCCCGCGGCTGACCCCGCCGCCGCGGGCCGGTGCATATGCCATCCCTGGCGGCCGGGTCACGACCGACCCGCCAGCGCCGCCAGACGCGGCACCGACGCCAGGTGCCCGCCCGCACCGGCCCGGTGCCAGGCTGCCGCGGCCAGCGCGGAGAAGTCGTCCGTCCCGCGGGCCGCGGCCAGCTCGACCTGCGCCCATCGCGCCTCGTAGTGCCCCAGCGGCGGCCCGGTCGCCAGGGCGCGCTGCACGGCCCGCTCGGCGTCGTCGAGCCGCCCGAGCGCCACCGCGACCAACGCGCACCGGGCAGCCGCCCACGAGGCGAACAGCGTCAGCGTCTCCCCCGCCGTCTGCGCGGACTCGCCGAACGCGGCAGCGGCGCCGTCGAGCCGTTCCTGGCCCTGCAGGGCGATGCCGAGCGCCCGCCACGCGGTCGCGGTCCAGCCGCGGTGCCCGACCTCCCGGGCGACGCGCAGCGCCTCCCGTGCGTCGGCCTCGGCCTCGAGGTGCCGGCCGAGTGCCGAGAGGGCCTCCGACCGGTGCCACAGCGCGTAGGCCCGCCCCTCGGGCGTCCCGAGATCGGTCGCGAGCTGCAGTGCCGCGGACGTCTCCGCCAGCCCCGCTTCCGGCTCAGCGTGGAAGACGAGGCCGTGCCCGCGGGTCGAGCGGGGCGTGACGACCCGCAGCAGGTCGCCCGAGTCCTCGAACAGCGCCGCGATGCGCCCGAACAGGCCGACGGCCTCGCTGATCCGCCCGTCGAGGAACGCCGCCATCGCGCGGCCGTCGAGGATGCGGGCGACGCCCGCGCCGTCGCCGAGGCCGCGGAACAGCACGAGCGCCGCATCGGCCCGCTCCGCGGCCCGGCCCGGGCGGCCGAGGTTCACGTCGAGGACCGCCGCGGTCTCCAGCGCGACGGCGCGCGCCGCGGCGTCGGCACCGGCTTCGACCACCGCCAGCTCGGCCAGCTCCGCGGCGCGCGCGGGGTCGTGCGCACCCATCGTCAGCATCGCGGAGCGGGACATCCGTCGGGAGCGGGCAGGGCCCGTTCCGCCGGCCGCCTGCAGGTCGGCGAGCGCTCCGGCGACGTCGCCGTGTGCGGCCCGCGCCTCGGCCCGCACCTCGAGCAGGCCCGAACGGGTCTGCAGCGCCAGCCCGGCTTCGGCGTGCGCAGCCGCCTCCCGGGTGGCGTGCTCGGCCAGCGCCCGGTGCGCGGCCCGCTCGAAGGCGGCCGCCGCAGCGGTGCCGTCGCCCGCGTCGCGGTGGTGGCGAGCGACCTCGGCGGGGTCGGCGTCGGCGGCCTCCAGCGCCGCTGCCAGCAGTCCGTGCAGCCGGCCGCGCTCGCCCGGCGCCAGCGCCGCCGTCACGGTCTCCCCGACGAGGTCGTGCGCGGTCGCCCAGCCCTGCTCGCCGAGCCGGAGCAGGCCGGCCGTGGCCAGCCCGGACAGCGCATCGAGCGCCTCGCGGGGGTCGAGGCCGGCGGCTGTCGCCACGACCCGGGCAGTGGTCTCCCGCGCCAGGAGGGCGACGAGCGCCAGGACCTGCGCTCGTACGCCGGTCTCCCGCTCGGCACGCCGGCGCACCGCCCGTCGCTGTCCCTGCCGACCCACCTCGATCGCCAGCGCGACGGCGGTGGCGTCGCGGGGCTGCCACCGGCCGTCCGGCCCGGCGGCCGCGGCGCCGCGCACCGCGAGCTCGCGCAGCACCTCGGCCAGCGCGAACGGAGTGCGGTCGGTCTCCGTGCGCAGCACCGCGGTGAGGCGCGGGTCGCCCACGAGCGCGGCCAGCGCGGCGTCAGGGAGGGCACCCACCGTGACGTCGACGACGGTGCGGGTGGCGCGGACGGCGGCCAGTGCGGCGGTCGCGGCGGGATCGGCGACACCGCCCACGCGCGCGGAGTCGAAAGCCGGCTCGTCGGGCCGGAAGGCGAGGACGGCGGCCAGGCGGGGCAGCCGGGCCAGCGCGGACGCGAGGAAGGTGAGGCTGCTGGGGTCGGCCCATTGCAGGTCGTCGACCACGAGCACGGCGCCGTCGCCGACGGCGGCCGCGAGAAGCTCGACGCCGCCCGCGAGGACGAGCGCGCGACGGGCCTCGCCGTCGAGAGCGACGTCGGCGCCGTCGACTTCGGGCAGGAGGACGGACAGCGCGGTGCGCACCCTCGGCGCGAGCCGGGCGGCGAGGTGCGCGTCGAGCGCGAGCGCCTCGCGCAACACCGAGCGCGCCAGCCCCCAGGCCTCGTCCCGCTCGGGCAGGAAGGCACGGCAGGTGAGCAGCGGCAGGGCGAGTTCCCCGGTCGCCTCCGCCACGAGCCGCGTCTTGCCTGCACCGGCGACACCGCAGAGCGCCACCACGTCGCGGGCGACGAGCGCGGCGCGCAGCCGCGCGAGCTCCCCGTCGCGACCGACGAAGGCCAGACCCTCGAACGTCCGGGCCTGCGCGTCCCCGAAAGGTGTCGTCACCAGCACGGCGGAGCCGTCGACCCGATTGAGCGGCCCGTCGGCAGCAGTCCGGCTGCCGCGGGCCGGCGTCGCCCCGCCCAGCAGCGCCTGTCGGGCCCGGGCCCACTCCGGCGACGGGTCGACGCCCAGCTCGTCGCGCAGCCGAGCCCGCAACCGGTCCAGCGCCGCCAGCGCGCCCGCCCGGTCGCCCGACGCCGCGAGCGCCTGAGCGTGCACCAGAGCCGCGGGCTCGCGCAGCGGGTCGGCCGCCACCGCGTCGGCCGCATAACCGGCCGCCGCCGGCGCGTCGTCGAGGGCGACCGCGGCGCGGGCGGCCGTCTCCAGCACGTCGCCGCGCGCCCTCAGCAGGCGCTCCCGGGGGGCGCGGGCCCACTCGGCGTAGGTGTCCTCGGCCAGCGGCTCGCCCCACAGCCGCAGCGCCTCGGCGCAGTCGTGCGCCGCATCCGCGGCTCGGCCTGCGCGCAGTGCCCGCCGCGCCCGCTCGACCAACCCCAGGAACTCGGTGACGTCCACCGCGCACGACCCCAGCGCGTAGCCGCCGGCCCCGGTCACCACGGCCTCGGGAACGGCGAGCGCCCGCCGGGCGCGGGTGACGAGCACCGCGAGGTTCGCGACGGGATCGGCGGGCTGATGGTCGGGCCACAGCGACTCGGCCAGGACCTCGTACGGCACGAGGTCCGGGCGGCGCACCGCCAGCACCCGCAGGAGCGTGCGGACCTTGCGGCCGCCGAACGCCGCAGGCGGCACCTCCTCGCCGTCGCGGCGCACCTGGAACCGCCCCAGCAGTTGCAGGGCCACGTCGGGCACGGCGCCATCGTCCTCGCCCGACGGCGAACTGCAAGCAACCCGCAGTCGCGCGTTCCTACCGTTGTGCCGACCACTTCGGAGGAGGCCCGATGACCACCACCCACCCCGCCTATGAGGCCCAGGACTTCGCGACCCCGAGCGAGACCCGCACGTTCCCGAACGGACGGCTCGACCTGCTGCGGATCGGCGGCGCCGAGATCGGCCGGCTCACGCTCGAGCCAGGCTGGCGCTGGTCGACCGACGTGCGGCCGATCGCCGGCACCGACTGGTGCGAGGCGCCGCACTTCCAGTACCACGTCGCGGGAGTGCTGCGGATCCGCACGTCGGCCGGCGAGGAGTTCGACGCCCGCCCCGGCCAGGTGACGACGCTGCCGTCCGGGCACGACGCCTGGGTGGTGGGCGACGAGCCGGTGGTCGTCGTGGACTGGTGGGGCGCCTCGCAGTACGCGCGATGAGCGTCGAAGATGCGCTCGCGGCCGTCGCGCGGTTCGACCGGGCGTTCGGGGCGAAGGACGTCGACGCGGTGATGGCGGCGATGACGCCGGACTGCGTGTTCGAGGACACCAGCCCGCCGGACGGCGCGCGGCACATCGGCGCGGACGCCGTGCGCGCGGCCTGGGAGAAGCTGTTCGCGGCGTCGCCCGACGCCGTGTTCACCACGGAGGAGATCTTCGCTGCCGGCGACCGCGTCGTGTCCCGCTGGCGCTACGACTACGGCAGCGGCCACGTGCGGGGCGTCGACGTCTTCACCGTTCGCGACGGGCTCGTCGCCGCGAAGCTGTCGTACGTCAAGGGCTGACGCGCGGCGGGACTGGTAGCGCTCGCACACACGAAGCCGGGCCCGTACCGAGGTCACAGCCCCGGTGCGGGCCCGGCAGTGCCCATCAGGCGGGGTAGCGGCCCCGCGCCATGGCCTCGAGCCGGGCGACCCGGTCCGCGATCGGCGGGTGTGTGGAGAACAGGCGCGACATCTGCTCGCCGGCGCGGAACGGGTTCGCGATCATGAGGTGGCTCTGCGCCGCGAGCCGCGGCTCCGGGGGCAGCGGGGCGAGCTGGGTGCCGCGCTCGAGCTTGCTCAGCGCCGACGCCAACGCCAGCGGGTCGCCCGTCAGCGCCGCGCCGCTCGCGTCGGCCTGGTACTCGCGCGACCGGCTGACCGCCATCTGCACGACGCCGGCCGCGACCGGGCCGAGGATCGCGATGAGCAGGACAGCGATCGGGTTGGGCCGGTCGTCGTCCGAGCCGCCGAACAGCCCCGCGAACATCGCCATGTTCGCCAGGAACCCGATCATGGCGGCGAGCGCGCCCGCGACTGAGGAGATGAGGATGTCGCGGTTGTAGACGTGGCTGAGCTCGTGCCCGAGGACGGCGCGCAGCTCGCGCTCGTCGAGGAGCTCGAGCAGGCCGGTGGTGGTGCAGACGGCGGCATGGCGCGGGTTGCGGCCGGTGGCGAAGGCGTTCGGCGCGTCCGTCGGGCTGATGTAGAGCCGCGGCATAGGCTGGCGCGCCGTGCGCGCGAGCTCGCGCACGATCCGGTACAGGCCAGGAGCCTCGGGCTCGGAAACCGGGCGCGCGTGCATGGCCCGCAGCGCGATCTTGTCGGAGTTGAAGTAGGCGTAGCCGTTCATGGCCAGCGCGACGACGAACGCGATCACCACGCCGGTGCGGCCGAACAACGAACCGACCAGCAGGACCAGAGCGCTCATCGCGCCGAGCAGCAGGGCAGTCTTGAGCCCGTTCAGGTGGCGGTGCACGGGAGTCGTCGTCCTTCCGGGGACCGGACTTCGCGTCCCCGTACGGTGGAACGAACGACATCGGTGCGGTGTTCCACCGGGGGGTACACGACAGGTGTGACAGGCCAGACCGAGGCACGACGAAATGAGGAGTTAACCTCGAATGCATCCACCAGCATCGACTCTGGGACCGGCCCGCACATGACGTCCACCGACAGCACCGCACGCGAGGTCGTCTCCCGGGACCGGGTCGTCATCCGGTTCGCCGGTGACTCCGGCGACGGCATGCAGCTGACCGGCGACCGGTTCACCTCGGAGACCGCGTCGTTCGGCAACGACCTGTCCACCCTCCCGAACTTCCCCGCGGAGATCCGCGCGCCCGCCGGGACGCTGCCGGGTGTGTCGTCGTTCCAGCTGCACTTCGCGAACTACGACATCCTCACCCCGGGTGACCGCCCGGACGTGCTGGTCGCGATGAACCCGGCCGCACTGAAGGCGAACGTCGCCGACCTGCCTGCAGGCGGCATCCTGATCGTCAACACCGACGAGTTCACCAAGCGGAACCTGACGAAGGTCGGCTACGACGGATCGCCGCTGGACGACGGCTCGCTCGAGCGCTACACCGTGCACGAGGTCGCGATGGCGACGCTGACCCGCGGCGCGCTGGAGCAGACCGGCCTGTCGAAGAAGGACGCCGAGCGGGCGAAGAACATGTTCGCCCTGGGCCTGCTGTCGTGGATGTACCACCGGCCCACCGAGGGCACGGAGCGGTTCCTGCGCGAGAAGTTCGCCAAGCGGCCCGACCTGGCCGAGGCGAACGTGCTGGCGTTCAAGGCCGGGCACGCCTACGGCGAGACCACCGAGTCGTTCACCGTCACCTACGAGGTCGCGCCCGCCCCGCTGCCCCCGGGCACGTACCGGCAGGTCACCGGCAACACGGCGCTGGCGTACGGGATCGTGGCGGCCGGGCAGGTCACCGGGCTGCCGGTGTTCCTGGGCTCGTACCCGATCACGCCGGCCAGCGACATCCTGCACGAGCTGAGCAAGCACAAGGCCTTCGGCGTCACCACCTTCCAGGCCGAGGACGAGATCGCCGGCGTCGGTGCCGCGCTGGGCGCGGCGTTCGGCGGGGCGCTGGGCGTCACCACCACGTCGGGCCCCGGGATCTCGCTCAAGAGCGAGACCATCGGCCTGGCCGTCGCGCTGGAGCTGCCCCTGCTGGTCATCGACGTCCAGCGCGGCGGCCCGTCGACAGGGCTGCCCACCAAGACCGAGCAGGCCGACCTGCTGCAGGCGATGTTCGGCCGCAACGGCGAGGCGCCGTTGCCGATCATCGCCCCGCGCTCGCCCGCCGACTGCTTCTCCACCGCCATCGAGGCGGCCCGGATGGCGGTGACCTACCGGACTCCGGTGCTGGTGCTGTCCGACGGTTCGCTGGCCAACGGCTCGGAGCCGTGGCGGGTGCCCGACGCCTCGGCGCTGCCGCGGGTCGACCCGTTGTTCGCGACGGAGCCGAACTCGCCGGACGGTGCGGAGTTCTGGCCTTACCTGCGCGACGACGACACGCTCGCCCGTCCGTGGGCCGTCCCCGGCACGCCGGGGCTGGAGCACCGGATCGGCGGCCTGGAGAAGGCCGACGGCCGCGGCTCGATCTCCTACGACCCCGACAACCACGACCGCATGACCCGGCTGCGCGCGGGCAAGATCGACGGGATCGCGGTGCCGGACGTCGAGGTCGACGACCCGACGGGTGACGCCACAGTGCTCGTGCTCGGCTGGGGCTCGACCTACGGGCCGATCGGCGCGGGCGCGCGTCGCGTCCGCAACCTCGGCCACAAGATCGCGACCGCGCACCTGCGCCACCTCAACCCGCTGCCCGCGAACCTCGGTGAGGTCCTCCGGCGCTACGAGCAGGTGCTGTTGCCGGAGATGAACCTCGGCCAGCTCGCCCTGCTGCTGCGCGCGGAATACCTCGTCGACGTGCAGAGCTACACCAAGGTCGCCGGGCTGCCGTTCCGTGCCGAGGAGCTGCAGAACGTCTTCCTCGACCACCTCGCCCGCAACAGCGCGACCGGAGTGAACGCATGACCGCCCTGCACAACGGCTCGGCCCTCGGCATCGACCTGGGGCTCCCGTCGATCGGCGGCCTGCACGGCGTCCCCACCACCGACGCGAAGCAGACCGCCAGGGACTACACCAGCGACCAGGAGGTCCGCTGGTGCCCCGGCTGCGGCGACTACGCCGTGCTCGCCGCGGTGCGCTCGTTCCTGCCGACGCTCGGGATCCGGCGCGAGAACACCGTGTTCGTGTCCGGCATCGGGTGCAGCTCGCGGTTCCCGTACTACCTCAACACCTACGGGATGCACTCGATCCACGGTCGCGCCCCCGCGATCGCAACGGGGCTCTCCGTCTCACGGCCGGACCTGTCGGTGTGGGTGGTCACCGGCGACGGCGACGCGCTCTCGATCGGCGGGAACCACCTGATCCACGCGCTGCGGCGCAACGTCAACCTCAAGATCCTGCTGTTCAACAACCGGATCTACGGGCTGACCAAGGGTCAGTACTCCCCCACCTCCGAGGAGGGGAAGGTCACCAAGTCGACGCCCCTGGGCTCGGTGGACCACCCGTTCAACCCGATCTCGCTGGCGCTGGGCGCCGAGGCGACGTTCGTGGGGCGGGCGCTGGACTCCGACCGCAAGGGGCTCACGGCGGTGCTGCAGGCCGCGGCCGAGCACCGCGGGACGGCGCTGGTCGAGATCTTCCAGGACTGCCCGATCTTCAACGACGGCAGTTTCGACGTGCTCCGCAAGGGCGACGAGGCCGCATCCCGGGTGATCCCGCTGACCCACGGCGAGCCGATCCGGTTCGGCCCGGCCGGCGACGACGGGCTCGGCACCTACGCGGTCGTGCAGGAAGGTTTCGGGCTGCGCGTGGCGAAGGCAGACGAGATCGACAGCCCGGGGCAGATCGTCGTGCACGACGCGGCAGATCACGAGCTGGCGTTCGCCCTGTCGCGGCTCTCGGACCAGGACCTCACCCACACCGTCACCGGGATCTTCCGCAACGTGGAGCGGGCGACCTACGACGACGCCACCCGGGCGCAGGTGCAGCAGGCGCGCGACACCGCAGAGGCCCGGGGCGGTGCGGACCTGCAGGCCCTGCTCAACGGGCGCGACACCTGGACCGTCGTCGGCTGACTCCGGGCACCGGCGGATGGGTCGCCGGATCGCTGCGGAGGGCGTTGCGATGCCGTCGTTCGCTGTCGGGCGGTGGACGGCCGCGGCCGTGCTCGGCTGCGCCGTCCTCGCCGGCTGCCAGGCACCGGCGCCCGCGGAGGAGCGGCCGATCCCCAGCCGAGCCCGCCGGCACCGTTGACCGGCCACCTCGACGGTCAGGCGGTGCGGGCGACGACGTAGGTGGTCAGGGAGGCCAGGGCCTTGGCGGCGGGGCAGTCGGGCAGCTTCGAGAGCTCCGCGCGGGCCGTCGAGGCGTGTTCGGCCAGCACTTCCCGGGCCCGATCCAGGCCCGGGTTCGACCGCAGCAGCTCCAGGGCCTCGGCCACCTCGACGTCGTCGGTGATCGGGCCGGCGAGCAGCACCCGCAGCCGGTCCGCATCAGGACCCTCGCCCTGCAGCGCGTGGAGCATCGGGAGAGTGAGCACGCCCTCGCGCAGGTCCGTGCCGGGCGTCTTGCCCGAGCTGTCGGCGAGCGAGGTGATGTCGATGATGTCGTCACTGATCTGGAACGCCGTGCCGATCGCCAGGCCGAACCGGTGCAGCGACTCGACCTGCTCCGGGGCGCAGCCGGAGAACATGCCCCCGTACCGGCCCGACGTCGCGATGAGCGAGCCGGTCTTCTCCGCGATGACCGTGAGGTAGTGCTCCACGGGGTCGTCGTCCGGGCGCGGGCCGCGGGTCTCGCGCATCTGGCCGGTGACCAGCTCCGCGAACGTCTCGGCGATGATCCGCACCGCCGCCGGGCCGAGGTCCGCCACCAGCCGGGAGG
>Ga0190275_10003193_pt1 | contig 11652 bp, 11 predicted proteins | sample Popmic550T_FD_133745 | JGI IMG/M metagenome (GOLD analysis project Ga0190275, IMG submission 133745) | Populus adjacent soil microbial communities from riparian zone of Yellowstone River, Montana, USA - 550 T | ecosystem: Environmental > Terrestrial > Soil > Riparian zone > Trees stand | place... | reverse complement strand
TATCTTCCTGTAGGTAACCTAATGGGAAGCAACCGCCCGGATAAGTCAGAGGTGCTGCAGGGGACTCTCATCCTTCTTGTTTTGCGAACCCTGGAAGCACTTGGGCCACTTCATGGCTACGGCATCGCGCGACGTATCGAGCAGATTAGTAGAGAGACGTTGCAACTGAATCAGGGCACTCTCTACCCGGCTCTGCTACGCATGGAGCAGGAGGGATTGATCACGTCGAAGTGGGGAGCATCGGAGAAGAATCGCAAGGCGCGATTTTATTCGATCACTGCTGCCGGCCGGCGAAGGCTGGCCAAGGAGACCGAAGACTGGCGGCGGATGTCTTCGACCATCGAGCTTTTCCTTAGCTACGGTGACCACGGATGAGTTGGTTGAACCGATTCGGCGCCTGGATGCGTGGGCTTTTCGCGCGAACGCGAATGAATCGCGAACTTGACGATGAAGTTCGCTTTCATCTCGACATGCAGATTGAGGACAACCTCAGCGCGGGTATGAATCCATCGGAAGCGCGCTATGCGGCGTTGCGCAGTTTTGGAGCCATAGAGCCAATGAAAGAAAGTTATCGTGAGCGAAGCGCGTTCGCTTTCCTCGAAACGGTGGCGCAGGATCTACGATACGCGGTGCGAAACCTTCGAAGAAATCCGAGCTTTGCGCTTACCTCGGTCGCCACGTTGGCGCTCGCGATTGGCGCCAACACCGCAATGTTCAGCGTGCTGAATGCGGTTCTGTTCCGGCCGCTTCCCTATCGCTCGCCCGAACAGCTTGCGATGTTGTGGACGGAGACTCCGGACCAGCGTGTGCGTGAGGGCAGATCTGCCTACTTGAGCGTCGAACAGTGGCGGAATCAAAGCGAGACTTTTGCCGATATCGCATTCTTCGATGGCGTTTCCGCAACTTTGATGAGCGCGGACAAGGCGGAACAAATCAGCGTCGTCCGAGTTTCGCCGAACTTCTTCTCCTTACTCGGCGTTCAACCCATCCACGGCCGCAGTTTCTCAACGGAAGAAGCGGAAACGAAGCAGCGGCTGGCCGTGATTAGCCATCGTTTCTGGCAATCGCGTTTCGGTGGATCTCCTGATGCGATCGGTTCAACTATCGAATTAGATCAACGGAGGTCACGGATCATCGGTATCCTTCCCGAAAGTTTCCAACTCGGTCGAAACGATTCGGATGTGTGGGAACCTCACACGTTGTATTTGGATTGGGAAACTCTGCGAGAAGCTCGCGGCGCAGGCATTTGGTCTGTGATTGGCCGGATTCACCCGAACGTTACGTTCGCCCAAGCCCAAGCGGAAATGAGCACGATTGCGCGCCGTCTGGATGAGCAGTTGCCGGCGACCGAACGGGAGCGAGGCATCAGCGTTGTACCGCTAAGTCTCCAGTTGACAGGAACGAGAGCCCGGTTGGCGCTGTGGATGCTGACAGGCGCCGTACTGTTCGTTCTTCTAATCGCAGCGTTTAACGTGGCGAGTCTGTCACTGGCTCGCGCGGCCAGCCGCGAGCGCGAGATTGCGGTTCGCGCGGCACTGGGAGCCAGCCGTGGGAGGATCATTCGACAATTGCTGGCCGAGAGCATAACACTGGCGGTTATTGCCGGTGTACTTGGGTTATTTGTAGCTCTTGCGGGTATTCAGGCCATTCTAGCCATGAAGCCTGGCGAACTGATTCGTTTGAACGAAGTGAGCCTCGATCCCCAAGTGCTTGGCGCGGCTCTGGCGCTTTGCCTTCTCACTGGCATCCTGGTTGGACTTGCGCCTGCTGTCACCATGGCGCGAAGGGGCTTACAGCCCGCAAGCCAGGAAGGTGGGCGAAGCATCGCGGGCGGAGTAGCTACGCGCCGAATCCGGCGCGTTCTCGTCGTGTCGGAATTCGCGCTTGCGATCATTCTGCTGGTGGGCGCAGGACTTCTGGTCCGAAGCTTGTGGTCCATCCATAATGTCGATCCGGGATTCCGAAGTGAGAGGGTTCTCTCGGTCTCTGTTGCTCCGCCGGCCTCAGTAGCGCCGGCGCAGCGCACTAATTTGTACCGCGAAGTGCTGGAACAGATCAGATTGCTTCCGGGAGTGGAGAGCGCATCCGTCACGAGTGAGTTATTCATCGGTGGCAATCCGGAAAGAGCCGTCGGTACAGAGGACGGCTCGCTGGCTCCAGGTGAGCGCATACGACTGCGAAGCGATGAGGTCAGCGAAGAATTCTTTAAAACGCTTGGTACTCCTCTGCTCAAGGGGAGATTCTTTTCGGCGTCGGACGGGCGACCTGGTTCCCCTAAAGTCGCGATCATTAATGACGCGATGGCGCGTCGGCTTTGGGGCGAGCGCGATCCTCTCGGCAAGCGCTTCACATTCGGACTCAATGCGGGAGCCGACGGCGCGGCTGTGTGGTTTACAGTGGTTGGCGTTGTGGGGGACATGCGACGTCAGGGACTCGAGATCGCGCCGATCGCGCAGATGTTTGAGCCAATTGCGCAGAATCCTCCCCGGCGGGCAATTCTTATCGTGCGAACGTCCTTGGATGATCCGCTGAAGATCGTGAGGCAGATTCAGGCTGCCGTGGGCCGTGTGGAAAAGTACGCGGCGGTTTATGGAGTGAACACACTCGACAACCAACTGGGTGGCTTTCTCACGCAGCGTCGTTTCCAGACATCGCTCCTAGTGGGGTTCTCGATTGCGGCACTGCTGATGGCGGCGATCGGAATCTACGGGTTGATTCAGTACTCGATCGCAACGCGCACACACGAAATCGGTATTCGCATGGCCGTCGGAGCACAAGCCGGCGAGATATTCCGGATGATTCTCGGTGAGGGACTGAAGCTGTGTTTCACCGGACTTGTGTTCGGACTTTTGGGCGCCTTGTGGCTGAGCAGGGCTTCGAGCAGTTTTCTATTCGGAGTTGCGGCTGCGGACCCAGTGACGCTGCTCGCGGTTTCGGCCTTGCTCACGGCAGTTGCATTATCGGCCTGCTATTTCCCGGCTCGTCGCGCGATGAAAGTAGAGCCGGTGATCGCATTGCGCCACGAGTAATGTTGGCAAGGTATACGAGCGTTCAGGGCGGCGCCCCGCCAACTGTCTACGATCCGTTGCGTCCGGAGAGCTCGGCTGTGACTGCGGTGCGGACGAACTTGGATGCCCAGGCTCTGGCGTCTCTGCTTCGGGCCGAGCTTCCCAGGATCCATCCAGCTTTCGGATGACCGATATCACTTTGCAATCGACGCTGATCGATAACACCTTGATGCAGGACAAAGCGCTCGCTCTGCTTTCCGCCTTTTTTTCTACGGTGGCGATTGTGCTCGTCATCGTGGGCCTTTACGGTGTTCTTAGCTATGGCGTGACACAACGGACGCGCGAGATCGGTATCCGTCTGGCGCTGGGCGCGAGACCCCTTCGTGTGGTGGGCCTCGTGGTCTCGCAGATTGGCTTGCTGACGCTGATTGGGTCGATGATTGGGCTCGCGGGAGCGCTGTCGGGATCGAAGTATTTCACCGCGTATTTCACCACGCTGCTTTATGAAGTGAAGCCGGCCGACGTCAGGAATTTAGTGGCGCCGCCGACCGGCTTGATAGTGGCCGCGGCCATCGCAGGACTCGTTCCCGCTTTACGCGCGATGCGAGTGAGTCCTACGACGGCTTTGCGGTATAAGTAAGGCGCGATTTACCGGCCTCGGAAGTCGCCGCGGAATCTCCGGCCATTGATGGTTCCGCTCACGTTAACGCCGGAAACGTTGTTGCCGGAAGAGTATATCTGGGCTTCACCGTTGACATCTCCGCGATTGGAGGATCTTAGATCACAACTGCTGTTGTTGCGATTGACACGTCCCCACATTTCCAAGGTTTGGCGACGATCCGTGGTCATTGCGATGCGGCATTCGTCGCCTCGAACGCGCACGGATACGTCGGTGAGTCTATATTGCTGGGTTCCATCGTCGAGATTGCCGCTGCCTGCAAGCGATGTGTCCATGTCGCGAAGATAACCCTGTCCACCGCCACCACTGCCTGGATTTTGTGGATCGAAGATACCGCCACTGCCCCCGGATGGTGGGTAGGGCCTTGTCGGCCGCTCGGGATAGAAGCCTCCGCCGCCACCACTGCCAGAACCATCGGAATTCCAGGAAAGTTCAAACGTGTATCCTCCGTCGCCGCCCTTGGGATCCTGTACGTTCACGACGGCAACATAGTAGTTGCGGCGGGAAGGCTCCTGAACGAGTCTCGGGTTACCGCGTCCGTCGATGCCTCGGAATCGGAAGTCGCGGATCTCCCCAGAGACAGGCAAGGGAGCATTGCATTCGCTGCCTTCATCCCGACCTGGACCACCTCTTAGGACGCGGATGCGGAGTTGGTCACCACGCAGTTCCACATCGGAATCGTCGTCTATGCGAACGCGAATCCGGCATGTTCCATCACGCCGGTCCTGGGACCAGTCGCGAGAGCGTCGTACGGTAAAGACGCTTCCCTGGTCGGTATAACGAATGCCGCTTCTTCCGCTATATTGCGCTTCCGTAGTGACTGCTCCCAACATCAGAACCGCCAGAAGTATACGCTTCATCTCATCTCCTCAATCAGCTCAGTACTACCTCAACCGGTGACGGTCTCCTTCTGAGCCATGGAACCTTAACAGCGAAAGCAACTCCGGCCACTGGCCAGTAGCGTCGTTTCACCATGCGCGCCTTTCTGTTCGCCTATTCTTAGACGCGCGCGATTTGAAACCTGTGGCAACTTTCGCTACCGTTGTCGGGAGCGGTTCTCACCATCTCGAACTGTAATAGGAGGTGGAGTGTTGGCAACTTGCGCACCGAACGGAGCAATCCGACGCACACTGCTCTGTATGCCGGGACGGCCGTCATGATAGAGCGTGAGCGTCAGCAGAACGTCCTCGGAACGTCGCACATAATCCAAGCCGCCGCTTTTGAGAATATTCGGCTCTACCGGATAACGGTTGAACGAGCCGCCGTCTTCAACCTCTAACGTAGCTCCTTGCGCCGACTGAACGAGTGGATTGTTCGCATTCCAATCGACTCGAATGCGGCCGCTTTGATCTACGACCTTGAGTTCCAGGCCAGGCTTGGCTTGTTGAAACATCGCAAGGGGTCGGCCTGTCAGCAAGATCGCCGTCAGAGTTCCAAGTAGGATGGTTCCCAGCAGCAAGTACAGTTCAGGTCGGTGATCACGTCCGAGCATGTGGGAAATTAGACGTCAGGACTAAGAAAAGTGTAGCTCAAAAATAAGGCGATGGACCGAATTTCTCTCCTGCGGATGCTCGATGATCCGAATCGCGCGTGGCTGGTGCTGCTGGTGGGGCTTGCTCTCATATACAGAGAATGTTTGGCGCCTGGACGGGTTCTGCCCGGAGTGCTTGGCGGCGTAGCGGTTTGCGTTTCCATATATTCGCTCTTTCAACATCCGTGGAGCGGACAGGCGCTGGTGTTGATTCTTGCGGGAGTGGCGCTGCTGACGATTCAAGTTTTCGGACGGTATCTCTGGATACCCGGGATTTTTGCGGCTTTGTTGATCACCGCTGGTGTCCACCAGCTAACCGATCCGCCGATCGGGTTGCTGCCAGCAGGCCTGAGTATTCCCCTCAGCGGAATCACCATCTTTTTGCTGAAAACCGCGGTGCGGGCCCGTCGAAATAAGGTTTCGCTACAATAGGCTTGTTATCAGCCTTGCAATTCCCATTCTGAGCTTGTCGAAGGGATGGGTCTAGAGTTCCGCAACGATGCCAAGAAACGAAGCCGCCGAGTTAGAAGGTCAAGAGTTTGAACTAATCCTGGGCAACAAGCAGTTGCTGAGTGTGTTCTTCATCGTAGTCATCCTGCTTGGCGTGTTCTTCACCATGGGTTACGTTGTGGGACGGAACTCGGCGCCGATTGCCGCCGCGCAGCAGACGCAAAGCCAGCCTCAAACCTCCGACCGGCAAAGCGGTCCAAGTGCTGTTCCCATTGGGGAGAGGCGTCCGGCTCCGACTGCTCCACTCGTGAGCGAACCTACGCCGACACCGCCCGCGGCGAGCCCGGCAAAAAGCGAAGGGGCTGCGCAAAAGTCGATCGAACTACCTCTGGTGGTGACGGTCACACAGCCACAAGTGGGAACTACCTATCTTCAGGTGCTTGCGGTCGCGAAGCCTGAAGCTGAAGTTCTGGCCGACGTCCTGACGAAGAAGGGGTTTCGCGCCGTAGTCGCGCCCGGTCCGAATGATCGAATTTTTCGAGTTCTGGTTGGTCCGGCCAAAGATCCAGATGACGCAAGTAAACTTAAGACAGACTTGGAAGGGGCCGGCTTCAAGCCCTTCTTCAAGAAATACTAGATGGATCTGATCCAGATCGATCGTCCGCAACCGCGATTACCCGAATGGCTCCGTAAGAGCAAGACTCATTTTCAGAGCGTCACCGAATTGAAGCGCGAACTGCGCGATTTGAACCTGAATACTGTCTGCGAGTCGGCCAGGTGCCCTAATATTCACGAGTGTTTCCATCGCGGGGCGGCCACGTTCATGATCCTTGGCAACCTGTGCACTCGGGGATGCGGTTTTTGCTCGGTGCCGAAGGGATCCCCCGCCAAGCGCGAGTTTGTCACAGATCCGGCCGAACCTGAGAATGTCGCACGGCAAGCGCAGGCGATGAAGCTGCGCTATGTCGTGATTACAAGCGTGAATCGAGATGAACTTTCCGATGGTGGTTCGGAGCATTGGGCTCGTACGGTGGGCGCGGTTCGGGCCGCGCTACCAGAAGCCCGGGTGGAAGTACTGACTCCCGATTTCTGTGGCGATATGGACGCGGTTGCTCGTGTGCTGGACGCTGGTCCTCACGTGTACAACCATAATATGGAGACCATCAGCCGACTGTATGGGCGCGTCCGGCCCCAGGCGGATTATCAGCAGTCGCTGGATGTGCTTCGATTCGCAAAGGGCTATCGTTCCGATGTGTTGACGAAGTCCGGTTTGATGGTGGGGTTGGGCGAGAAGGAAGAAGAAGTCCATCGGCTGCTTCGCGATTTGGCGGATAACGATGTGGATGTCGCGACGATCGGCCAGTATCTTCAGCCAACGCGCCGGAATCTGAAAGTTTCCGAGTACGTCACTCCCGAGAAATTCGACCGCTATCGCGATGCCGGAATGGCGGCGGGGTTGAAGATGGTTTTCAGCGGTCCGTTCGTTCGCAGTTCTTACATGGCGGATCTCGTCAACGAACAGTGCTCCTAAACTATCTTCTGGCGCTGCTGAGCGGCGCCCTTCTCTTCCTGGTCCATCCTCGTTTTAATTTATGGTTTCTGGCTCCGGTTGCGATAGCGCCGCTGCTCTACGCGCTATCGCGAGAGTGGGTCCCGAAACACCGGTTCCTGCTCGGCTATGTCACGGGAGTCACGTTTTGGGCCGGCGTCAACTACTGGATTCAGTTTGTAATTTCCGTTCACGGACATCTGGGAGACGTCTGGGGATCTGTCGTGTGGGTGCTGTTTTGCCTTGCGAAAGGGCTATACCTGGGCGTTTTCGGGGCTCTGGCGGGAGTGCTGATCCAGAAGAGATATGCCGTACTGGCGATTCCGGCGCTCTGGACGGGGATCGAACGGATTCCTGGTCCATTTGCGTATACGTGGCTGACGCTTGGGAACGCAGGGATCGATATGGCGCTTCCGATGCGGCTCGCGCCATTCACGGGTGTTTATGGGCTGTCATTCTTGTTCGCCGTGTTTGGGACAGCCATAGCGTGGATCGCATTGCGAAGGCCTCGGATTGCGCTCTCGCCACTGGTATTAGCGCCGCTGTTGGTGGTTTTGCCGGAACTTCCGGCTCCACAAAGACCGGATCGAAGCGCGGTGACGGTCCAGCCGAATGTGACGGAGCGGGACAATTGGACCGAGCCGGAAGCTCAGCAACTGCACCAAAAACTGGAAGTACTTACGCTCCAGGCGGGCTTGCATCCGCCAGCGCCCGATGTCGCGCTTTGGCCCGAAATGCCTGCGCCGGTTTATTACTTCGAAGACACCCAGTTACGAGACCGGCTGAGAAACGTCGCCCGTTTCGTTAAGGCGCCCTTGATCATTGGAACGGTGGGTCAAAACGACAAAAAGGCGTTTCTGAATTCGGCGATTCAGATCTCTGCGACCGGGGAACTAAAGGGACGTTACGACAAGATTTTCCTTGTACCGTTCGGCGAGTTTATTCCCTTCCCTTTCAAGGGGTTGGTCGGCAAGATTGCATCGGAAATCGGAGACTTCGAGCCGGGCGCCCGCGTCACAACTTTCGATTTGGGCGAGCAGAAATTAGGCGCGTTTATCTGCTATGAGTCGGCGATCCCGCATCTGGTCCGCCAGTTTGCAGCTGAGGGCGCTTCGGTGCTCGTAAATCTGACGAACGACGGCTATTTCGGCACGACGGCTGCGCGCGAGCAGCATATGAGCCTCGTGCGTATGCGCGCCGCCGAGAACCGCCGGTGGATCCTTCGATCCACCAACGACGGCTTGACCGCTTCCATCGATCCGGCAGGACGCGTCATCCAGACGTTGAAGCCTCAAGTTGAGGAGTCCGGCCGGCTGCAGTTCTCGTATGTGCGCGAAACGACTGCCTATTCGAAGTACGGCGACATTTTCGCGTGGGTTTGCCTGACCTCAGCTGTGGCGTTTCTGATTTACTCTCAGATGCCATCGTTTAGCCGTGGCGGATGACCAGGACGTCCCCGTCTTTGACGATGTATTCTTTGCCTTCGAGGCGGAGAATTCCTTTGTCTCGAACTCCGGGATAACCCTTGTTGTCGACAAGATCCTTCCAATTGACGGTTTCGGCGCGGATGAACTTCTGCTCAAAGTCGCTATGAATCGCGCCGGCGGCTTGCGGGGCTTTGCTGCCGATCGGGACCGTCCATGCGCGGCATTCGGTATCGCCTGCGGTTAGGAATGACATTAGACCCAGGAGCGAATAAGTGGCAGAGATGAGGCGTTGCATGCCGGAATCCTGCAAGCCGTAGCTCGATAAGAGTTCGGCGGCTTCTTCCGGCCCCAATTCCGCGAGCTCGGCTTCGATCTTGCCGCAGATCGCAGTGATTGCGGTCTGCGGACGATTGCCAAGCGGACCGCTGCGAAACTCCTGTTCCCGCTCCTTGAGTTTGGCGGCGTCTTCCTCGCCGAGATTTAATACGTAGAGCATGGGTTTCTGCGAAAGAAACTGGAATCCGCGAATTCGCTTCTCGTCGTCGGCGGCTAGCTCCATGGTGCGAAGGGGCTCATTGTTTTCGAGCATTTCCTTTGCTTTCACCAGCAAGTCATATTCCCGGTCGAGGCTGGGATCTTTGATTTTCTTGCGGTCCTTTTCAAGACGTTCGAGTCGCTTTTCGACGACCACAAGATCGCTGAGAACTAATTCGGTTTCGAGGTCCTGGGAATCGCGGATGGGGTCAACGGAGCCGTGTTCGTGCGGCACGCTTTCGTCTTCAAACACGCGGAGAACCTGCGCGAGGGCGTCGACGTTGCGCATACTCGCGAGATATCCCGGATTGCGCAGGGCTTCCTTCGAGATAGCCGGGAAGTCGAGATATTCGACTGTGGCGTAGGTGACTTTGGGCGGCTGGAAAAGTTCGGCGAGGGCTTCGAGACGCGTGTCGGGCACCTTCGTTATTCCAACGCGGGCTTCCATCTGGCCGACGCGGGTGGATTCATGGACACCGGTCAGGATTGTAAAAAGCGACGTTTTGCCTACCATGGGCAAACCGACGATAGCAGTCTTCATAATGTCAGAGAGGTCTCAATAAAGGGTTTACAGGGGGACATCCACCAGAGTGAGAATGTCCTGCAATAGACGTTCGGCTAGTTCCGTCGATCGCTGCGTCAGTACAGCCCGGGTATTGATTACGACACGGTGGGCAAAAACAGGACCGACAAGCCGCTTAATGTCATCCGGAATTACATAATCGCGACCCTCGAGGAGCGCCAACGCCTGGCTCGCGCGATACAAAGCCTGGGCGCCGCGAGGACTTACGCCCAGAGAAAACGATTCAAAAGAACGGGTCCGGTCGACGATGGCGAGCATGTAGTCGACCAGGGCGTCGTCGACACGCACTTGGGGTACCCACTCCTGGGCGCGAGTTACGTCAGCGTTCGAAAGCACTGTGGGGACGTGGGTTTCGGCGGGACGCATAGCTGTCCGAAGGATCTGGCGCTCGCTTATGCGGTCGGGGTACCCGATTCGCAAACGCATCAAAAACCGATCGAGCTGCGACTCCGGGAGCGGATACGTGCCGTGATGTTCTACGGGATTTTGGGTGGCAACGACCATGAATGGGTCCGGCAACGGCAAGGATCGACCGTCAATGGTCACTTGCGAGTCGTTCATCGCTTCGAGCAGCGCGGACTGTGTTTTGGGCGTAGCCCGATTGATCTCGTCGGCCAGCAGGAAATTTGTGAAAATCGGCCCCGGTTTGAACTCGAACGCTTCTGAGTGCGCGTTGTAGATTGTCACTCCAATCACGTCGCTCGGGAGCATGTCCGAGGTGAACTGGAGCCGATGAAATTCACACTGAACGGATTTAGCTATGGCATGAGCCAGGGTGGTTTTGCCAACTCCGGGAACATCCTCAATTAAGAGATGTCCCTTCGATAGCAGACACACTAACGAAAGCCGGAGAATCTCCGGTTTGCCGCGAATCGCCTCCCCGAGAGCCCGTTCCCACTCGGCCAAGCGCTCCAGAGCGACTGGCGCGGTCTCGATTGCTCCGGGCAGATTCATCTCTCGCTATCATAGCGTTCGGCTGTTTCCGCGCGCATCCCTGATTGCCGCCGACACATCGCCGGGCTGCCTCGGAGCCCGCTTGCTCTGCTGCGGCGTATCAAGAATGTCAATGTAAACGTGTTTCCGGCCGAATTGGATAGCTTCGCCGCGACTTCTGACGAAGATGTCCACTTTTTGGCCTTTAATCGCGGACCCTTTGTCCGAGACCGTGTAGACACCAGAGTATCCTCCGGCGCCTGTGATTCTTACTCGCGAACCCATCGGCAAAACTCTGGGATCGGCCGCGATTGTAGTTCCGGCAATAGGCTTATTACCCTCCGAGGTCAGACGCCCGCTCGTGTAAGCGAAAGCCAGAAACTTCCTGACCTTTCCCTTGGCAGAGCGAAGCGGCTGCTTGTGTTTGTCGTCCGCGGCTCCCGGGAGTTCCGAGAGTAGCAGGCTGAGTGCCACTAGCAGTTTGAATTGACGCACCCCCTTATTCTACCGTCTGGGGGGATGCCACCCCCACTTTGTAGCGATTCTAAATGTAATGCATCTTACTTGCTTGTTTATGCGTCCATATCCGCTACTTCGACGAAACAACTATGGAAGGCGCGGTCGAGAAGGGCCGCAGTAAGCTGCATGGGCAGCTTCTCGAAGTTGATGAGATCGAGCGCATGGGAGATGACGTCGCGTGGATGGCATCTCCGCATCTGCTTTCCAGTCTCGATGTAGTAGCGAGTGGCAAACCACTCCGGCAGATTGTCCACGTAGCTAAGCTGGCGGCTGACGCAGGTCCGGCGAAAGATTTCGAGAAACTCGGCTTGGGAAGGATTGCGGACATGCATTTTGTAGCCAATCCGACGCAGAAACGCCTCGTCGCCGACTTGGTCGGGACGCAGGTTCGTGGAGAAGATGAGGAAAGCTTCGAAGGGTACGGTGAGCTTGCCGCCTG
>Ga0190275_10003192_pt1 | contig 11653 bp, 10 predicted proteins | sample Popmic550T_FD_133745 | JGI IMG/M metagenome (GOLD analysis project Ga0190275, IMG submission 133745) | Populus adjacent soil microbial communities from riparian zone of Yellowstone River, Montana, USA - 550 T | ecosystem: Environmental > Terrestrial > Soil > Riparian zone > Trees stand | place... | reverse complement strand
TCACCAGCCTGCTGCGCAGTGGCGATGAGTTCGCGCGCCAATTGGTCAGACTGGAAGCTCGAGGACGGATGCGGTCCACAGAACGGGCGGGTTCACCCCCTCGCCACGGCCCGCTTGCCTCTGGCAAGGTGACCTTGACCGGGAGGATGCCCGTGAGGCCGTCGCCGTCAACCAAGGTCCGCAGTGGGACGTCCTCGCGGCCACGGGGCTTCGGCCATCCTTCGGCAGTCTGTCGCCCCGGTGCTGGTCTACGCGGACGGGTCGGTCAGGGGAGATCTCCTCCGGCAATGACCGGAGGGTTCACCATCCTCGAGTTGCCGAAGCGCGACGCTGCACAGGAGTGGGCGAGAAGATCGCAGTCGCCGCCACCGCTCACAGGAACTACGAGAGTTCGGGTACGACCCAGAGAGCTAGTCCATCTCGCGCGTGCCCGGCAGGCATGATTGTGTGCAGACTGGTCCGATGAGAGTGCGTGAGCAGGTGGATCGGTTGGCTGCCCTGGGGGTGTCTGAGCTGGCCGGGATCACCAGCGACGCGTTCCGGAAGCTCGCTGACGGGCTCGATGAGGACGGCATCGTGTGCGTCCACCCGGGGCTGGTGCCACCCTTCCTGCTGGCGCCGCTGATGAGTCGCGACGGCAAGACCGGGTTCGTCGTCGAGGACATGACCGATCTCGATGAGTTTGTCGCGATCGATGCGGTCCGGCTACCTGAGCGGCCGTTGTATGTGATGCGTGGCGTGGCCGGCGGCGATGATCTGCTGGACCGGACACCCAACGCCGCGTTGCCCGAGATCCTTGGTCGGGGACGTAGCCCGCTCACGATCAGCGAGGGCATCAGTTGGCTGCTGCAGGAGCCGGGCCGTCTTGAGGCGAACCGGTGCTTCATGTGTGTCGGCTCTCGAAAGCTCGGCGCGCGCGGCGTCGACGCCCGAGTGCCAGCGATCTGGATCAGCCGAGGCACCGGGCGCGACGGCCGAGCCCACCGCAACGCCCCGAAAGTCGGCTGGTGCTGGGCAGGGAACCACCACACGTGGCTGGGCTTCGCCTCGACAGCCACCCGCTGCTGACACGCGACATGTCGGCCGGATGTTCGCTGACGGTGTCTGCATGGTCGGACGCGATCGGCATGCTGCGTGTCGTGCCCGTCCGCGGGGCCTCAGCCGCCGACGCTGTCGGCGGTGAGGTCGGGGGTGATAATCCACGAGACGGCGAAGCCGGACGCGTCGTCCATTGGCACGAGTTTGACCAGGCCCGCGTTCTGGAACCGGATCGGGTGTGCCTCCTGCTGTCCCACGATGAGCACGGAGGCGAGCCGATCCAGGAACGGGAGGTGGCCGACGAGAACGATCCCGCCGTCAGGAGCGGCGTCCCACTCTGCATGCAGCAAGTCGGCAATCGGCCGGACCGGGTCGGAGGGATCGAGGCCGGCCAGGCTCTCGACACGTGCCCCGAGCGCCTCACCGATGATCCGGGCCGTCTGCTCGGCCCGCAGTTTCCCGCTGTGGACGCACCGCCCGACCCGGACGCCGCACCCGGCGGCCCGCGCGGCGACCTGATTGACAGCTTTCCTGCCGGACGGGGTGAGCGGACGTGCCGGATCCTCCTCTGAGGAGGTCGCCGCACCGTGCTGCATCAGGTAGATGTCCATGAGCACTCCTTGCCCGCCGTGAGACCCCGTCCGCCGCTGGACAGGTGTCACGGCCAGATTATCTGCGGCGTGACCGAGCACGCATGTGGTGAGTTCCACAGTTGACGATGGCCTGACCCCACATCGTCAAGGCATTCATGACGCTCGACAACTCGTGGGGTGGTGCGCCATCCGTGCGATCGAACATGCGCGAGTTGTCGACGATCTCAGTAGGTGGTGAGCCCGTGCGCGCGGAATTGGCCTCGGACGCGCTCGACCAGTTCGGGGGTAGGTGGCTCGGTGTCGCCCAGCTGGTATGGCCGGCCGATTGCTTCCCACTTCGAACGGCCCATCTGATGGAACGGGAGCACCTCGACGCGGGTGACGGTGCCGGGACGGATCTCGTTGAGGGATGCCACGTACTCGGCGACCTTCGCCACCTCTTCCACGTCGTCGGTGAATCCGGGGACGAGCACGTAGCGGATCCACACCTCGGGACCGTGCCCACCTAGACCGCGCTGTGCCAAGCGGCGGCCGAACTCTTGGGTCGGCTCGAGCTCACGACCCGTTACCCGGTGGTAGGCATCGGGGGTCCCGGCCTTGACATCCAGGAGCACGAGGTCGGTGTCGTCGAGCATTTCGTCGGTCGCGTTCGCGCCGAGGTATCCCGACGTGTCGAGGGCGGTGTGCACGCCCATCTCCTTCGCGCCGCGGAGGATGCGCGCGGCGAACGCGGGCTGCATGAGCGCCTCGCCACCTGAAAGGGTCAGTCCCCCGCAGGTGGCGGTGAAGACGCCGAGGTACCGGCGCACACGGGCCAGCAGTTCATCCGCCTCGACGGGCTTGCCGTCTTTCATCGCGAGCGTGTCGGGATTCTGGCAGTACAGGCAGTTCAGCGGGCAGCCGCTGACGAAGACCGTCAGCCTCGTGCCCGGCCCGTCCACGGCCGTCACCAACTCCCAGGAGTGCACCGATCCGAGATCCCCCGTGCGCATCGCCGCGAGCCGCTCGGATCGCTCGACCTCTGCGACGTGCAGTCCGTCAAGCCCGGCGCCGGCGCGCACACTCCTCGGTTGTGTGGGCACCTCCAAGCGAGTGGCATCGTTAGGGAGTGAGAAGTGAGTGGAGGTCGCGGGCATTGCGGCCTCAAAGAGCGCCATGGAATGTCCGAGACAGGACGTCGAACTGCTGCTCGCGCGTCAGGCGCACGAAGTTGACCGCGTAACCCGACACGCGGATCGTCAGCTGCGGGTAATTCTCAGGGTGCTCGATGGCATCCTCGAGCGTCTCGCGATTGAGCACGTTGACGTTCATGTGGTAGCCGTCCGAGCCCACATAGGCGTCGAGCAGACCCGCGAGATTGCCGATCCGCTCCTCCGGGGTGCGTCCGAGACCGGCCGGCACGACCGTGTTGGTCAGCGAGATGCCATCCTCCGCCTGGACATACGGCAGCTTGGCGACCGAGAGAGCGGATGCCAGCATCCCGTGCGTATCGCGTCCGTTCATCGGGTTCGCGCCCGGCGCGAACGGCTCACCCGCGCGGCGGCCGTCCGGCGTGTTGCCGGTGGCCTTGCCATAGACGACGTTCGACGTGATCGTCAGCACCGACTGCGTCGGCACCGCGTTTCGATAGGTCGGATGCCGGCGCACCTTCGTGATGAAGCGCTCGACGAGGTCGACCGCGATGTCGTCGGCCCGATCGTCATCGTTGCCGTACGACGGGTAGGTGCCTTCGAGCACATAGTCGACGACGATGCCGCGCTCGTCGCGCACCGGGCTGACACTGGCGTACTTGATCGCCGACAGCGAGTCGGTCGCCACCGACAATCCCGCGATGCCGTAGGCCATCGTGCGCAGCGCATCCTTGTCGTGGAGCGCCATCTCGAGCCGCTCGTACGCGTACTTATCATGCGACCAGTGGATGCAGTTCAGCGCCTCCACATACGTCTCGGCGAGCCAGTCCATCATCGAGTCGAAGCGCCTCATGACGTCATCGAAATCGAGGACGCCGTCGCCGACCGGCGCGGTGGCCGGCGCGACCTGCTTGCCCGAGATCTCGTCCCGGCCCCCGTTGATCGCGTACAGGAGCGTCTTGGCGAGGTTCACGCGTGCGCCGAAGAACTGCATCTGCTTGCCAACCCGCATCGGAGACACGCAGCAGGCGATCGCCGCATCGTCACCCCACGAACCACGGATGAGCTCGTCGGACTCGTACTGCACCGCCGAGGTGTCGATCGACACCCGGGCACAGAACTCCTTGAACCCTCTGGGAAGATCCGAACTCCAGAACACCGTCATGTTCGGCTCGGGAGCCGGACCCAGGTTGTAAAGGGTCTGCAGGTAACGGAACGAGTTCTTCGTCACGAGGGAACGACCGTCCTCACCCATGCCACCGATCGACTCGGTCACCCACGTGGGGTCGCCGGAGAAGAGGGCGTCGTACTCCGGAGTGCGCAGGAACCGCACGATGCGCAGCTTGATCACGAAGTCGTCGATCAGCTCCTGAGCCTGCTGCTCGGTGAGAACGCCGGCGGCGAGGTCGCGCTCGATGTACACGTCGAGGAACGTGGAGGTGCGACCGAGCGACATCGCCGCGCCGTTCTGTTCCTTCACCGCACCGAGGTAGCCGAAGTACAGCCACTGGACGGCTTCCTGCGCGGTCGCGGCTGGCCCGGCGATGTCGATGCCGTAGCTGGACGCCATCTGCTTCAGTTCGCCGAGGGCGCGGATCTGCTCGGAGTGCTCCTCGCGCATGCGAAGGATGTCCTCGCTGAACGGCGTGGTGTCCAGCTGGAGCTTGTCGAGCTTCTTCGCCGCAATGAGGGCGTCGACGCCATACAGGGCGACGCGGCGGTAATCGCCGATAATGCGACCGCGACCATATGCGTCGGGCAGGCCGGTGATGAGGTGCGAGCTCCGCGCGGCGCGGACCGATGGCGGGTAGATGTCGAAGACGCCCTGGTTGTGCGTCTTGCGCTGATACGTGTACACGGCCTTGAGGGTCTGGTCGACCTCGTATCCGTACGTCTGCAACGCCCCCTCGACCATGCGCCAGCCACCGTTGGGCATGATGGCTCGCTTGAGCGGGGCGTCGGTCTGCAGGCCGACAATCAGCGTGTCGTCCGCGGAGATGTAGCCCGCTCCGTGACCGGTGATCGACGCCGGGGTGTACGGGTCGGCATCGTAGATGCCTTTCTTCCGCTCCTCAGGGAACATCGCCGCGATCGTGTTCCACACACTCGTGGTGCGCTCGGTCGGCCCGACGAGGAAGTCCGCCTCGCCGGCGTACTGGGTGTAGTTGCGCTGGATGAAGTCGCGGACGTCGATCCCATCCTGCCAGGGGCCCGACGTGAATCCCGACCAGGCGGCGGGAAGAGCGTCGGAGTCGGATCCGGTGGGGGTGATGCTCATGGCTCTCGAATCCCTCCCGCTGCGGGATCCGGTCGAGGCGAGATCTTCCCGCTGCTCTGCCCGCACACGTCTGCACCATGCTAGGACGGCATCGGCAGCCGGTCGAGCGATGCGCCGACCGTTTGCGCTGGGGTTTCCAGGTCGTGGGTCATGAATGCGTTGACGTTGCGGGATGTGGGGTCACGCCATCACCGGCAAACGAGACGAGCAGCTACCCACTCAGCAAGTCGCTTGCTGAGCCGGTCGGCGTCACGGGGCGAGGAGAGTCTGGATCACACCCATCCTCAACTCGGCTACAAGCGTGTGTGACCCGACGTCATCTCGGCAGACGGGCGCGTGGGCCAAGCAAGCGGCCCCCGACCCATCAGTGCACGTGTCCCATCAGCCGGTTGATGCTGCGGGACATCACCAGCATGATCACGCCGAACCCGACGGCCATCCCGCCGCACACCGCGAAGGACAACACCGGATCACTGGAGGTCAGCCGTGCGATCTGCCCGCCAACGGTAGTGCCGACAGAGGTGGCCAGGAACCACAGCGCCAGGAACTGTCCCAGGGACCCCTTCGGGGCCAGCTTGGTTGTCGCCGACAGGCCATTGGGGGACAGCAGCAACTCGCCCCAGGTCTGCAGCAGGTAGACCCCGATCAGCCACCACAGGGTCGCCTTGGAGCCGGTGGCCAGGAAGGCGTTCGTGGGAATGATCAGGATCAGGAACGAGAAGCCCACGATCACCAGTGCCACGCCGAACTTCACCGACGTCCGCGGTGCCCGGTCGCCCCAGCGCAGCCAGACCGCTGCGAAGACTGGGGCGAAGATCACGATGAACAGCGGGTTCACCGACTGCAACCAGGAGGCCGGCACGGTGAACCCGGTGGCCAGGGTCAGGTTCGTCACCTGATCGGCGAAGAGGGTGAGCGTGGACCCGGCCTGCTCGAAGATCATCCAGAAGAAGGCCGCGCCCAGGAACACCCAGACGAATGCGCGCACGTGCGAGCGCTGAGTGTCGTCGTGGTCGGGATGGCCGAGGACCTTGCGGAAGTACCACAGCGGAACCAGCAGGATGAAGATCGTGATCGCGTTGGTGATTGCCGACACCGGGTCCTGACCGAGCAGCCACAGCAGCAGGGTCAGGCCGAAGACGATCGCCAGCACTACGACACCGATCACCACAGCAGTCCGCCGCTCGGCAGCATCAGCCGGATTCTCCGCAACGTCGCCGACGCCATGCAGGCTGCGCCGCCCCGCCACGTACTGGATCAGGCCGATGGTCATGCCGATCCCGGCCGCCCCGAATCCCCAGTGCCAGTTGTACTGCTCGCCGAGCGTGCCGCAGATCAGCGGCGCGAGCAGTGAGCCGATGTTGATGCCCATGTAGAACAGCGAGAAGCCGGCGTCCCGCTTCGTGTCGCCCTCGTCGTAGAGCTGCCCGACCATCCCGGAGATGTTCGGCTTGAGCAGGCCGGTGCCGAGGGAGATGGCCAACAGGCCCACCCAGAACGTGGCCTGGGTGTCGACGGCCATGAGGTAGTGCCCGACCGCGATGACGATGCCGCCGTACAGCACAGTGCGACGCAGCCCCAGGATCCGGTCGGCGATCCAGCCGCCGGCCACCGGCGTCAGATACACCAGTCCGGTGTAGCTGCCGTAAACCGCCTTGGCGACACCGTCGTCGATGCCGAGGCCGGGATTGACCCCGGTGATCGGCGCGGTCAGGTACAGCACCAGCAGGGCGCGCATTCCGTAGTAGGAGAACCGCTCCCACATTTCGGTGAAGAACAGGGTGGAAAGCCCACGGGGGTGGCCGAAGAAGGTCTTCTCTCGCTTCGGTGCCAGTTCGGCGGTCATGGCAGGACACTACGACGGTCGGTGCCATTCGACCAGCAGTTTCCTGAACCCGGCATCCACAGTCCGGTCCGGGCATGGCCCGAGACTTTCGGGCGAGTGCGCCAGCGTCCACCAACCATTCCGCGTGGGTCCGCACCCCGGCACGAACGCTCCCTCCGGTCAGAGCCTTCAGCGCCCTACCGACCCGTTCCTCGTGCGGAGAGCGTGGCAGCGCGTCAGTGTCGAGATGTTCTGACCCGGCGCCGACCATCGCTGGCCCCCCGACGTGATCGTCGGGGCCAGCGAAGGTGTGCGGACAAAGGTGCCGGACGACTCGTCCCTGACCGTCTTGCGAAGCCCCGCCGACTGCGGGATTCTCGTGCCGCGGCCCGCACCCGGGCCCGACGAGGGGGTTCGTGATGCCTGTCGACCTTTCCCAACTGCGCCTGGCGGCCCGCGAGTCGATGATCGACTGGGCGCCCGGCGAAACCGCCCACTCCGGCCTGTCCGAGCTTCAGGCCCGCTCCCGGCTGGGGGCCGAGCCCCCCGGCGGTGCCGCGACCCTGCTGCAGCGGGAGCAAACGGCAGCGGCCAAGCTGACCGCCGCGGGCGCCCACCAGATGCCGGCCTCCGCGGCCAAAGTGCCGGCGAAGTTCGACTGGCGCAGCGTGTCCGGGGCGAACTACGTGTCGACGGTGCGCGACCAGGCCGGCTGCGGCTCCTGCGTCGCCTTCGGCGCCGTTGCCGTCCTGGAGTCGATGGTCCGGATCACCGCCAAGCAGCCGAGGCTGAGCGTCGACCTCTCCGAGGCCTTCGTGTTCTTCTGCCTCGGCCCCAAGAGCGGCGCCGGACGCTGCCCGGACGGCGGCTGGTGGCCAGACGACGCGCTGGCGGCGATGAAGACCACCGGGGTCAGCGACGAGGCGAATTACCGCTACACCGACGACAATCAGCCCTGTCGGCGCGGCTCGGACTGGAAGTCTCGACTGACTACGTTCTCCACCTGGACCCGGAAGACCTCGGTCGCCTCCATGAAGACCTACCTGTCAACGGTGGGTCCGCTGGTGGCCTGCTTCACCATCTACGAGGACTTCTTCTACTTCTACACCGGCGGCGTCTACACCTACCGCAAGAAGACCGCCGGGGAGATCATCGGCGGTCACTGCGTCCAGATCGTCGGCTACGACGACGCCAAGAAGTGCTGGATCGCCAAGAACAGCTGGGGCACCGGTTGGGGCGAGGAGGGCTACTTCCGGATCGCCTACGGCAGCGCCGGCATCGACGCCGAGATGTGGGGAATCGACGGCACCGTCAAGTCGCCGCTGATCCGGTCGACGCTGCGGGTGGTCGCCGCCGGGGCCGGCCAGGTCTGGCACACCAAGCGCTCCGGCAAGGCCAGTTGGACCAAGGCGGTGGAACGGCTCGATGCCGGGACCGCCGGGGATCCCGGCCGGTTCAGCACGGTCACCGCCGCCGCCTCGATCAACCGGCTGCACGTGGTCGGCCTGGTCGGCGGGCAGCCCTGGTACACCAGGCAGCGCACGGGCGCCGGCTGGTCGGCCTGGGCCAAGCCGTCCTCTACCCGACCGTCCTCGATGTCGGCATCGACGGCGATCAGTTGTGCAGCCACCGGTGACACCCTGCACGTGGCAGCAATCGCCGGAGGCGCGATCTGGCACACTCTGCGGACCGCCGAGGGCAAGTGGCAGAAGGCCTGGAGCAGGGTCAGCCCGGCCACCGGCGGTCCCGGGTCGTTCACCGCGCTCAGTTCTGTGGCGATCAGGTCCCAGCCGAGCGTGATCGGGATCGCGGGAGGCGCGCTGTGGCTCAGCTCCCGGGCCGGGGACGGCTCCTGGTCGGCCCCGAAACGGGTGACACCGTCGGCCGGCACCGACCCCGGGCCCTTCACCGCGCTCAGTTCCGCGAGTGTCGATGGGCTGCTGAACCTGGTCGCGCTCAGCGGCGGACGTCCGTGGCACCTGGAACGGGACGCCGACGGTGACTGGGGACGCTGGCGGGAGATCACGTCGGCAAGCACGTCCGCACCCACCTCTTTCGGCGCGATCGCCTGTGCTGACGTCGGCGCGTCGCTGCAGATCGTTGGCCTCGCCGCTGGGGTGCCCTGGTTCACCATGCGCGACGCCGCCGGCACCTGGCGGCCGTCCTTCGGCGACGTGGGCCGTCAGCTCACCGGTGAACCTGTCCTCGAGTCACTGGATCTCGCCTGATGACGACCGAGGTGAGGCTGACCGTGGGCGAACAGGCCGAACTCACCCTGCCCGGCCTCGGCACGGCCGGCTACCGGTGGTCTGAGACACTCGCGGGCGACACCGACGCCGTGACGGTGCAATGGCAGCGAGGGGTCTCAGCCGACGAGGCGAAACCGAGACTGGCCGGCGCCGGCGCGCCGGAACGACTGGTGCTCACCGCGATCGCTCCCGGCCGGCTCACCGTGCGGCTGGAGCAGCGACGGCCGTGGGAGTCCGGGCCTGCGAAGGCGCAGCGGATCGTCGACGTGGAGGTGAGTGCTGCCGACCGGGACCGTCACTAGCGCTTCTCGACGCGCACCTTGTCGCGACAGTTGTCCACCTGACGCTGGGTTTGGGTGTCGCCGATGGTCGCAAAGGTGAGCAGGACGGAACGCGAGCCGTCGGTGTGCTGCACCACCACCAGGTTGACGTTGTCACCCGGGATGTCGTCCATGTAGTCGATCCTGACCTCGTAACGCAACTCCCAGGCGTCCAGACCGTCCACGGTGATCGCCTTGCTGCTGAGCATCTTCAGCGTTGCCTCGCCCAGTTCGTAGAACCTGTCCACCGAGTCCTCCGAGATGGCCAGCGCCTGCTGCTCGAGCGTTCCGGTCTTCGACCGCGGCTGCACTCCGGCAAGAATCACTTCGCTGACCCAACTCGGTGCGATGGTCCGCCACAGTCCGGTCGCGCAGATCGCCCACGGGATGGAGCGAACCGCATTCATCGCCCAGCGCGGGTCGTCGATCACCGGCACGCTCAACCCGCCGCCAAACAGCCGTCCGTTGACCACGGCCTCGTCGTACTTTGGGCAGGGCAGGCTGGTCTCCGGCGGCTCGCTCGGCGTAGGAGTCGGAGTCGGGGTCGGGGTCGGACGGGTGGTCTCGTCCCACGCGGACCCGGTGGGTGAGCCGGTCGGCGCCGAACGGGTGGCGGTGGGCCCGGTGCCGCCGACCAGCCGGGGTGCGACGAACAGCGCGATCAGGGCCAGCAGGACGACGCCCACGACGATCGCCAGGATCATGCCGTTGCGGTTCTTCCGGCCCGGCGGCGTCGACATGGGGGGATCGGCAGAGAGTTGCTGCGTCCAGGTCGCGCCGTCCCAGTAGCGGAACATGCCCGGCTGGCCGCCGGGATCGGGGAACCAGCCCGGTTGCGCCATCAGTAGCCTCCTCCTCGCCCGAGCATGATGCCCATCCGTGGGTCCAACCGGTCAGGGCAGGGTGAGTACGTCGGCTCCGTGCTCGGTGACCACCAGCGAGTGCTCGAACTGCGCGCACCGGCTGCCGTCGTTGGTGACCACCGTCCACTCGTCGTCCCAGATGTGCGAGCGGTGGTCGCCCAGGGTCAGCATCGGTTCGATGGTGAAGGTCATCCCCGGCTGCATCACGGTCGTGAGCGAGGGCTCGTCGTAGTGCGGGATCACCAGGCCGGAGTGGAACGAGGTGTGCACTCCGTGACCGGTGTAGTCGCGGACCACCCCGTAGCCGAACCGCTTGGCGTAGGACTCGATCACCCTGCCGATCACGTTGACCTGCCGGCCTGGTCGGACGGCATTGATCGCCCGGTTGAGTGCCTCCTGGGTATGTCTGGTCAGGTCCCGGGAAGCCTGGTCAACCTCACCGCAGAAGAAGGTCCCGCAGTTGTCGCCATGCACCCCGTCCACGAACGCGGTGACGTCGATCTTCACAAGGTCGCCGTCCTCCAGCGGGCGGGTGTCCGGGATGCCGTGACAGATCACCTCGTTCACCGAGGTGCAGATCGACTTCGGGAACCGCCGGTAACCCAGGGCGGAGGGGTAGGCGTCGTGGTCGCAGAGGAACTCATGGGCCACCGCGTCGAGTTCGTCGGTGGTGACGCCGGGGGCGATCGCGTCGGCGGCCACGTGCATCGCCTGGGCGGCCAGCTGTCCGGCTACCCGGATCCGCTCGATCACCTCCGGAGTTTGCACGTCGGAGCCCCGGTAGCGGTCGGGCGCGCGGCGTCCGACGTAGTGGGGACGGCCGATGTGAGCCGGCACCCGACGCTCGGGCGTCAGCGGATAGGGCTTGATCGCGGTCACGGGCGCGATCATAGTGGGGGCACTGAGCGACGAGGGGACGGCCGTGACCGAGACGGAGTGGTACTGGTGCCTGAAGCATCAGGCGGTGGAGCCCTACGAGGGCTGCCGCGCCGAGGAGCGGCTGGGGCCGTACGCCACCCGCGAGGACGCCGAGCAAGCGCTGGAGAAGGTTCAGCAGCGCAACGAGAAGTGGGACCGCGAGGACGAGGAGTACGAGGGCGACGCGGACTCGCCCTCCGCGCTCGGCGGCTGAACCAGTCGGCTGGTCATCCCTAGCCGACGACCCTCAACGACTTGAAGGGCACCCTGGGCCGCGGCCCGGTGCGCAGCGTTCTCCTTCGGTACCACGGAGAGGAACAGCGCCCGCACCGGCTCGGTGCCGACGATCACCAGGCGCAGCCGCGACCCCTTGGTGGTCAGGTCGGGGTGGCTGAAGCTGATCAGGGCGTCGGCCTGCAGTGCGGGAACCCCGTCGACG
>Ga0190275_10003191_pt1 | contig 11657 bp, 9 predicted proteins | sample Popmic550T_FD_133745 | JGI IMG/M metagenome (GOLD analysis project Ga0190275, IMG submission 133745) | Populus adjacent soil microbial communities from riparian zone of Yellowstone River, Montana, USA - 550 T | ecosystem: Environmental > Terrestrial > Soil > Riparian zone > Trees stand | place... | reverse complement strand
GCGCTCGTCGTCCATCACCCAGTCGTCGCCGGGCTGGTCGAAGGGGTAGGCGAACGGGTGCGCGTCGTAGTCCACCGGCCCGGCCAGCGCGCGGGCGTAGGGGTCGACCAGGAGCTTGAAGGGGTTGCAGCGCTTGCCGCGGCTCACCTCGTACGGCCCGTTGATGCGGTAGCCGTAGAAGGTGCCCGGCCCCACGCGCGGGACGAACCCGTGCCACACGAAGCCGGTGCGCTCGCGCAGGCGGTGCGTGGTCACCGGCGCCTCGTCGCCCGGCTCGGCGAAGATGCACAGCTCCACCTCGTACGCGAGCTCGGAGTAGATGGCGAAGTTGGTGCCCCCCAGCTCGGCGCTCCAGGTGGCGCCCAGGGGATACGGCTTCCCCGGCCACGCGGTGGCGGCGCTCTCGAGAAAGCCCGGTACGTGCGGATACGACGTCGGCCTGCGGATCGGCGGAAATTCCATCGTGCGGTCGGTGGCGTCCGGCTGGGTCGGTGGAGGAACGGCGGTGTGAAAGTTCGCTGCGCGACGATGGTGGAGAAAGCTCGGCGGCGACGTGCTCGATCGGCGAACGTGCGCGCCCGACGCCCCGCGGGGCCCTCCCCTCGCGCCTGAGGGCGCTCTCCCCCTCCCGCTTCGCAGGAGAGGGTGGATGGGTCGGCGCGCGAGGCCGTTCTCCGCGGCGGACTCACATCTCAATTCGCGCCGATTCCCACGACAGGGATCGCGGGAGCAGTCGCTCCTCCCCGCGTGGCTCACGCCGTCGCGTCTTCGCCCGCGCGCGGCGCTGCCCCGGGGTGTGCCCGCTTCTTGCGCGGTCCGGCGCGCGGCCCGCAGCCCACCTGCGCGGGCCGGAGCGCGCATTTTCACGGAACCCGAAGACAGTGTCGAAGAGCGAGAATACCGGCGGCGCGGCCGCGGGGGCAACGGGCACGGGCCGCATCCCGCGCTCCACCTACCGCATCCAGTTCAACCACGGCTTCACCTTCCGCCAGGCGGCCGAGATCGTCCCCTACCTGCGCCGGCTGGGGATCGGCGACCTGTACGCCTCGCCGTACCTGCAGGCGCGGCCCGGGAGCATGCACGGCTACGACATCACCGACCACGCGTCGCTGAACGTGGAGATCGGCACGGAGCACGATCACACCCGGCTGGCGGGGCTGCTGCGTGAGCATGGAATGGGCCACCTGCTCGACATCGTTCCCAACCACATGGGGGTGGCCGGGCACACCAATCCCTGGTGGTGGGAGGTGCTGGAGGACGGCCCCGATTCGAAGTTCGCGAAGTACTTCGACGTGGACTGGCAGCCGCGCAAGCCCGACCTGGAGGGGAAGGTGCTCCTCCCCGTGCTGGGCGACGGGTACGGGCGCGTGCTGGAGCGCGGCGAGCTGACGCTGGTGTACCTCGACGGCCGCTTCCGCATCGACTACTTCGAGAACCGCTACCCCGCCGCGCCCGCCTCCACCGCCGCCGTGCTGCGCGACGCGCTGGGCCGGCTGGACGGCGTGCTCGACGCGTGGCACCCCGACCGGATGGAGCTGGAAAGCATTGCCACCGCGCTGGAGCGCCTCCCCAACCGCCGCCGCACCGACACCCAGAGCGTGGCCGAGCGCCGGCGCGAGAAGACGGTCACGCAGCGCCGCCTGTCGGGGCTGTACGAGATGTCGCCGGCCGTCGCGGTGGCGCTCGACCAGGCCGTCCACGCCTTCAACGGCACCGCCGGCGACGCCGCGTCGTTCGACCGGCTGCACGCGCTGCTCGAGCAGCAGCCGTACCGCCTGGCCTTCTGGCGCGTGGCGGCCGAGGAGATCAACTACCGGCGCTTCTTCGACGTGAACGAGCTGGCGGGCGTGCGCGTGGAGATCCCCAGGGTGTTCGAGGACACGCACCGCCTGATCCTGCGCCTGGTGCGCGAGGGGAAGGTCACGGGGCTGCGCATCGACCACCCCGACGGGCTGTTCGACCCGCACGGCTACCTGCGCGCCCTGCAGCACGAGACCGCGGGGGTGGACGCGCGCGAGCGCTTCTACGTGACGGTGGAGAAGATCCTCACCGGGCACGAGCAGCTCCCGCGCGAGTGGCCGGTGGCGGGGACGGTGGGCTACGAGTTCCTCAACCAGGTGAACGGGCTGTTCGTGGCCCGCGCCAACGAGGCGGCGATCGACGAGGCGTACCGGCGCTTCACCGGGCTGCGCGCGCGCTTCCGCGACCTGGTGTACGAGCGCAAGCGCACCGTGATGCGCTTTGCCCTGGTGAGCGAGCTGACCGTGCTCACCACCATGCTCGACCGGATCAGCGAGAGCAACCGCGTCTACCGCGACTTCACCTGGGGCGCGCTGCGCGACGCGCTGCGCGAGGTGGTGGCGTGCTTTCCCGTCTACCGCAGCTACATCGACGCGTGCTCGGGCCAGGTGGGCGAGCGCGACCGGCGCTACGTGGAGCACGCCGTGCGGCTGGCGCGGCGCCGCAACCCCAGCGTGAGCGGCAGCCTCTTCGACTTCGTGCGCGACGTGCTGCTGCTGGACTGGCCCGAGTCGCTGGAGCCGGACGCGCGCGACGAACATGCGCGCTTCGTGATGAAGTTCCAGCAGCTCACCGGGCCGGTGATGGCCAAGGGCGTCGAGGACACCGCCTTCTACGTCTTCAACCGGCTGGTGTCGCTGAACGAGGTGGGCGGCGAGCCCGACCGGTTCGGCGTGACCCCCGACGAGTTCCACGCCTTCAACGCCGCGCGCGCCGAGCAGTGGCCGGGCGCGCTTTCCGCCGGAAGCACGCACGACACCAAGCGCAGCGAGGACGTGCGCGCCCGCATCAACGTGCTCTCCGAGATCCCCGACGCGTGGGCGGCGGCGTTCAACCGCTGGGCGGAGATGAACCGCGCGAAGAAGGCGGAGGAGGACGGCGAGCCGGTCCCCGACGCCAACGACGAGTACCTGCTCTACCAGACGCTGGTGGGCGCCTGGCCGCTGGGGGATATGGACGCCGACGCGCACGGCGAGTTCGTGGCGCGCATCCAGGCGTACATGGAGAAGGCCACGCGCGAGGCCAAGGTCCACACCAGCTGGATCAACCCCAACGAGGCGTACGACGCCGGGCTGAAGGCGTTCGTGGCCGGGATCCTGGACCCCGGCGGCGACAACCCATTCCCGGCCGACTTCGCGGCCTTCCAGCGCCCGGTCGCGCGGATGGGGATGCTGAACTCGCTGGCGCAGACGCTGGTGCGGATCGCCTCGCCCGGCGTCCCCGACATCTACCAGGGGCAGGAGATCTGGGACTTCTCGCTGGTGGACCCCGACAACCGGCGGCCGGTGGATTACGAACTGCGCCAGGAGATGCTCGACGGCCTGAGCGAGCGAATGCAGGGCGACCGCGCCGCGCTCTGCCGCGAGCTGGTGGAGGGGTGGGAGGACGGGCGCATCAAGATGTACCTGACGCACCTGGCCCTCTGCGCGCGCGAGGAGCACGAGGCGGCGTTCACGCGCGGCGAATACCTCTCGCTCGCCGCCAGCGGCGAGCGGGAGGAGCACGTGCTCGCCTTCGCGCGTCGCGGCGGGGGGAGCACGCTGTTGGCGGTGGTGCCGCGGCTGGCGGCGTCGATGTCCGCCGGCGGCGAGCCGGCGCTGCCGGGCGCGTCCGCGTGGGGCGACACGCGCATCGACGTCGGCTCGCTCGGCAGCCGCTGGCGCGAGCTGTTCAGCGGCGCCGAGGTGCGCGCGGGCGACGGCGGTCTGCGCGTGGCGGAGGTGCTGGGCGGCTTCCCCGTCGCCCTGCTGCTGCGGGAGGATTGAGGGGTGCTCTGCTCGATACATCGCTGCCGTCTAACGTCACGATGTCATCCTGAGCGGTGCCGCTGGCCGGGATCTTTCGTCCGCACCACCGCGTGGCGGCGCCCGAAGGATCTAAACCATCGGTCCGAGCGACAGGCGGCCGGTCGCTCGAAGGCCGAGCATAGATCCTTCGGCCTGCGCCCCGGCCGCGCATTCCGCGACAACGGCTTGGTCGGCCTCAGGATGACATCGTCATGAGCACGTCAGAAGCAGAGAAGCAGAGGAACCCGGGCGGGTTCCTCTGCTTCTCCGCTTCTCTGCGTGATTCCCGTTCCTACTCGGTCGCCGCGTAGGTGCCGAGGATGATGGGGGTGGTGCTCGGCCTGGGCAGGCCGCCCTCGGGCTCCTCGGTGACGGCGACGGCGCGGAGCTGGTCGCGCGGGAGGGCGTAGGTAGCCTGCATCTCGGCGCTGCCGTCGGCGTGCGGCTTGAAGGTGCCGGCGCTGATCGGCCCGTCCGCCGTGATCAGCCACATCTGGTAGTCGCGCCCGGGCCGCAGCGCCGGCAGGCCGTGCGCGAAGAAGGTCCAGCGCGACGTCCCCGGATCCCAGAACATGCGCCCGCCCGGCGCCTTCTGCTGCGTGCTGGCCAGCTCGATCACCTCCACGCCCGGCGCGGCCAGCGCCGCCAGCGTGCTGTCGCGCCGCGCCACCGCGCGCACCAGCACGGTCCGCTCCGCGTCGATGGCAGCGTAGCGGTCGTCGAGCGCGTCGTAGCGCCCCTTGAGCCGCGCCGCGTACGCGCCGACGCCGACCAGCAGCAGCACCGCCGCCGCGGCCGCCAGCCATCCCCCACCCCACCCGCGCCGCTCGCTCGCCCGCGCGATCGGGATCACGCCGGGCACGGGCGCGTCGGCCGCCGCGCGCGCTGGCGCGGCGGCCTGGACGCGCGGGGCGCCACGGTCGGCCGCGGCGCGGGCGACCAGGCGCGCGCGGATGCGGGCCGAGCGGTCGGCGTCCAGCGGCGCGCTCGGGAGGGCGTACGCCAGCGAGGCGGCGGCTTCGCGCAGCGATTCCAGCTCGCGCCGGCACTCGGCGCAGCCGGCCAGGTGCGCGCGCACCGCGGCGGCCTCCGGGCCGTCGAGTGCACCCAGAGCCTCGGCGGCCAGCGCGGCCTGCACGTCTTCGTGCGTCATGTCGAGACTCATCGTCCGTCCTCCCGAAGCACCGCCAGTCCCTCCCGCAGCTTCTGCAGGGCGAGCCTGGCCCGCGTCTTAACCGTGCCCAGCGGCTGTCCCGTCGCCGCGGCGATCTCCGTCTGGCTCATCCCGCGGAAGTAGGCCAGCTCCACCGTCTCCCGCTGCTCGGCCGGCAGCGTGGCGACCGCCGAGGCCACCATCCGCCGCAGCTCGTCGCTTTCCGCCGCGTCCAGCGTGGGGCGGTCGTCGTTCCCCAGCTCCGCCGGCTCGGGGAGCTCTTCCCACGCCTGCTCGCGCGAGCGGCGGAGGGCGCGGAGCCGGTCCAGCGCGCGGCTGCGGGCGATCATCACCAGCCAGGTGCCGGCGCCGCCGCGTCCTTCCTCGTACCGCCCCGCCTGCCGCCACGCCTGCCAGAAGCTCTCCTCCACCACCTCCTCGGCGTCGTCGGCGTCGCCCACGATCCGCAGCGCGACGGAGTGCAGCAGCGTGGCATGCCGGTCGTAGAGCCGCCCCAGCGCCGCCTCGTCGCCCGCGGCCATGCGGCGCACCAGCTCACGGTCGGCCGCGGCCAGCGCCGCGGCACCGGACGGGTCGGCCAACTCGTTGGCTCTACCGGAATTGTACGCTGCGGAAGTCAAATCGGATCTGCCGCGCCTTGGGGATGGAGCCAGGCCTTCTTGCGCGGAATCTACCCGTTCGAACGTGCTCAACGCAAACCTTGGACAACGGGTGTCGCACCGCCGGCGGGGTTCTCTCCCGCGCGATTTCGCGAGGACGTCATGGCGCGAGGCGAACGGGCCCTCATCCCCCCGACCCCCTCCCCCAAAACTGCCTGAAAAACTGCCTGGGGGAGGGGGAGACCTGCGCGCGGCCTGCGAAGTGTCGGTTACGCGCTGGATCCCGTGTGTCGGAGCCGCTGGCGGACGCTAGGGGAGCGGCTTGGGGTCGTCGCCGGCGACGAAGAGGAGGCTGGTCTTGCGGCCGCCGTCGTCCACCTGCACCACGTTCACCTGGTCGTCGTAAACGGCGAACTGGAGGGAGACGCGGACGCGCGCGCCCTTCAATCCGCCCGCCAGCGGCGCCCGCACGCAGAACCAGCGCAGGTCGGCCGAGACGCGCCGGCCGCAGCTCGACAGGCGCACGCGGCGGCCGCGGCGGTCCCACACGCCCACCGAGCCGCCCAGGTACGCCTGCGTGGGGTCGGCGCCCGGCGGGCCGCGGTGCGCCGCCACGCCGCGGGCGAAGTCGTCCGCGAAGGCGCGCACCCAGAGCGTGGCCGCGCCATCGGCGTACGTCACCTGGGTGAGCGTGGTGTGGATCGGGTGCATCCGCGCCGGCGCCGCCCCCGTCAGCGAGGGGACGAGGACGGCCAGCAGCGCCGCGCGCAGCCGCATCCCCCGCCCGCTCACCAGGGCCCGCGCTGGGCGGCCCATGCCACGGCCACAACCGCCACGCAGCTCGACACCATCACCACCCGCGCCCGCAGCGGCGCAGACGACACGCGGCGCACGGGCGCGAAGCGCAGGGCCGCGTCCACCCCCGCGAATGCGGCGGCGGCGCACGCCAGCACCACGATCTGCCCCGCCTCGATCCCCAGGTTGAAGCCCAGCAGCGGCACGGCGACGCGGTCGACGAACAGCTCGTTCAGGTAGTTGGCGAACCCCGCCCCGTGCACCAGGCCGAACACGCCGGCGAGCAGCGGCCGGTAGCGCCCGCCCCACGGCGCACGGGTGCGGTCGGTGACCACCAGGTTCTCGATGCAGGTGACCACGATGGTCACGGGGATCAGGAACTCGATCACCGCCATCGGCAGCCGCACCGCGCCGGTCACCGCCAGCGCCAGGGTGACCGAGTGGCCGACGGTGAACGCCGACACCACCCACAGCGCGTCGCGCCAGTCGCGGGCGCGGTAGATGGCGGCGAGGACCAGCAGGAACAGGACGTGGTCCAGTGCCCGCGGGTCGACGATGTGCCGGAACCCCACCTCGAAAAACGCCAGCAGCTCGCTCATGTCACTGCCTTCGTGTCGTCGGTTGATCCGCGATGATAGATCGCGATCCCTCCATGCACGCGCTCATTCGCTGGATCCGACAGGTGAATGGATGACGATCAGCCCGCAGGCCGTCCACAGTCCACGCCTCAAGTCGGACCTCGCGGCAGCGAGCGGAGGACCGCCCGCGCCTCGTTCGCCTGCAGCGGGTGGAACTCGGGGTTGATGTCCAGCGCTTCCGAGAGGTGGCGCTTGGCCGCGGCGGTGTCGCGCAGCGCGTGGGCGATCATCCCGGCGTGGTGGAAGAGCTGGGGGTCGCGGGTGCCCAGGCGCAGCGCGTGGGCCATGGTGCGCCGCGCCTCGGCGTGCTTCCCCTGCCTGTGCTGCGCCCAGGCGAGGAGGTCGTAGCCGTAGACGTCGCGGCGGGTGCGCAGGTCGGCGGCGGCCTGCGCGGCCACCTGGTCCACGGCGCGGCCGCGGTCCAGCAGGAACAGCCCCCAGCCGCGGTGCAGCGCCCCGCCCTGGCCGCGCACCGACACCTCCATCGCCCGCGCGTACTCGCCGGCCTTCGCGCTGTCGCCAGCGGCGAGCGCGGCGTCGCTCATCACCGCCAGCGTGGCCGGGTCGAGCACCTGCGCGATGGCGCGACCGCCCAGCTCCTGCACGGCGTCCCACTCGCCGCGCGCGGCGGCCACCTTCGCCATCTGCCCGAGCAGCCGGTAATCCTCCGGGTGCGCGCGCAGGCCGGCGAGGAACGCCTTCTCCGCTTCGCGCACGCGGCCGGCGCGCAGTTCCAGGTCGCCCAGGCGCATGTGGAACCACGCCACCTGTTCGCGCGGCAGGTCGCCCCGCGCCTCGGCGTCGTGCGCGGCGCGGCGCAGGAGGAGGCGCGCCTCGGCGGTGCGGCCGTTCAGCTCCATCCAGCGCGCCAGCCGCGGCGCCACGCCCAGGTTGGCGGTGGACGACAGCAGCGAGCCGAAGGTGGCGCGCGCGCCGTCATAGTCGCCCGTCTCCACCTGCAGCTCGCCCAGCAGCGCGCGGTACGACGGGCGCTCGAGGTCGCCCGCCACCAGCGTGTCGGCGTGCGCGCGCGCCTCGGCGAAGCGGTGCTGCGAGAGGAGCGCGCCGGCCAGCGCCACGCGCGCCGCCGCGTTTCGCTGCGGCCGCGCGGCCAGCGAGGCGCGCGCCTCTCGCTCGGCGCGCAGGTAGTCCTGGTAGTCGCCCGTCATCCGCGCGCGCTGGGCGTAGAGGCCCGCCAGCCGCGCCCGGTCGGCCGCGGCGAACGGGTCCTGCGCCACGCGCCCGCGCAGGAAGCGCAGGTCCGCCTCCACGCGGGCGGCTTCCCGCGCGCGAAGCGCCGCCACGGCGTCCTCGGCCTCGGCGGCGCGGCGGTCGCGGGCGGCGTTCTGGTGCACCCCGGCCGCGTGCGCCGCCGTGGCCGCGATGGCGGCCACGGAGACGACTTCCACGAACGCGATCATCCGCCGGCGCATCTCCATCCTTCGTTCTCCCCGCTCGATGTCGAAACGGCCGGAGCGCCGGTCCGTCGGCGCTCCGGCCCCGGTACCGCCGCGGGTCACCCGCGGACGGCGCCCGCCTTCACCTCGGCCTGGTACGGCTGGAACTCGCACCCCGGCCGAACCGGCACGTAGATCACCTCGGGCATCGCCTGGCTGCCCGCGGTCTCGGCGAACGCGGCCACGCCCTGGTGCGTGCCCACGTTCACCACCTCCGTCGCGCCCAGCACCCGCGGCAGCCCGTACTTCACGTAGCGCGTGCCGTTGAAGGTGATCGGCTCGTTGTCGATGTACCACCGGGCGTCCGCGGCGTACTCCGCGCCGCCCGCCGGGTACGCCTCGGCGAACTTCTGCCCGCCCACGATGGTGTCACCCGAGCCGGGATAGAACTGCGCGTCGACGCTCGAGATCTGCCCGCCCCGCACCACGCACACCATCATCTGCGTCATGGCGATCGGCGGGGGCGGCACCATCGGCTGGCTCTCGGCCGGCGGCGGCGGCGGGTTCGGCGGCGGCCTCGTGGGACGCGGCATCACGTCGCCCAGCACCAGCTTGAGCCCCAGCGCCAGCCGGCCCGTCGCCGCGGTGCGGTCGTCGGCTACGCGCACCGACGTCCCGCGCAGCGCCGTCACCGGCCCCACCCACGCGTCGTCCACGTGCACCGGCGAGTCGTACACGTGCACCGCGGCCTCGCCGAACATGGCCAGGCCGCGGCCCAGCCAGAACAGGTCCATCCCGATCCCGCCGGTGCCCTGCGCCACCGTGGCCTGCGACGGCTCGAAGCTGAGGCAGGCGCCGTGGTAGAGGAGCGTCCCCTCGCACAGCGCCTGGTCGGTCCCCGCCAGGTCCACCGTGTAGCCGCCACCGCCGGCGAACAGGTACACGCCGCTCAGGAACGGGCCCTGGTGCATCGAGAAGGGGCGCACCACCAGGCCCAGGTCGTAGAAGTACGTGTTCATCACGTACGCGCCTCGCCCGCCGGGCCCTCCGTCGGGCGAGGTGTCGAAGAAGCCCGTGCTGGCGAAGGGCAGCCGCATGGGCGTGTAGTTGCCGTGCGCGCGGATGCCGAACGCCGGCGAGAGCCAGTAGGTGGCGATGGCGCCGAACGCGGGCGCGAAGCCGGGCGCGAAGCCCTGCCCGTCGCCGTTGTCGCTGCCGGTGGCGCTGCCATCGAGGGTGACGGTGCGGCCGTCGAACCAGGCGCTGGTGAGCGAGGCGCCGGCGTACACGCCCAGCTCGAACCTCCCGGCGCGGAACCCTTCCCATCCCATCTCCTGCCCCCGCGCCCCGCCGGCGGAGCCCGCCAGCAGGGCGGCCGCCAGGACGGCGGTCCATTTGTGGTTCATCGCGTCTCCAAGGTCGTCGAGTGAGCCGTAGGGGGGCGCGCCCCGCGCCGGGGGCGGACCGCGGCCGTCACCCGTGCCCGCCGGTACCGGAAGGTGCCCGGAGAGGTGGCGGGGGTAAGGTCGGGATTATGGGCCGCGATCCGCCCCGGCATCAGTTGGGCGTCGCCAGGTAGGGGAAGACCGCGCCGTGCGCCCTGTCGTTGGCGTCCACGTTGTCGGTCACCAGCCCGGGGCTCACGTTGTTGTTGTTGCCCAGAGCGTTGCCGAAGGTCACCGCCAGCCCCTTGTCCACCACGTCGTCACCCATGAGCTTGCGGCCGCCGTAGCCGTTGGCCGGGTCCAGCACGTAGGTGAGCCACCCCACGTTGGCGCCGTACGGCCCGCCGCCCACCTTGTCCATCCTCACCAGCAGCAGGTCGGGGGTGAGCGCCGCGGCCACCGCGTTGGCGTAGGCCGGCTCGCGCCCCGCCACGCCGGTGATGAAGCGGGCGATGTCGTCGCGGAACTGGGCCACGTCCTCGCCGGGCTGGCTGGCGTTGTAGTGGCCGTGCTCGCGCTTCTCCACGAACACCTCGCTCACCAGCGGGTTGCCCAGGCGTTCCATCTGGTCGAAGGTCACGGTGGTGTTGCCGATCTTCACCGTGTCGGTCACCACCTTGATCACCGTGTCGGGCTTCTGCACCTCCACGATGGTGCGGGTGTCGTCGCCGCACGCGGCGGAGATCAGTGCGGCCGCGGCGAGCGCCGGCAGGGCCGCCAATAGCTTTCTCATGGTCGGTTCTCCTTGGTCGGTGCGCGCGGTCAGCGGCTGACGGTGGCCCACAGGCCGATGTTGTTTCCGGCGCCCTTCACCAGCGCCTCGGGGAGCTCCACCACGATCGCCATGGAGTTGAAGGTGCGCAGGAAGTCGGCGGCGCAGCCGTGCGTGTTGTCGAACTGGGCCTGCCCCGGGTTGGGCACGCCGCCCGTGCACTTCACGCGGAAGGCGCTGGCCTCGGGCGCGGGCCCGATCTGCGACAGCGGCCCGCGCGACGGGCGCCGGTCGGGGACGATGCGGAAGAACTGGTCGAGGTCGATGTAGAACGGGTCGTCGCGCGGGCCGGCGAAGAGCTGCACCAGCGTGGCGCCGGCGCCGGTGGTGAGCACCGTGTTGATGTTGCCCACGATGTCGGGCGTGGGCTTGGCCACGCGGTTGAACTTGCCCGTGGTGGTGGGCGCCATCGGCCCGAACAGCGCCACGCGCTGCCCGCCGCCCTGCAGGTCGTCGAACTGGAACTGCAGCACCAGGTCTTCCACGGCGTCGCCGTTGTTGTCCACCTTGATCTGGTACAGCGCGTTGGCGTCGAAGCGGGCGGCCGCGGTGCCGGCGGGGGTGATGGGGCTCTGCGTGGTCACCACCAGCACGATCCGCCCCTCGTCCGCGCCGGGAAAGGCGTACACGTCGTTGATGTCGAGCCGGGGCGAGAGCTCCACCTCGGGCGTGTCCTGGTGGTCCGAGCCGAGCCCGTCGCGCACCGCCAGCACGCCGGCGCCAACCAGCGCCGCCAGCAGCGGCACGCCCACGCGGGCCCGCGTGAGCCGTGGGAATCGCATACGCCCTCCGATCAGGTGTTCGTGGATCGCGAGTACAGCCGATGCGGGGAGGTACGCCGCCAGCGCGCGGGTGGATCTATCGGATGTGCGGGGAGGAGATCGGGGGCGACTTATACGGAGTGTGAAAAGCCGGTGCCGGAACTCGAAACGGAACAGCCGGGTCGGGGCGTGTCCCTCCGCTGCGCTCCGGGCCGGGCTTCGCGCGCCGTAGGCAACGATACCGCCGTTGCCAACGGCGCCGAGCCGCCG
>Ga0190275_10003190_pt1 | contig 11657 bp, 14 predicted proteins | sample Popmic550T_FD_133745 | JGI IMG/M metagenome (GOLD analysis project Ga0190275, IMG submission 133745) | Populus adjacent soil microbial communities from riparian zone of Yellowstone River, Montana, USA - 550 T | ecosystem: Environmental > Terrestrial > Soil > Riparian zone > Trees stand | place... | reverse complement strand
CCGAACACGGCGAGGAACGGGTCGCGGCCGGCGTCGGTCGCGGCGGCGAAGCCGATGCCGCACAGCGACAGCGCCAAGGCCGCGCCCAGCGCGTCCGCGATCGAGAGCGCCGAGGAGTTGAAGCCGCGGTCGGCGTCGGACGACGCGGCCAGCATCGCGACCCCGGTGCGGGTGAAGCCGAGGCCCATGCCGGCCCCGGCCACGACGAAGGCCCCGCCCGCGATCCAGACCGACAGCTGCTGCCAGACGGTCACCCAGAGGAGCACCCCGGCGACGAGCAGCATCGTCGTGCCGATCTGCATGGCTCGCTCGCTGGTGAGGTGGTCGCGCAGCCGGGCTTGGAGCTGGCTCGCGGAGGCCCAGACGACGCCGACGACGGTGAGGGCGATCCCCGCCTCGCCCGCGCTCAGGCCCCAGCGCTCCTGCAGCACCAACACGATGTAGGCCTGGCAGCAGAAGAAGGCGGCACTCATCAGGCCGCGGGTGCCGATCACCGAGGGCAGGCCGCGGCGCGCCAGGAGTGTTCCGCGCGGCGTCAGGGGGCGCACGGCGACCAGCACGAGGACGATCGCCGGCGCCGCGGCCAGCGCGAGCTCGCTCGAGCCCAACAGCTCGACGGCGAGCACCGTCACCGCCGCGACCAGCGCCCAGACCAGACGTGAGCGCGGAGCGGCCTCGCGGTCCTCGCGTGACGCCTGCCGGAGGGCGGGCACGACCGGCGCGAGCAGGGTCGCGGCCAGCACGACCAGCGCGACCACGCCGAGGAAGACCCAGCGCCAGCCGAACACGTCGGCCACCAGAGCCGCGAGTGCAGGTCCGAAGAGGGACGGCAGCACCCACGCGGCCGCGAAGCTGGCGAAGATCGACGGCTGGAGGGCGGCCGGGTAGACCACCCCGACCACGACGTACAGGCTGACGATCAGGGCGCCGGTCCCGAGCCCCTGCACGACCCGACCGGCCACGAGCACCTCCATCGACGGCGCCAGGCCGCAGGTGAGGATGCCGATCGAGAACAGCACGAGGGAGACCACCAGCGGGGTGGCCGGCCCTCGGCGGTCGCTCCACTGACCGGCGGCGACCATCCCCACGACCCCGCTCGCGAGCGGCGCCGCGAACGCCAGCGCGTACAGCCCGAGGCCGTCGAGGTTGCGGCTGATCGTCGGCATGACGGTGGTGACGGCCATCGCCTCGAAGGCATTGAACGCGATCAGCGCGAACACGGCGATCGTGGTCGCGAGGTACGCCGGTGCGAGGATCCCGCCGCGCTCACGGCGGGTCGTCGGCGGGGTCCTCACGAGGTCGAGGCTAGGACCTCGAGCACACTCGAGGTCAAAACGTTTCCCTGGACTCCGGATCGTCAGGGGGTTGTCAGGGCATGCCAGCCAGTCAGTGGCGCGCTTCGAGCCCGACCGCCTCGCGCAACCGCTCGACGGAGTCCTGGAGGTCGGGATCGTCGGCGGCCCGTGACTCCATCAGGTCCGAGAGGGCCTCGGCGATCACGTTGAGCTTCTCCTGGACCGTCTCCTCGCTGCGGCGGCCGGCGTTCTCGAGCAGCACCAGGAGCAGCAGCGAGAGCACCGCCGAGCCGGTGTGGAGGGCGAGCTCCCACTTCGTGGTGCTGCTCCACAGTGGGTAGCTGACGGCCCACAGGACGATGGCCGCGATGATCAGGAAGAAGAACGGGGCCCGGCTCACCCGCTGGTTGACGGTCTCGACGAACTTCTCGAACGGGTTGCGGCCGTCCGACTCGTGCCGGTCGTGGGCGGCATCGCTCCGCTGCTGTTCCATGGCTCAGAGTAGGTCGAACCGATGAGTTCTGGTGGCATGGTCGGTCTCCTTGCACCAACGGAACAGCACCAACGGAACTGCACCGACGGAGGAGGAAGCATGAGCGCGGACGGCAAGCAGGGCAAGGTCGTGGCGGCCATCACGGTGTCGCTCGACGGCTACATCACCGGTCCGGACGACCACCCCGGGCAAGGCCTCGGGGTCGGTGGTGAACGGCTCCACTACTGGGTGATGAACGGCCCGTGGACCTACGACACCGACCACGATCCCGGTGCCGCGATGGGTGAGCCCGACCAGGCGTACTACGGTGCGCTGCTCGAGGGTCTCGGCGCGGGCATCTGCGGCCGCGGCATGTACGACAACTCCGGCGCCTGGGGCGGCACGAACCCGTTCGAGGGCACGCTGGTCGTCCTGACCCACCGGACCGAGGACCAGCCCGACGAGAGCCGCGGGTTCGTGATGGTCGACGGGTTCGAGGCGGCGTTCGCCCGCGCCCGCGAGGCGGCCGGCGAGGGCGGCATCGCCATCGGCGGAGGCGCCGACACCATCCGACAGGCGCTCGCTGCAGGTGTGGTCGACGAGCTCGGGATCTCCACGGCCCCGGTCATCCTCGGCGGCGGCAAGCGCCTCTTCGACGGCTTCGAGCAGGACGTCGACCTCGACATCCTCTCGGTCCACCAGGGGGAGTACGCCGTGCACACGAGGTACGCCGTCCGGCACTGAACTCAGCGGTAGACAGGCCCTGACATCCGGTCTCCCCAGCCTTCGGACAGCGCGACCTCGCAGGAGCCGTCCTCGGCGTAGCAGCGGAGCAGCCAGGTGCCGCGCGCGCGAGAGTCGAGGCCTTGTCCCAGCGGCTGGGGTGTGGCCCACGGGTCGAACTGCACGAGCACTGTTTCAGGCCCCTCCCACACGGGGAACCACACCGGCGCACCCTGCCGCGGGAGCTCCAGTGGGACCACAGGAGCGTCCCCGGTCGACGGGCCGACAACCAGCTGGCCATCCCGCTCGTACGACGCCAGGGACCCGTCAGGGGAGAACTGGGTGCCCCACAAGTAGTCCACGTGGTGTTGCTGGATGAACCGACCGTCTGCGCTCACTGATCCGCGGATGACTCCCTCGCCATCGCTGTAGATGCCGAAGCCCTCGCTCGTGACGAACTTGATGCTCGGCGGGTCGTGGTCGGGCAGCCCCGTCACACCGGTTGTCTCGCCGGTCCGCAGGTCGTGCATGTCAACCTCGCCGCGCGCGTAGTCCTGGAAGTAGACGCGGCCGAGGTCGTCGATTCCGGCGACCCAACCCTCGCCCGTCGACCAGGGCACCTCGGCTACTTGCTCTCCGGTCTGAAGGTCGAAGGCGAGGAGCAGCGCGGCGTTCGGACCCTCGGGCGTCTCGGTCACCCAGGCGGCCCATCGGCCGTCGAGGCTCAGCGCGGGGTACCAGCTGCTCCAGTCGCGGGAGTCCAGCAACGTGAGCTCTCCGCCCGCGAGTCGGTTGACGCCGTGACGGTTCAAGAACAGGGTCGTTTCGCCGCGGTGGATGAAGACGTCGCACTCCGCGTCGACCGGGTCGCCAGCCCCGCGGAGCGTTCGGTCGCCGGGGCAGTAGGGGATGTCGGGCGTCGCCCCGACCGGGAGGTCGGTCACACGGGCGACCCGGTCGACCTCACCGGTCGGCGGAGTCGACTCGGTGGCGAACGGGTCGACGATGACGGGAACGGCCGCGACCACGGCGAGGCACGCAGCGGCGACCGACACCCGCCGTACGTCGCGACGACGCTTCCGGCGGCGTCCGCCGTCCACGATCGACGACAGGTCAGGGAACGGCGGCGTGTGCTCGTCGGCGGCCCGCCGCAGCGTCTCGGGCAGGTGCTGGTCGAGGCTCATCGGTCGATCCCTTCCGTGACCGGCACGGCGGCGATGCCGCGGCGCAGGGCGTTCATCGCGTCGTGGGCCGTCGACTTCACGGTGCCCACCGTGCACCCGAGCTCGGCTGCGATCTCCCGTTCGGAGAGGTCCTCGTAGTAGCGCAGCACGATCACGGCGCGTTGCCGGGTCGGCAGCGCGCACACCATCGGCCACAGCAGGGCGTGGTCGAGAACTTCCTGCTCCGCCGAGTCCGATCCCTGATCCGGCGGTTCGGCCGTCGCGACCTCCCGCCGGTTGCGAGCCAGTCGGCGTGTGGAGATCAGCGAGTTGAGCATGATCCGCCGCACGTAGGCATCGGGAGACGCCATCGTGGTGATCTTGGGCCAAGCGACGAACACCTTCTCGAGGGTCACCTGCATCAGGTCCTGGGCCGCGACCTCGGAGCCGGCGAGCAGCAGGGCCAGTCGGTGGAAGCCCACCCAGCGGGCCACCACGTACTGCTCGAACTCCTGCAGGTCGCGCATCCGAACTCCTGGTTCCTCTTGCCATTGAACGCCGTGGCCGCGCGTCCGGTTGGGTCACCTCACCGAGTGGTCTGGACCAGCTGGGCGGGGAGCCACCGCTAGGGTCGGCACATGACCAAGTGGGAGTACCAGGTGGCGCCGATTCCGCTCCACAACGAGGCACTGATGCTCAACAACTTCGGCCAGGACGGCTGGGAGCTGGTGGCAATCCAGACCAATGCCCAGGGCGGGCTGGTCGCGTTCCTCAAGCGACCTACCTCCTCAGCGACGGAGGGCTGAGCGATGGCGCACCCCGAGGAGAAGCTGGCCGAGCTCGGCCTGTCCGTGCCCGAGGTGGCCAAGCCGGTGGCGGTCTACATCCCGGCGGTCCGCTCCGGATCCCACGTCTTCACGTCCGGCCAGCTCCCGATGCGGGACGGCGAGCTGATGGCGACCGGCAAGGTGGGTGGTGACGTCACCCCTGAGGAGGCCGCCGAGTGTGCCCAGCAGTGCGGGCTCAACGCGATCGCCGCCGTCAAGGCCGAGATCGGTGACCTGGCCGCGGTGAAACGGATCGTGAAGGTGGTCTGCTTCGTGGCATCCACCCCCGACTTCACCGGGCAGCCGCAGGTGGCCAACGGCGTCTCCGAGCTGTTCGGTGCCGTCTTCGGCGATGCCGGGGTCCACGCACGCTCCGCCGTGGGCGTGTCCGTGCTGCCGCTCGACGCCCCGGTCGAGGTCGAGCTGGTCGTCGAGGTCTAGGGGAGTGCGGCGACTCCCGCTGCCGGAGGCGTTGGTCTCGCAGGCTCGCGCGTACGCCGACGGGTCGGCCACACCGGCCGAGCCGCGGGACGCGGCCACCGTGGTGCTGCTGCGACCGGGCTCCTCGGGTCCGGAGGTCTACCTGCTGCGCCGGCAGACCTCGATGGCGTTCGCGGGCGGGATGTGCGTGTTCCCCGGCGGCGGCGTCGACCCGCGCGACTTCGACCACGCCGTGGCCTGGGCCGGACCGCCCACGGCCGCCTGGGCGGCCCGGCTCGGGGTCGAGGAACCGATGGCGCGGGCGCTGGTGTGCGCCGCGGTGCGGGAGACGTTCGAGGAGTCGGGCGTGCTGCTGGCCGGCACGGAGGAGACAGTCGTCGCCGACACGACCGGCGAGGACTGGGAGGCCGACCGCGTCGCGCTGGAGGCGCGCGACCTGTCACTGACCGACTTCCTCGACCGCCGGGGGCTGGTGCTCCGCAGCGATCTGCTCGGTGCCTGGGCTGGCTGGCTGACGCCGGTGTTCGAGCCGCGGCGGTACCGGACCTGGTTCTTCGTGGCGAGCCTGCCCGAGGGCCAGGTGACGCGCGACGTGTCCGGCGAGTCGTCGTCGGTCGCCTGGCTGCCGGTGATGGAGGCGGTGGCGCGGGCGGAGAACGGTGACCTGTTCATGATGCCGCCGACGTACCTCACCTGCCTCGACGTCGGGCAGCACGCCTCGCCCGACGACGTGCTGACCGAGTCCCGGTCGCGCGAGGTCGACATGTTCACCCCGGACGTGGTGCCGGACGGCGACGGGTTCGTGCTCTCGATGCCGCCGCGGTACGAGCAGCTGGTGGCCCGCCAGTGAGCCGGGCCAGATGAGCTGGACCGGCGGCTCCTTCGCCAGTGTCGCCGAGTGTGTGCTCGCCCCGAACGCGAGCCCGATGACGCTCGACGGCACCAACACGTGGGTGCTCCGCGACCGCGACACCGGCCGCTCGCTCGTGATCGACCCCGGCCCTCCAGACGAGCAGCACCTGGCCGCGGTCGCTGACGCGGCGGGGGACGTGCAGGCGGTGCTGCTCACCCACCACCACCTCGATCACTCCGAGGCGGCGCGGGAGTTCGCGGAACGCGCCGGCTGCGGCGTACGCGCCCTCGATCCGGCGTACCGGCTCGGCGACGAGGGACTGGTCGAGGGAGACGTCGTGGTGGTCGGAGAGGTGGAGGTCCACGTCCTGGCGACGCCCGGCCACACGGCCGACTCACTGTCGTTCGTGGTGCCGGCGCAGCGGGCGGTGCTCACCGGCGACACCGTCCTCGGTCGCGGCACGACCGTGGTCGCTCACCCCGACGGGCAGCTCGGTGCCTACCTCGACTCCCTCGACCGGCTTCACGCGCTCGCGGAAGCGCACGAGATACACGTGGTCTGGCCGGGCCACGGCCCGGTGATCGATGACGCGCTCGCCGCGCTCGACCACTACATCGCGCACCGCGCCGAGCGGCTCGACCAGGTCGAGGCAGCGGTGGCCCAGCTGCGGGCAGGAGGCGTGGGGGATGCCACCAGGCTGCCGAGGCAGGTCGTCGAGATCGTGTACGCCGACGTCGACCCGGTGCTCTGGGGTGCCGCGGAGCTGTCGGTCCGTGCCCAGCTCGAGTACCTGCGAGGCCGTCAGGCCGGCCGGTAGCTCACGGTCAGGTCGCCGATCCCGTCGATGTGGCCCGCCAGCCGGTCGCCCGGGTGGACCGCGCCGACCCCGGCCGGCGTGCCGGTCATCAGCAGGTCGCCCGGTCGCAGCTCGACGAGCGAGCTGAGGTACGAGAGTGCCTCCTGGACCGACCAGATCTGCTGTGCGAGGTCGCCCCTCTGACGCACTTCGCCGTTGATCTCGAGCCGGATCTCCCCGTGGTCCGGGTGGCCGACGTCGGTCACCGTACGCAGTGCGCTGCAGGGCGCCGACTCGTCGAATCCCTTGGCCATGTCCCAGGGACGCCCCGCCTTCTTGGCGGCGGCCTGCAGATCCCGGCGGGTCATGTCGAGGCCGACGCCGTACCCGAAGACCAGGTCGAGCGCCCGGTCGGACGGAACGTCGCGGCCGCCGCTGGCCAGGGCGACGACCAGCTCGATCTCGTGGTGGAGCTCGGACGTCGCGACCGGGTAGTCCAGCTCGCTCCCGTCGCTCACCAGCGCGTGGGGCGGCTTGGCGAAGAAGAACGGCGGCTCGCGGTCGGGGTCGTGCCCCATCTCGACGGCATGCTCCGCGTAGTTGCGCCCGATGCACAGGATCCGACTCACGGGGAAGACCTCGTCGGACCCCTCGACCGGCAGGGTCGGGGGCGAGGCCAGCGCGATCGCGTGGCGCTCGGTGGACGTCTCAGCGGCTGGCTGCATAGAAGGACACCTTTCGTTCGAAGTAGCCGACGACCTCCGACGCGGCGAACGCGAAGGCGAACAGCACGATCAGCAGCGACCAGAACTCGGGCATGAGGAAGGCGCGGGAGTAGAGCTCGAACAGGTAGCCGAAGCCGATCACTGCGATCAGCAGCTGGCCGATCACCACGCCCTTGAGGCCGCGGATCAGGCCGAGCCGGATGCCGGCGAGCAGCTCGGGGAGGGCGGCCCGCAGCATGATCGACGTGAAGAGGGTGCGTCGCCCTGCGCCGAAGGAGCGCCCCATCTCGACCAGGGATGGACTGACCCGCTCGATGCCGACCTGCGTGTCGAGCGCGATCACCCAGACCGAGAACAGGAAGACCGTGACGACCATGGTCGGGAGCCCGAAGCCGAGCAGCGCCATGAGGGCCGGCACGACCGCGGTGAGCGGTGAGCTCTCGAAGATGTTGACCCACATCCCCATCACGGACCCGACCACCTTGCTGGTGCCCATCCAGATCCCGACCCCGATCCCGACCACGAACGACAACGCCATCCCGATCAGGAACGCCTGGAGCGTGATCGAGACCGCCTCGCCGAACGTCTCGGAGGACGTCACCTCGCCGAAGGCGGCGATCACGTCGCTCAGGGGTGGGATCAGCGAGATCCAGCCGGCCTGCCCGAGCAGCTCCCACAGCGCGAACCAGACCAGCAGCGAGAACACCATCGGCACTCGGTGACCACGGATCTCCATGTCAGCCCTCCAGGTAGCTCGCGAGCTCTTGCCAGATCCGCTCGACCCAGTCGAGGTAGGCAGGGCTCCGGCGGACGGAGTCGGAACCGGCGTCGTGGTCGAGACCTGGCCGGACGACGCTCGAGACCCGGGACGGGCCGCGGGTGAGCAGCACGATCTGGTCGGAGACGTAGACCGCCTCCTCGATCGAGTGGGTCACGAAGATGACGGTCTTGTCCTCCTCGCTGAGCAGCCGGAGCAGATCCTCCTGGAACTTTCGACGGATCTGCTCGTCGACGGACGCGAACGGCTCGTCCATCAGGAGGATGTCGGCGTCCACGGCCAACGCCCGAGCCAGTCCGACCCGCTGCCGCATCCCGCCTGACAGCTCGTGCGGGTAGACGTCCTCGTGACCGGCCAGGCCGACCTTGGCGACGTACTCGCGGGCGATCTCCTCGCGCTCCTTGCGCGGCATCCCGCGCAGCTCCAGACCGAACGCGGTGTTGCGCAGCACGGTGGCCCACGGCAGCAGGGCGAAGTCCTGGAACACCAGCGCCCGGTCCGGGCCCGGGCCGGTCACCGGCCGGCCATCGACCTCGACCCGGCCGGCAGTCGGCTCGAGCAGCCCGGCGATGATCTTCAGGGCGGTCGTCTTGCCGCAGCCGCTGGGTCCGATGATGCTGGTCAGCTGACGGCGCGGTACGTCGAAGCTCAGGCCTCCGATGGCGTGCTTGTCGCCGAAGTCCTTGGCGAGGTCGATGACGCGGACAGCCGCGTCGACCGGTGCCGCGGCGCTCCCCGGGCCGGTCCCTGTCGTGGCGAAGTCGGTCATGATGACGGCCTCATCTCGGGTCGGAAGAGTCGCAGCTCCAGCCGTTGGAGCAGGCTGATGCTGATGCTGGCGAACAGGATGATCGAGAGGATCGCGGCGAACATGTGGGCGTATTCGGCCGTCGACCGGTAGAACGTGATCAGGTCGCCGACGCCGGTCGGGGTGATGAGAAGCTCGGCCAGGATCGCGCCGGTGAACCCCTGGGCGAGACCGAGCCGCAGGCCCGCGAAGATCATGCCGCTGGCGGCCGGCATCACGATCTTCCAGATCCTCTGGGGTGTGGAGGCCTGGAAGGCGCGACCCATCTCGACCAGCGACGTCGGCGTGTTGGCGATCCCGCGGTAGGAGTTGAGCACGATCACGGGCGCGCTGAGCAGCACGACTGCGAAGACCTTCGCCGCGAACCCGATCCCGTAGACGTAGGTGATGAGCGGGATGATCGCCGCCGACGGTGACGCCTGGAGCACGATGAACAGCGGCAGCCCGAACCACTCGGCCCGCCGCGACAGCCCCATGGTCACGCCGGCCAGGACCCCGCCGATCGCGGTGAGGGTGACCCCCACCATGAGCGGCCCGAGCGTCTCGGCGTACGCCTCGACGAACGTACCGTCCGCGATCATCTCGGCGAACGCCGCGAGGGTGTCGGTGAACGTGGGGAACGCGATGCTCACCGGCACTCGCCCCGCCCACTCCCACAGGCCGAGCACGACCAGGATCGACCCGACCCGCAGGGTCCAGGCGGTGCTGGGCCTCAGCCGGCGACGACGCTCCGGGCCGGCGGGGGTGTCCGGCCCAGGCGTCGTGCTCGCGGTGGCCGGATCGCCCGTCACCATGCCTGTCATGGTCCCCGTCACGGGGCCGCGTCGCCCAGCGACTCGAGGGCGGCCTCGCTGGGCTCGAGGGTCCAGAAGTCCTCCACGGCCAGCGACGACGGTTCGCCCTCGAGCTGCCCGGCAGCCGCATAGAACTCGAAGTCGGCGGTCGCCGCCTCCTCGCCGCCGCAGTCCTGGGTGAAGAGGTTCTCCTCGACACCCTGCTCGTAGTACTGGACGAGCTCGGCCTCGAGGTCCTCCGGCAGGTCCTGGAGCAGGTCGAGCCGTTCGCGCTCCTCAGCGACGAACTCGGGGTCCGCGGCGATCTCGCGCCAGACCGTCAGGACCTGCTCGAGCAGTACCTGGACGGTCTCGCCGTTGGCCTCGAGCCACTCGGTGTTGGCGAACAGCACCTCGTCGCTCGCCTCGAGCTCGGGGGTCTCGAGGACGTGGAAGGTGCCCGGCGACTCGTCCATCACGTAGTTGGTGTTGGGGATGTCGAGCACCGTTGCCTTGACGTTGCCCTGGAGGAGCGCCGTGGCGCGGACCTCGGCGCCGGAGACGTAGCTGATCTTGCCGAACTCGATGTCCTCCTCCTCCTCGACGATCTTGGCGAGCGCCTCGGTGGTGGAGCCACGCGAGTGCACCGTGAACGTCTCGCCGTCGAGTGACTGCCAGTCGGGGTAGGCGGCCTGGTCGACCACCGGGAAGAACCGGGCTCCCGTGAGCTGGCAGAAGATCCGCAGCGGAGCTCCGGACCCCTGGATCAGCGCGTACGGCGCGCCGAGCCCGACGTCCGCCTGGCCTCCGACCACGGCCTGGTTGGCGAGGTCCTCGTCGGCGAGCTCGGTCAGCTCGACCTCGATGCCTTCCTCGCGGACCCGCTCCAGGGCGATGAAGAGCGCGAGCGTCTCGACCGACTCGATGTCGCCGAGCGCCACCCTGATCGTCCCCTCACCGCCGCCGGTCTCGGCGTCATTGCCGCAGGCAGCCAGCAGGGGGGCCAGCAGGGTGAGCGACGAGACGATGACGGCCAGCTGCTTCTTCATGTGATCCGGCTCCCTCGCATGTGGTGTGGATCACAGCAACGTATCAGATCAGATATGATCCGGAAATCGTGGAACCACGGAAACCGAGCAGACGCGGGAGGATGGGGCAGTGACCGAGACCAAGGCCGACCTGAAGTCGCGGTCGATCTACCGCGCGCTACGGGAGCGGATCCTGTCCAGCGACATCGAGCCCGGCGCGCGACTGGTCGTCCGCGACGTCGGCCTCCAGTACGACACGAGCGACATCCCGGTCCGCGAGGCGCTGCGGATGCTCGAACGCGACGGCCTGGTCGAGACCGTGCCGTATGCCGGTGCCCGCGTCACCACGCTCTCGGCCAAGGAGGTCGAGGAGACCTACTTCATCCGCTCCCACCTCGAGAGCGTCGCCACCGGACTGGCCGCGCAACGGATCACCGAGGAGGAGCTCACTGAGCTCGACGTCCTGATGGCCAAGATGGACGACGCGGTCGAGGCGCAGGACGGGCCGGGCTTCTCGGACCTCAACCAGCAGTTCCACCGCACGATCGTGGGCTGCTGTGGCAACGACATGCTCCGCGAGCTGACGATGGACATCTGGCAGAAGCACTCGGGGTTCCAGCGGGTCTTCCGGAAGGTGCCGCGCCGGCTCGTCACGTCCCAGAACGAGCACCGCGGCATCATGGGTGCCCTCCGCGCCCGCGACGCCGACGAGGCAGCCCGGCTGGCGCTGCTCCACAAGCTGTCCGTGCGCGACGACGTCAGCACCCTGGTCGACGAGTGACCTGGTAGGAGCGTCTCAGCGGGCGCGGCGGGTGAGCCGCTCGACGTCCATCAGGACGACCGAGCGCGGCTCGAGGCGCAGCCACCCACGGGAGGCGAAGTCGGCGAGCGCCTTGTTGACGGTCTCGCGGGAGGCACCGACCAGCTGGGCCAGTTCCTCCTGGGTGAGGTCGTGGTGGACGTGCACGCCGTCGT
>Ga0190275_10003189_pt1 | contig 11660 bp, 6 predicted proteins | sample Popmic550T_FD_133745 | JGI IMG/M metagenome (GOLD analysis project Ga0190275, IMG submission 133745) | Populus adjacent soil microbial communities from riparian zone of Yellowstone River, Montana, USA - 550 T | ecosystem: Environmental > Terrestrial > Soil > Riparian zone > Trees stand | place... | reverse complement strand
TGCAACTCACCGACCTGTTCGGCGGCACGCGCAGCGAGCCCGGCCACACGTACCGGCTGGTGATCCGCCGCGCGGCGCCAGACTTCGCGCTGGTGGCGTGGCCGCTCCACATGGAGCTCCGCAATGGGGACCGCAACGCGCTGTCGAAGCCGATCGCTCTGCGCGGCGGCGCGACGATGGCACTGGAGGTCGTGGTCCTGCGGCGCGACGGGTTCGACGGCGACATCGAGCTGGCGATGGACAACCTGCCGCCGGGGGTGACGGCCCACGGGCTGAAGATTCCCGCCGGGCAGTCGCGCGGCCTGATGCTCGTCACCGCCCGCGCGGACGCACCCCGCGGGTACGCCAACGCCGCGTTCGTCGGTCGCGCGACCGTGGCCGGGAAGGCGGTCACGCGCCCGTGCCGCGTGGCGACGGTGGCGTGGCCGATCCCCGACTCGTGGGGCGAGATCCCCAGCCCGCGGCTGCTGGCCGACGTGCCGGTGTCCGTGAGCGGCATCGACCTCGCCCCGCTGACCATCGCGGCGAAGTCGCCCGTGCTGGAGGCGACAGCGGGCACGAAGCTCACGGTGCCGCTGGTTCACCGGCGGACGAGCGAGTTCTCCGGCGACAAGATTCAGGTGCGGGCGGTCGGCGCGGGCTTCGACAAGGCTCCGGCCTTCGACCTGCCGATCCAGGCCGACACGTCCGAAGTAGTGCTCGACCTGAAGGCGCTGAACGTGGCCCCGGGCGAGTACCGCGTTTCGTTCCTCGGCGGCGGCGTGGTCAAGTACCGCCACCAGCCCGAGGTGGTGGCGAAGGTCGAGGCCGTGTCGCTGAAGATGCAGGCCGAGGTGAAGGCGCTCGAGGCCGAGGTGAAGCGCGTGGCCGACGACGCCCAGCGCGCCCCGCCCGAGAAGAAGGAGCAGATGACGCGGACCCTCACGGCGACGACCGCCCGCATGAAGGCCGCGACCGACGCCCTCACCGCCACGCGGCAGCAGCTCACCCGGGCGAAGGACGCGGCCCAGCCGCGTGACATTGCCGACATCATTGTGTGCGAACCGTTCACGATCCGGGTCCGGCCCGCGGAGAAGAAATGACGCCTCCCGACCTGAACTGCCGCGGGCCGGTTCGCTTCGGCGCCGCGGGCCGGCGCGCGTTCCTGCAGACCGGCCTGGCGGGGTTCGCCTCGCTGAGCCTCCCCGGCATCCTCAAGCTGCGCAGCCAGACCCCCGCCGCGCCGCCCTCCGAGCGGAAAGCGGTCATCATGGTGTGGCAGCCGGGCGGGCTGTCACACCTCGACTCCTACGACCCGAAGCCCGACTCCGGCAGCGAGTACCGCGGCCCCTTCAACCTGATCGCGACCAAGGTGCCCGGTCTCCAGTTCACCGAGCTGATGCCGCGGCAGGCGGCCATCGCCGACAAGCTGGTGGTGCTGCGGTCGATGCGGCAGTCGGCCGGCGGCCACCCGGCCGGGTCGATGCAGCTACTCAGCGGCGACCCCGACACGCGCGACAAGCCGAAGCCCAAGTACCCCGACTGGATGGCGGTGTCGAACTACCTCCTCGCCCAGCGCGGCCCGCGGCCGACGGCGCTTCCCGCCTACGTCGGCATCAACCCGCCGCTGGAGTACAACGGGCCGGCGTACCTGGGCGACACGTACTCGCCGTTCGTCGTCTCGGGCGACCCGAGCGCCCCGTCGTTCTCGGTGCCGAACATCGGCCTGACCGACGCCGACGAGGTGCGCCGCCTCGGCCGCCGCTCGACGCTGCGGCAGCGGCTCGACACGCTCGACCGCAGCTTCGACCAGGCCCGCGACCTGGCGGCGCTCGACGAGTTCGAGACGCAGGCGCTGGCGCTGCTGACGAACCCGCAGACGAAGGTGGCGTTCGACCTGACCCGCGAGGACGCCCGCACCCGCGATCGCTACGGCCGCAACGCCTGGGGCCAGCAGTTGCTCCTGGCGCGGCGATTGGTGGAGGCCGGCGTGGACGTGCTGACGACGAGCCTGAGCGGCCCGCTGTGCGGCCGGGTGCAGAACTGGGACGACCACGCCGTCAACATGCACGTGTTCGACGCCATGCGGTTCCGGTCCGGGGCTTACGACCAGGCGGTGTCGGCGCTGATCGAGGACGTGTTCCAGCGCGGGCTCGACAAGCGGGTGCTGGTGGTGGTGACCGGCGAGTTCGGGCGGACGCCGAAGATCAGTTACGCGGCGAGCACCGGGGCCGGCGACGCGAGCGCCCCCGCGGGCACCACGCAGCCCGGCCGCGACCACTGGCCGCGCGGCTTCTCGAACATCTGGGCGGGCGGCGGGATTTCGACCGGCCGGTTCGTAGGCGCCACCGACAAGCGCGGCGAGGACGCGATCGACCGGGTGTGCGGCCCCGGCGACTTCCTGGCGACGATTTATCACCACCTGGGGATCGACTACGCCCGGACGTTCATCAAGGACTTCAACGGCCGCCCGACGCCGATCGTGGACCACGGCCGGGCGATCCCCGAACTCACCTCGTAGCTCCGCGCGGCGTTGGCGGGTGGTGGGGGTCGCGTTCCGCACGACTGTGGGTTGGTGGAGGGGGCGGCGACGGTAAACGCCGACCGGCGGCCGTCGGTCGCGCATCGCTGCGCGGGCCGACGACCGTCGGTGGCGTGGTGTCGAGTTCCGGCGCGCTCTGCCCCTCCGGTCCGCGCGTGTCTGTCGTGGGGTTCGCGTGGTTTTCACCCCGCAACGGTCGCCCGGACGACCGCCCCCCGACACCCCGGTAAACGGGGGATTAACCGCGCGGATCGCGGTTTGGGGACTCTGGGCCGGGGGCCGAAGAACGCCGAACGCCGGAACGGTTGCCGCGGTCCGGGCCGCGGGCGAACGCCGGCGGGGTCACCCCCCGACACCTCGGCCGCATCATACGGAACGGACGTATACTAGTCAACCCGGTTCCCGAGTTGGCCGCCGGACCGAGGCATGGTGACTGCCGCGCGCGGTTTGACAGCGGTTCGCACGTCGGTTAGCCTGACGAGCCGACCTGCTGGTCGGTGAACCCCCTGCCTCGTCGGCGCGCTAGGATGCGCACCGCGCATCCTTATCTCTTGTTCGGCCACGAAGGCAGAGACGCGAATCGGCCTCTCCCCGAGGATGACTCATGCACCGGATGATCCTTCCACTCGTGGTCGTGAGTCTCTTCCTCTGCTCGTGCGGGAAGAAGAATAAGCCCGCGGACGCCCCCGAATCTTCGCCGGTCACACCCACTCCTCCGAAGGTCGAGCGGTACGCGCTGTACCGGTTCTGGGACTCCCGACTCAACGAACACGTTTACAGCTACGGCGACGGGGAGCCGGCGGACTGGCGGCGGAGCGGTGTCTTTCACAACGAAACCATCGTCGGATACGTGTCAACCGAGCCGCTCCCGGACACCGATCGTCTGTACCGGGCGTACCGGCGGAACCGGCTCCACTACTTCTACCTCGGCTTGCCCCCCAACAAAGGGGCCGACATCGAGCGGATCGAGGCGTTCGGCGTCTACGTCTGGACGAAGCCGGGCGACGGCCGCATCCCGATCCACTTCTGTTCCCTCCCGGACGGCACCGACCCGCTGTTCGACAAGAGCCTCGCCCACATTCAAAAGGCCACGGCGGATACGCTGAGGGTCCAGTCCATCCAGCGCAAGGTCGTCGAGAACTACTTCTACGTCTACCCCGCGGGACCGACGCCGACCCCCACCCCGGCGGCGACGACCACCCCGACACCCGTGACGACGGTTAACCCGGCGACGACGACCCCGACGCCGGTGACGAAGGTCGACTCGCCGGCGGCCGGCCCGCACCTCGCCGACCAGCGCCTCGCCGGCATCGAGCTCTCGTCCAACGGGAAGTGGGTGCTGGGCCGCAGCAACGTCGGGGGCCGGCTGGCCGTCGGCGCCTGGGAACTGGGGAGCGGTAAGTACTACGGGAGCTTCGGCGCGAACACGGGGATCGAGCGGTTCGCCGTTTCCCCGGACGGCACGCTCGGCGCGTCCGTGGCGGCCGAGGCTCAACTCCTGCACCTCTGGAACCTCCCGGGCGGAGGGAACCGCACGACGGTCGAGCTGCGGCCGGCGCCGGGGGGGAAGAAACTCCAGTTCCCGCCCTTCGTCCAGTTCTCGGCCGACGGGAAGACGGTGTACACGGCCGTCGAGGACTCCTTCATCGGCGTGTCGGTGGAGAAGGGGACCGGCAAGGTGCTGCTCGCCGGCGTGAACACGTCGTGCCTCGCCTACAGCCCGACGAAGAACGTCCTCGCGGAGTACCGGACCAACTTCAAGAACCCCAGCGGGTCCGAGGTCCGCGTCTTCGACCTGACCGCGGGCGGCCAGCCGAAGACGTTCCCCGGGCCGGCCGGGCTCAGCTTCTCCGGCGTGAGCGCGATCGACATTTCCGCGAACGGCGACACGCTGGCGATCGGCGGGGGAGAGACAGAGGCCGCGGTCACGATCTTCGACGCCGCCAGCGGGCAGCGGAAGGCCACGATCCCGGTCGCGAGGGAGAAGAACGTCCAGTTCTCCGACGTGCGGCTGAGCCCGGACGGGCGGCGCGTCGCGGCCGCCGCCCGAATCTCGAAGGGCGCGGCGTCGTCGACTCTCCTCCTGGTGGCGGAAACGTCTGGCAAGAACGCGAAGGTGATCCCCACCGGCCTCGACTTTTTCGAGATTACCGACTTCACGCCCGACGGGAAGTTCTTCGCCGCCTCACAGCCGAGGGGCGTCAAGGTTATCGACGCCGAGACCGGCAGCGAGCGCACGCCGTGAGGCGAGAGTAGGCTGTCTGGGTTGTGTCGCTCCGTCGGGGTTTCACGGCAGGTGGTTCGCCCCCTCACCCCGCGTGTTTCGCCGCGACCCTCTCCCCCGAGGGGAGAGGGTGGGAGGCACCCGACACGACGCACGGGCGGGCATCGACACGCGGATATAGGAGCGTGGTTGCCGCCCGTGATGGGTGCCGACGACGCCCACCCTCTCCCCTCGGTCGAGAGCCTGCCACCGCTCCGCGGAGGGCATCGGGCTGCCGGGGTCGAGTGTCCACGAGTTCGACGGCCGGGTCAACGACCTTTCCGGCCATTCCGATAGGGTTGGTTCGCGCCGCGGTATCCTGTGTCAGCGTTAGTCCGCAGACCGCGGAGCCGGGCGTGTCGCAACGGAGGCCGGTCGCATGGAACACCCGAGCACGATGCCGCGGCGGCAGGCCCTGGGGGCGGGGCTGTTCGCCGCGGGGAGCGGCCTGTGGTCCGAAGTCCTGTTCCCGTCGCCCGCGGCCGCGGACGAGCCGCCGGCCGACGCCGCGGTCGGGCGGCGCGAGATCGTCAAGGGGCTCGACGGCATGAGCCGCGTCGCCGACCCCGGGAACAGCCCGTTCGCCGGCGGGCACAACGCCGCCGCCGTCATCTCGTCCGCGTTCTTCTGCCGCGAGCAGCGGCTCCCCGAAGAGGTCCGGCGGGAACTCCTCGCCCTGGTCGAGGCCCGGCTGCTGACCAGCCCGATCTACGCGGCCCGGCCGGCGGAGGCCGCCGACCCGAAGCTCGTCGACGGGCTGACCGGCGACCTGGAGGCGGGGATCACGGTGCTGCGCAGCAGCGGCCACAACATCATCTTCGCGGCGACCTGCCTCAAGGCCCTCCGCGACGTTCCCGAGGCGGCGACGCCGGAGCGCGTGGCGGGCTTGCGGCGGATGGTGCGCGGCTTCGGGACGGGCGGCACCGCCCGGAACGACGACCCGCCCGCCGACCCGGGCGACGAGCCGCGGTTCGTGCAGTTCGTGTTCGAGGAGTTCCTGACGGCGATCGACCTGTACCTCGCCGGCCGGGGGCACCACGGGTTCGCCGGGCACGTGCTGACGATCGGCCACGCTCTGGTGGAGTTGGGGCGGCTTGGGCACCGGGAGCTGGCGCGGAAGGGCGCCCGGGCGTACTGGCAGTTCGTGCAGCAGGCCCGGCGGGGGGCGGACCTGGGCGGGCGGAAGGCCGACGCCGCGCCGGCCCGCGCGCCCACGCCGCTGACCCGCGAGTACTGGACCGGGCAGGGGACGCGCCGGACGGGGGAGATCGTCAGCAGCCACCTCGTCAAGTACCCGTACAGCCTGTACGCCCTGGCCCGGGTGCTGCGCGACGACGCCCTGAAGCAGCGCGTCCTCGACAAGGTTTATCACCTGACCGCGACGACCTGACGGGGTGCGGCGGTCACGGCCGCGTCAGCTCGTCCCACAGCTTCTTGTACCCCTTCAAGAACTCGGTCCCCGCGGCCACCTCGTAGGTGCGGCCGACCTCGATCAGCGTGTACCGGTCATAGTTCATCGCCGTCAGCCGGCGGAACAGGTCGCGGTACGGGTAGGTGCCGCGGCGGTCGTTCTCCAGGTCGTTGATGTGGCACGACTTCACCCACGGCCGCAGCAGCTCGAACCCCGCCCCGATCCCCTTCTGCTCGTCCAGGTCGGTGGGGTTCGAGTTCCACGTCACGCCGACCGAGGCGTGGCCGCAGGCGTCCATGATCGACTTCATGTTCCGCGGCACGGCCGTCACCGCGCCGTGAACCTCCACCCAGATTTCCACGCCGGCGTCGGCCGCGGCCCGGCCGCACTCGGCGAGCGCCCGGCCGATCTGCTCGAACGTCCGCGCCGGGTCGCCGCCGGGCGGGATGCCGTTCGGCCGGACCTTCACCCCGCGGCCGCCCAGGTCCTTCACCAGGTCCACGAATTTCTTGCAGTCCTCGACGTTCCGCCGCACCACGGCCGCGTCCGCGGAGTGGAACTCGCAGATGCTGCCGCACCCCCAGAAGGCCACGCCGCTGTCGGCGAACTGCCGGCGCACGTCGCGGCGGGCGTCGGCGGCGAGCGTCGGCTCGACGCCGTGGCGGTGCGTGGTGCGGCACTCGACCGCGGCGATGCCGACCTCACGGCAAACCCGCAGGACCGTCGCCAGGTCCCAGGTGGCCGCGACGTTGTAGGTGACGAGCCCGAGTTTGAAGCGCGGCCCCGCGGGCTGCGCCGTCAGCGTTGGGGCAGCGACCGCGGCCGCACCGGCGGCGAGGAACGAGCGACGGGTGAGGTCGGTGGGCATGGCGTGCTCGGGGGGGTGATGAGAGAGAGGAAGCCCGGGGACGACCGTCCCCGGGCTAACGGGTGTGAGCGTCAGTCCCGCGGTTGGCCGCGCCCCATGGGCTGCATCCCGCCCGGCGTGGTGTTCGACGACGGCGGGGGCGGGTCGTGGAGGATCAGGTCTTCCCCCGTCTGCCGCTGCGACGCCAGCCCGGTGATCCAGTCGGCCGCGAACTGGCTCACCGGCACCTTCCCGGCTTCTCCCGTGGTCGTGAGGTTGAACGCCCGCACGAACACGTCCCAGTTCGTGGCCCCGTCGAACGGCATGTCGCGCGGCAGCTTCGCCAGCTCCTCGAAGTAGCGGCGCAGCTCGGCCGGGTGGTTCGTCGCCAGGTGGTGGTACAGCGCCCACGACGTGCTGCGGGCCTTGTTCACCAGGAACTCCTGCCGGCGGCGCCCGTAGCTGATCGGGTCCTCGGCCGGCGGTCCCCCCGTCACCGCCATCGGGCCGCCCACGGCGGCGCCCATCGGGCTGCCCATCGGGCCGCCCAGGATCGGCGGGGGGCTCCCCCCCACCGGCGCGCCCATCGGCCCGATGCCGGTCGGCGGACCGCCCGCGGTCGTCGGCGACGGCGGCGGGTCCTTCGGCTTCGGCAGCTTCGGGTCGTCGGCGTCGAGCTTGGCGGCCACGGCCGCGAAGTACGCGTCGGTCACCACGTTCTTGAGCATCACCGCCGGGTCGGCCGGGAGAACCTTCTTCATCTGCAGGTCGCGGAACAGCTTCTGCTGCGCGAAGTTCGGGGCGCCGTACCCGGTGGCGAGGCCGACGGTGGCGACCGTCTTTCCTTCCGGGCCTTCGGTGAACACCGCCCCGCGCGGCCGGTGGAAGAACTCGGCCGACCCGTGCGCCAGCCACGCCGGGCTGCTCACGTGCTTCGGCATCAGCCCGGCGGCGTAGAACAACTGCCGGCTCCCCTCGCGGCTCACGGCCGCCAGCTCCGTGTCGCGCTGGTTGTAGGCGTCGGCCATCGCCCACGTCATCATCCGGGCGGCCTCGGCGGCCTTCATCCCCTCCATGCCGCCGCCGTCGTCGTTCAGCTTCAGCGTCGCCGTGTTGGCGTCCTTGTACGACTCGGGGTGGAGGAGCTTGTCGCGGCCCACGCCGCGCTTGTAGATGGTGTTCACCTGCCGCTGGAACGTCATGCCCACGTCGTCCACCCGGTCGTTGGCCAGCACGAGCACGTCGTGGTCCGGGGCGAAGAAGCCGTCGGTGACGACGCCGGTCACGTCGAGTGCCGCGCGGAGCTTGCCGACCTCTCGCGCGTCGCCAGCGAGGATGACCGGGAGCTGGCGGTCGGGGAGCGGCAGCGCGACCCCGCGGGCGGCGTGCCACAGGTAGAAGGCGCGGAAGTTCGTCTCCAGCTGCGCCAGCCGCCGCTGCGCCTCGCCGGTGCGGGGGCCGCCGGTGGTGACGATGTGGTAGTGGTCGCCGGGGGTGGCGTACACGTCGTTGAACGCGACGCCGATGCGGTCCCGCCAGAGCGGCGCCTCGCCGAGGTTCGGCGTGCGCGCCCGCAGCCCGCCCTGCACCGCCTCGTAGGCGGCGACGAACCGCTCGACCGCGGGGGTGTTGGCCCCCTTCTTGGCCTTCGCCGCCGCGAGCAGTTCGTTCGCCATCGTCTCGGCCTCGTCCACCAGCCCGACCTCCAGGGCGTCGGTGAGGACGGTCAGCAGCTTCTGGGTGTCGTCCTTGGTGCGCTGCCAGTCCTTGTGCCGCTCGAGGACCAGGCCGGTGAACGTCCGGTTCGGGGCCGGCTTCCCCGCGGGCTCGGAGTACAGCTGGATTTCCGTGCTGTCCACCAGGAGGTTCGTGGTGCCGAACGGGTGGTGGAGGATGATCGGCCAGCGGGGGTTGAACCGCGCGCTCTCCTTGAGCATCGGGTAGAACAGCCCCGCCTGCCCGTTCTTCACCTCCGGCGACTTCGTGACCGGGATGACGACGAAGATCGACCGCGTGGGGTCTTGCGCGCCCGCGTTGCCGGACGGCGCGCCCATCGGTCCGCCCGGGGCGACCGGCGGCCCCATCGGTCCGCCGCGGCCCGGACCCATCGGGGTGCCGCCGACCGGACCACCCAGCACCGGGGCGGGGGCAAGGCCGCCCTCGCCCATCCCGCCGGCGGGGCCGGCCGCGCCGCCGGCTCCGCCGCCCCCTTCCAGGATGATGCGGACGACGAAGTAGCCGGCGTCGGCCTGGGCCGCGGCGAGCGTGGCCAGGAACCCGGCGGCGAGCAGGAACGGCCTCATCGCGTCGTCTCCGAACGGGGTGTCGGGCGGGCCGAGTTACTTGAACTGGACCGGCAGCGCCGGGCTGTCCGGGGCGACAAACGGCCGCGGCGTGATGTCGGGCGCCCGCCGCAGCACGTCGCGCTGGGTCGTCTGGAGGCCGGTCAGGTTCACCGGCCGCGTGGTCGAGCCGAGGGGTTCGATGACGTACTCCGTCACGGCCTTGGCCACGTCCTTCGCCGACTGCGGCACCAGCCCCTGCTGGATCACGGGCTTGACCGGATCCCAGTTCACGTCGAACAGCCCCTGCCAGGTCTTGAGCCCCTCGTCGAGCCGGAGGGCCATCCCCTTCCACGGCTGATCCTTGCTGGCAGGGTTGGCCGAGCGCGGGCCGACCCAGGTGATGACGCCGGTGGCGATCACGTCGGCCATCGGGGCGGCGTACTGCTTCGCCGCGGCGCCGCCCCTCGGCGGGGCCATGTTGAGGATGCCGAGCACCGCCTCGCCGGCGTCCGCGGAGTCGCCGACGGCGTTCTTCGGGGCGGGGCCGAATTCGATCTTCTGCCCGCTGATCTGAAACGAGTCGATCGGCACCTTGTTGAGGGCGACCAGGGCGAGGGTGTGGACCGGGTACAGCTTCTTCCCCGGCTCGGTCTCGTACTCGGCGAAGCGGACCTGCCCGAGCGACCGCACGGCCTGCCGGCGGATGTACTGGAGAACCGCCACCTGGTCCGGCGGCACGACCTTGCGAACGACCCCCTTCTCGTCCGGCACGTTGAGGAGCGTCACGAGGGCGTCGGCCTTGAGGACGCAGTTCTGGACCGCGGTGATGAGTGCGCCGACGGTCTTGGGGTCGGCGGCGTGTTTGCGGGAGCGGTAGTCGTTGATGTCGTAGGCGGCGAAGAGGTTGCCGGCGGCGTGCAGGGCGTAGTAACGGATCTCGGGCGGCACGTTCGGGTCGGTGAGGAGCTTCGTGACGGTCGGCCAGTGGTCCCGCGCCCCGCTGCGGCAGGCGGCGGCGAGCATCCGGGCGGCGTTGATCTTCACGACCTGGTCGTTCGACTTGGTGACGATCTCGCCGAGCGCCTTGTCGAGGGCGGTGCCGAGCCCGCGGATGTACTCCGACTCCTTGGCGATCATCTCGGCGTCGCGCGCGGTGGCGGTGGCGATGTTACCCTGGCCCGGTGCCGCGACGGGGTTCTGGACCGGGACCGGGCTGGGGACGATGAGGTTGCGGTAGATCTCGGTGATGAGCTGGTCGACGGTGAGCGGCGTGTTGGGGTTCGTCGGCGGCGGCTCGACGCGGAAGTCCTGGGGGGCGGTGTGGGTGAGCGGGAGCGAGACGTAGTCGGCGTGGTACTTGGCGAACGCCTCGAACGCGGCCTTGGCCTTGGCGGCGTCGGCCTTGGTGACCCCGCCCGCGGACCGGAGCCCGGCGACGTCCAGGTACGCGCCGGTTCGCTGCGGCAGGTTCGGTCCCTTGCCCCCCGGCTGCTGCCCGGAGACGACGGCGGACCCGCCGACGGCCGCGACCACGGCGGCGAGGGCGGCGAGGGTGACGCGGACGTGTGCCATCGGAGCCCCTGCGGCGGACGTGAGTGTGGATTCAGGCTAACCCCGCCGCGCGCGGGATTCAAGGGCCGGCGCGGGTGGCAGTTACGGTTCCGTTTGCCGGCTGGCGTTGACTTTGTCGGCCGGGCGGATAGTATTTCCCCACGCACCTGACGGCCGCCGCGGGTGACGGGCTGTAGCTCAGCTTGGTAGAGCGCTTGGTTCGGGACCAAGAGGTCGCAGGTTCGAATCCTGTCAGCCCGACTCTAGGATCATAGGGGTTTTTGGCGAAACGCTCCCTGCCGGTGCCCTGAAGTTTGCAGGGTTGGTTGCAGGGAATAAAAACGACCCCCGCCCGGCTGCCACCGGGCGGGGGTCTTCGGGCAAGCCTTCCGGCTCACCAGCTTCCGGAGGACTTGTCGTGCGTGAGGCCAAGCCGTGGTTCCGTAAGTTCGATTCGTGGTGGTACGTCGAGGTCGGCGGCAAGCAGGTCAAGCTGGCCAAGGGGCGGGACAACCGCCCCGAGGCCGTCCGCAAGTTCCACCTCCTCATGGCGGGCACCCGGCCCGCCGCCCCCAACACCCTCTCCGCCGCCGAGGTCTGTGACCTGTTCCTGCGCCACTCGGAGCGGGAGCACGAGCCCGAGACGTTCGACTGGCACCGGTACTACCTCCAGAGTTTCTGCGACCGCTGCGGCGGCCTGAAGGCCGCCGACCTGATCCCGTTCCACCTCACCGCCTGGCTGGACGCCAACGACTGGAAGGCGTCCCGCCGCCACGCCACCG
>Ga0190275_10003188_pt1 | contig 11660 bp, 11 predicted proteins | sample Popmic550T_FD_133745 | JGI IMG/M metagenome (GOLD analysis project Ga0190275, IMG submission 133745) | Populus adjacent soil microbial communities from riparian zone of Yellowstone River, Montana, USA - 550 T | ecosystem: Environmental > Terrestrial > Soil > Riparian zone > Trees stand | place... | reverse complement strand
TCCCGCGGCGCGGGCTGATCACGACCGCCTTGCGCGCGCGCCGCCCCGGTCCGACCAGGGCGCGTTGCCCGTTCGGCGACAGCGCGATCCCGCCGATCGGCCGGCCGATTCGCACGACGCCGGTGAATTTGAACCGGGCCGCGTCGATGATCGATACGCGATGACTGCCGCCGTTCGTGACGTACACGCGGGCGCCCGACGGAGCGACGGTCAGCGAGAACGGAGAAATGCCGACCCTGATGGTCCTCACCGTGCGCAGGCCGACGACATCGACCAGCGCCAGCTTGCGCGTGCCGCTGATCACGTAGGCGCGCGAGCCGTCCGGCGACAGCGCGATTGCTGCGGGACGCTTCGACGTCGCGATCTCGGCGACGGTTGCGCCGGTGACGAGGTCGATCACGGTCACCTTGCCCTGCCGGCCGCCCGAGGTCACATACGCGCGGGAGCCGTCCGGCGCGATCGCCACGCCACGGGCGCCGGGCGGCACCGGGATGCTGGCGACGACCGTGCGGCTCACGAGGTCGATCGCAGCGAGCCGGCCGGCGGTCGAGCCGCTCGCCACCACGTATGCGCGCAACCCGTCGAGGCTCAGTGCGACCGCGCGCGCGGGCAGGCCGACGTCGGGCCGGGCGACGACCTTCTTGCGGCCGAGGTCGACGACCTTCACCTTGGTCTTGCCGTTGGCGACCACGGCCAGACGGGCGGACGCGGCCGGCGCCGCCAGCGCGCACGCGAGCAGGGTCAGCGTCGTGAGGAGGGCGAAACGGCGCATCCGACACTCGAAACTAGCGGGAGAGGCGAAAGTAGCGGAGCGGCTCTCTCCAGAAAAAAAGCCCGCGGGCGGCGACCTTTCGATCTCTCCGCCCGCGCGCTATGGGGCGATTATGCGTTATCGCACAAGGGATGTCAAGGCCTGGGCGGGAGGAGTAGCATCGCCTTTCAACAACGTGTACGAGGCGCGGGCGTAGCGCGCCGGGAGGGCGTCGCCTCCCGGGAGGCGCCTTTCGTACCGGACGGGCCCGCCGCTTGGCGGGCTCGTCTTTGTCGCCCTCGCCTAGCGCAGGACCACCGGCGGGTTGTGCCCGGGGATCACCATGTGCGGGCCGAGTTCCTTGATTCTCGCCCACTGGTGCAGCAACTCGTCGCGCTCCGGGCCGAAGTCCTCGGGCAGGTCCATGTTCTCGAAGTACTCCGGCAGCGGACCGACGCAGTCCGAGGCGATCACGACCAGCCCGTCGTCGGTGTCGATCAGCAGGGAGATCAGGCCGTTCGAGTGGCCCGGGGTGAGAATCCAGCGCACGCCGGGCTCGATCTCGCCCTCTTCGCCGCTCAGCTTGACGGTCCGCACCATGTCGAGCTTGTTCTGCTCGATCGCGGTGTAGGGAGCCTCCAGCTCGATCTCGTGCACGTACGTCTCGCGCTGGCCGAACTCGATCAGCGCCTGCACGTGGTCGAAGTGCGTGTGGGTCAGGATCACCTTGGTGGTGTGCGGCTCGATGTCGCGCTTGCGCAGCGCGCCGGTCACCGGGGCACCCTGCATCATCACGCCGGGGTCGACCACGTAGTTCTCGGCGGCCCGGATCAGGCAGCAGTTCGGGACCGCGATCATGCCCGCCACGCGACCCTCTCGCTGGAGCTTCTTGTAGCTGAGGAAACCCTCCGCCGACGTCGACGCCGGCTGCGGCTCGGCGTTGCCGTGCTCGTCAAGTGCGAACACGTAGCGCTGGGCGGGCAGGACGATCTCGACAGAGTGCGCCATCGGGGAGCGCCGAAGCCTATACGCACCGAGGGCGCCCGCGGGCGCCCTCGAAACGCTTACCTGTCGGTGCAGCCTAGGGCGAGGTCGTCGAGGTGTACTCGAACTCCTCTTCGGCGCCGAAGACCCTGTCGAGCAGTGCCTTGCGAGCTCCCTCGTTGACGATCAGGAACGCCGCCGCTCCGAGCACGGCGAGCATCAGCAGCTTGCGCTTGCGGTGCTTCTTGCGCTTGCCGCGCAGCTGATCGCCGGCCTCCTTCAATGAGTCGGCGGTCCTGTGCAGCTCCTTGTGGAGCTTGCGGTCCTCCATCAGCGCCTTCGCCGGCCCCTTGCCGTTCGACATGCGCTTGTAGGCATGACGGGCGTGGTCCACCGCGGCCCGCACGTTGTCGCGCAGCTCGGGGTCTTCGATGAACCGCTGCACATAGGGGTTCGTGCGCGCGCCCGCGGCCGCCTTCCCGGCCTTCCTGGCCGTCGTCTTCGCGGCCTTCGTTCTTGCAGCCATTTTTCTCCCTCGATCGTCTACGAAACCGGTTTGCGGAGCATATACCCGGTAAAGGGTCGGTGGGCAACCTGCCGAACACAGCTAGCGGATGGCGAATTCCAGCACGAACGGAGTCAAGCCGAACAATCCCCGCATCGGCCTGGTGCTCTCAGGCGGGGGTGCCCGGGGCGCGTACGAGGCCGGAGTGATGTCAGTGCTCGGCCCGGCGCTCGCCGCGCGCGGCGAGCGGCCCTCTATCTATATAGGCACCTCCGTCGGCGCGGTGAACGCGGCCTACATGGCGGCCAGCGAGCATCTGCCGGCCGACGAGGCCGGCGAGGGTGGGCTGCGGCGCTGGCGTGAGGTGCACAAGGCGACGGTGATCCGGCCGATCCTGCTGCGCCAGGCCCCGTTGACGGCGCTGCGGTATCTGGGCGAGATCCTCTCGGTCCCGGGGATGCGGCTGCCGAGCCTGCTCGACCCGAAGCCCTTCGAGCGCAACCTCGACCGGTGGATCGACTGGGACGCGGTCCACCGCAACGTGGACGACGACGTCGTCGAGATCGTGGGGACCGTCGCCACCGCTGCCCGCAGCGGCCGCACCGTCGTGTTCGTCGAGGGCCACTCCGAGCGGATCAGGCACCGCTCCCACGCGATCGACTATGTCACCACGCGTCTCGACGACCAGCACGTGCGTGCGTCGGCGGCGATCCCGATTCTGTTCCCGCCGGTCCGGGTCGAGCACCCCAACGAGGCTCGCGGGTGGTATTTCGACGGCGGCACGCGTCTCAACACGCCGATCAAGCCCGCGCTCGACCTCGGCGCCGAGCGCCTGATCGTGGTCGGGACCGACTCCGTCGCGGAACCCTCGAAACGGCCTGGGCGCCACGATGCCGAGCCCCCCGACTTCGGCGACGGTGCGCTGCACGTGCTCCAGGGCATGCTCGTCGACCCGGTGGTCGAGGACATGCGCATCCTCGGCAACATCAACATGTTCTTCGCCGAGCGCGGCAACGGCACCGGGGAGCGCCGCGGCGACGGCCGCCGCATGACGGACCGCCCGACCGAGCGCTATCGGGCAGCCCGGGGCAAGCCGCCCTACAGCTGCATCCCCTACATCTTCATCGCGCCCGAGAAGCGGGGCGCGATCGGGCGCGTGGCATCGGAGGTGTTCCGCGACCGCTATGGCGGCCTGAAGGGATTGCGCTCACCCGACTTCCCGCTGCTGAACCGGCTGCTGGGTGGGGAGAGTCCCACGCACGGCGAGTTGCTCAGCTACCTGTTCTTCGATCGCGAGTTCGTCGAGGAGCTGATCCGGATGGGTCAGCGCGACGCGCGCCGCTGGCTGCGCGCGGACCCGGACGACCCGTGGCAGATAGAGCCGCTGGACGCCTTCACGCGCAAGCCGGCCCGCCGGCCGCCGGCCGTGCGCGTATAGCTACGCCGCGCGCGTCTTTTGGATCACCGACCGCAACGTGCGGCGCAGGCCGTCCTCGAGGTCGACCTCGGCCACGAAGCCGAGCTCCTCGCGAGAGCGTGTGGGGTCGAGCGCACTACGCTGCACCTCGCCCGCGCGCGCGGGTGCGAACTGCGGCTCGAACGGGCGCCCGTTCAGCAACCCCAGCTCGTCGCCGAGCATGCCAAGCTGCTCGACCAGGTCGAGCACCGAGACCTCCTCGCCACGGCCGACGTTGTAGGCGCCGTCGTGGTCGGCGTCCGCGGCGATCATGCATGCGCGCACGACGTCGTCCACGAACACGTAGTCGCGGGTCTGGCGCCCGTCACCGAACACCGTCGCCTCGCCGCCGGTCTGGAGCTTGCCGCAGAAGATCGCGATCACGCCGGCCTCGCCGAGCGGGTCCTGCCGCGGGCCGTAGACGTTGCCGAAGCGCATGCTCACCGTCGACAGGCCGTGCAGCCGCCGCCATAGCGACAGGTAGCCCTCCCCGGCGTACTTGGCCTGGCCGTAGGGAGCCTCCGAGCGGATCTCCGTTCCCTCCGGCGTCGGCACCACGTCGGTGTCGCCGTAGATCGCGCCGCCAGTCGACGCGTACACGAACCGCCGCGCCCCGGCGCGCCGCGCCGCCTCGAGCATGTTGATCGTGCCGATGACGTTCACCCCCGCGTCGAACGAGGGCTCGGCGGCCGAGACGCGCACGTCGATCTGTGCAGCGAGGTGGAATACGGCCTCGGGCTTTTCGACCTCGAGCAGGGACGCCACCTGGTCCTCGTTGCGGATGTCCTCGACGACCAGTTTCGCGCCGTTGGCGATCGCGTGGTCCAGGTTGCCCTTGCGGCCCGTGGTCAGGTTGTCCAGCACGACCACCTGATCGCCGCGCTCGACCAGTGCGTCGACCAGATTCGAGCCGATAAAGCCGGCTCCGCCTGTCACAAGAACCTTCAAAACCTCGCCCTCCTCCCGCGCCTCGAACGCTACTTACGTGTAGGAAATTCGTTTCTCTGCCGATTAGGACTGCTGCTACCCTCGCCAGACGTTTCGGCCTGTGAGGCCTGATTCTTGAGCTGATGCAATGAGACTGATCGTCACAGAAAAAGACAACAGCGCGAAGAAGATCGCGCAGATCTTGTCCGGCGGGAAAGCCAAGCAGAACAAAACCTACGGCATCCCGCACTACTCCTGGGACGGTTCCCACGGCGGACACACCGTGATCGGCCTCAAGGGCCACCTCATGAACCCCGCCTTCCCGGAGGGCTACTCGGACTGGCGCAAGATCGAGCCCCGCGAGCTGATCTTCGCGAGCCTCGTGAAGGAGCCGCTCCAGAAGAGCGTCCACAAGGCGCTGCGCAAGCAGGCCAAGGAAGCAAGCTCGATCGTGATCGCGACCGACTACGACCGCGAGGGCGAGTTGATCGGCCTCGAGGCGCTCGAGGAGATGCTGGACGCGAACCCCGACCTGCGCAACGGGTCCGAGGGAGCGGTGCCGCCGGGCGTCAAGCGCGCCCAGTACTCGGCGTTGACCAAGGAGGAGATCGAGCATGCATTCTCCAACCTCGTCGAGCTGTCCGAGCCGCTGGCGCGCGCCGGCGAGGCGCGCCAGGACATCGACCTGATCTGGGGCGCGACGCTGACACGCTTCGTGTCGCTCGCGACCGGTCGCCTCGGGTCGCAGTTCCTGTCCGTAGGACGTGTGCAGAGCCCGACTCTGGCAATCGTGGTGCAGCGCGAGCTGGAGCGTCGCGCGCATGTCGCCAAGCCCTACTGGGAGGTGTTCGCCGCGTTCGAGCACGCCGACGGCGAGTTCACGGCGCACCACAAGGTGGACAAGTTCTGGGACGAGGCCGAGGCGCAGGCCGCGCTCGCCGGCACGACCAGCCCCGGCGTGGTGAAGTCGGTCGAGTCGAAGCGCAACACGCGCCGGCCCCCGGCACCCTTCAACACGACCGCGTTCACCAGCGCCTCGTCGTCGGTGGGCGTCTCCCCGGCGCGGGCGATGCGCATTGCGGAGGACCTCTACATGGACGGGTTCATCTCCTATCCGCGGACCGACAACACCGTTTACCCGAAGTCGCTCCCGGTGCGTGAGTTGCTGAAGTCGATCTCGCAGGTGCCCGCGTTCAAGGAGGCGGCGCCGCTCGCTGCGCGCGAGACCCTCGAGCCGACGCGCGGCAAGAAGGAGACCACCGACCACCCCCCGATCTACCCGACACAGGCACTCGACCCGAGCGTGCTGCCCGACGACGGGCATCGCAAGATCTACGAGCTGGTGGTGCGCCGCTTCCTGGCGACGTTCGCCGACCCGTCGGTGTCCGAGTCGACGCGGGCCGACATCGAGGCCGGGTCCGAGACCTACTTCGTGCGTGGCAACGTGCTGGTCGAGCCCGGGTTCCTCGCGGTCTATCCATACGGGCGCTCGAAGGACGAGGAGATCCCGAAGGTGGAGGAGGGCCAGGAGATAGCGCTCGCGCGCGAACCCTGGCTGGACGCAAAGGAGACCCAACCGCCCTCGCGCATCGGCCAGGGCAAGCTGATCGAGATGATGGAGGAGCTCGGCCTCGGCACGAAGGCCACGCGCCACGACATCATCCAGAAGCTCTATGACCGCGGCTACATCCAGGGCAACCCGATCGAGCCGCGGGAGACGGGCATCGCGATGGTGAAGGCGTTCCAGCGCTTCGCCGAGACGGTGTCCTCGCCGAACATGACCGCCGAGCTGGAGGCGGACATGGACAAGATCGCGTCCGGAGACGTCACCAAGGAGGAGGTCGTCGAGATCTCACGCAAGATGCTCGCCGACTCCTATGACCTGATGGACGAGCACAAGCGCGAGCTTGCGGAGATCATCTGGGAGGGCATGAACCAGGACCGGATCCTGGGCCCGTGCCCGAAGTGCCGCGAAGCGGGCCGCAAGAACGAGCAGGGCGAGATCAACCGCCTGCGCATCATCCGGGCACGGAAGTCGGGCAAGCGCTTCGTCGGTTGCGAGGGCTACCGCGAGGACGTCGACGACCCCGACCGCTGCGACCAGACCTACGGCCTGCCCCAGCGCGGTGACATCGTGCGCCTCGAGGAGACCTGCTCGATCTGTGGCGTCACGCCCCGGGTGAAGGTGCTCGGCGGGCGGCGCCCCTGGAACCTGTGCCTGAACGAGGAGTGCCCGTCCATGGAGGAGATGCGCCGCCAGCGCGCCGAGCGCGAGGCCGCGCGGGCGGCAAAGGAAGCTGCGGACGAGGCCGAGCCCGAGGCCGAGAAGCCGAAGCCGCGCCGGAAGGCCGCCGCCCGCACCTAGACTCCCTCGGGTGTTCATCACCTTCGAGGGGATCGACCGCTCCGGCAAGACGACGCAGGCCCGGATGCTCGCGGAAGCGCTCGGCGATCAGGCCGTACTCGTGCGCGAGCCCGGTGGAACACCGGCCGCGGAGCGGATCCGAGACCTGGTGAAGGAAGCAGAGTTGTCGCCGATCGCCGAAACCCTGCTGTTCGGGGCCGCGCGGGCCGAACTGGTCCAGGAGGTGATCAGGCCGGCGCTGACCGGCGGGGCGACCGTGATCGGAGACCGTTACATCGACTCGACCGTCGCCTACCAGGGCGGGGCCAGGGGCCTGGGGATCGAACGGGTCGAGGAGCTGAACCGGTGGATCACGGGCGATCTGTGGCCCGACCTCACCTTTCTGCTCGACGTGACGCCGGCGGTCGCCGGGGGGCGGAGTGGAGACGTGGATCGTTTCGAGCGCGAGGGAAAAGGGCTCCAGCGCGCGGTCGCGGCGGCCTACGATGAGCTGGCCGAGCGGCACCTCAGGCGCTACGTGAGGATCGACGCCACGCGCACCGCGGAAGAGGTACACCGCGAAGTTCTGGCTCGGGTCCGGGCATGACGGTGCAGGCGGCGACGGAGCATCAGCCCCGCGCTCGCGTCGCGCTCGAGGCAGCCCTGCGCGACCCCGCCGCGCTGTCGCACGCCTACCTCTTCCACGGGCCCCCCGGCAGCGGCAAGCGGGCGGCGGCGCGGGAGTTCGCGGCCGCGCTGATCGCGCGTGACTCCGAGGACCCTGACGACACGCGGCGGCGAGTGCTGTCGGGCGTGCATCCGGATATCGCCTGGGTCGAGCCGCGGGGGGCACACGAGATCCTGGTCGCTGACGTACGCGAGGAGGTGGTGCGCCAGGCGGCGCTGCGGCCCTTCGAGGCGAGCGTGCGCGTGTTCGTGATCGCGGACGCGGATCGCATGAACGACGAGTCCCAGAATGCGCTTCTGAAGACGCTCGAGGAGCCCGCCGGTTTCGCGCACTTCGTGCTCACCAGCTCCGCCCCCGGACGGCTGCTGGAGACGATCCCGTCGCGCTGCCGGCCGATCCGCTTCGGCGCGATCCCGCCGGCGCACGTGGCCGAGCAGCTGACCGCGCGAGGCGTCGCGCCCGAGACGGCGCTTGCGTGTGCGCGCCTCGGGGCAGGCGATGCCGAGCGCGCCGCGCGGCTGGCCGGTGAGGGCGCTGTGGCGCGAAGCGAGGCCGAGGCCGCCGCGCGAGGCGTGCTGTCGGAGCACGACGACGCGCAGTGGGTGCTGGCCGCGCCCTGGAGGCCGATGCTGGAGCGGGCGGAGGAGCTCGGGCGGGCCGCGGAGGCGCAGGTGGAGGGGGCGCTGGAGGAGCGGCTCGAGAGCGAGCCCAAGCGCGGCAGCGCTCCGATCACCCGCGAGTTCGAGCTGCAGGCACGCCGAGCACGCCGCCGCGCCCACACGGCATCGCTCGACGAGAGCCTGGAGCTTGTGAGTGCGTGGTTTCGTGACCTGGTCGCCGTCGCGAGCGGTTGCGAGGACCAGGCCCTGAACGCAGACCGGCTGCCGGCCCTTCGCGAGGACGCCGCCGGGCGGGACGTGGGGCGGCTGATCGACTGCATCGACCTTTGCGAGGAGACGCGCAGGCGCCTGGAGCGAAACGTGCTCGAGGGGTTGGCGCTCGAGGCCCTGTTCGACTCGCTGCGGCGGCGCGTGTCTTAGGAGGTGTCTTCGGCGTGGGCGCGGCGCAGCGCCTCGTCGAAGCTCAGCGGCTCGACGTCGAACGCGGCTGCCGCCGATGGGTCGGTGACCACGGTGGTTGTCGAGAGGCCCTCGACGAGGGGCCGTGCGACGCCGGCATCGACGGGCGTCACAAGGCCGATCCAAAGTGATGAAAGCCGCGGAGACAGGAACGGCACCGGCAGCTTCGGCCGGTGCGGGCGCCCCAGGACATCGGCCATGCGGTCGAGCATCTCTCCGTAGGAGAGGACGTCCGGTCCGCCGATCTGCACCTCGCGACCCGTGGACGCGGGGACCTGCGGCGCCTGCTCGAGGTAGGCCAGCACGTCGTCGATCGCGATCGGCTGCGTCAAGGTCTTGATCCAGGCGGGTGCGATCATCGCCGGCAGGCGCTCGACCAGGTAACGCAGGGTCCGGTAGGACTCGCTGCGCGCGCCCACCACCATCGCTGCGCGGAAGTAGGTCAGCGCCGGTCCTTCGGCCGCCAGCGCCTGAGCCGTCTCGTGGCGGCTGCGCAGGTGCTCCGACTGGGGCCGATCGCCGAGCCCGCCCAGGTATATGACCCGCTCGACCCCCTCGCGTCGCGCCATCGTGGCGAACGCACGGGCCGCCTCGACGTCCTTGGTGCGGTAGTCGCCGGCCTTGCCACGGCCCATCGAATGCACCAGGTAATAGGCCGCGTCGACCCCCGTACCGGCGCCCTGCAGGCTCCAGGGCTGGAGCACGTTCCCCTCGCGCACCTCGCAGCCGAGGGCAGCCAGGTGTGAAGCGCGATCGCGATCGCGGACCAGGCAGCGGACCTCGTGGCCCGCTTGCACGAGCCGCTCGGCGAGGCGGCCGCCGACGAATCCGGTCGCTCCTGTGACAAGCATCTTCATCAAAATTGGTTTCGTACCCCGGAAGGTGCGGAATTCCTGCCGCAGGTTCGCGAAGGCCCAGGTACCATCGCTTCGTCTGTGGCCGCAACGCTCCACAAGGATGTGGGGCCGCGAGTCGCATCTTGCCGGTTCCCGTTTCTCAAGGAGGAAACACACTTGTTCCACAAGCTCCGCTCACACCTGAGCTTCGCCAACGTCGTCGCCATGATCGCGCTGTTCGTCGCGCTCAGCGGAACCTCGTACGCCGTCTCGAAGATCGGGCCCAAGGACATCCGCAAGAACGCGGTGCGCGCCAAGCACATCAAGAAGAGCCAGGTTCGCAGCAAGCAGATCAAGAACCGATCCGTGCGCGTGTCGGACCTCGCGCCCGGAGTGATCGGCGCAACGCTCCAGTCCAGCGCCGGCCAGGCCAGGCGCGACACCGGTCCGACCGGAGTCGCCGCCTCCCAGAACTACACGACGGTCGCCACGCTGGGTGGCTTGGAGCCGGCGTCGTACGTGCTGCTGGCCAAGACCAACCAGAGCGCCACAACGTTCACCGAGGGCCGGTGCCGCCTGTCGGCCGAGAACGACTACGACGACTCGAACCGGGGCCTGCGCCCACAAGGCACGCCCGAAGCGCATGCGCTCCAACTGGTGCACGCCTTCACCGGGAGCGGGTCGGCCGTGCTCGCCTGCCGCACGCCGCAGGGCACCTGGTCGGCGTCGGACTCCAAGATCATCGCGATTAAGGTCGCAAGCGCCAGCTCGAACGTCGTCTCGGGCTAGCCGGGGCGGACGCTGATGTAGAAGAGGGCGCCCGCGGGCGCCCTCTTCGTCATGCGTTTAGTCGGCGGCCCAGACCTGCAGGTTTGCCCGCTCGGCTGAAAGCGACTGCCCGCCATTCTCGAAGCACACGAGGCTCACGTTGTAGGTCCCCGTCGGCTTGCTGGCGCCGCCCGAGACCGTCACCGTCTCGTCGAAGTCGGCCTCGGCGGGCAGATCGGTCGCGTAAGTGAGGCTGATGTCGGACGCAATCGCCTGCGGATCGAGCGCGTTGAGGATCTGAAGCTTGCAGCGAGCCTCGCGCGTGTCGGCGCTCGAGTTGCGCAGCTGCACCGTGGCGGTCGCCATCATGCGGCCGGCGAAGGGGACGGCAAGCGGGTTGGACGACAGATCGATGACAGTGGCAGCCGATGAGACGTCCACCGCGGTATTGGAAGAGACGCTGCGCGACGCAGTCGGACCGGCGGCACCCGTCGTCCCGTCGGCCCCGGCCGGGCCAATCGGTCCGGTGGCGCCCTTGGCGCCCCGTGCCCCGTCGCTGCCGTCGAATCCCTCGCTGCCACGGGCGCCGGGCGGCCCCTCCGCCCCCCGCGGTCCCGGGGTGCCGGACTTCTTCATCGCGATTTTCGAGCGCATATTGGCCTGCTTCGCGATGGCGAGCGCGCGCTTCGCCTTGGCCAGGGCCCCCGCCGCCGCATGGCCCGCGGTCGGTCCGCCCATGGCGGGGCTGACCGTGCCGGCAAGCAGCGCGATCAGTGCGATGCCAAGAAGGACTGTGAGAGGCCGCATCCGGCGGCCAGTGGCGATCCGTGCCAAGACTTCCTCCGGGAGTTGGAGCACTTCCAGCGTAGTGGAGGAAGCGGGACCGCGCGCGTCCAAAAGCGCTACCGGAGCGGGCCTATACTCCCCCCGGCAGGCCGACGTAGCTCAGCTGGCCAGAGCACTTCACTCGTAATGAAGGGGTCCCCGGTTCGAATCCGGGCGTCGGCTTCCCATCGCAGAGCGGAATCCGGCGGCCTCGCTCAACTCGTCTTCCGGTCTCAACGTGAACAAGGGGTGGGACATCACTTGATAGGCCTTCTTGTCTTCGATTCGTTCCCGGATTTGCATGGTTGCGATCATCGGTCCTCCTGGCGCGCAGGGAGCGCGGCGTATTTTATGACTACGCAATCTGGGGCAGCCAGTTCGCCATGAAATCCATTTAGGGCGGCGGCGATGGAAATGAAGGCGGGCATAAAAAAACCCGCCCGCCGTAAGCCCCCCGGGGCTCGGCGGACGGGGAAAAGCATCGGTCCGGCACGCAT
>Ga0190275_10003187_pt1 | contig 11660 bp, 7 predicted proteins | sample Popmic550T_FD_133745 | JGI IMG/M metagenome (GOLD analysis project Ga0190275, IMG submission 133745) | Populus adjacent soil microbial communities from riparian zone of Yellowstone River, Montana, USA - 550 T | ecosystem: Environmental > Terrestrial > Soil > Riparian zone > Trees stand | place... | reverse complement strand
GGCGGTGGCCGGCGTGATGGTCGGCAGCTACTACGGCATCGCGCACTACCAGATGGGCTTCATCCTGGGCCTGGGCCGCACGCCGGCGGGCACGGCCAGCCTGATCCTGGCGATCACGCCGGTGCTCACCGCGCTGCTCTCCACCGTCACCGGCCACGAGCGCCCCGGGATGCGCACCTGGGGCGGCGCGGTGCTCTCCATCAGCGGCATCGCGCTGGTGACGGGCACCGGCGCGCGGGCGTCGGGATCGCAGCCGCTCGTCGGGCCCCTGATCCTCGTGGCCGCCGCGTGCGCCTGGGCGGCGTACACGGTGGGGGCCCGGGGGATGGTGCAGGTGTACGGGTCGATCCGCACCACCGCGTGGACGCTGTGGGTGGGGACGATCGCGCTGGTGGTGGTGGGCGCGCCGGAGCTGGCGCGGCAGGACTGGGCGTCGCTGGACTGGCGGGCGTGGGGCGGCCTGGTGTTCAGCGCGGTGTTCGCGATCGGCCTGGCGTACCTGATCTGGTACCGCGGGGTCGAGAAGATCGGCAACACGCGCACCGCCATCTTCTCCAACCTCACCCCCGTGGTGGCGATGATCGCCGCCGCCGTGCTGCTGAACGAGCACCCGTCGAAATGGGCGCTTCTCGGTGCCGCGCTCACGCTCACGGGCGTGATGGTCGTCCGCTCGGACCCCGGGCACGCGGTGAGGCCGGCGGCGGAGGAGCCGGTGGCGTGACGTGACGGCTGTGCCAATGCTGAGTGCGGGTTGAAGCTCGCGCGCTCGCGCGTCATACCAGATGACCGGCGCTCCATCTCGGCGCGACCGCTGTGGCTTTCGGTAGATGGGAAAGGGCGCGGAGGAAGGTCTCCTCCGCGCCCAAAGTGCGTTTTGAATCAGCCGGCGCCGTTTACTCGTCGCGCGGCGGGCGGGGCTTCAGCGTGCGGCGGGGGCCGCCGGGGGTGCGAGGACCGCCGGGGCCGCGGGGGCCACCACCGGGCCCCCCGCGCGACGGCGGCCCGCCCGACCCGCCGCGCGAGCCGAAGCCGCCGCGGGGGCCGCCCTCCCGCGCGCCGCCGGGGCGGGCACGCTCGCCGCCGCGGTCGTAGTCCACGCGCACGCTGCGGCCCTTCACCGTGGTGCCGTTCACGGTGTCGATCACCTTCTGCGCCACGTCCGCCGGCACCTCCACGATCGAGAAGGTGTCGCGGATGTCGATCTTGCCCACCGCGCTGCCGGGGATCTCCGCCTCGCCCGCGATGGTGCCCACCAGGTCGCCGGCGCGGACGCCGTCGCGCTGGCCCACGCCCACGAACAGCCGCGCGAACGCCGCCGGGGCGCTCCCCGCCGTGCTCTCCCGCGGCGCCGCTCCACCCACCCCGCGCACCCCCGCGGACGAGTTCGCCGCGTGGCCCTGCGAGGCGCCTCCGCCGTCGGCGGCGGGGGCGGGCGCGCGCTTGCGCAGCAGGGCGGCCACAGCGGCGGCCACCTCGGCGGCGGTGAAATCCTCGAAGAGCGGCTCCAGCACCAGCATCTGCGCGCCGATGTCTTCCTCGCGCAGCGCGCGGCGGATCTCCTGGCGGAAGCGGCGCAGCTCGTCGGTCGAGGCGGGCGCGTCGCCGGTGATGCCGGCGGGGCGCGCGTCCAGGTTGGCGCGCTGGGCGATGTCGCGCAGGTGCTGCAGCTCGCGCGGCTCCACCAGCACGAAGCCGGTGTGCTCGGCGGCGCCGTGCCGGGCCTTCAGCGACGCCTCGTCGCCCGGCACGTCGAACGAGATGATGGTGCCGCCCGCGCCGGCCGCGGCTTCGTCGGTGCCCACCACGATCACGTCGGCCTCGTCATCCTCGGGATCGCCGATCATGAAGCCGCGCAGCGACAGCGCCTCGGCCACCTGCGCCGCGCGCTCCTCGGTGCGGCAGATGAGCATCGGGGGCGCGTCGCCGCCGCGCTCGCCGCCCAGCAGCCGCGCGACCACGTCCACCTTCTCGCGCTCGCTCACCGGCACGTAGCCCACCATTCCCGTGGTCGGCTCGGCGGGGGCGTGGAGGTCGGGCGACGCGGCCTGCGTGGGGTAGCGGATGGCGCGCTTCACCCGGCGGTCCACCAGGTCCTGCACGGCGGGGGTGGTGGCCGCGGTCACGATCACGCGCTGCGCGGTGCGGGGCACGTTGTCGAACAGCGTCTCCAGCGACTCCCAGCCGCCCAGCGACTCGATGTCGCTGGCGCCGTCGATCACGATCGCCTCCACGGCCTCCAGCTTCACGCCCGAGGTGCGCACGGCCTCCATCACCTGCTGCGGCGTGGCCACCACCACGTCGGCCTGCCCGGGGGGCGTGCCCCAGCCCGGCCCCAGCGCGGTGAGCGCCAGCTCGGCGGCGGAGGCGAGCGGCACCAGCGACAGGGCGGTCTTCTCGGCGGCCTCGGGGGTGGGCACCAGCACCAGCACGCGTGTGCCGGGCGCCTCGTCGGCGTCGGCGGGCTCGCCGTCGTCGGCGGTGGCGCGCGGCTCGATGCGGTCCAGCACGCCCAGCGCGTACGCCAGCGTCTTCCCGGAGCCGCTCGACGCGCGCGCCACCAGGTTCCCCTCGCGCCGCAGCACGGGGATGGCCGCCTGCTGGAGTGCCGTGGGATGCTCGATCCCCTCCTCCTCGAGCGCCATCAGGAGCGGCTCGCGGAGCCCGAGGTCGTTGAACGAAGCCATGCTGTTGTCCGGTCCGTCGGTCCGTGTGGTGTTCTGCAAAGGGCGGCCAATCTAGCAGACAGCAAGTCTCCTGCCTAATCGGCCCCCACACGTGGACGGAAATGGGTGAAGAATCAGCCCCAGGCGAACGATATGCCGCCGCGCCGCCGCCGGTTGAATCCGGCGGCTGGAAGTCGGGAAGCCCGCCTTCGCGGCGCCTTTCGCGCACCGCGCCCGCGGTTGCGTCACGGGCTCCGTAATCCGGCCACGCCGCGATTTACTAACCCATCAAATCCGCTGGGCACCCGGATGCAGTTGTCCCTCCCCCAGGTTGTTTTGGGGGAGGGACAGGCGAGGAACGAGCCAGGGAAAGGGCCTCGCCGCAATCGCCCGCGAGTTGCACCCGTCGGTCCGCTCGTCTATCCTCCCGCCGTCCCGACCCGTTGGTTGCCGATTCCTCTCGATCGAGACCGCACCTTGCCCCACGGCCCCCTCGCCGGTCTGCGCGTGCTGGACCTGAGCCGCGTGCTGGCCGGCCCGCTCTGCACCATGATCCTGGGCGACCTGGGCGCCGACGTGGTGAAGGTGGAGCGCCCCGGCACCGGCGACGACACGCGCACCTGGGGTCCGCCCTGGGCCGAGGGGCCGGACGGCCGAGAAGCCGCCTACTACCTCTGCGTCAATCGCAACAAGCGCTCGGTCGCGGCCGACCTGAAGACGGAGGAGGGCCGCGCGTTTGTGCGCCGCCTGGCCCGCGACGCCGACGTGGTGGTGGAGAACTTCGCGCCGGGGATGCTGGAGCGTGAGGGGCTGGGGTGGGACGATCTCTCGGCCGACAACCCGCGGCTGGTGTGGTGCACCATCACCGGCTACGGCAGCGACGGCCCCGAGGCGGGGCGCCCCGGCTACGACTTCGCCGTGCAGGCGCGCGCGGGGTGGATGTCGATCACCGGCGAGCCGGAGGGCGCGCCGAACAAGGTGGGCGTGGCCGTGGTGGACGTGCTGACGGGGCAGAACGCGGCGATCGCCGTCCTTGCCGCCCTGCGCGAGCGCGAGGCCGGCGGACGCGGGCAGCGCGTGGAGGTGAGCCTGTTCGACAGCGCGCTGGCTGGGCTGGTGAACGTGGCGCAGGCGGCGCTGGTCACCGGCCGCGAGCCGGCGCGCTGGGGGAACGCGCACGCGACCATCGTCCCCTACCAGACGTTCGACGCGTCCGACGGGCCGATCGTGGTGGCCGTGGGCAACGACGCGCAGTGGCAGCGCCTGTGCGCCGCGATCGGCGCCGACGCGCTGGCGGCGGACGCGCGCTTCGCCGCCAACCCCGGCCGCGTGGAGCACCGCGCCGATGTGGCCGGCGCGCTGGCGGAAGTCTTTCGTGCGCGGACGGCGGCGGAGTGGCTGGACGCGCTCACCGCCGCGGGCGTCCCCTGCGCCCCTGTGCAGACGGTGGGCGAGGCCCTGCGCGACCCCGCGCTGACGGAGCGCGGCGGCACCTGGCCGATCACCGGCGCGACGTACGGAACGGTGGAGACGGTGCCGTCGCCGCTGCGCTTCTCGCGGACGCCGGCCGGGGTGGGCCTCCCCGCGCCCGCGCTGGGGGAGCACACGGCGCAGGTGGAGCGCGACGGGTGGGGCGGGGGAGCGCCAGCGTCCGAACGGTGAAGCCGGAGGAGAGCGGCAGCGCGCGGCGACTCCGGACGCGGCGGGTGTGTGATGAGGGTGGGACGGGCGCCTTGACGAGGGTGGGGCGGGGGGTTACCTTTGTTCACTAGCTGGGCAAGACGATGAAGGACTTATGCGGCTGACGACAAGAGCCCCCGGGCTCTGCCAGGTTCCACCTGGCTAGTCAGCCGCTCGTCTTGCCCGTAAGTCAGTAGTACAGGTGCGTCCCCCGCCGCCACACGTCGAACTCGGACCGGACCTTGTCCTTCACCAGGTCGTAGGCCGAGCTGTCTCCCCGCTCCCACTTCCGCGCCATCGCCCAGCAGCAGTAGTCCGCCACCTGCAGGCAGGGCTCGCTCTGCGCCGACCAGCTCGCCGTGCGGTAGTGGACGGTGGGCGTGACCTGCCGCACCACCTCCTTCACGGCCGCGTGCATCAGGCCGCGCTTCTTCTTGGTGCCCAGCGAGGCGCCGACCACGAACAGCTCGTCGTTGCCGCGGCAGATGCGCGGCGCCACGTGCTTGAGGTGGAAATACCAGGCGTAGCGGTAGAACGTCTCTTCGGAGAGGCGGGTCTGCGGCTGCGCCTTCGCTTTTTCGAGGATGGTCGCGTCGATGCGGAAGGGGTGGCGCCGCAGCAGCGCGAACACCTCGGCGCGCACGGGCAGCGTGTCGCCGGTCGCGTGGAACTCGGTCTCGGCGCCCAGGCCGCGCCAGGCCAGCTCGCGGCGCAGCGCCAGCAGCTCGTCGCCCACGGCGAAGTCGGGGCAGGCGACGGTGGTGAGGATGAAGTAGCGCGACGCGCCGTTCTTGCGCGAGAAGTCGAAGTTGCCGCTCTCGTCGGCGAAGATGCTGATGCGCGGCATCTGGAGGATTGGGGCGCGTGTACCGGGTGGATGCAGTCGGCTCGCGACGTTGCAAGTGAACGACGTGCACGGAGGGGCCCCGAACGTACACGCCCGCTGTCCAGAGCGGAAGTTCCAGCTTGCATTGCGCCATCGGCGGCACACCGTAGTTTGCCCGCGTCACCCCACCCGCCCCCCGAGCCCGCGAGGCTGCCCGTGCTCCTGCGCCCCACCCTGGCGGCGGCGCTGCTGGCGTCCGCCACCGCCGTCCACGCCCAGCAGCCGATGCCCGGCTACTCGCCCGCCGCCGCCGCGCGCCAGCGCCAGGTGGAGGCCGCCGTGGTCGCCGCGCCCAGCCCCGAGCGCGCGCGGGCGCACTCGCGCACGCTCAGCGCCGAGTCGCACGTGGCGGGGATGCCGGCGCAGGCGCGCAGCCGCGACTACGTGATCGACCAGACGCGGCGGATGGGGCTGGAGACGGAGGTGCGCCGGTACCGCGTCTACCTGCCGCACGCCACCTCGGTGCGCCTCTGGCGGGTCTCGCCCGACGCGCGCGAGCTGCCGCTGGCCGAACCCGCGGTGCCGGGCGACTCGACCTCGGCGCTCTGGCAGTACCCCACGGTGAACGGCAGCAGCGCGCCGGGCGACGTGCGCGGCGAGGTGGTCTACGTCAACTACGGGCTGGTGGAGGACTACGCGCGGCTCGACTCGCTGGGCGTGTCGGTGCGCGGGAAGATCGCGGTGGCGCGCTACGGCCGCAGCTTCCGCGGGATCAAGGCGCGCGAGGCCGAGCGGCACGGCGCGGTGGGGCTGGTCATCTACAGCGACCCGGCCGACGACGGCTACGTGCGCGGCGACGTCTACCCCGACGGGCCGATGCGCAACGAGCGCGGGGTGCAGCGCGGCAGCGTCTTCAACGGCAACGGCGACCCCTCCACCCCGCGCGGCCCGTCCGTCGAGGGCGCTCCGCGGCTCACGCGCGAGCAGATGGCGATCCCGCGCATCCCGGTGATCCCCGTCGGCTACGCGAACGCCGCCGAGCTGCTGCGCGGCGTGCGGGGAACCAGCGTGCCGCAGGCGTGGCAGGGCGGGCTCCCCTTCCGCTACCACGTGGGCCCCGGCCCGGTGGTCGCCCGCATCGCGGTGGAGACGGACGAGGCGACGGCGGCGTTCAAGGAGATCTGGAACACCTACGGCATCGTCCGCGGCACCGACCTCCCCGACCAGATGGTGCTGGTGGGCGGGCACCGCGACGCCTGGGGCCCCGGCGCGGCCGACAACGTGAGCGGCACGGCCAGCGTGCTGGAAGCCGCGCGCGCCGTGATGGAGCAGGTGCGGGCAGGCCACCGCCCGCGCCGCACGCTCGTCTTCGCGACGTGGGACGCGGAGGAATGGGGGCTGGTGGGGAGCACGGAGTACGTGGAGGACGACTCGGCGCGGCTGACGCGCGGCGCCGTCGCGTATCTCAACCAGGACGTGGCGGCGCAGGGGCCCAGCTTCGGCGGGGGCGGCTCGCCCAGCCTGCGCGCGACGCTGCGCGACGTGGCGCGGCTGGTGCCCGATCCCTCGGGGGAGGGGAGCGTGTACGAGGTGTGGCGGCGCCGCGCGCGCATCGCCGACACGGCGGAAGTGGAGATGGGGAACCCGGGCGGCGGGTCGGACTTCGCGGGCTTCTACAACCACCTGGGCGTGCCGGTGGCGGACTGGGGCTTTGGCGGCCCGGGCGGCGTGTACCACTCGCAGTACGACTCGTACGCGTGGATGAGCCGCTTCGGCGACCCCGGCTTCAGGCGCCACGCCGCCTCGGCCGCGGTGGGCGCGGCGATGCTGCTGCGGCTGGCCAACGCCGAGGTGTTGCCGTACGACTACGCCGAGTTCGCGCGCACCATGCGCGGCTACCTCCCCGGCCTGGAGGAGCCGCTGAAGGCGAAGGGATGGGACGGCGCCGCCGTCGCCCCGTTGCGGAGCGCGGTGGAGGCGATGGAGCGCGCGGCGCGTGACTTCGCCGGCGCGCGGGACGCGGCGCTGGCCGGCGGGGCGCTGCCGCGTGCGCGGGCGGACGCGGCGAACACCGCGCTGCTGCGCGTGGAGCGGGCGCTCACGCGGCCCGAGGGGCTGCGCGGGCGCGAGTGGTACCGCAACCTGATCTACGCGTCGGACCCGGACAACGGCTACGCGGACATGATCTTCCCCGGCGCCGCGACGGCCATGCGCCAGGGCGACCGCGCGCTCGCCGAGGCCGAGGTGGCCGACTTGGCGCGGCGCTTCACGGCGGCCACGCAGGCGCTGGTGGATGCCCGGGCGGCGCTGGGTGGCGCGGCCGCGGCACCGGGTGGATCCGGTGGGTGACGGGTCGAGCTGACCAGGCCGTCGAATCCGATCGATCGAAGACGAAGAGCCTCGCGCGGTGCGAGGCTCTTCGTCTTCCCTACCCACGCCAATCTTCGGCAGACGCCGGAGGATCGTGTGGCGGACGCGTCAGCGGGGCGGCGCGCCGGGTATGGCGATGAAGGTGTTGTGGAACGCGGCGATCTGCCAGCGCCCCTCGTCCTCGGTGAGCACCATGCTGTAGCGCGCCTGGTGGTCGCCCGCCACGGGGCCGGCCGGAACGGAGAGCGCGGCGTGCACGTGCGCCAGCGCCACGCCGGGTCGCAGCAGGCGCACCGATTCGACCGTGTAGCCCACCCGGCTGCCGGCGTAGGGGCCGCGGAGGATGAACTCGTGCCCCTGCGCGATGGCGTCGCGCCCGCGGGCGTGCATGCCGTAGACGTTCACGAAATCGGCGTCCTGGGCGAAGGGCTCGGCGAAGGCGTGGCCGTCGGGCGCGTTCCAGGCGTCTTGCAGCGCCTGCACCATCGCGGTGACCCGGCTGTGTGTCGTGGCGAGGGCGGTGTCGGTCATGATGGTATCGATGGATGGGGTGAGGCGGCGCCGGTCATCGTTCGAGCCTGAAGCCGGGATCGACGCGCGGGCGGCCGGCGGAGGTGGCGAGCGCCCAGCCGGTGGCGTACATCCAGCGCGTCATGCGGGTGAGCTTGGGGTAGCCGATCCGCTGCGCCTCGTCGCGCGGGGTGTGGTAGTCGGGGTGCGGGAGGGTGCTGTAGAAGATGGCGGGGATCCCGGCGCGCGCGTACGGCAGGTGGTCGCTGCGGAAGTACCAGAGCTCCGGGTGGGTGGGCCGGTCCCAGGTGCTGTCCACGACGAATTGCGATGCGCGCGTGTTGGCGTCGAGCGCCACCTGCACCAGGTCGCGGCTGTTGCGGTGCGGCGGCGACACGCCCAGCAGAGCCGCGGTGTCGGGGTGGTTGCGGCCGATCATGTCGGCGTTCAGCACGGCCACGATCGCCGCCCTGGGGACGGTGGGGTGCCGCACGTACCAGTGCGAGCCCAGCAGCCCGCGCTCCTCGGCCCCGTGCCACACGAACAGCGCCGTGCGCCGCCCCGGCTGCCGCGCGAAGGCCCGGCCGATGGCCAGCAGCGCCACGCTCCCCGTGGCGTTGTCGTCGGCGCCGTTCCAGGTGGAATCGGCGCCGGTGGGGTTCCACAGGCCGTCGTGGTCCTGGTGCGCGCTGAACAGCACGTAGTCGTTCTTCAGCCGACTGTCGGTCCCCGGCACCTGCGCGACCACGTTCACGGAGGGATAGGTGAAGCTCTCGGCCGACAGCGACGCGGTGAGCCGCTGGCCCTGCACCGCCGCGCCCGCCGTCCCTCCGCGAACCCAGACGACCGGCACGTACGGCTGCCGCGCCGGCTCCACCCCCGCCGAGTCGAGCTCGTAGCTGCCGCGCGCGTAGTAGGGCGCGAGGGCGTCGAAGGCGGTGTCGGCGACGCTGTCGGAGACCAGCACGATGGCGGCCGCGCCGTGCTGCCCCAGGTCGGCCACGCGCTTGCCCAGCGCGTCCCAGGTGTAGCGCCACGCCCACTGGCCCACGTCGCGCGGCGGCAGGGGGCGCGGGGGAACGAGCCGCGCCACGACCGCCTTGCCGCGCAGGTCCATCGCCGCGAGCTGCGCGCCGTCCGCCGTGCCCACCCACACCATCGGCGCGTCGACCGCGGCGTCGGTGGGGAAGAGGACCACGGCGTCGCGCCCCAGCGCCAGCGCGCGGGCGCCGAGGCTCACGCGGCTGCCGCCGGACATCCGCACGCGGCGCATGGGAAAGAACTGGAAGTACGTGCCGTCCTCGCCCGCGGGGAGCATCCCGGCCTGCCGCGCGCGCTCGGCCAGCCACGCCGAGGCGCGCAGCTCGTCCAGCGTGCCCGCCTCGCGGCCGCGGAAGGTGTCGGCCGCCAGCGCGGCGAGGTCGCGGCGCAGGTCGGCCTCGCGGATCGCGCTGAACGCGGGCGGCGGCGTGGCGGTGCCGCCGATCGCGGCTGGGATGTCGACCTGCGCGCCGAGCGGCGCGGCCAAGGCCAGGGCGAGTGCGAGCGCGGCGGACGGGAGCAGGCGGGCGTGGCGCATCGGGAATCGGGGCGGGTGAGGATGGGCGTGGTGGCGCGTGGCACGGCGACGACGGCAGATCAGAAGGTTGGGTTGGCGAGGCGGGCGGCACAAGGCGGTGCATGCGACGGGGCCCCCTCCCCGGCCCCCTCCCCGCGCTCCGCGGGCGCTCCGCGGGGGAGGGGTGAACGGCGGGGGCGAAGCTGCGCGCGCGGTGCGAGCGTCGTCGGAGGCGATGGATGGGGGTGCTTGCGCGGGAGAGCCGGGGGCCCGTTTTTGCAGCGGCGGGGCGGCTGCGGGAGGGGTGGTCGTGCAGGGTCGATCGTCGAGGAACGCCGCGGTTGCGTGAGGGATGCGCGCCCGGAGGGCCGGGAACGCGGCGGACCGCCCGCACGGCCGTTTCCGCCGAGACGAGGCCGGGGCGGGCCGCCGTGGGCCCGGCTGCGTTGGGCACGGCGGTATCGTGCCCTACGCAGCGCGCAGCCCGGCCCCGCGCAGCGGGGACACGCCCAGCCCCGGCAGTTCAGCCGTTCAGTGGTTTTCGCGAGATGTTTGGTCCCACCAATCGACCACACGGAATCACATGGCCAAGGCAGGCGAGGCGCTGGCGGGGCGGATCTCGCTGGACGAGCTGGAGCGCGCGATCCGCGGCGGCGAGATCGACACGGTGGTGAACGCCGTGACCGACATGCAGGGGCGGCTGATGGGGAAGCGCATCACCGGCGAGTTCTTCCTGGAGAACGGGCGCCACGGCACGCACTTCTGCACCTACCTGATGGCCACCGACATGGAGATGGCCACCCCGCCCGGCTACGCGCTGGCCAACTGGGAGAGCGGCTACGGCGACTGGCTGGCCGACCCCGACTGGAGCACCCTGCGCGCGATCCCCTGGCTGGAGAAGACGGCGCTGGTGATGTCGGACGCGAAGGACGAGGCGACGGGCGCGCTGATCCCGGTCGCGCCGCGCAGCATCCTGCGGCGCCAGGTGGAGCGCGCGGCGGAGATGGGCTACACGCCCAAGATGGCGAGCGAGCTGGAGTTCTACGTGCTGAAGGAGACGTACGAGGAGGCGGCGGAGAAGGGCTTCCAGGGGCTCACGCCGTTCGGCTGGTACAACGAGGACTACCATCTGCTGCAGGCCACCAAGGCCGAGCCGCTCTACCGCCGCTTCCGCAACGAGATGACGGCCGCCGGCGTGCCGATCGAGTTCAGCAAGGGCGAGGCGGCGCCGGGGCAGCACGAGGTGAACATCCGCTACGGCGACGCGCTGGAGGGCGCTGACCGCCACGCGCTGTTCAAGCACGGCGTGAAGGAGATGGCGTGGCAGAGCGGCCACGCGGTGACCTTCATGGCCAAGCCCGACCACCGCTGGACGGGGAACAGCGCCCACGTGCACCTGAGCCTGTGGGACGGGAACGGCGGGCGGAACCTTTTCCACGAGGAGGGCGCCGAGCCGTACGGGATGAGCCGGGCGATGCGGCACTTCCTGGGCGGGATGATGCACTGCGCGCGCGACCTGGCGTTCTTCATCGCGCCGTTCGTGAACAGCTACAAGCGCTACGCGGTGGCGAGCTGGGCGCCGGTGAACATCGTGTGGGGCCGCGACAACCGCACCTGCGGCTTTCGCGTGGTGGGCGGAGGATCGGCGCTGCGGGTGGAGAACCGCCTTCCCGGCGGCGACGCGAACCCGTACCTGGCGTACGCCGCGATCATCGGCGCGGGCCTGTACGGCATCGAGCACGAGATCGAGCCGCCGGCCGAGTTCCATGGCAACGCCTACACCTCCACCGGCCACCCCAAGGTCCCCCGCGCGCTGTGGGAGGCCGCCGAGCTGCTGGAAGAGAGCACCATCGCCCGCGAGATCTTCGGCGACGAGGTGGTGCAGCACTACGCCAACGCCGCGCGGGTGGAGCAGGGGACGTACGACGCGGTGGTCACGAGCTGGGAGCGGGAGAGGTACCTGGAGCGGGGGTGAGGCGCATGCGGCGGCGGCCCCCTCCCCCCGCCCCCTCCCCGCGCTCCGCGGGGGAGGGGGGTGAACTTCACGCTGGCG
>Ga0190275_10003186_pt1 | contig 11662 bp, 11 predicted proteins | sample Popmic550T_FD_133745 | JGI IMG/M metagenome (GOLD analysis project Ga0190275, IMG submission 133745) | Populus adjacent soil microbial communities from riparian zone of Yellowstone River, Montana, USA - 550 T | ecosystem: Environmental > Terrestrial > Soil > Riparian zone > Trees stand | place... | reverse complement strand
TCGGTGACCAGCAGGCAGAGGCCGGGGGCGGCGCCCCGCCCCACCCGCCCGCGCAGCTGGTGCAGCTGGGGGAGGGCGAACCGCCCTGCATCCATGACCACCATGACGGTGGCGTTGGGGACGTCGACGCCCACCTCGACGACGGTCGTGGCAACCAGGACGTCGATGTCACCGGCACCGAACCGGTCCATCACCGTGTCCTTGACCTCCGGCGTGAGACGCCCGTGCAACGCCTCGACCCGCAGCCCGGCCAACGGCCCGGCGCGGAGCTCGGTGGCCAGCTCGAGCACGCCCGTGGTCGGGGGCGTGGCGGGGTCATCGACACCGGCGGGGACGGGCTCCTCCCCCGCGACCCCGGCCCCGATGCGCGGGCACACCACGTAGGCCTGCCGGCCCTGCGCACACTCCTCGCGGACCCGGTCCCAGGCGCGCTGGAGCCACTCGGGACGCTCCGCGGTCGGCACCACCGTGGTCTGCACGGGCAGCCGCCCGGGAGGGACCTCGGCCAGCAGCGACGTGTCGAGGTCACCGAACACGGTCATGGCCACCGTGCGCGGGATCGGTGTCGCCGTCATGACCAGCACGTGCGGACGCTTCTCCCCGCCGCGCTCGGTGAGAGCGGCCCGCTGCTCGACGCCGAAGCGATGTTGCTCGTCGACGACGACCAGGCCGAGGTCGGCGAACTGGACACGGTCCTCGAGCAGGGCGTGGGTGCCGACAACGATCCCAGCGGCGCCGGATGCGGCGTCCAGCAGCGCCTCGCGTCGGGCCGCGGCACCGAGCGACCCGGTCACCAGCCGGACCCGGGTGGCGACCTCTGCCCCCCCGAGCATGCCGCCCATCGCCAGCTCCCCGAGAAGGGCCGTGAGGCTGCGGTGGTGCTGCTGGGCGAGCACCTCGGTCGGCGCGAGCAGCGCGGCCTGACCATTCCCGTCGACCACCTGCAGCATCGCCCGCAGGGCCACCACGGTCTTGCCGGAGCCGACCTCGCCCTGCAGCAGCCGGTGCATCGGGTGGTCACGGCAGAGGTCGGCGGCGATCTCTGCTCCGACCCGTCGCTGTCCCGCGGTGAGCGCGAACGGCAGCCGCTCCTCGAACCGCTGGGCCAGGCCGTCGGCGACCGGCTGCCGGGGAACGGCGGGCAGGGCGGCGATGCTGCGGCGCCGCCGCACCAGTGCCACCTGGGTCAGCAGCGCCTCTTCGTAGCGGAACCGGTCGCGGGCCTGCTGCCAGTCACCCGGCTCGTCCGGTCTGTGGATGCCCTCGAAGGCCTCGTTGATCCCTCGCAGGCCGTGCCGCTCGCGTACCTCCGCGGGAAGCGGATCGGGCAGCGGGTCGAGGACGTCGAGGACCATGGCGACGGAAGCGGCGATCACCCAGGTGTTCACCTTCAGGCTGGCCGGGTAGATGGGAATCAGCGGCCGGGTGAGCTTCCGTCCCTCTGTCCCCTCCTCGAGGATCTCGCACTCGGGATGCAGCAGCTGCGGCTGGCCGCGGAAGTCGCCGACCTTGCCGGCGAACAGGCCCAGCGTGCCTGCGCGCAGCTGGCTGGCCCGCCATGACTGGTTGAAGAAGGTGAGGAGCAGCCGTGCACCGGTGCCGTCGGAGACCACCACCTCGGTGCGGACGGGCGGGCGGCGGCGGCGAGAGGATCCGGCACTGCCGAAGGTCTTGTTGGTCGCCTGGACGACCTCGGCCTGAACGGTCACGTGCTCGCCTGGGACCAGTCGGCTCAGCGCGGTCAGCTCGCCGCGCCGCACGTATCGTCGCGGGTAGTGGCGCAGCAGGTCTTCGACGCTGTGCAGATCGAGGTGCTCGCCGAGCTTCTTGGCGGTGGCACCGCCGACGACCGACCGCAGGCGGTCGCCGAGCCGCACGGCCATCAGGGACTCCTCACTCCACCGCAAGGAGGACCGGGTAGCCCGCCTGACCGCCCTCGTGCACCAGCACGTCGACATCCGGATACCCGGAGGTGACCGCTGCCTCGAGCCGGGGTCCCGCCCCCGTGGGCGCGTCGTGACCTGTTACCACGGTCACCAGCTCACCCCCACCGCGCAGGAGCCGGTCGAGCACCTGCTCGGCGACCGTCATCACGTCGGACCCCACCAGCTGGACCTCGCCGTCGACCACCCCGAGGACATCGCCCGGTCTCCCCGGGTCGGCCGAGGTGCCAGCCGCCTCCGTCGCGATGGTCACCGCCCCGTGCCGGGTGTGGCCGGCCGCAGCCGTCATCTGGACGACGTCGTCGTCGAAGCCCCTCCCGGGCTCGTGCACGGCCAGCGCCGCCAAGCCCTGCACCTGGGCGCGGGACGGGATCACCGCGACCCGGAACCCCCGTCGTCGGGCCTGCTGGGCGGCGGCCTCGGCAGCAGCCAGCACGTGCGGCTCGTTCGGGAGGAGCACGACCTCGTCGGCGTCGCTGGTCAGCAGCGCCGCCAGCAGGTCAGCGGTCGAGCAGCGCCGTCCGTCGGACGGGGTGACAACCATGGCGCCGGCCTCGGTGAACAGCTGAGCCAGTCCTGGCCCCGCGGCGGTCGCCAGCACGACCCGCCCCCTGGGCGCAGGCTTCGCCGCGGCCACCTGCTCGGCGAAGTGGGTGACGACCACTCGGTGAGGCCGTCCGGCGGCGATGCCGGCCTCGATGGCCGCGCCCACGTCATCGACGTGGATGTGCACGTTCCACAGCCGGTCGCCACCCACCACGACCAACGAGTCTCCGAGCGGTGCGAGCACCGTGCGTAGCTCGGTGACGGCGTCCACGTCGGCGTCCAGCAGGTACATGACCTCGTACGAGGGGCCGTCCGGTCTGAGCTCGTGGTCGGTGAGGGGAATGGGGATGGCGGGCCGGCTGCGCATGGGCGCCCTGGTCCTTCGCCGCCCCGTGAGCACCTCCTCGGTCGTGTCGAGCAGCACCGTGAGGGCGCGGCCGCCGGCGTCGACCACTCCAGCCCGGCGCAGCTGCTCCAGCTGGTCGGGGGTGTGCTCCAGCGCCTCCTCGGCTGCCTTCGTCGCGGCCCGCAGCACGTCGCCGGGCGGGGCGCCGGCCGGTACCGAGCCGGCGCCCTCGGCGGCCGCTCGGGCGACGGAGAGGATGGTGCCCTCGACGGGGTCACCGACGGCGTCCCACGCCGCCCGTGCCGCCACGTCGAAGGCGGTGGCGAGCCGTGGGCTCCAGGCGGGGTCACGCGCATCCTGGGTGATGGCAGCGCCCCCGGCGAGCACCGGCACGCAGGCGCGCAACAGCTGGGAGACGATCACTCCCGAGTTGCCCCGTGCGCCGCGGAGCGCGCCGTCGATGAACGCTCTGATCACGAGCGGCAGCGGTGCGGCGGGCGCGTCGACCGCGTCAGCCGCCCGCGCCGCAGCGTCCATGGTGAGGTAGACGTTGGTGCCGGTGTCAGCGTCGGGCACGGGGAAGACGTTGAGCGCGTCGATCTCCTCGCGGGCCTCTCCGAGGGCGACGACACAGGCGTCGCGCCAGCGGGCGAACAGCCCGCGCACCACCGCCTCGTCCATCACCCGCAGGAGGGTAACCGGGCCCTCCCGCCGCAGCCTCTTCCCTCGGCGGCGGTCCGGCGCTCGCGCCGCTGTCGCCGGGCCCCGGTGGCCGTGCGGAGCCGGGGGCGCCCGAATTGGATGGGACCCGGGGCGGTCCGGTACGCTCTCACAGTTGTCCACGTCCGGTGGGCGTCGTCGGGGCCGCGTCAGCCGCCATCGACGGTCTTCCTCGATCTTTGGAGTGTCTGCGGTGGCTGCCGTCTGCGACATCTGCGGCAAGGGACCTGGCTTCGGCAACAACCGGCCATGGTCGCGCAAGGCGACCCGTCGGCGCTTCGACCCCAACATCCAACGGGTCCGGGCGACCGTCGACGCCACGCCGAAGCGGCTCAACGTGTGCACGTCCTGCCTCAAGGCCGGCAAGGTCACCCGCTGACCGAGGCCGGTGCCCGCGGCCTCAGTAGTGTCGGTGTCCCAGGGCTCCCCCGGGAGCCGCGCCGTCGACGGTGACACCCTCGCCGCCCGCCACCAGTCCCACCTGGCGCCATCCCGCCGGTAGGTCCGCCCCGGGCGGGAAGGTCGCTGCCAGCGCGTGGTCGTCACCGCCCCGCAGCACCAGTTCCAGCGGGTCGACCCCCAGCGCCGCGCCGACCGCCAGGAGCGGTTCCGCGACCTCGAGGCTGCTGCTCGTCAGGTCGATCCCCACCGACCCGGCTGCGGCCAGGTGACCCAGGTCGGCCAGCAGGCCGTCGCTGACGTCGATCATGGCCGTGGCGCCCGCCGCCGCGGCCACGGGTCCCTGAGCGTACGGCGGCTCCGGCCGCCGGTGTGCGTCGACCACGGCACGCGGAGATCGGAAGCCGCGACTGAGCACTGCCAGACCTGCCGCTGCCCATCCCAGCCGGCCGGCGACAGCCACCACGTCCCCGGGCTCGGCGCCGCCACGGCCCACCACCGGGCCGGCGCACGCGCCCAGCACGGTGACCGCCACCGTCAACCGGTCGGACTCCACGACGTCGCCGCCCACGATGCTGGCGCCGACGAGCTGCGACTCGGCCAGCATGCCCCGGGTGAGGTCCAACGCCCAGCGCGTCGGCAGGTCCGCCGGGGCGGCGATCGCCACGACCACGGTGGTGGCCGTTCCGCCCATGGCGGCCACGTCGCTCAGGTTGGCGGCCGCGATGCGGTGACCGACGTCCTCGGCGGTCGACCAGTCGCGCCGGAAGTGTCGGCCCTCGACGGCCATGTCGGTGGAGACCAGCACCTCGCGGCCGTCCGCACCGCCCCCCACCCGCACCAGCGCGGCATCGTCGCCGGGACCCAGCAGCACGTCGGGGCCTCCGCTGAGCAGAGCCGTCACGGCCTCGATGAGCCCTCTCTCGCCGATCGCACCCACCGAGTCGGGGAGATCTTCGTGCCGGGAACCAGACATGGGGTCATCCTGACGGACCTCTCACCCCAGGTTGTACGTTGGCCGGGTTGTCGTTGCTCCGACGCACGACCCGCCGGGTCGCAGGCATCGGTCCCCAGCGGCTGCCACCCGCGTCGACGATCCCCGGAGGACCCCATGGTGGTGCAGGCCTACATCCTCATTCAGACCGAGGTCGGCAAGGCGGCCGACGTGGCGAAGGCGATCGCCGACGTCAATGGCGTCACGCTGGCCGAGGACGTCACCGGTCCCTACGACGTGATCGTGCGAGCCGAGGCCGGCAACGTGGACGAGCTCGGCCAGCTGGTGGTCGCGCGGGTGCAGAACGTCCCCGGTATCACGCGCACCCTCACCTGCCCGGTGGTGCACATCTAGATCTGCTCCCTGAGCCTTTCGTCGGGCGCGGTCTTTTGTCGGGCGCGCGGGCCCTGTCGTCGGGCGCGCGGGCCGCTGTCAGCGCAGACCGGTACGGCGCTCGAGCGCCGCGGTGACCAGGCGGTCGACCAGCGCGGCGTAGTCGAGGCCGGTCGCGGCCCACACGCGCGGGAACATCGACGTGGGGGTGAAGCCAGGCATCGTGTTGATCTCGTTGACGACCATGGTGTCGCCGCCGAGCAGGAAGAAGTCGACCCGCGCCAGACCCTCGGCGCCGATCGCCTCGAACGCCGTCACCGCCCAGCCGCGCAGCCGTTCGCTGACCTCGTCGGACACGTGTGCCGGTGCGTCGAGCACGGCGCTGCCGTCCACGTACTTGGCCTCGAAGTCGTAGAACAGGTGCGGTGAGTCGTCGACGAGCCGGATCTCGCCCAGCACGCTGGACTCCGGCGCGCCCCCGCCCACGCCCTCCAGCACCCCGCACTCCAGCTCGCGGGCCCCGATGGCACCGGCCTCGACGACGACCTTGGGGTCGTACTCCCTGGCCAGGTCGATGGCGTCGTCGAGCTGATCCGCGCTGTCGGCCCGGCTGATACCGAGGCTGGACCCGCCCCTGGCCGGTTTCACGAACACCGGATAGCCGAGCGCGGTCACCGTCTCGCGCACGGTGGCGGCGTCGTGCTCCCATTCCCGGGGCCTGACGACGGCGTAGGGCAGCTGGGGGAGCCCCGCAGCAGTGAGCGCCGTCTTCATGAACTCCTTGTCCATGCCGATCGCGCTGGCCAGCACCCCGGCGCCGACATACCGGACATCGGCCATCTCAAGAAGTCCCTGCAGGGTGCCGTCCTCTCCCCATGGCCCGTGGAGCACCGGGAAGACCACGTCGACCTGACCGAGCGTCCGGGGCACGTCGTCAGGTTCGTTCACCACCAGCTCGCCCGCCGCGGACGCGCGGAGAGCGATCTCGGTGCCGCTTGCGTCGACCTGGGGGAGCTGACCCTCGGTGATACGGAACCGGTCGAGGTCGGACGACTCCAGAACCCAGCGCCCGTCAGGAGCGATACCGATCGGGATGACGTCGTACCTGAGGGGGTCCAGGGCGGCGATGACGTCGGCGGCGGTCAGGCACGAGACGCCGTGCTCGCTCGAGCGACCGCCGAAGACGACGGCGATGCGGGTACGGCTGTCGATCAGCTCACCGGGGGGCCCGAAGGGTGGCACGGAGGTGCTCATCGCGCCGACTGTAGGGCACGACACAATGACCGCCATGCCGCCACGCTCGTCTGACCTGTCCCCTGCCACGATCGCCGTGCAGGCCGGGCGTCCGCCGCACGAGCCCGACCAGCCGTTGAACAGCCCACTGGTGCCGGCCAGCGTCTTCGTCGCCGGCGGCGACCGTGAGTACGGCCGGTACTCGAACCCCACCTGGGAGGGTTTCGAGGAGGCGCTGGGTGCCCTCGAGGGCGGCCGATGCCTCGCGTACGCGTCGGGGCTGGCGGCCGTGACGAGCGTGCTCGACCTGGTGTCGCACGGCGAGACGGTGGTCGCGCCTCGGCACGCCTACCTGGGGACATTGCACCAGCTCGGCGAGCTGGAACGGCGCGGGCGCGTCGTCGTGCGCCAGGTCGACATCGCCGACACCACCGAGGTGACTGGCGCGCTCGACGACGCTGCCCTGTTGTGGATCGAGTCCCCCACGAACCCCGCACTGGAGGTCGCCGACCTGCCGGCTCTGACCGAGGCCGCGCACCAGGCCGGGGCCAGTGTCGTGTGCGACAACACTTTCGCCACCCCTTTGCGGCAGCGGCCGCTCGACCTCGGCGCCGATGTCGTCGTGCACTCGGCCACCAAGTACCTGTCCGGGCACGCCGACCTGGTGCTCGGCGCCGTGGTCACCCGCGACGACCAGGCCTGGCGGGCACTGGACGAGCGGCGCCGCTCCTTCGGCGCGGTGCCGGGAGTGCTGGAGGCCTGGCTGGCACTGCGGGGGATGCGCACGCTGGCGTTGCGCGTCGACCGGTCGGAGGCGAGCGCGCGCGAGCTGGTGCGACGGCTCGCTGACCATCCGGCGGTGGGGTGTGTCCGTTACCCCGGCTTCGGCGGCATCATCTCCATCGAGCTCGCGGGCGGCGCCCTGGCGGCCGACCTGCTGTGCCACGCGACCGAGGTGTGGGTGCACGCCACCAGCCTTGGCGGCGTCGAGTCCACCTTGGAGCGCAGGCGTCGCTGGACAGCCGAGCCGGCGACGATCCCCGAGGAGCTGGTCAGACTGTCGGTCGGCTGCGAGGACATCGACGACCTGTGGCGCGACCTCGACCTGGCGCTCGCGCAGATCTCGTCCTGAGCTCACACCGGTTCGCGGCCTGCTCCGACCAAGGGACTGCGGAGCCGACTAGCTCCAGCGCTCCGCCCGTGCGGCACGGGAGATCAGCGAGCGGACCATCTCGGCAGGCGTGGTCTCGCCGCGCACGAGGGCGCTGACGGCCTGGACGATCGGCATCTCGACGCCATGGTGCTCGGACAGCTGGCGGATCGACTCACACGATCCGACACCCTCGGCGACCTGACGACTCGATGCCAGCACCTCGTCCACGGTCTGCCCCTGACCGAGCTTCTCGCCGAACGTGCGGTTGCGGGACAGGGGCGAGCTGCAGGTGGCCACCAGGTCGCCCAGGCCGGCCAGTCCGGCCACAGTCATCGGATCAGCCCCTGCGGCGGCGGCCAGCCGACCGGTCTCGGCCAACCCGCGGGTGATGACGGACGCCTTGGCGTTGTCGCCGAAACTCAGGCCGGAGGCCATCCCCACGGCGAGGGCGATCACGTTCTTCGTCGCTCCGGCGAGCTCGCAGCCGACGACATCAGTGTTCGTGTACGGGCGGAACATCGCGGTGTGGCAGAGCTGCTGCAGCCGGACGGCCACGCCGTGGTCGGCACACGCCACCACGGTGGCAGCCGGCTGACGGGCGGCGATCTCCTTGGCGAGGTTGGGACCGCTCAGCGCCGCGATCCGTTCCGGCCCTGCACCGGTGAGCTCTGCGATGACCTCGCTCATACGCTTGGTCGTCCCGAGCTCGACGCCCTTCATGAGGCTGATCAGCACGGCATCGGGCTCGATCAGCGGGACCCAGGGCATGAGGTTCTCCCGCAGCCGCTGCGAGGGGACGGCGACCACGACGACGTGCGCACCCTGCAGCGCCTTCGCCGGGTCGTGTTCGGCGACGATGGACCGGGGCAGGGCCACCCCCGGCAGATACTCAGGATTCTCGCCCGTGCTGTTGATGGCGTCACACAGCTCGGGGCGGCGCCCCCACATGCGCACGTCGTTGCCGGCGTCGGCGAGAACCAGCGAGAACGCGGTACCCCACGTTCCCGCGCCCATGACCGCCACCGCTGTCACTCGCTGCCTCCTGCTGATGGGTCGTCGTCCACCAGGCGGGGGTTGTCCGTCAGGGGAGCTCCGCTCCGGCGCGGGTCGAAACGCTTCGCCGGAGGAGCCTCGCCACGGAGCTCGCCGAGCTGCTCGGCGATCGCGCTCATGATGCGGTCAGTCGCCAGCCGGAGCACCTCCGCCGTCACCGGCCTGCCCTGCAGGTCGGCCAGATCGACAGGGGGGCCGGCCCGGACCCGGTTGACCTTGCGAGGCAGCAGGTGCAAGCGCTTGGAGTACGGAGGCAGCAGCTCGTGGGCCCCCCACTGCGCGCAGGGGATCACCGGACAGCCCGTCTCCAGCGCGATCCGGGCCACACCAGTCCTGCCGACCATCGGCCACAGGTCGGGATCCCGGGTGATCGTTCCCTCGGGGTAGACGATCACCGAAGAGCCACGCCCTATCGCGAGCACCGCGTCCCGGTAGGCCTGGGCCGCCTCCGGACCCCCGCGCTGCACCGCGATCTGGCCGGTCGAGCGGATGAACCGACCGACCAGCGGCACCTTCAGCACCGAAGCCTTGGCCAGGAAGTGAGGCGAGTAGCCGGTGTCGTTGACGAAGTGTGCGAACAGCAGTGGGTCGGCGTGCGAGATGTGGTTGGCGGCGAAGACGAAGCCGCCCCGAGGCAGGTGCTCGGCACCGTGGAACGAACGGCGCGTCAGCACAGTGAGCAACGGGCGCAGCACCGCGACGCAGATGGTCAGCGACCATCCCCGCTTCTCACGCCTGTCTCGACCCACCGAACACCGCCTCCGTCATGCGCCGACTTCCGATCACGACCGATACTGCCGTCAGCCGATTCCGCCCCGACCGGTCCCGACCGGCACCCGGACCGGCACCCGGACGGGCACCCGGACCGGCACCCGGACCGGCACCGACTCTATTGCCCAGGGGGCCGCGGCCTGCACCTGAGCCTGCGCACGCCATGCCTGACACTGCACGCGGGTGATGCCCTGCTCGACGTGGCGTGGGATCCTCGGCACCGATGACTCTGCTGTGGGTTGCCGTCGTACCGGTCAAGCACTTCGCGGTCGCGAAGTCACGCCTCGACCCGGGCGTCGACGGCAGGCGGCAGGCGTTGGCCCGGGCGTTCGCCGCCGACACGGTCACGGCGCTGAAGGCGGTGGCCGAGGTACCCGTCGTGGTGGTCGTGACCGCCGACCGGCAAGCCGGCCGGTCGGCGCAAGGGCCCGGTGTCGTCGTCCTCGAAGAGCCGGATCCGGGCGGTCTGAACCAGGCAGCCGCGGCCGGGATCCGCTGGTCCCGCGAACATCACCCGGAGGCGGCCGTTGCCGTGATCTCGGCAGACCTGCCCGCACTTCGTCCACGAGACGTCAGCACCGTTCTCGGACTGGCGGCAGCCCATCCGAGAGCGGTGGTCGCCGACCGGGAGGGCACGGGCACCACGATGCTGACAGCCCTGCCGGATGTGGCGGTCGAGCCGCGGTTCGGACCCGGCTCGCTGTCGCGGCACCGGGCGGACGGGGCCGTCGTCGTATCGGCTCCTGGTCTCGTCCGGGCCGCGCGCGACGTCGACACCGCCGGCCAGCTGGCCGAGGCCGTCGCCCTGGGAGTCGGCTCCGAGACCGCGCGCGTCCTCGACTCCTGACGCACCCGAGGGCCTCACCGTCGAAGCGGTGGGGCCCTCGTGGACGGGACAAGGTGGCCGGTGCAGCCGCCAGCTCAGCTCCGCTTGGCTGCCGTCTTCTTCGTCGCCGTCTTCCTGGCCGGCGTCGACTTGGCGGTGGTCTTCTTGGCGGCCGTGGACTTGGCGGCGGTCCTCTTGGCCGGAGACGCCTTCGTCGCGGTCGTCCTCTTCGCAGCGGTCGACTTCGTGGCAGTCGACCTGGTGGCGGTCTTCTTCGCGGCGGTCCGCTTCGCCGGGGTCGCCTTCGTCGCCTTCTTGGTCGTGGTCTTCTTCGCCGCAGTGGACTTCGCGGCCGTCTTCCTGGCCGGCGCCGACCTGGTCGTCGTCGACTTCTTGGCCGGCGCGGACGCGGTGCTGCTGGCCGACTTCTTGGCCACGGCCTTGACCGGCGACGGCTTGGGCAGCTTCTTGGCGCCCGAGACCACCGCCTTGAACTCCGCGCCCGCGCGGAACTTCGGCACAGCCGTCTTCTTGGCGCGTACCTGCTGTCCGGTGCGCGGGTTGCGCACCTTCCTGGCTGGTCGCACGATCTTCTCGTAGGCACCGAAGCCTGTGATGGCGACCTTCTCGCCGCGGGCGACTTCGCGCATGACGGTGTCGACCACGGCGTCGAGCGCCTCGGACGCGGCCTTCTTGTTGTTCGCGAAGTGCGCGGCGAGCGTTTCGATGAACTCGGACTTGTTCACTGGCTTCCCTTTCGTGAACTGCGTCGAGCCCGCGCCCGACCTCGACAGCACCGTAAAGACTTCACCCCGCTGAGACAATGCGAACACGCCGAAAGCCTTGCGCACAATGATGATTCCTGCGCCCCGGCACCCGGTGCGGCAGCTCGGAATCCGTACATCCGGCACAATCCCGTCAGCCGACTGGATCGCCGAAGTCTCAACCCCTGTTGACTACTGGCCCGTCGAAGACGGGTCAGAGGCCGGTGCGCGCGGGCAGTGTCGCAGGCTTCCAGGACGGTCTGGTCTCTTCGTAGACCTTGATGTCCTCGGCGTGGGACAGCGTGATCCCGATGTCGTCCAGCCCTTCGAGCAGTCGCCAACGGGTGTAGTCGTCGACGTCGAAGGAGTCCGCTACCCGGTCCGGACCTGCTCCGGCCACCACGCTGCGTTCTCGAAGGTCGACGGTCACCGGAGTGCGCGGCTCGTGTTCCAGCAGATCCCAGATCGCCGCGATCACCTTGGCATCGACCTGAGCGGCGAGGAGCCCGGACTTGCCGGAGTTTCCGCGGAAGATGTCGCCGAAGCGGGGCGACAGCACGACCCGGAAGCCATAGTCCTGC
>Ga0190275_10003185_pt1 | contig 11663 bp, 11 predicted proteins | sample Popmic550T_FD_133745 | JGI IMG/M metagenome (GOLD analysis project Ga0190275, IMG submission 133745) | Populus adjacent soil microbial communities from riparian zone of Yellowstone River, Montana, USA - 550 T | ecosystem: Environmental > Terrestrial > Soil > Riparian zone > Trees stand | place... | reverse complement strand
CAGGGCGGTATCCATGATCCGGTTTTCCCGGTCCAGCATCCGCTTCATCCATTCGTCGCGGAGCAGCTTGAGATGCTGGTTGACGCCCCACAACCCCCAGGCGAGATGGTCCATGACCAGCGTGTAGCCGCACCATGCCGTCAGGAACAGGGTGATGGCGGCCAGGTCGGCCGGCGAGAAGTCGGGCGGCATCATTCCCCTTCGGACCCCCCCGCACCGTCGGGGACCCCAGCTTTCGCGACTTCGGCGAGAACGAAGACGCGGATGGCGCTCGACAGGTTGCCGGAGCGCCCCTCGTCGATCGATTCGATCAGGGTGTTGATCGAGACATCACGCGCGGCGGCGATGTGTTTCAGGGCATCCCAGAAGGCCGCCTCGAGCGAGACGCTGGTCGAGTGGCCGGCGATCGTGACGGAGCGTTTCCGGATGGAGCTGTCCATGAAGCCTTCCGTCATTCCGGCCCCCCTCCCGCACGCGTCACGCGCAGGCGGGGACCGGAATGGGCGGTTCAGCGCTTCAGCGTCAGCGCGGGCCGATCATGTCCAGCGGGCGGACCCACTGGCTGAACTGCTCCGGCGTCAGCAGGCCGAGGGCGACGCCCGCTTCGAGAAGCGTGGTGCCTTCCTTGTGGGCCTTTTTGGCGATCTTGGCGGCGTTGTCGTACCCGATATGCGGGTTCAACGCCGTCACCAGCATCAGCGACTCGTTCAGCAGCTTGTTGACGCGGTCGGTGTTGACCTCGATCCCGACGACGCAGTTGTCGGTGAAGCTGCGGGCGGCGTCGGCCAGCAGCCGGACCGATTGCAGGAAGTTGTAGATGATGACCGGCTTGAAGACGTTCAGCTCGAAATGGCCGTTGGCGCCGGCGAAGGTGATGGCGGTGTGGTTGCCGAACACCTGGGCGCAGACCATCGTCATGGCTTCGGACTGGGTCGGGTTGACCTTGCCCGGCATGATCGAGGAACCGGGTTCGTTCTCCGGCAGGCTCAGCTCGCCGATGCCGCAGCGCGGCCCGGAGCCCAGCAGACGGATGTCGTTGGCGATCTTGAACAGCGAGGTGGCGACGGTGTTCAGGGCGCCCGACCCTTCGACCAGCGCGTCATGGGCGGCCAGCGCCTCGAACTTGTTCGGGGCGGTGATGAAGGGGAGACCGGTGATCTCCTCGACCTTCTTGGCGAACAGCTCGGCGAAGCCGGCCTTGGCGTTGAGGCCGGTGCCGACCGCCGTGCCGCCCTGGGCAAGCTGGAGCAGGCGCGGCAGCGTCGCCTTGACGCGCTCGATGCCGTAGGCGACCTGGGTGACGTAGCCGGAGAACTCCTGGCCGATGGTCAGCGGCGTCGCATCCTGGAGATGGGTGCGGCCGATCTTGACGACGTCGGCGAATTCCTTTGCCTTGGCGTCCAGGGCGGCGTGCAGGTGCTCCAGCGCCGGAACCAGCTCATGGTGGACCTGCTCGACCGCCGCGATGTGCATCGCGGTCGGGAAGCTGTCGTTGGACGACTGGCCGTTGTTGACGTGGTCGTTCGGGTGGACCGGCTTCTTGGAGCCCTTCTCGCCGCCCAGCAGCTCGATCGCGCGGTTCGAGATGACCTCGTTCGCGTTCATGTTGGTCTGGGTGCCGGAGCCGGTCTGCCAGACCACCAGCGGGAAATGGTCGATCAGGGTGCCGTCGATCACTTCCTCGGCGGCGTCCACGATCGCCTGACCGATCTGGGCGTCGATGGCGCCCAGCTCGACATTGGCCTTGGCGGAGGCCTTCTTCTGGATGCCCAGGGCGCGGACCAGCGGGGCCGGCATGCGCTCTCCGCCGATCTTGAAGTTCTGGAGCGAACGCTGGGTCTGGGCGCCCCAGTACCGGTCGGCAGGTACCTCAATGGGACCGAAGCTGTCGGTCTCTGTGCGAAAGGCTGGCGTGTCGGCCATGGACAAGTTCCCCCGGACTGATGTCTTCGATTGCCGGGGGTTTTACCACAGCCCCGCGCCGGAACAAGCGGTCTGGCCGATTGCGCCCGCGCGCGTCGCCAAATGCCGCACCTTTGGCGGCTATTTAGGGCTCTATTCAGATTTCGACGTTCGCGCCGAGTTCGACCACCCTGTTCATGGGCAGGTTGAAGAAATCGGTGGAGGTGGCGGCATTGGTGACCATCCAGGCGAAGATCGCCTCCCGCCAGTGCGGCATGCCCGACCGGCCGCTGGGCCGCGCGATCATCCGCGTCACGAAATAGGACAGCCGCATGGGCTCGTAGAAGAAGCCCAGATCCGCTTCCTTCGCATTGGCAAGAGCCGTCGGGATGTCCGGCGTCTGCATGAAGCCGTAATGCAGCACGACGCGGTGGACGTTGTCGCGGATCAGCTTCGATTCGATCCGCGCGTCCTTCCGGACGAACGGCACGTTCTCGACGATGACGGTCAGCAGCACGACTCGCTCGTGCAGGATCTGATTGTGCTTCAGGTTGTGCAGCAAGGCTACCGGCGTGCCCAGCGAGTTCCCCGAGAGGTAGACCGCCGTGCCCTTGGCGCGCGGCAGGTTCTCGGCGCTGTCCAGCACCAGATCGATCGGGATGGAATCATGCTCCATCGCGTCGCGCAGGCGGGTGCGTCCGCGTTTCCAGGTCGTCAGGACGATGAAGATCGCGGCACCCATCACCAGCGGCAGCCAGCCGCCGTAAGGGATCTTGACCGCGTTCGCCAGGAAGAAGGCGCCGTCGACCAGCAGGAACGTCCCGGTCAGCAGCCGGACCCAGCCCCGCCGCCAGCCCCACAGCCGGCCCATCACCATGCCGGCAAGGATGGCGGTGATCAGCATGGTCCCGGTGACGGCGATCCCGTAAGCCGCCGCCAGATTGCTGCTCGAGCCGAACAGCAGGACGAGGACGACCACCGACACCATCAGCGTCCAGTTGACGAAGGGAACGTAGATCTGCCCCATCTCACGGTCGGACGTGTGCTGGATATGCATGCGCGGCAGGTAGCCTAGCTGAATCGCCTGCTGCGTGATCGAGAAGGCGCCGGAAATGACCGCCTGCGACGCAATGATCGCGGCGGCCATGGCAAGGAAGACCAGCGGCAATGCCAACCACTGCGGCGCCATGCGGATCAGCGGGTTGTCGAGCGTGTCCGGTGCCGCAAGCAGCATGGCGCCCTGCCCGAAATAGTTCAGCAGCAGCGCCGGCCAGACCAGCAGGTACCACGCGACCCGGATCGGTACGCGTCCGAAATGACCCATGTCGGCATAGAGCGCCTCGGCCCCCGTGACGGCCAGGACGACGGCGCCCAGCGCCAGCATGCCGTTGCCGCCCTCCTTCATGAAGAACATGACGGCGTAGTGGGGACTGAGCGCCCACAGGATCGTCGGGTCCTTGACGATGTGCTGGACGCCGAGGACCGCGAGCACGACGAACCACAGGATCATCACCGGTCCGAACAGCGCGCCCACCAGGGCCGTACCGGACCGCTGAAGGGTAAAAAGCAGCACCAGGATCGCGATGGTCAGCGGAATGACCACGTACCCGAACTCCGGCGCCGCCACCTGGAGTCCCTCGACCGCCGACAGGACCGAGATGGCTGGGGTGATGACGCTGTCGCCGTAGAAGAGCGCCGCCGCCGCCAGACCGAGCGACCCCACGATCAGCGCCCGCCGCGAGTTCGGTTCCTCCGCCCGGCTGAGCAGCGCCAGCAGGGCAAGGCTGCCGCCTTCGCCGTTGTTGTCGGCCCGCATGATGACGATCACGTATTTGATCGCGACGATCAGCGTCAGCGCCCAGAAGATCAGGGACAGCACGCCCATGACATGCAGCCGGTCGATCGGCAGCGGATGATGGCCGCCGAAAGTTTCCTTGATCGTATAGAGCGGGCTTGTTCCGATATCGCCGAACACCACGCCGATTGCAGTGATGAACAGCGCGAAGACGGACGTCCGGCGTGGCGTCTGAGCAGAGGACAAGCGAGCTTTTTCCGCGATGGTGTCGGACGTCGAGCTGTTCAATAGGGCTTTTGGCCTAAAGTCAAGCGGGTGAAATCCGTTGCTTGACCGGAAAGATAGCGAACGAAGATCAGACGGCGATCACCTTGCCCGGATTCATGATGTTCCGGGGATCGAGCGCCTGCTTGATCGTGCGCATGACGCTGACGCCCTCTCCGTGCTCGGTCGGCAGGAAATGCATCTTTCCATAGCCGACGCCGTGTTCGCCCGTGCAGGTACCGCCCATCGCCAGAGCCCGCATCACCATCCGTTCGTTCAAACGCGCGGCCTCCGCCATTTCGTCCGGGTTGGCCGGATCGATCAGGTAGACGAGGTGGAAATTGCCGTCGCCGACGTGGCCGACCAGCGGCGCCATCAGGCTTGACTGGGCCAGATCGGCCTTGGTCTCCACGATGCATTCCGCAAGCCTGGAGATGGGAACGCAGACGTCGGTCGGCCAGCCGCGCGAGCCGGGACGCAGCGCCAGAGCTGCGTAATACGCATCGTGCCGGGCCTGCCAGAGGCGGGAGCGGTCCTCCGGCTTCTCGGCCCATTGGAAGCTCACGCCGCCGTACTCGGCGGCGATGGCGGAGGCCATCTCGGCCTGTTCCCTGACGCCGGCAGGCGTACCATGGAACTCGAAGAACAGCGTCGGCGCTACGGCATAGTCCAGTTTGCTGTACGCGACGACGGCGCCCATCTGGACCTCGTCCAGCAGTTCGATCCGGGCGACCGGGATGCCGGACTGGATCACGGTGATGACGGTATCGACCGCGTCCTTGATGGTCGGGAACGGACAGACGGCGGACGATACCGCCTCGGGAATCCCATAGAGCCGCAATGTGACTTCGGTGATGACGCCCAGCGTACCCTCGGCCCCGACGAACAGCCGGGTCAGGTCGTAACCGGCGGCGGACTTCCGCGCCCGGCCACCGGTCTTGACGATGCGGCCGTCGGCCAGCACCACCGTCAGTCCCAGTACGTTCTCCCGCATGGTGCCGTAACGTACGGCATTGGTGCCGCTGGCGCGGGTCGAGGCCATGCCGCCGATAGAAGCGTCGGCGCCGGGATCGATCGGGAAGAACAGGCCGGTATCGCGCAGATGCTCGTTCAGCCGCTTACGGGTGACGCCCGCCTGGACGGTGACATCGAGGTCTTCGGGGCTGACCCGCAGGATCGCGTTCATGCCGGACATGTCGATGCAGACGCCGCCGCGCAGTGCCGCGACGCCACCTTCCAAAGACGTTCCGGTACCGAAAGGAATTACCGGCGTATCGTGGCGGGCACAGGCGGTAACCACCGCCGCGACTTCCTCGGTGCTCTGGACGAAGGCAACGGCGTCGGGCGGATCGACCGGATGATAGGACTCATCCTTGCCGTGATGCTCGCGCACCGCCGCCGCGGTACTCAGCCGCTCGCCCAGAAGAGAGCGCAGCTCGGCGATCAGGGCGGCGTCGGCGGGAGCACGGGCAAGAACGGCTTCGGCGGTCATGGCGATTTCCTCGGACTGTCATTTTGTCGCAGCCTAGCAGCCGGACCGGTCGAGCACCATCCGGCGAGCACGGCAAAATGGTTCGAAGTGATATGCTTTTTCGGAAGCCTCAGCGCCGCTAGTTCGAGTGCCGGTCATCCAACGGACCAAAGTCCGTGGCCCCTGTCCGGCGCGCGATGAAGCGCGACAGGCTGGGGCCGACGAACAGGACGACCAGAAAGCGCATGGTCTGGAGCGCCATCACGAATGGAACATCGACGTTGGAGGATGCAGCGATGATCGCTACGGAATCGGCTCCGCCGGGGCTGGTGGCGAGATAGGCCGTCAGCGGATCGATGCCCGCCGTCCATGTCAGTACCCAGGCGAAACCGCCGCAGATCGCGATCAGGGCGAGGATCGAGGCGGTCACGCGGGGCAGCGCCCGCAGGGCGTGGACGAGAATAGGTCGGGTGAAGCGAACGCCGATGCTCCAGCCGACCACCGCGTAGCTCGCCGCCAGCAGCAAGGGCGGCAGTTCGATCGTCATGGTCCCGGAACCGTGCAGCAAGGCGCCGGCGACCATCGGCACCAGCATCGGTCCCGCCGGTATCCGCAGGAGCGGCGCTATGAACGCGCCGGCTGCCACGAGCGCCATCGTTTCGGCGAAGGGCAGCCATTGGACAGCGCCGAGCCAGTCGGTAGCGGCGGCGTGACCGGGCGCCGGCGTCACCCAGATCCTTGCAACGATGCTGGCAACCACCGTCACGAGGACGACGCGCAGATACTGCATGAAGGCGACGAGGCGGACATCAGCCCCGAAAGCTTCGGCCATGAGCGTCATGGCGGATGCCGCTCCCGGACAGGAACCCCAGACCGCCGTCGTTCCGGGCAGCACGCGCCAGCGCGTCAGCAGCAGCCCGATCAGGGCGCTCGACGCGATGACGGAGAAGATCACGGCCGCGAACAAAGGCCAGTCCTGGGCCATCGTACCGATGATTTCCGGCGTGATGGATCGCGCGATCATGCAGCCGATGACCGCCTGCGCCATGAAGAAGGGGACATGCGGAACGCGTAGCGTTCCTTGACCGGCCGCTACGACGATCGCCGCGACCATGGGGCCGAGCAGGAGTGCCGCCGGCAGCCCGACGGCTTCCAGAACCGCCACGAAGATGCCGGACAGGAGGAGCATCACCGCCCACTGGACGCCTCGCCCCCGCGATCCGAACGACCCGAATTGCCGCCCGAGCACCTTGTGGAGCCGGGCGGGCCGCTCTGGCGGCGGAGAAACTGATGCCATTAAGTCAAATCACATGCGCCATGCGGATATTCGGGCAAATCGCACCAGCGCATCCCTGGATGCGGAAAGCAGGAGGCTGTACTGGAGAGCAGTCTTGCTACGCGGATATACGAGGACGCCCTGACCGAAGTCAACGACGGCGGTCTGCCTGCCGCCATGCGGTCAGACGCGCTTGTGGATTTGATATCCGGCTTCACGGGCCATCGGGCTTCAGGCCTTCATAGTAGTTGGCGAGGGCTTCGATCTCGGCATCGGTCAGTGGCTTGGCGACCACGTTCATGACCTCGCTCTTGCGGGCGCCGCTGCGGAACTGCTCCAATTGCTGGATCATGTAGAGCGACTTCTGACCGGCAAGATTGGGGAAGACCGGGGATGTGCCGATACCGTTGCGTCCATGGCAGGTGACGCAGGTGCCCAGCTTGGGTACGTCCGCGGACTGGGCGAATGCGGACACCGGCAGAAAGGCCATGGCGATGGTGGCCATGGCGGCGAAACGAAAACTCATAACGACTCCGGAATGAAGTAGCCGGATACTCCGGGGCCTGTTTGCACAGGCCCCGGAGCCCCGGCATCGCAAGTGCTTATTGGCCCTGATACGAGATGCGGTAGATGGCCCCCGCCGTATCGTCCGATACCAGGAGCGAGCCGTCGAGATACTGCTGGACGTCGACCGGACGCCCGAGATACTCGCCGGTCTTGTCGTCCAGCCAGCCGGACGCGAAGACTTCCGTTCCCGCCGCCTTGCCGTCGGGACCGACGCGGGTGAACATGATGCGTGCCCCTACCGGCGTCGTCCGGTTCCAGGAACCGTGCTGGGCGCTGAAGATGCCGCCCTTGTACTGGGCCGGGAACATGTTGCCGTTGTAGAAGGTCAGACCGAGATCGGCCGCATGGGCGTCCATCTCGACCTCCGGCATCACCACGTCCGCAGGCGGCTCGTCCTTCGACCAGTCCTCCGTCCGGACCTTGCCGCCGCCGTACCAGGGATGACCGTAGTTCTGGCCGGGCTGGCTGACGCGGTTGAGCTCGCCGGGCGGGGTGTCGTCGCCCATGCCGTCCACCTGATTGTCGGTGAACCAGAGCATCTTGTCGCCGGGATTGAAGGCGATGCCGACCGAATTGCGGATGCCTCGAGCGTAGGTTTCCTGCCCGGTGCCATCGCGGTTCATGCGCTGGATGCTGCCATAGGGGTCCATCTTGGGACCCTTGTCATGCGGCCAGACATTGTAGGGCTGCCCCATCGACAAGTAGAGCTTGTTGTCGGGACCGATGGTACAGACGTGGGCACCATGGTTGAAGTGCTCTTCCTCCTTGGGAATGAACTGCTCCTTGACGACGGCGACGGCGACATCGGGGCCTTCGTAGAAGAACTCGACGGCGGGGAACGCCAGCAGTCGGTTATGCTCCGCGACATACAGGATGCCGTCGGGGCTCATGCACATGCCGTTGGGGATCTTGAAGTTGACGCTGGGCGCGAAGCGTTTGACTTCCTCGGCGTGGCGGTCCTTGTCGCGGTCGGTCACGGCCCAGACATCGGTCTTGCGGGTGCCGACGAAGACGGCGCCGACATTGCGGCCGACCGCCATGTGCCGGGCATCGGGAACGATGGCGTAGACCTCGATCTTGAAGCCGGGCGGCAGCTTGATCTTTTCGAGGTTCTTGGCAAGCTGAGCGACTTTCGCCGGGTCCTGAGGAACGGTCTTGAGCGTCAGGTCCGTTCCGGTGGTGCGGAAATCCTGCAAGCGGTTGAGGTTTTCCTGCGCCAGCGCGGCGCCGGACGAAAGACATGTCCCGAGCAGAAGGCAGCCGGCCAGAATCCTTAATCCAGGCATGATCGTTTCCTCCCCATTGTTTCACTTGGAACCTCTTGTGAGTTCACAAGCGTATTTGATCTTGTTTTCAAGAATAGCCGGTCATTACCAAATGAGGCATTCTCTCAAGTGGTAATACCACCACTGGGAAGGATAGCGAGACTCCGCTCAGGAGGGCCGCCCCGAACCGAAGGCAAGCCGGGCCGCCAAGCCAACGAAGATCGTAGCGGTGACATAGCGCTGAATACGTGAAATCGCCGGGTTCCGCGCCAGAACGGAGCCGAGGCCGCCAGCCCCCGCGCCGACCGCGAGGTTGACCAGCGTCCCGGACAGGTTGATGAGTATTCCAAGCACAAAAACCTGGAGTGCTACGGGGCCGGCATTCGGGTCGACGAACTGCGGCAGGAAAGCCAGGAAGAACAGCGCTACCTTCGGGTTGAGAACGTTCGTAACAGCGCCATGGCCGAACACGCGCCAAAGGCTGCGCCGCTCGGGCATCGTTCCCGCAACGCCAAGAGGCGGCGCCCGCAGGGTCTTCCAGGCAAGCCAGACCAGATAGGCCGCACCGGCATAGCGCACGATGTCGAAGGCCAATGGCGACGCCAGCAGCAGCCCCGCCAGCCCCAGCGCCGCCGCAGCCGTGTGGACCAGCGTTCCGGCGCCGATGCCGAGGGCGGCGACTGCTCCGGCCGCCCTGCCCCGGTTCACTCCGGTTGCAAAACAGAACAGCATGTCGGGACCGGGCGTCAGGTTGAGCGCCAGGACGGCGGCCATGAAGAGGGCCAGGCTCGATGAATCGGGCAGCATCGTTCAGTTTCCTGCGCAATATCGGTGCGACACGGCGTTTTTGGTGGTTAGCTGCCTTGGAATATCATAGAGGGGCGAATTATCTTATACCTCATGAAAGCCATGCTCGTATCGATGGCGGTTCTCCTGTTCCTGCTGACCGGCCCGATGCTGGTGGTTGCGATGGGGACCGTGACGCTGGGGGGCCACTGGTCCACCGCCAGCCGGCAATCCTCCAACCAAGCCCCCGACCCCGCCACTACACCCGAAGCAGTCGTGCAGGTCTACGCCGCCCGCGCCTTCTCGTGGCGGGGAGCGTTCGGGATTCATCCCTGGTTCGCCGTGAAACGTGCTGGGGCCAGCGAGTATACCGTGTACGAGAAGATCGGCTGGCGCGCGATGCGCGGCCTGTCCGCGGTTTCGATCGCGGAGCGGACGCCCGACAGCTACTGGTTCGGACAGAAGCCGACGATCCTGGCGCAGCTTCGCGGAGAAGCCGCCGAGGCAGCAATCGCCAAGCTGGACGCCGCGGCAAGGGCCTATCCCTACGACCACACCTACCGCATCTGGCCCGGTCCCAACAGCAACACCTTCGCCGCCTTCGTCGCGCGGGCGGTGCCTGAACTGCGGCTGGACCTGCCGCCTACCGCGTTGGGAAAGGACTATCTGGCGCCCCGAAGCCTGTTCGCCGCCGCCCCCAGCGGCACCGGCTGGCAGTTCTCGCTGTTCGGTCTGTTCGGTGTCCTGGTCGCCGTCGAAGAAGGAATCGAGGTCAACGTGCTGGGATTGACCGTCGGCATCGACCCCCTCGACTTCGCGATCAAGCTGCCGGGACTGGGGCGGCTGGGACCGGGGCCGGGACCCGAAGTCGATGCCGAACTGATCGAGCGCGGACGGGAAACCAACAGTGGGAGCTGATGCCCGGACTCTCTAAACTGTAGGCCTAAACGGTCGGCCCGCCGATGATCGGGAAGCGCTTCTTGATATGGGCGCTCAGGATATCCCTTACCTGCCGGTAGACCGTCAGGCGCGCATCCCGGTTGCCGTCGATCATCGAAGGATCGAGCGTGTTCCAGAACTCCACGTCGCAGGCCATCGTCCGCGTCATCTCGACGGCCCTGTGCTGGGCTTCCGGCGACAGCGAGATCACCAGATCGAACGACGTGTCTTCAAGGAAGTCGAAGGTCTTGCAGCGGTGCCGGGTCATGTCGATGCCGATCTCGTCCATGACGGCGACCATGAAGGGATCGGGGTCCCCTTCCCTTACGCCCACCGAATCCACATAGATCCGGTGGCCGTGGAAATACTTCATCAGCGCTTCGGCCATGGGCGACCGGATTGCATTGTACGTGCAGGCGAACAGCACGCTGGTGACAGTGGCGCCTCCCGGCGCGCGGATCGTCTCGTCCATCTCCGCCCGCCCCGTCCGTCCGTCACCCGCGAATGTGCAATATGCAGATCAGGGTGAAGAGGCGTCGGGCGGTATTGTGGTCCACCTCAACCTTGCCCGCCAGACGCTCGCGAAGCAGTTCCGACCCTTCGTTGTGCAGTCCGCGCCGTCCCATGTCGATCGCTTCGATCTGGGACGGCGTCGCCTTCTTGATCGCCTTGTAATAGCTGTCGCAGATCATGAAGTAGTCGCGAACGATCGAGCGGAACGGCGTCAGCGGCAGCAATACCTTGGTCAGGTCACCGTTCTCGGCATTCCGGATGTCGAACAGCATCCTGTTGTCTTCCATGCTGAGATGGAGACGAAAGGGGCCGGCGTCCGGGTGCTCCTCCGGACGGAACAGGTTGTCCTCCAGCAGGTCGAAGATAGCCACCGCCCGCTCATGCTCGACTTCCGCCGCGCGCCGCACGACGCTACGTTCATCAAGGGCCACATGGATAATGCGGTGGTTCTCGTTCGACGGCTGGGTGGTCACCTGGGGGCTCCATTGAGACGGATCGACACGGACAGCGCATGGGCGCCCAATCCCTCGGCTTCCGCCAGGGCAACGGCGGCAGGGCCGATGGCGCCCAGGCTGCCGGGGTCGCAGCCGACCAGGGTCGTGCGCTTCATGAAGTCGAGCAGGTTGAGACCGGACGAAAAGCGCGCGCTGCGTGCCGTGGGCAGTACGTGGTTCGGTCCGGCGATATAGTCGCCGATGGCTTCCGGCGTGTGCCGTCCAAGGAAGATGGCGCCGGCGTTGCGGACACGGGCGGCGAGTGCGTCCGGATCGGCCACCGCCAGTTCCAGGTGCTCCGGCGCCAGCCGGTCGACCAGCGGCACCGCCTCGTCCAGATCTGACACGACGATGACGGCGCCGTGGTCGCGCCAGCTCGCACCGGCGATCT